>Ga0134128_10007071_pt1 | contig 13566 bp, 13 predicted proteins | sample KB31754_FD_96462 | JGI IMG/M metagenome (GOLD analysis project Ga0134128, IMG submission 96462) | Terrestrial soil microbial communities with excess Nitrogen fertilizer from Kellogg Biological Station, Michigan, USA - KB3-175-4 | ecosystem: Environmental > Terrestrial > Soil > Unclassified ... | reverse complement strand
TCGACGATGCCGCCTTCGACCTTGAAGTTCACGGCAATATTACGCGCGTCGAGGATCAGCTCGCGACCGTGCTGGCCGAGATCGTGTCGTTCCGCTGGCGCGAGGTCGGTTTCGGGCATCGGCGGCCTCAATAGGGATCGATGGCGTCGCGCAGGCCGTCACCCAGCGCGTTGAAGGCGAAGACCGTGATCAGCACGAAGATCACCGGCGAAAGGATCCAGGGGTACGAGCCCAGAACCGAGAAATTGGCGCAGTCCTGCAGCATCAGGCCCCACGAAATCAGCGGCGGCTTCACCGCGAAACCGAGAAAGCCGAGGAAGGCTTCGAGCAGCACGACCGATGGCACCGCGAGCGTGATGGAGACGATGATGTGGCTGAGCACGTTGGGCAGGATGTGCCGCGTGATGATGCGGAAATCGCCCGACCCGACAGCAATCGCCGCCCTTACGTAGTCGATCCGCGCCAGAGCCAGCGTCTTCGAACGCACCTCCCGACTGAGCTGGGCCCAGCCCAGAACCGCGAGGATGAAAATCACGAACGAAAGGAAAAGGTTCGAGGGCGCGGTGATCGGAATAAGCGTCGTCAGCGCCAGGTAGAGGGGCAGTTGCGGGAAGGCGAGCACGAACTCGACGAACCGCTGCACCCAGGCGTCCACGCGCCCGCCGAGATAGCCGGACGTGATGCCGACAAGCGTGCCGATCGTGGTCGTCAGCAGCACGACCACCAGCGCGATGGTCAGCGAGATCCGCGAGCCGATGATGCCGCGCGAGAGAATGTCGCGGCCGAGCTTGTCGGTGCCCAGGAGGTCGATGGGCTTGCCATTGGTCGAGCCGAACAAGTGGATGTCGGCCGGGATGAACCAGAGCAAATAGTAATGATAGCCGTGGACGAAGAGCCCCCAGGGCGTCGGATGGTCGGTATCCGGTCCGGTCAGCGGCTGGAAAGTCACCGGATCGAATTTCCCGGCCAGTTCGACGATCGGATAGATATTCGGCAGCAGCGAGAAGCTGCCTTTGGAATCCTGGAACGAGACGACGTCCGGCGGCGCGAAGGAGAGGTTCTGCGCGTTCGGATCGACCGGCGCGAAAAAATCGCCGAAGATCGAGATAACCAGCATGGCGACGACCAGCACCAGCCCGATCATGCCGACGACCGAGCGGCGGAAGCGGCGCCAGACCAGCGCGAGATAGCCCTCGTTACCGGCACCGTGCCGGCTCACGACCACCGGCTTGTCGGCGGCCGGCTCGTGCGCCGGCGTCGGCATCGGCCCTTCGAGGTCGGGCGGCAGAGGTATCGAGGAGTCGATCAGGTCTGGGCCGCTCATGCGGTTGCGCTCCCGAGACGAATACGCGGATCGAGCAGTGCCAGCAGAATATCGGAAATGATGTTGCCGACCATCAGGGTCGCCGCGAGCACCAGCATGAAGGTCGCCGTCACCCAGACGTCGCCGACTGCGAGCGAGCCGACGATTGCCGGCCCCACGGTCGGCAGCCCGAACACGATGGCGACTTCAATCTCGCCGGTCATCATGTAGGGCAGAACCACGCCCTGATAGGCAACGAGCGGATGCAGGGCATTTGGCACCGCATGCTTCATCACCACGGCCGCCGGCGACAGACCCTTCGCCCTTGCCGTCTCGACATATTGCGCATTGAGGACGTCGAGCAGATTGCCGCGCATCACCCGCATATTATAGGCGAGACCACCAAAAGTAGCGATAAAAACCACCGGCCAGACGTGCTGGACCAGATTGACGAACTTGCCCCAGGACCACGGTGCGATGGAGTAGTTCGGCGAAAAGAAATTGCCGAGCTCCTGGACGTTCAGCTTGAATGCCAGAATGTAAATGATCACCAGTGCCATCAGGAAGCGCGGGATTGTCATGCCGAGGAAGGCAACGAAGCCGAAAAGGGTATCGACCCAACTGTACTGACGGGTCGCGGCAACAATCCCCAGCGTAATGCCGACGGTCGAAGCCAGGATGTGGCAGGTCAACGCCAGGAGGATCGTGCGCGGCAGACGTTCGGCGACGACGTCGCCGACGGGCCGGTTGTAGAAGAAAGACTGGCCGAAATCGAACTGGGTGACGATGCCCCATATCCAGTGCAGGTATTGCATCGGCAGCGGCAGATTGAGGCCGTGCGCCACGCGATAGGCTTCCGCCTGCGCTTCGGCGTCGGCGTAGGAGGCATGCCCCTGATTCATCAGCATGGTGCGGATATAATCACCGTAGTCGCCGGGCTGCGCCTTGATGATGACGAAAGTCACGATGCTGAGCACGACCAGGATCGGAATGGCGGCAAGGACGCGCATCGCGATGAAGCGGAGCATGTGCGGTTCCTCCTTAAAGATCCGGGCCGCTAGGAGCGGACGGGGACGACCCCGCCCGCTGGCTTTGTTGTTACGACTTTACGAGACCGGCCCGTTGCCGATACCGGGCTTGCCGGGCAGCGTATCGGGATAGAGCTCGTACTTCTGCTGCAGGTCCTTCGGCACGAACAGCCGCTCGCGGATCACCGCATCCTCAGCCCAGTTGAACATGAAGATCGGCGTTCCCTGCGGCACGTTGCGGAAGCGCTTGTTGATGATCAGCGCACCCGGATACTGAGTCAGGCCGATAGCCGGCAGATTGGTCGTGTAGAGCTTCTGGAACTGCTTCATCAGCGCGATCTTCTGCGCCGGGTCCTGCGCCGTGATGAACTGGTTCACCACGTCGTTCATCTGCTTTTCCCAGGGTAGCAGGTCAACCGTGCCATCCTTGCCGGCGTGGTGGTTCCACGACGTAGCCGGACCGGTCGGCGACAGGTCGGCAGTGTTCTGCACCACAGACACCAGCTCGGACTGGTTGCGCATGACCATCCAGTCGAACTTGCCCGAGGCCTGCAGGTCGTTCCACTGGTTGCCGGCGACGATGTCGGGCACCACTTTGATGCCGATATCCTGCATCGCCGCGACCACGCCTTCGCCGAGGCTCTTGTCCGTCTGGTAGTCGGAGTTGACGAGCAGCGTGACCTGCACGTCCTGCCCACCCACGCCGGGAGTCGAAGCCGGGAAGTTGACGAAGCCGTCGCCGTCGGTATCGACCAACCCGGCCTGCTTGAGCAGCGCCTTCGCGCTGTCGACGGAGAACGGATAGTAGACCGTCGACGCCTGGTCGTAATAGGCCGTGCCGGAATAGAGGCCGCCCGGATAGATTGCCGTGAACGGTCCCTTGACCAGCGACTGGTTCAGGTGGTCGCGATCGATGGCATAGGTGATCGCCTTGCGGAAATCGTCGTTGCGATCGAGCTCGCGCACCGCCTGGCTGCGCGCATCCGGATCGCCCCAGCCATTGCCGGAAAGGTTCGGATAGAGCGAATAGCCGATAGTGCGCGCGCCGAAGGCGAGACGCGCCGGCGCGTTGGGCTGAGCGGCCCGCTGCAAGGCGGCGACGAAATTCTCGGCCTGCTCGAGATTGGAGAAGTCGCCAGTGCCGGCCACGGCCTGCACGTCGCGATCCGCCCAGGTCGACAGCTTGTACTGGACCTCGTCGAGATAGGGCAGCTGGTTGCCGTCGGAATCGACCTTCCAGTAATAGGGGTTGCGGCGCAGGACGATGATGTCGTCCGGCTTATAGGCCACCGGCACCCAGGCGCCCATCACCGGGAAGTTCATGTAGTCTGCCGGGAAGGCGTTCTTGTACTGGTCGTAGGTATTCTTGGAATTCTTCGGATATTGCGGCGCGAGCAGATGCGCCGGCCCCGGGCAGAACGTGCCATAGGCCATGGCGTAGAGGACCTGCTTCGGGAAGGCGTCCTTGAAGGTCCATTCGATGGTATATTTATCGATCGCCTTGAGGGTTGTGCCGGCGCCGAACGTCGCCTGGCTCGCTCCATTGGTCGGGCTTACATTCGGGTCGAGGACGTTTTGCCAGTAGAACATCACGTCGTCGGAGGTGAACGGCACGCCGTCCGACCACTTCGCACCTTCGATGAGATGCATGGTCAGCGTGTGCCCATCCTTTGACCATTCCCAGCTCTTGGCGAGGTTGGGCAAGGGAGCGAGTTGATCCGCCTTGACCTCGAAGAGCGGGCCGGTACGCGTCAGGCACTCATACATGCCGATATCGATGCCGCCCCAGCCCTGGATCTGGCCGGCGTTGTAGTTCCACCCTTCCGGACGACCGCCGATGACGTGCCGCATAACGTCGCCATAGACGCCTACGCCGTCGGGCATGTTGGAGGTGAGATAAACCAGCGGCTCCTTGGGCAGCCGGTCTTGCACCGGCGGCAGCTTGCCCTTGTCGACGAAGTTCGTCGTCACCCAGTCGGGCTCGTGGTACTTCGGCAGCGCCTTGTACGTGAAGATCTCGGACGGCTCGACGAATTTGGGCGTCTGCTGCGCCGGAAACGCCGGCGCATCGGGCGGCGTCGTCGGCGGCACGATAGTCTGCGCCTGCGCGGCGAGCATCGACGCGCCGAGCAGCAAACCTGCCCCGATCGGGGCCAAGAAATGTCTACGCATGTTTCCTCCCTAGGCTCAGGACAGGCGTACCAAACGCAGCCGGTTCCGCGGTCGCGGCCACCGATGTCCCACCTTCCGGAGTCGTAGCGCTTGCAAAAAAGCAGGCAATCCGGTTTTCTAATGAGTTATTCCGGCTTTTAAAGATGGTGTCGCCCTCATGGAACCGTTGAGGATCACGCGGATCAGCCAGCGCGAGCCCGCGCCCCGCCCGGTGCCGCGGCCGGACCGAAAATTCTACGCCGAAACGGCGGCCTTCGGGCGTTTCGGCCTGCGCTGGTTCGATCCGCAGCTCATGCCTGCCGAGCACGTCCACGGCCATATCGAGCTCAACTGGCTCACCGCCGGCAGCATGGATTACCTATTCGACGGCCGGCGCGTCACTGTGCCGCGGGAGCGGCTGATCATGTTCTGGGCCGGCATTCCGCATCGCACCGTGGCGCTGGACCTCGGCGAAAATCGCGAGGCCCGGCAGTGTAACGTCTACCTGCCGCTCGACAGCTTCCTCCATATGCCGCACCTCGGGACGTTGACCGAAACGATGATGGGCGGCGGCGTCGTGGCGCTGATGCCCGATGCCATCGAGGCGCTGACGCTCCGCCGCTGGTACCAGGACTACCGCAGTGGCAATCCCGAGCGGCACGATATCCTCAAGGCCGAGATTTCCACCATGCTGCGTCGGACCTCGGTAGTTGGCTGGGAAGAGCTGATGCCGCCCTGGATCGAGCCCGTGGGCGCCTCGACCCGTGCCGCCTCGCCGCTCCGCTACGTCGTGGCCATGGTGCGCTACATCATGGAGCATTTGAGCGAGCCGCTGAGCACCGAGGACGTCGCCCGCGTCGTGGGTCTCCATCCCAATTACGCGCTGAACCTCTTCAGCGACGTCATGCGCGTACCGGTCCGGAAATTCGTCGTTCGCATGCGGCTGATCCGCGCCCGCGCGCTGCTGTTCGAGGGCAACATGTCGATCGCCAATGTCGCCTTCCAGTCCGGCTTCGCGTCGCTGAGCCAGTTCTATGCGCACTTCCGTTCGGCCTATGGCATCACGCCGCGCGAGATGCGCCAGAACCTCATCAAGGGGTAACGCCGTCAGCGCGGCTCGAGCAGCAGGGCGCCCAAGGCCAGCAGCAGGGCGGGCGGCATCACCAGCGCGCCGAGTTTCAGGAACTCCAGGGCGCCGACCTTGATGTTCTCCCGCCGCAGGGCGATCAACCAGAGGATCGTCGCGAGCGAACCGGTGACGGAGAGATTGGGGCCGAGATCGACTCCGATGAGCAACGCTTCGATGGTTTTCGCCGGCGCTTCCGCCTCGTGTCCAATGGTCGCCGCGAGCAGCCCCATGGGCAGGTTGTTGATGAGGTTCGAACCGAAACCGGTGGCGAGCCCGGCCATGGCGGCTGTCAGCCCGGCGGCCTGATTGCCCCCGGTGCGCAGCAGGTCTGCCAGCGCATGCAGCAGCCCGGTTTTGTTCAATCCCTCGACCAGCACGAAAAGACCGGCGACCAGTGGCAGCACGCCCCAGGATATGTGGCGGATAAGCGGCAGCGGCCCACGCCGATGGAGCACCAGTACGGCCGTCGCGACCAGCACGCCGGCGGCGCAGGTCGAAACGCCCAGCGGCCAGCGCAGCGCCGACGCGACGAGCAGCACGAGCGCGGTCAGCGCTATGCCCGCAAGCGCGATGCGTCCGCCCGCCGAGAGTGATACCGGTTCAGGCGTGCCATCGCCCTTGCCGAGCGCATTGCGCTGCGCGAGACGATGAACGAGGAAGGTCGCGACCACTGCGACGATCGCCGGCAGCGCTAGGTGCGATAGCCACACCGCGAGGCCCGGCATGTGGTCGCCGTAGATGACGAGGTTGGCCGGATTGGAGATCGGCAGCACGAAGCTCGCTGCGTTGGCGATGAAGGCGCAGATATAGAGATAGGGCAGCGGGTTGACGCGGGCGGCGCGGGTGACGGCATAGACCGCCGGGGTCAGCACGACGGCGGTTGCGTCGTTGGAGAGAAACACCGTCACCAGCGTGCCGACGCCGTAGATGATGAGGAGTAGCCGCGTCGGCGAGCCGCCCGCCCGCCGGGTCGCGACGACGGCGAGATAGTCGAACACGCCCTGCTGCCGCGCCAGCTCCGACAGCAGCATCATGCCGGTCAGGAACAGGTAGACGTCATCGCCCTTCGCCGCGGCGCCCAAGGTTTCCGCCGGCGACAGCACGCCGAGGACAAGCAACGCCGCGGCCCCGGCAAGCGCCCAGAGGAATTCCGGCCATCCGAACGGCCGCAAGACAACGCCGGCAACCGCCACGACGGCGATGATTGGCGCCACGATATCCGGGGACAAGGACTCGCCTCCTGCAACGGCGCCGGGCAGCCCTGCCCCGCCGGCGCGGCAGTCTTATCCCGCGCTGCTCGATCGCGCCATGCAGCGGCGAAAATCTTCCTCAGTCTTTGCGCCGGCGCCGCTCGGCCGGCCGCGGTTACACGACCGCCAGCGCCGTCTTCTGAATCCGGTCCCAGTCCATCTCGCCGCTCAAACCCGGTGTTGCCGGCGCCGTGATCCAGCCGTCGACGATCGGCAGTTCGGGCATCTGCCGCAGCGAGGCGATATGGGCGCTCGAAAACACCAGCTGCTCGTAGAAGTCGTTGTTGGGAATCGCCGCGGCGATATGGGCGTTGGCGAGGCCCATGCCATGTACCTGCGCCCGGATTCCATGCGATTCCGCCAGATGCGCGATCTTCAGCGCCCCGGTTATGCCGCCCTTGTAGAAGCTCGACGTGCGGACCATGTCGAGCGCCTTCATGTCGATCCAGGTCGCCGCGTTCCAGTGGACACCGTCCGAGGTTTCGGCAGCGAGCACCGGCACCGTCAGCTGATCGGCGAGCTGGGCATAGGCGCCGAGGTTGAACTCTCGCATCGGCTCCTCGTACCAGAAGAAGTTGCATTCCTCCATGACGCGGCCGAACTCGAGCGAAGTAACGAGGTCCCACCCGGCCGAGCCGTCGAACATCAGCTCGGCATCGTCGCCGCACCATTTCCTGAGGTTGCGCGAGAGCCTGGCGTCTTCCTTCACGTCGCCCCAGGCATGCAGCTTGAAGGCGGTGAAGCCGACGTCGATGCATTCCTTGATGTGCCGCTCATACTCGTCCATCGTGTCCCAGGTTACGGTCGAGGCGTAGGCCCGCACCTTGGTGTCGTTGCCGCCGAGCAGCTGGTAGAGCGGCAGGCTGGCCTTCTTCGCCTTGATGTCCCAGGCGAGGAGATCGATGAGGCCGAGATGGGCCATCTTGACCTCCTCGATCCGGTCGATCTCCCACATCAGCGTCCAGAGCCGCTCGGTCATCAGCGGGTCCTCGCCGATGAAGCTTTTGAGCCGGCGGCGGGTGAGGCTCGCGACCGCCTCCCCGTCGGCGATCCTCGTCGCGCCGATGATTCCCTCGTCCGTATCCATCCGCAGGATCGCCGATTTCGGCCGCTCGCTCAGCGGCGTGCCATCGCCCGAGCCGGCGAGGCCCTTACGCCAGCGGAAGGGATAGGCCGGATGCTCGTCCTCCACCACGTAACAGCGGATGTCGGTGATCTTCATGCGGGACTCCCTTGGCGCACTTAATGCTTGTTGCATACGATATGCGATTATCGTCGAGACCATGCTGGTCGAGCATCATGCCATCTTTGACCATTTGCTGTCCGGCCGCCGAGAAGCTGCAATGGCTGCGCTCGAGGCGCATGTGCGCCGCTCGTTCGAACCCAATATCGAGCGGCTTTGCCGGCTCGCCCCACTGCCCGAAAAGTTCCGCACGCCGTTCCTCGTCCAGGTGGACGAACCGGCCAGTGGCGCAACGCCGCGTAGCAGTCGCTCCTCAGTGCCTCTTTAGACGGAAGCAACCTCAGCGTCGGTAGCCCGTTATTAGGCCAGACGCGATCGCGGCCACTTTGAGCCGCTGACCAAGGAGCAATTCCATGCGCAGAGCGCCCGATCTCGACCAGCTTCTCGAAAACGCCGTGGCCACCGCGCTCGGCCTCGATACGCCCCATCCGGAGGCGCCCACCCGCATCCGCCCGTCGCGGCGTCGTGCGCTGGCGCGCCGGCATCACACAATTGCCGTGCCGCGCCACGAGCATCGCAAGGCCGCTTGATCCAGGTCCTTTTCATCCTGCGGTTCACCCTCCCGGACCGCAGGATTTTTTTGCGCTCGTCGAAGCCAGGCTGCCTCAGGAGTGGATGAGCAGCGCCGCGGCGACCGCCACGATGCTCGCCGCTGACAGCGTCGCCGCAAGCAGCATCTGCTGAACCTGCCGGATATGGGCCTTGACGACCCGCTGCAAGACCGGTCGTGCCGCAATCCCTGGAATGGACGGAAACAGCCACCCCGTGAGCGGGTGACGAGCGGCTTGATCCGCGGACTGCCCGTGAGTGGTGTCGAGATACGCCATTGCCACCTCCTGCGAGGCGACAAGGATCGGCGCGAAGCGCTATGAACTCCATGCCAATCCAGAATCAGGCCTAATTTAGTTTAAATGCTGGCGAAATTGCGGGGATAAGCCCGCACCGGCCAAACGTCTGGCCTCAGGCGATCACCTTTCCCTCGGCGTCGAAGCGGTAGAGATAGCGCGGCTCGGCGCTGGCGTAGAGCGTAGCGCCGGCCTCGTAGGTTACCTCGCCGAAGAGCCGGGCAGTCAGCGTCCCCGCTTTGTCGGTGTCGAGATAGACGTTTGTGTCCGGCCCCAGATGCTCGACATGCACGGCGACACCCTTCCAGTCGCCGCCCTCGCTGCTCAGGCTCAGGTGCTCCGGCCTGACCCCGATGGTCGTCGCGCCGCCCATCCCAAGCCGCTCCGCCGGAATGAAGTTCATCTGCGGCGAGCCGATGAAGCCGGCGACGAACATGTTCGCCGGCTTGTTATAGAGCTCCATCGGCGTGCCGACCTGCTCGATCCGGCCCATGTTCATGACCACGATTCGATCGGCCAACGTCATCGCCTCGACCTGGTCGTGCGTCACATAGACCATCGTCGCCTTGAGCTCGTGATGGAGGCGGGCGATTTCGAGGCGCGTATTGACCCTGAGCGCAGCGTCGAGGTTCGACAGCGGCTCGTCGAACAGGAAGAGCTTCGGATCGCGAACGATGGCGCGCCCGATCGCCACGCGCTGCCGCTGCCCGCCGGAGAGCTCCGCCGGCCGGCGCTTCAGATAATCGTCGAGCGACAGCATGGCGGACGCGCGCCCGACCCGCTGATCGATCTCCGGCCTCGGCGTACCCGCCTGCTTGAGGCCGAGCCCCATATTGTCCCTGACCGTCAGGTGCGGATAGAGCGCGTAAGTCTGGAACACCATCGCGATGCCGCGCTTGGCCGGTGGCGTCACATTGACGTTGGCGCCGTCGATCAGCACATCGCCGCCCGAGGCGTCCTCGAGCCCCGCAATGATCCTCAACAGCGTCGACTTCCCGCAGCCGGACGGCCCCACGAAGATCACGAACTCGCCGTCGGCGACGCTGAGATCGATGCCGTGCAGCACCTTGGTCGAGCCGAAGGATTTGGTGACCGCATGCAGTTGTAGTGAGCCCAAGAGAGGATCCTATCCTAGCTTGACGGGTTTGCCGGTCCTGACGCTCTCGTCTGCCGCAAGGCAGATGCGCAGCGACGCAACGGCGTCGTCCATATGGCGGCTGAGGTCGAGATTCTCGGTGATCGCCTTGAGCACGAATGCCTGCTCGCGGGCGCAGAGTGCATCGTGCCCCGGCTCCCCCGTCATCGACAGAATTTCGTCCGCCTGAGCGAATTGCCCCTTCGCATCGAGCGCCGCGCGGTGCACCTTGATGCTGTCGGTGCGCGTATGCGTCTCATGGTCCTGCGACTTGGCGCCCGGATTGACGACAATCGAAACCGACCCTTTCGGGGTCATCACGTCCTTCACGAAGAAGGCCTGGTCAGAAATCATCGGCCCCCAGCTCGCCTCGTACCAGGCGAGCGAGCCATCCTCGAACAGCACCTGGAAGTGGCCGTAATTGTACATGTCCGGCGCGATCTCGTCCGAGAGCCGCAACCCCATGCCGCGCACCTCGACGGCCTTGGCGTCGGTGATCTGGCACATCACGTCGACATAATGGACCCCGCAGTCGACGATCGGCGAGGTCGTCTCCATCAGCATCTTGTGGGTGCGCCAGTTCACCCCGTCGGACTGTTGGTTGAGGTTCATCCGGAACACATAGGGGCCGCCGAGCTTGCGCGCCTCGGCGATAAGCCTGACCCAACTCGGATGGTGGCGCAGGATATAGCCGACGACGAGCTTTCGCCCATTCGACCGCGCCGCGGCGACGACACGCTCGGCGTCGGCAACCGTCGTCGCCAAGGGCTTTTCGACGAAGACGTCGGCCCCCTGCTCCAGCGCCGCCACCGCGTAGTCGGCGTGCGTATCGGAATAGGTATTGATGGAGGCGAGGTCCGGCCTCAACTCCCGCAGCCCCGCTGTGAATTCTGGCAGCAGCGGGTAGGTCTCGAGCGCCGGGTCCATCCGCGGCTTCGAACGGTTGACCAGCCCGACGATCTCGAAGCCCGGATTGTTGTGATAGGCGAGCGCGTGGCTGCGCCCCATGTTCCCCAGCCCGGCGACCAGCACGCGGATCGGCGCCCTCATTTGACCGCACCCGATGTCAAGCCGCGGATCAGTTGGCGCGAGAAGATTATATAAAGGATGAGGACAGGAACGATGGCGAGGCTGAGCGCCGCCAGCACCGCGTTCCAGTCGGTCAGGAACTCGCCGACAAAGCTCTGCGCACCCAGCGTGACCGTCTTGGTCGCCTCCCCTGGCGCGAGGATCAGCGGAAACCAGAGGTCGTTCCAGATCGGAATCAGCGTGAAAACCGCAACCGTCGCCAGCGCCGGCCGCACCAGCGGCAAAACCAGCGTGAAGAAGATGCGGTATTCGGAGAGCCCATCTATTCGCCCGGCGTTTTTCAGGTCGTTCGAGACGGTGCGCATGAACTCGGAGAGGATAAAAATCGAGAGCGGCAGACCGGCCGCCGTATAGACGAGGATCAGCGCCCAGAGCGTGTTGACGATGCCGGTCGCGACCATGATCTGCAGGATGGCGACGGTCCCAAGCCGGATGGGAATCATGATGCCGACGGCCAGATAGAGACCGACCAGCGTATTGAGCCGGAAACGATATTCCGAAAGCGCAAACCCTGCCATGGCGCCGAACAGCAGCACCAGGAACACCGAGGCCACGGTAACGACGAAGCTGTTGCCGAAGTAGAGGGCGAAGTTACCGCGCCCGAAGACCGTATTGTAGCCGACGAGCGAGAAGGTGTTGAACCACGGCGGCATCACCGGCTGGTTGAAGATCGCAAACCGCGACTTGAACGAGTTCATGATGATGACGATCACCGGCCCCAGCGCCAGGATCGTGTAGGCGATCAGGATCGCGTGGCTGAGAACGCTGCGGGTGATCGAGGAGCGGGCGCGGTTCATCGGTGTCAGAACTGATAACGGCGCAGCCGGTTCTGCACCGTGAAGAGATAGATGCAGACGCCGCCGAGGATGATGACGAACATCACCGTCGCCACGGCCGAGCCCATGTTCGGATCGCCCTGCTGCAATTGCTGGCCGAAGAACGTCCGGTAAAGGAAGGTGCCGAGCAGATCGGTCGAAAAGTTGGGGCCAGCCATTGCACCCTGCGCCACATAGACCAGGTCGAATGCGTTGAAATTGCCGACGAAGGTCAGGATCGAAATGATCCCGAGCGTCGGCAGGATGAGCGGCAGCTGAACCTTCCAGAACTGCGCCCAGCCGGTAATGCCGTCGCATTCGGCCGCTTCGAGCACCTCGTCGGGAATGGAGAGCAGCGCCGCATAGACCAGCATCATCGGCACGCCGACATATTGCCAGACCGAAATCAGGCTCAGTGTCGTCAGCGCATATTGCTCGACGCCGAGCCACGGTTTGAAGAACTGCCCGGCATGGAAGAACTTCATGATCGTCGGTGCCACGCCCCAGATCGGCGACAGCAGCAGCTTCCAGACAAAGCCGACGATCACGAACGACAGAATAGTCGGGACGAAAATCGCCGTGCGGTAAAAGCCCCTGAAGCGAAGTGTCGGATTGGACAACAGCGCCGCCAGGAGGATGCCGATCGGGTTCTGCACCACCATGTTGATGACGAAAAAGTAGACGTTGTTCCTGAGCGCGTTCCAGAACGACGCGGACCAGCGCGGGTCGGTGAAGAGCGTCACGAAATTCCCGAGCCCGATGAAACTCCGGTGCGCGAGGTCTCCGGTCATCGTTGATTGCTGCAGCGTCGCCAGCAGCGGGATGATCATGATCACGGTATAGATCAGCGCGGCCGGGGCAAGAAACACCGCTATGTGCCAGCGGATCGGCCGCCGCTGCGGTTTGGCGGCTGCTGCCGCGACATTTGCCGCCGATGTCGCCTCAGCCACCGTGACCACCCTCCTTCAATCTCCGCCCGGTAGGCGAGACGCCTATCGGATCGGCGCGCAAAGGCCGGGCCACCACGAGGCGGCCCAGCCAGGAGCCGAAAGCCGCGCTCACATCTTCCCGGGCTTGTACCAGCTGTCGAGGCCCTGCTGCAGATGCTGGCCCGCCTGCTCCGGCGTCCAGGTGCCATTGATCACGTTGGCGGATGCCTGCCAGGTATCGTTTTCGAGGTTCGGCGTGCCACGGCTCAGGATCTGGTAGGTTGAGCGGATCGTGCCCTTGCAGGTCTTGCGCCAGGCCACGAACTGCTGCGCGATCGGGTCGTTGATCTTGATGTCATGGCTGGAGAGCGGGAAGAACCCGGGCAGCGCATTGGCATAGAGCCCCTGGAACTCGTCGGAAGCCACCCATTCCAGGAAGGTCTTGGCCGCATCCATGTTCTTGGTCGCGGCATTGATCCCCATGCCGATATCGACATGGTCGGAGATGTAGCACTGGTCGCCTTCCTTCTGGAGCGGCGGCGGGAACGTGCCCATCTTGAGGTCAGGGTTCTGCTCGAAGCTCGAAATCGCCCACGAGCCCGCCGGGTAGATCGCGGCACGGCCGTTCTCGAACAGATTGGTCGAATCC
>Ga0134128_10007068_pt1 | contig 13568 bp, 10 predicted proteins | sample KB31754_FD_96462 | JGI IMG/M metagenome (GOLD analysis project Ga0134128, IMG submission 96462) | Terrestrial soil microbial communities with excess Nitrogen fertilizer from Kellogg Biological Station, Michigan, USA - KB3-175-4 | ecosystem: Environmental > Terrestrial > Soil > Unclassified ... | reverse complement strand
TTCGCCAAGGATGTTTTCCTCGGGCACTTCGCAATCCTCGAATACCAGCTCGCCTGTATGGCTGCCGCGCATGCCGAGCTTGTCCAGCTTTTGCGCAACCGAGAATCCCTTGAAGCCCTTTTCCACAATGAAGGCCGTGATGCCGCGCTGTTTGGCGGCGGGGTCGGTCTTGGCATAGACAACCAGCGTGTCGGCGTCGGGGCCATTGGTGATCCACATCTTGTTGCCGTTAAGGACGTACCGGTCACCGCGCTTCTGCGCGCGGGTTTTCATGGATACCACGTCGGAGCCCGATCCCGGCTCAGACATGGCGAGTCCGCCTACATGCTCGCCGGAGATGAGCTTCGGCAGAAACCTGCGCTTCTGCGCGTCGGTGCCGTTCCTACGGATCTGATTGACGGCAAGATTGGAGTGGGCGCCGTAGGAGAGACCAACCGCCGCGGATGCGCGCGACACTTCTTCCATGGCAACGCAATGCTCGAGGTAACCCAGGCCCGCACCTCCCCATTCCTCTTCGACCGTTATTCCGTGCAGGCCCAGCTTGCCGAGCTCGGGCCACAGATCGCGGGGAAAGACGTTGGTACGGTCGATCTCGTCGGCACGGGGCGCGATCCGGTCGGACGCAAACCCACGCACGCTGTCGCGCAGAATGTCGGCAGTCTCCCCCAGACCAAAATCGAAACCGCGCAACTCATTCACGCGCATCAGGAAAGTCCTCGAAAGCGCCCACGGTCTGAAGGCGTGACCACTACCCCGCCATTAATGCACCGGCTCAGAAGGGGGCACAATACGGCATTTGCAATCCGGCAAGCGCTGCTTGAAAATTGGTCCAGCAGCTTAGGCCTCGCGTGCGCGACGAGGCATTTTGCGCGCCGAGCATGCGCAGAGCAGAAAGGAAATGGGATGGCTTCGAGCGTAAAGGAAATGCTCAAGGAGGCGAATGCCGCCGTACCCCGCATCGCCCCTGCAGAGTTGCAGAAGAGAATGCAAAACGGAGACGTTCTCGTCGTGGACGTCCGCGATGCCTCAGAGCTCGCGAGCGCCGGCAAAATCAAAGGGGCGGTGAACATCTCGCGCGGAATGCTCGAATTCCGCGCCGATCCGGAAAGCCCGTATCACAACGTGGCCTTTGCAAAGGATAAGCCGGTCGCACTGTACTGCGCCTCGGGCGGCAGGTCGGCGCTCGCGGGGAAAACGCTCCGGGAGCTCGGCTATGCGACGGTCTACAATGCGGGCGGGTTCAAGGAACTGGCTGATGCGGGTCTTCCCACCGAGCCCGCGTAGTTTCGTGTCTCAATCGCGGGCTGCGGTCCAAGGGCAGGGTCCACCAATCGTTGTAAAATACAATGGGCTACAATGAGCGGCCGGCGCTCGCATTCCGCCATTCGGTCCAGCCGCCGCATTGTAAAATACAATAAAATACAAGACCCTGCTCCCTCTGGACGCAAAACCCGGCGCACTGGCCGGGTCAAGACACACTATTCGATCCTATTTAATTTCTAGCATGCCACTGTACAGGTGTCCATCATAATCCTGGGCTCCATCCGAGATTTGTTGGCCACCGGCCGGAATTGCCGCCAAAAAAGAGAGCACGAATCCCGGCGACGGGTTATGCGTCGCTGATCAGGCCGCCGCGGGGCACCTTCGGCATGACTGGCCCGTGTCAAAAGTGAACTGAAAGACGCAGAGGCCGCCAGGACCAAAGTCCTTGGACAACACTGAGCTCGTGCTCAGGCCGGAACACCCGCCCGGGATAACCCAAAACCGCGGCGCGTATCGCGGACATCGGGAAATGCCAATCCGGCGCCCAGCATATGTCGGCCGCGGCGCAGCGCCGCACGGGCAACCCATGCGTCGAATGCGGTGCGTACGAGGGCGGGTAACTGGCCAGGCTCTCGCAGCACGGACCGCAGCACGGCGAGGACATCGGCAGTGCCGTCCGGACGCAAGCCGATCAGTGCAGCTGGTGGGAGCAGCGTGTGGGCCGCATCAATAATGACGCGACACACGACAAACGGAACCCGATGGGCAGTGGCGATACTGCCTACGATGTGCGACTCCATGTCGACTGCCACCGCGCCGGTTTGCGCGTGAAGCAGTTGCTTTTCTGAAGGATGCGCGACGGGCGCATCCACGCCGACCATCTCCGCATGCACCGCTTTTGGAAGCCGGGCCAGAAGCGATCGCGTCCAAGTCTCATCCGTTGGGAAAAGTTGGTTCGTGGTTCGCACCGCGGTCGCAGCGACCCAATCGCCTGCTGCCAAACCGGGCGCCAAACCTCCTGCAACCCCGAAGCTGATGATGCCCGAGGCACCCCGGCGCAGTGCCGAATCGAGATCGGCGGGAAGGCGGGGCCCCTGACTGCATATGACGGAAACGCCCGATCCGAGCGCGATTCGAGCCTCTAAGGCAAGCGAAGTAACGGCGACAATGCCCCCGGACATTCCGTGCGCTCTTCAAAAGCAACTTGTCCCGCAGCGGACGAATAAAGTCAACCCGCGCACATTCTGCCACGCTGCCCTTCCCGGACCGCTTGTTCTATTTCGAAACGGCGCGGAAGTGATGTACAACACGCAGTGACATGGCAGCGGGCGAAAGGCGCCCATTGGTCGAAATGGACTGCACAGCAGTTTCTCAGAATGCTGTCTCTCTTTGCAGAATCGCGTTCGTCTGGAATGCACTCGCAGGTGCGCGAACCCGGATTTTGAAGCCGGTGACGGGAGGGGGCCAATGCCTGGGACAAACAAGATCAAGGTAGCCATTTCCGGCGTGGGCAATTGTGCCAGCGCCTTGGTGCAGGGTGTCGAATTCTACCGGGATCAAGACGGTACCGCGGTGGAAGGTGTGATGCGCCCTTCGATTGGCGGTTATCGCTGCGGCGACATCGAGTTTGTTGCGGCATTCGACATAGATCAGCGCAAGGTCGGCCGGCCGCTCGAAGAGGCAATCTTTGCAAAGCCGAACTGCACCCGTGTTTTCCAAAGTGCATTGCCCGTCTCGAATGTCATCGTGCAGATGGGCCCGATACTGGATGGCGTTGCGGCACACATGGCCGATTATCCCGACGACGCCGCCTTCCGTCCGGTTGATCTGGAGCCGACAGATATAGCGACAGCGCTGCGCGCATCGGGCGCCGAAGTATTGCTGTGCTACCTGCCGGTCGGCTCGGAGCAGGCGGTCAAGCACTATGCTCGCGCGTGCCTCGATGCGCGCGTGGCGATGATCAATTGCGTCCCCGTCTTCCTGGCCTCAGACCCCTATTGGGCGGAGCAGTTCCAGATCGCCGGAGTGCCTATCGTCGGCGATGACATCAAGAGTCAGGTCGGTGCGACAATCGTGCACCGGGCATTGGTGCGGCTTTTCTCCGACCGCGGAGTAGGCGTCGATCGTACGTATCAGCTCAATACGGGAGGCAATACCGACTTTCTGAACATGCTGGAGCGGAGCCGATTGAAGGCAAAGAAGGTCTCGAAGACCGATTCCGTGCAATCGCAGCTCGACCAACCCCTCGATCCTCTGGACATCCATATTGGACCATCCGACTACGTACCGTGGCAGCGCGATAACAAGGTCTGCTTTATCCGTGTCGAAGGGCGCGGATTCGGCGGTGCCCCCATCGAGCTGGAAATGCGCTTATCCGTCGAGGATTCGCCAAACAGCGCTGGCGTTGTGATCGACGCCATTCGCTGCGTGAGACTGGCGCTGGAACGGGGCCAGGCCGGCCCGCTCTTGGGGCCGTCGGCCTACTATATGAAGCGGCCACCCTGCCAATTGCGGGACAGCCTCGCGCTCGAAGCCTGTGATGCTTTTATCGAGGGCCGCAGTTTTGCCTTTCCAACGCATTCCGGACCTCAGATCGCGGAGCGCAGATATCTGGCAGCCGATATCTGACATACTTTATCAGATGCCGTCGCAAGAGCGATGAAGCAACATCCCGTTGAGACTCTTCTTTTCGATTTTGGTGGCACCCTCGATGCTGATGGCGTGGCATGGAAGGAACGTTTCCACGAATACTACCGCGCCGAAGGACTGGACATGGCTGCTGATGCTTTCCAGCCCTGCTTTTTTGCCGCCGATTCCTCACTCGTGGGAAACTTGCCCCACGCAGCGGACCTTGCCGCAACAGTGCATGCGTTGGCAGCCAGGCTCGAAGCGGAACTGACGCGCGCGGCCCCACCGGGTAGCGGCGGCGCGAGCTCGAGGAACGGCCGCGGTGCGCGCGTCGCAGCCCGCTTCCTCTTGGACGCATCCGCCGCGTTTGCGCGCAACCGGCCGGTATTGCAGACCTTGCGGAAACAGTACCGGTTGGGCGTCGTGTCGAATTTTTACGGAAATCTGGAAGCAGTATGTCGCAGTGCCGATCTGCATTCGCTATTTTCGGTTCTGATAGACAGCCATCAGGTTGGCGCAGAGAAGCCCGATCCGGCCATCTTTCAGGCGGCACTCGGCGCGCTTGGCGCTTCGCCTGAAACGACGATATTGATAGGCGACTCACTGCGCCGCGACCGCGAGGGCGCACGGCGCACGGGAATGCGGTTCGTTTGGATGATGTCATCGAATGCTCACGATAGCGAATCGAAGCCATCAGAGCTGCCCTCCGTCGATTTTGCAGTGACCGAGCTGCATGCTCTCACAACAATCCTGCAGTGAACGACAAATCCGCATTTTCCAATATCCGGGGAGGCATCATCGCCGCCGGGCAAGGAACGCGTTTGCGCGCCGACGGTTACCGGGTCAGCAAGCCCCTGGTGCCGATTGCAGGACGCCCTCTGATCGAGCTCGCGCTGGACCGCTTCGGCGCGGTCGGCATCAGGCGAGTGTGCATCATCATCAACGAGACAAGCAACGATTGCCGGGAATGGCTCACGACCCATGCCGCAGGTTTCAGTCTCGAAGTGATTGTGCGCACGACGGCATCGTCCTACGCAAGCTTCCAGGCAGTGGCCGCCCGAGTGGCCGGCGCACCGGCGGTGATCACAACAGTCGACGCGGTTATGCCGGTCGAGACTTTTCATGAATTCATAAGATTGGCCGCGCATCTGCCAAAAGATGCGGTCGCGCTGGGTTTAAGCGATCACGTCGATGACGAAGATCCGCTCTGGGCCACGGTGAGCCCGAATCGGCGCATTCGAGAGCTCGGTGGCAATAGCGGCACCCATGTAACGGCGGGGGTTTATTGGCTCCCCGCGCATCGCCTGCCCGAGTCCGCGACTGAATTCACGCGGTTACGCGATTACCTGGGCTGGCTTGTTCGCGAGCGTCAGCCCGTCTACGGCATAGTTCTGCCGTGCGTCTACGATATCGACAGGGCGCATGACGTTGCGGCGGCTGAGTTGGCGAACCTTCGCGTTTAGGAAACGAGAACGGCTGAGACGCATGGGCGTGGTCAAAACCTGCTTCGGTATTTACCGCGAGCCAGCGCATTCGCCGGGACGGGTGGAGGACGACCGCGCCATCCTGCAGGCGGTCGCGCAAGCGTTGCAGGCACGGGGATTCAGCGTGGACCTTGTTGCGCCCGACGCCGAGTTCGACACTCATTTCGCCAATGTCTTTGCGATGTGCGAGCGCACTGCGGTGCTCCAGCGGCTGAGCGCCGCAGAGAAAACAGGTTCGATCGTCGTCAATTCCCCCGAGGCGATCCGCAACACGTATCGTCACCGCATGGTGGAGCTCTTCGCCAAACATAGTGTTCCGTCACCCATGAGCCAGGTTGTTGCAACGAATACGGGCGTGCCGCGGCCGCCAACGGCCGTCTGGGTCAAGCGCCATGATTTCCACGCGACCGAGCCGTCCGACATCATGTACGCCGCATCCGGGCAGGGGTGGAAGGAGGCACTGGACAGATTTGCCAGGCGCGGAATCCCGTTCGTCATCGCCCAGCAGCACGTGCCGGGCGATCTCATCAAGTTTTACGGCATCAGAAATGGTCTGCAGCCCGACAACAACAGCTGGTTCGAATGGTTCTATCACCGCGACAAAGGCATGTTGGGCCATGCATTCGAAGTTGCCTGCCTGCAGCGTGCGGCACTTGGCGCCGCAGCCGCGCTCGGGCTCGAAGTCTTTGGCGGAGACGCCATCATCCAGGCCAGCGGCGAGCCGATCATTATCGATATCAACGCATGGCCGAGCTTTGCGCTCTATCGCGAGCGGGCTGCCCGGCTGATTGCGGACCATCTCACCGTGCGCTTCCAGCGCCAGCCGCGGCTGGTTGCCGCTGAATGAGTTGATTCCTTGGACGACATCCCGTCACTTGAAAACACGCCCGTGCCGAGGCTCGCAGGGCAGCTCCGGACCGTCCCGGGCCCGAAATCGAAGGCGATTTTCGACCGCGAAGCGGGCGCGATCGGGCCTGGCCTGCAATCCATCGCGCTCTATTCACAAATTGCCGTTGATCACGCGAGCGGCTGCACAATCATCGATGCAGACGGGAATGAATATCTGGATTTTATTGCCGGCGTGGCGATTGGCAGTGTCGGCCATTGCCACCCTCATTACACCAGGCGTCTGCAGGAGCAGCTTGACCGCTTCACTTTCGGCAGTTTCAGCACGGAAATGCGCGCGCAGTTCGTGAATCTCGTAAGCGATCTGCTGCCCGAAGGAATCACGCATCTGCAACTCTACTCAGGAGGCGCCGAAGCCGTAGAGGCTGCCTTCCGGTTGGCGAAATCGGTTACGAAAAAGTTCGAGTTTGTCGGCTTCTGGGGCGGTTATCACGGCAAGACCGCCGGCGTGCTGGGACTTCTTGGCGGAAGCTACCGCAATCACCAGGGCCCCTTTCCTCCGGGCATGCATCTGTCGCCTTACGCGAACTGCTATCGCTGCCCCTGGAAACTTGAATATCCGTCCTGCGGGCTGGCTTGCGCAGAGCATCTTCGCAATGTCATGAAAAACGACACGCAGGGCGAGGTCGCTGCGGTCGTGCTCGAGCCGATGCAGGGCACCGCCGGCAATGTCGTGCCGCCCGATGATTTCGTGCGCGCGGTGCGTGACATCGCCGATGAGTTCGGCGCCCTTCTCATTGCAGACGAAATCCTGACGGGCTTCGGCCGCACCGGGACGATGTGGGCCTCCGAGCAGTTCGATCTTGCGCCCGACATCATGACTATCGGGAAGGGCATCGGCGGCGGCTTTCCGCTCAGCGCGGTGGCGTCGTCCTTCGAGCGAATGTCGGCAAGGCCTTTTGGGGAGCCAAGCGGAAGCTCGTCGAGCTACGGGGGCAATCCGCTTGCAGCGGCAGCCGGCCTGGGCGCGGTGGAGATCATCATCCACGAGAAGCTGGTCGAAAATTCCGCCCGCCTCGGAGCGCTGATGCTCGCCTCCCTCAAGGAGCTTCAGCAAAAATACCGCTTCATCGGAGACGTGCGGGGACGCGGGCTCATGATTGGTGTCGAAATGGTCGCCGACCGTGCAACAAAGGAACCGCTCGACCAGACGATCACGCGAGCCCTTTTCCACGAGGCGCTCAATCGCGGCCTCGTCACCATGTCGTACTCGCACGTAATCCGCATTAACCCGCCGCTTGTGTTGAACGAGGAGGAGGCAATGTGCGGCATCGATATTCTTGATCAGTCGTTTGCGGCGATCGCGCGGAAATTTGGCCTAGATTGAGCAAACAGCGTGCTGCGGGGCGCATTCATCGGGTTTGGCAACGTCGCCCAGAACGGGCATCTGCCTGGCTGGCAGGCGCGTGATGATATTGCGATCGTGGCGGCAACCGATGTTCTCGCATCACGCCGCGATGCTTTTCTGAAAGCATGTCCGCACAGCCGCTGGTACGAAAGCATTGATGACCTGCTCGCCAGCGAGATGCTGGACTTCGTCGATATCTGCACGCCTCCAGGGGCTCATGCGGAGCTCATCGATCGGGCGCTCAGGAGCGAACTCCACGTCCTCTGCGAGAAGCCGCTGGTCACCGAGCCGAACCATGCACGGTCCGTCGCTGCGAGTGCGGCGAGCGCGGGACGCGTCGTCTACACGGTGCATAATTGGCTCAAGGCGCCGGTCTGCCTAAAGGTTTCAGCATTGATCGATGCGGGCGCAGTTGGGCGTACCCGATCAATCCGCTGGCGCACGGTGCGCACAGGACCCGCGGCGGCTGTTGGCTCTGAACGCAATGCAAACTGGCGCATCGATCCGGAGCTCGGCGGTGGAGGCATCCTGTTTGATCACGGCTGGCATGCGCTCTATTGCACCACCCATTGGGGTGGTGCTCCGGATGGAATCGCCGCTGTGCTGGAGAACCGCCGGTTTCACGCCCGGCCGATCGAGGACACGGCAACTGTCACTCTCGATCTGCCTGGCGGCAGCGGGCACATCTATCTCACCTGGGCCGGGGATGAGCGCTCCAACTCGATCGAAGTTGAGGGCGAGCAAGGCCATATCAGTGTTGCCGGCGACCGCATTATCCTCAGCACGAGCTCCGCGAAACACCACTGGACTTGTCCGCCGTCCTTATCGGAAGGATCGCATCACCGGGACTGGTTTGGCGGCGTGGCTGAGGATTTCCACGCCACAGTAACAAGCCGCGGCCGAGGCAACCTGGATGAGGCTCTCTTGTGCGCGCACCTGATCGATCTCGCGAGGAGGTCGAGCCTCGCCGGCGGCGTGCGCCTGCCCGTGGGCCGCTAGATTTGAGAGCTTCCTTGTTGCGCTTTCTCACGGATAGCGAGAGACACGAGAGTCACAAAAAATGCGGGGGCTCCAAGGGCGGCCAAAACCAGAAACCAGCTCGACTTGCCGAAGAACGCGAGAACAGGAAGCAGATAGACGAAGTCACGTGCCGCAGCCGCGTTGAGCAGCCGCGCGAGGCGTTTATCGGGACTGCTGGATACCGAGGTGAACAGCGGCCCAGTGCCGGTTTGCGGCACCATCTGTCGCCAATATACGAATGCGGCCGATGCGAGCGTGCCGATTACCGCGGCCACGCCCAGCCATAATGGCGAGAGTGACGCGGAAGCGAGCGCCCAGCCAACTGCAATGCATGCAAAGATCGCTGCATGGACGAGATTGTCCCCCCAGAAATCGAGGATACCCCCATACCTCGATTCTTGAAATTTCAGTCTCGCCAGCTCTCCGTCGGACCCATCAACGATCGAATGCACAAGGAACAGCAGGGCTCCTGGTGTTTGCCAGTACCAATGTGAGGACAGAAAGAACGGCGCGGAGGCGAAACCAATCCCGATCGACAGGAAAGTTATTTGCGTGGGAGTGACTGCCGTACGCGCGAGCCGGCGGGAAATCTGCAGCGAGATATGTCGATCGACGTGGCGCGCCATGAACCCGTCAGTCTTCTTGACGAGCGACCGCAGCAGCCGACGTTCTGCATCAGAAATGTCTTTCGGCGTGCTGATGACAACGGGATTTATCTCGGCCGCAAGGGCTGCGGCTGGGCCAAATCGGCGTGTTAGCCGATCCTGAACTGCCCCCACGTCGGCCGCCACACCTCCCTCCTGCAATGCCGCAAGCGCATCGGGCACAGCCGTTGCCCGGAGAACAATCAGGTGGTCTGGTATTGAGGCCCAGGCGCTAGCATCAATCTGCATCCGCACGAGTTTCTCACACCAATCAGTTTCACCGAGGATTGTCGCTGGAGCAATCACGAGCGGCGCGGTTTGCAACTGGAGAGCCGCCGCAACGCTGCTCCAATTACGAGCAATGATAAGGCCACTGGGAGCGGCTGGCGTTTGTCCGAGCAGCATTATCTTGCCGTAGGCGGCGCGTTGGGCAGCCAGAACGGTGCGCTGCAGAAGCCCAAGCCCCAGAAGGTTTAGATCGGCATCATGCAGTTGCAGATCAGGTGAACGGGGCGACCGAGGGGCAATGAGAATCAGGTTCGGCGCCGACGATATCGCGGCGCCCGCAGCCTGGTGATAAAATGACGAATGCCCATCAGAATTCGCGCTGATCTGCGTGGCAGGTCTGTGCCCGCTTCGCTGATCGTCGCGGGCTCTCTTGGCTTGTTGCTGCTCGTTTATCTGATCGTCGAGAGCGGCGCCCGAGATGTTGGACATGCGCTGCTCGCGATCGGCTGGTGGCTCCTGCCTATCACTGCCTACCATTTCGTTCCTTTGTTTTTCAGCGCGCTCTCGTGGCGCGAGCTGCTGCCCCGCTTCAGCCGCCCGGGCAAGTTCACCATCGTCTGGATAAGGTGGATCCGCGAGTCCATCAACTCTTTGCTGTTCTCCGTGGGCGGCGATCTCGTGAGCGTGCGCCTCGCCAATCTGCGCGGCGTGCCCGGCACGCAATCCGCGGCCAGCATGGTGGTGGATACAACCATCGGCGCATTGACCCAGCTCGTGTTCGTCATGTGCGGCCTGGCCCTTCTGCTGCTCCACTCAACGGAACGCGTCGTTCTCGTGGTGGCCGGCACGGTGCTCGCCGCCATGGTCATCCTCTGTGCCGGGATCGGCGGATTCATTCTGTTCCAACATCGCGGGCTGTTTGTCCGGTTCGCAAAACTGGCGCACCGCATCATGCCGCAAGCGTGGCCACCGGCGCTTAGTACCGGTGCATCGGCGATCGATGAGGCCGTTGTGGCGGCATACCGCAATGGGCCACCCATCTTGCGCGCGATCATGTTCCGTCTCATCGGATGGACCGCCGGCGCAGGCGAGGTTTGGCTGGCAATGCAGGCCTTAGGCCTGCCCCTTGGCTTCCTGGATGCATTCATCCTGGAAAGCCTCGCATCCGGCGTGCGTGCGGCAGCCTTCATCGTGCCTGGCGCGCTCGGAGCGCAGGAAGGCAGCTTCGTGCTGTTCGGGGCGCTGTTCGGCCTGCCCCCGGACACAGCGCTTGCGATTTCGCTGGCAAAGCGAGTTCGCGAGCTGGCCTTGGGCTTGCCCGGCCTGTTTGTCTGGCATTGGATTGAGGCGCATCATGTTTTGCGCCGCCCGGCGCAGCCGGCGCCGCGCACGTCACTTCGCTGAGCTGATCTTGCTCTTCTCGCCAGCAGGCGCCGGCGCAGGATCGGCTTCGGCCATGCCATCCTCAAGATCGCTCGTTGCCGGCGACTCGATCGTGTTCGGCAGCCGAAGCGCTTCGCGCAGCTCCGCGCGCCGCATCTGATAGTAGCTCGAGCGGACGAAGCTGTAAAAATCGATCGAGGCGTCTTCGGCGGCTTTCAATTGGCCGAGCCGGTCTACGGCATCCAACGTGGTGCTGCCGACTGTCACCCATAATTGCGTGCCGATGACCCACCCGAGCGGATTGCCCACGATATCCACGGCGGAGCCGACCGCATCGCGCAACGTGGAGGGGCCCAAATACGGCCGTACTACGTAGGGCCCTTCGCTGACCCCCCAGACGAACAGAGTCTGGCCGAAATCACCCGTTTGTTGCGGGATGCCCTCTCGGCTTGCGATATCGAAAAGTCCACCCACGCCGAATGTCGAATTCAGCACGAACCGGCCGGCCGTGCGTCCGGCGGCATCAAATCGGCCCTGCAACACGTCGTTCGCAAAGATGCGCGGCTCGCGGAGATTGGAATTGAAGTCATGCACCCGGTCATGCACCGGACCGGGTACCGCCACCTTTACAACTTCCGACAATGGCCGAAGCACTTGTTGATTTGTCTCCATCAGCTTCCGGTTGGTTGCCTCGTGCGGGTCACTGACGGGGAGCGACGGGTCGCGCGGGAGCGCGCATGCGCTCGCGAGCAGCGGCAACAGCCACAGCAGCGCGAATTTGCCCCACCCCCGACGCATGCTCCCGCCCTTCTCGCCCCAGCCCACTTCGCGCACCAGGCGCGACGGCTTCGCCCCAGCAAGTAACGCGCGCGGCGCCGGGGGGCGCAGCGCGTGAACAGATTTGGGGTTCAGGGTATCAGCCCCACGCACAAAAAAGTGTGGCTCTTGTGCCGCACAACGGCAATTTTAGCGCTTATGGCGCGGTTTGCGGGGCACGCCTTTGCCGCTGGGTGGCCAGGAGAGCCGGCTGGAAAATGATGGCAGCTGCCAGGGTGGTGAGGAGCGAGAGAGCCATCAGCTTGCCCATGCTCGATGTGCCCGGATGATGGGATAGCCAGAGACTGCCGAATGCGATCGCCGTCGTGCAGGCGCTGAACAGGACCGCCCGCGTCAGGCTCGATTGCAGGAAATTCCGCTCACCCGATCGCCAGGCAACGATGTAGTAGATTTTGAAGGCGACGCCGACGCCCAACAGCAGCGGCAGTGCGATGATGTTGGCGAAATTCAGCTGCAGCCCGACGAGCACGCAGAGCTCGAGGGTAACCACTATCGCAACAAGCAGAGGTACAAGGGTGAGTGCGACATCGAGCCAGCGCCGGAGCGCGATAAACAAAATGAGCGCAATCGCCAGGAGCGACAGGACGCCAGCCTGAACGAATGCTTTGACCACGCTCGAGGCGGCCTCGATCAGGAAAATCGGCTTCCCGGCAGCATCCGGCGCGACAGCGCGGACTGCTGCAACGAAGCGGCCTAGCGACGCGTTGTCGTTTGCCAGTTCGTTGGGCGCCACCTCAATGCGCGCTCGCCCATCCGCCGATACCCACCTGCTTTTGAGCTCCGCTGGAAGAGCATCCATGCTCACCTGTTCGGCAGCGAGGAGCTGCTTCGCCTGGTGCAGCGTCCTCAGCAGCGGCGCGATCAGAACGGGTCGCGCTTGCTCGAGCGCCGTCGGCGGCGCGCTCGCGAAATGAATGAGGGCCGTTGCCAGCCGGCGTGCCTTCGCGCCTGCGGCGTCGTTGTACCGATTGGCCGCATCCGACAAGTCACGCATCAGGCTCTGCATCGCTGATCGCGTGTCCGCCGGGCTCGCTTCCGGATCGATCTCTCCCGGGTTGAGCGTGTTCTGCAGGAAGAAGCCCGCGTCCTCGATGAGGGCGAGCTTGGCTTCCTGATCTTCGGGAACGAAGCTTTGCAATGTCAGGACCCGCCCGACCTCCGGCAGCCGGCGCAAGCTTTCGGCGATGGGCAAGGCTTGGGCAAGATTGCCTTTGAGCACTTCGATCGTGTTCGGGCTCGTATCAGGATCATTCATTAAATCGAGCAATGTCGAAACTGATTCGGAATCCTGCGCCCGCAGATTGAGCGGATTGAAGTCGAAGCGCAAAGCGGCAAGCAGCGGCAGGCAAAGAATCGTGGCACCCAGCGTCACGCCGACGATCCAGTTGCGCTGCTGTTCCAGAAAACGATCCAGCGGCGCGAGCGCGGCATAGCCGATCGGCTTGGGCTCCCCGGACGGCTTGAGCACGGCGAGCAAGGCGGGAAGCAAAGTGACCGTGGTGGCAAACGCGATGATGATGCCGGTTCCGGCGATCAGCCCGAGCTCGGAGAGACCCACATAGGCAGTCGGCAGAAACGAGTAGAACGCGGCCGCGATCGATGCGGCGGCGAGCAAGAGCGGTCCTGCCACACCACGGCCGGTCGCCAGGAGTGCCTGATTGAGATCACTGCACTCATGCCGCTCCGATCGATAGCGGACGCTGAACTGAATGCCAAAATCAACCCCGAGACCCACGAAAAGCACAGCGAAGGCGACCGAGATCGGGTTCAGCGCTCCGACCATCCAGAGCCCGACAGCGGCCGTGACAACCAGACCGACAGCGAGAT
>Ga0134128_10007067_pt1 | contig 13569 bp, 7 predicted proteins | sample KB31754_FD_96462 | JGI IMG/M metagenome (GOLD analysis project Ga0134128, IMG submission 96462) | Terrestrial soil microbial communities with excess Nitrogen fertilizer from Kellogg Biological Station, Michigan, USA - KB3-175-4 | ecosystem: Environmental > Terrestrial > Soil > Unclassified ... | reverse complement strand
CATGATCAGCAGGCTGGAGGCCTTGCTGGTCATCGGTCCCAGCCGCTCGATGCCGAGCGCGAAGATGGTCGGGAACATGATCGAGTTGAACAGGCCGATCGCGATGATGCTGTACATCGCGACGTCGCCCGAGCTCAGCATCGTGGTCAGCACCAGCAGCGCATTGATCGCCGCGAAGGTCGCCAGCAGCTTCCGCGGCGAAATCTTAGCCATCAGCGCCGAGCCCACGAAGCGACCGATCATCGCGCCGCCCCAGTACCAGGAGACGTACTTCGCCGCCTGCTGCTCGCTCAGATGGCCGATGTCGGGCATCGACAGGTAGTTGACCATGAAGCTGCCGATCGATACCTCGGCGCCGACATAGAAGAAGATGCCCAGTACGCCGAACAGCACGTGCGGGTGCCGCAGCACCTCGGCAAAGCTGTGGCGGCCATGGTCGTCCTTGTCGGTGGCCTCGGCCAGTGCGGGCAGGCGGAACAGCCAGACGAATACCGCGAGCAGGAACAGCACCACCGCCAGGCCGATGTAGGGTCCTTGCACGGCGTGCGCCTGCTGAGCCTGGTACGCCAGTTGATCGGCCGGGGCCAGGGCGGCCAGTTCGGTCGGATTCTTCACCACGTTGGAGAGGATCAACAGTCCGCCGAACCACGGCGCCAGAAAGGTGCCGAACGAATTCAGCGCCTGCGCCAGGGTCAGCCGGCTGGAGCTGGTCTTCTCCGGCCCCAGCAGGGCCACGTACGGGTTGGCGGCCACCTGCAGCACCGTGATGCCGGTGGCCAGCACGAACAGCGCGCCCAGGAAGGCGGGGTACAGATGCAGGGCCGCGGCAGGCCAGAAACCCAGTGCGCCGATGCCGGCAATCGCCAGGCCGGCCACGATGCCTTTCTTGTAACCCAGCGCCGCCACCAGCCGGCCGGCCGGCATGCCCATCAGGAAGTAGGCGCCGAAGAAGGTGAGCTGCACCAGCATCACTTCGGTGTAGTTGAGCTGGAAGCTCGACTTCAGGTGCGGGATCAGGATGTCGTTGAGGCAGGTCAGGAAGCCCCACATGAAGAAGATCGTGGTGAGCACGCCCAGCGCCAGCGGGTGGCTGGTGTAGGGCTGACGGGGCGCGTCGTGATCCGGCATCGGAGCAGAGGGTCGGGACGGCGTAGCGGCAAGTGCCATGGTGGTTTTCCGGTGCGCGAGAGGGCCGTCGTGGACGGCGCGGGATCAGGTGGCGGTCGTGCAACCGGGCCAATGTAACCGTTTTCACAGGCGCGCCAATCACGCGCTGCAACATGTCGCTCCGGAGTGCTACCTTCGGAGCCTGCCGAAAAACCGACGAGGTCGCCATGTCCCGCCACACCACGATGCTGCTCACCCTGCTGGCCTGCGTGGCGTGCACGCCCGTGCTGGCGTCAAACGGCCACGCCGCCGACGTCGACCCGCGCATCGGTACCGGTGGCGACGGCCACACCTTTCCCGGTGCCACGGTGCCGTTCGGCATGATCCAGCTGTCGCCCGACACCGCGATGCCGGACTTCAAGCACGCCTACAAGTGGGCCGCCGGCTACCAGTACGGTGATCCCACCATCATGGGCTTCTCGCACACGCACTTCTCGGGCTCCGGCCACTCCGATCTGGGCGATGTGCTGGTGATGCCGATTGCCGGCGACGTGCAACTCGATCCGGGCGATCCGTCGAAGCCGGACAGCGGCTACCGTTCGCGCTTTTCGCACGCCAGCGAAGTGGTGCAGGCGGGCTACTACGCGGTGACGCTGAGCGACTACGACGTGCGCGCCGAGCTCACCGCGGGGCGGCGGGTGGGCTGGCACCGTTACACCTTCCCGAAGGACAAGCCCGCGCACGTGCTGCTCGATTTGCGGCCGAGCATCTACGACTATCCGGGCAAGGTGCTGTGGGCGAGCCTGCGCGTGCACCCCGATGGCAGCGTCACCGGTTGCCGCACCACGCGCGGCTGGGCGCCGGGGCGCGAGCTGTGCTTCGCGATGCGCTTCTCGCAGCCGATGACCTCGCGCGAGCTGCTCAACCGCGAGACGGATCCGGTCTACAAGGGTTTCGCCGGGCCCGGCAACCGGGCGCAAGACCATGACGCGCAGAACGGTCGCGCACTGGAGGGCGTGTTCGACTTCGGCATGCTGAGCAAACCGCTGGAAGTGAAGGTGGCGATCTCGTCGGTGAGCGAAGCCAACGCGCTGGCCAATCTCGACCAGGACGGCAAGGGCTGGGATTTCGATGCGCGCCGTGCCGAGGCGACCGCGGCGTGGAACAAGGCGCTGGCGGTGATCGACGTCGATGCGCCGAAGCCGGACCGGACCATGTTCTATACCGCGCTGTACCACGCGATGCTGGCGCCGACGCTGAGCATGGATGTGAATGGCGAATACCGCGGCCCGGATCACGCGGTGCATCGGGCGCAGGGCTTCGATTTCTATTCGAGCTGGTCGCTGTGGGATGTGTACCGCGCACAGCAGCCGCTGATGGTGCTGCTCGATCCCGCCCGCAGCACGGATTTCATCCGTTCGCTGCTCGCCGCCGGGCAGGCCAGCCCGTTCGGCATCCTGCCGGTATGGGCGTACCAGGGCCTGGAAACGTGGTGCATGATCGGCTACCACGCGGTGCCGGTGATCGCCGATGCCTACGTCAAGGGCGTGCGCGGCTTCGACGCCGACGCGGCGCTGAAGCTGATGGTCGCCAGCGCCACCTACGGTCCTTACGGCGACCTGGCCGATTACATGAAGCTTGGTTACGTGCCGATCGACCATGAGCCCGAGGCGGCATCCAAGACGCTGGAATATGCCTACGACGACTGGTCGCTGGCGCAGATGGCCGGCGCGATGGGCAAGCGCGGCGTCGCGGCCACCTTCATGAAACGGGCGGGCAACTGGCGCAACGCGTGGGACGCGAAGACCGGCTTCATGCGGGCCAGGCTTGGCAACGGTCAGTTCCGCGAGCCGTTCGATCCCACCTTCGCCGGCTATGGCAGCGACTACACCGAGGGCAATGCCTGGCAATACTCCTGGTATGTGCCGCAGGATGTGCCCGGACTGATCCGCGCGATGGGCGGCGACGCGAAGTTCGTGGCCAAGCTCGACCAGCTGTTCGACGCGAAGGTCGATCCGGCGCATTTCAAGAACGTCGAGGACATCACCGGCCTGATCGGCTGGTACGCGCACGGCAACGAACCGAGCCATCACATCGCCTACCTGTACGACTACGCCGGAGCCGCCTGGAAGACCCAGCAGCGGCTGAAGCAGATCATGGACAGCCAGTACGCGCCGCGGCCCGATGGCCTCAGCGGCAATGACGATCTCGGCCAGATGTCGGCGTGGTACATCTTCACCGCGCTGGGCTTCTATCCGGTGACGCCGGCCAGCGACGTGTACGCGATCGGGCGGCCGTTCGTGCGTCGGGCCACGGTCCATCTGTCCAACGGGCACACGTTCACGGTCAGCGCCGCACCGCTGGACGACGCGCACCCGTGGGTCGGCGCGGTCACCCTCAATGGCAAGCCACTGGATCGCACGTACCTGCGGCATGCGGAGATCGTGGCCGGCGGGGAGCTGCATTTCACGATGCAGGCCGAGCCGGACAGGGCCTGGGGGGCGGGCGTCTCGGCACGACCCGTGGCGACGATCCCATCGGCCCGGTGAGCTTTGGCTTCACGGACGGCGCGGGGAAACATGCCAGAATGTCCATAGCCTTTTTCGAGTCGGGTTGGCCGATGCTGCACGCCACATGAAAGTGCGGGAAATCATGCGCTGGCGTATGGCCGGCCTGCTGCTGGCGATGCTGATCATCGTCGGCCTGCCGTACATCGTCACGCTCGGCAATTCACGCGATACCGAGCTGGCCGCCGAATGGGTGACCCATTCGGCCGAGGTGAGGTCGCGGGCCTACCGGATTGCCTACGTCGTGCATGACAGCGAGGCGGCGGTCTATCGGTTGCTGGCGGGCGACGAGGATGATCCGACGCGCGTGCGCTCCGCGCGCGTCGGCCGGGAGGTGCCGGATCTGCTGCGGCAACTGCGCGTGATGACGCGCGACAACCCCGATCAGCAGACCTTGATCGGCTCGCTGGAAAACAGCGTGAATGGCCGCGTTACCCTGATGAATCAGGCGCTGGCGCGTTTGCAGCGCGGCGATCGGTCCGGTGCCCGGCAGTCGCTGCGTGATGCCGACGACCTGTTCGGAATGAATGCGCAGATTGCCGGCATCGTGCAGAACGAGGATGCCTTGCTGAAGCTGCGCCAGGCGGAGGCAAAGCATCAGGCCTTCAACGGTCGCATGGTGCTCTCGATCACCGCGCTGGCGCAGCTGCTGCTGCTGACGATCATCGTGGTCACCTCCGAGCGGCAGATCGGACGGCGCCAGCAGGCGGAGACTCGCGAGAGCCGCGCGGTGCAGCGCTCGCAGCTGATTTTCCAGGCCGTGCGTGAGCCGATTGCCCTGTTCGATCAGGATCTGAACAGCCTGCTGGTGAACAACGCCTTCAGCGAACTGTATGGACTGGACCCGCAGGCCCGTTCCCAGCCACTGAGCCAGATGGGCGACGGTGCCTGGCAGGACAATGTCCTGCTGCAACGCCTGAGCGACGTGCTGCGGCGGGATCGTGAACTGTGGGATCACGACGCGATCCAGCGCACTGTCGACGGGGTCGATCGCCATGTGGTGGTCAATGCGCGACGTCTGCGCCAGCAGGACACCGACGCACCGGCGCTGCTGCTGACGGTGAGCGATGTCACCACCCGCGCGCTGGCCGAGCAGAAAGTCAACGAGTTGAATCGCCAACTGGAAGGCAAGGTGGCGCAGGTATCCGACGTCAATCGCGAGCTGGAGGCGTTCAGTTACTCGGTGTCGCACGATCTGCGCGCACCCCTGCGCCACGTCGCCGGCTTCGTGCGCAAGCTGGAGCATCATCTGGGCGAGCGTGTCGATGACAAAACGGCCCATTATCTCGAGGTGATCGGCAGTTCGGCCCAGCGCATGGCGCAGTTGATCGACGACCTGCTGGTCTTTTCGCGACTGGGCCGCGGGCCGTTGCGGCTGCAGGCCGTGGACATGCAATCGCTGGCCGAAGAGGCCGCTGCGCTGGCTGAAGCCGGCCATGAGGGCCGGCGCATCGTATGGACGATCGGGGGGCTTCCGATGGTGATCGGCGATGCCAACATGCTGCGTACGGTATGGCAGAATCTGCTCGGCAACGCGGTCAAGTACACCGGCAAGTGCGAGGTAGCGCGGATCGAGGTGAGCGAACGGCAGGGGAGTCGCGGCGATTATGAATTCACGGTGGCCGACAATGGCGCCGGCTTCGACATGCAGTACGCGGACAAGTTGTTCGGCGTATTCCAGCGCCTGCATCGCGCCACGGAATTTCCCGGCAACGGCATCGGCCTGGCCAACGTGCGGCGCATCGTCGCGCGTCATGGCGGCCGGGTCTGGGCCGAGGCCGGGCCGGAGCAGGGTGCAAGGTTTCATTTCTCGCTGCCGGCCATCGACATGGCCGGGGCACGCAACGGAGAGTCCGGGCCATGAACAAGAAAGAGTTGCGCACGGTGCTGTTGGTGGAGGACAGCCTGGCCGATGCGGAAATGGCGATGGATGCCCTGGCCGAGGCCCACCTGGCCAATCCGGTGGTGCATGTGGAAGACGGGGTGGAATGCCTGGATTATCTGTATGGGCGCGGCGCCTGGGCCTCGCGCGAACCGGGCGATCCGGCGGTGGTGCTGCTGGATATCAAGATGCCGCGCATGAATGGCCTCGACGTGCTGACACAGCTGCGCGCCGACGAGCGGATGCGGCGGATCCCGGTGGTGATCCTGTCCTCCTCGCACGAAGAGAGCGATCTGGCGCGCAGCTGGGATCTCGGCGTCAACGCCTATGTGATCAAGCCGGTCGACGTGGATCAGTTCTTCGAGGCCGTGCGCACGCTGGGGCGGTTCTGGGCGGTGCTGAACGAGGCGCCCGAACCGGAGTGATCGGAACGGATTTGATGCACAATGGCGGCCATCAGGGGGCGCGGCCGGCGGACAAGATGCCAATTGCAGCATCCGGCCTCGCGATGCCGTAACGAGGAATACCATGCCAAACCGGTCGCAGGCGATGTCGACCATTCGCGTCCTCCAGGTGGAGGACAGCGAGCTGGATGCCGAGCTGGTGCTGGCCGAGCTCGAGGCCGACGGCATCCCGCATGAAGCGCGCCTGGTCGACGACGAGGCGGCCTATCTCGTTGCGCTGAAAGAGTTCGACCCGCACATCGTCCTGTCCGACCTGAGCGTGCCTGGCTTCTCCGGCCAGCGCGCGCTGGAGCTGTTGCGCGAACGCGACGAGGATCTCCCGTTCATCTACGTCTCCGCGACCCTGGGCGAAGAGGCGGCGATCGAGGCCTTGCGCAAGGGCGCCACCGATTACATCCTCAAGCAGAATCCCGCCCGGCTGGCCAGCGCGGTGCGCCGTGCGCTTGTCGAAGTGGAGGCGCGCAAGGCCAGTCGTCGGGCCGAGGCAGAGTTGCTTCGCGCGCAGCGCTTCGAGAGCCTGGCGATGCTGGCCGGTGGCCTCAGCCATGACCTGCGCAACCTGCTGCAGCCGCTGCTGCTGGCCGGCGACAGCCTGCAGGATTACCAGCACGATCCGCGCCTGGCGCGGCTGGGCAACCTGGTGCGCGACTGCGGCAAGCGCGGCCTGGACATGGTGCATTCGATGCTGTCGTTTGCGCGCGGCGCGCGGCGCGCCGAGCAGGTGCGGTTGGGCGCCCTGTTCAATGCGTTCGAGTTGCTGATGCAAGGCAGCGTGCCACGTTCCGTGGGGATGGAATTGGCCATCGACGACCCCGAGCTTTCGTTCGAAGGAAACCACACCGAATTGCAGCAGTGCCTGCTCAATCTGTGCCTGAATGCGATCCAGGCGATGCCTGATGGCGGCAAGTTGCGCATCGAGACCTCGCAGACCCGGCTGGACGCGGATTTCTTCCTGCCCGAAGAGCAGTCCCGGGATGGTCGCTACCTGCGCATCAGCGTGATCGACGATGGGCCCGGCATGGATCAGGACGTCCTGCAGCACCTGTTTGAGCCGTTCTTCACGACCAAGGAGAGCGGCACGGGCCTGGGGCTGCTCTCGTGCAAGCGCATCATCGCCAGCCATGGCGGCGTGATGCGGGTGGACAGCAAGCCGGGCAGCGGCACCCGCTTCGACCTTTATTTTCCGCTGGACGAACTGGTCGCCGACGCCGCCTCGCTGGGCGACCTTGAAGGTCTGGAAGGGTCGGCCGAACGTGTGCTGGTGGTGATCGAGGAAGCGGGTCAGTTGTCGATACTGACCGACACCCTGGACACCTGGGGCTACCAGGCACATGCCAGCCAGAGCGGCGCCGCGGCGTTGCAGTGGATCGAGGCCGGTGGCCTGCCGGATCTGGTGGTGCTGGATGCGGACATGAGCCTGTTGACGGGCGTGCGCACCCTGGCGGCCCTGGTCGAGCAGGGTTACCAGGGCGGCGTGATCCTGCTGGCGCGTCCGGAGGCGCCGCCGGACCTGCAGGAATTGCCGCCGCTGCAGCAACTGCACGTGATCGACAAGCCGATCACCACCCAGTCGCTGTTGCGCGCGCTGCGCAAGGCGCTGGATGGCGCCGGTGCGGCGGGCGGAGTGGCTTGAGTCGCGCGACCGCGGTCCTTCGCGCATGCCGGTCCGACGCGCCAGCATGATCGGCCACTACCTCGACCTGGCCTTGCGCACCTGCCGGCGCAGCAAGGCGCTGACCGCCCTGGTGATCGTGCTGATGGGTTGCGGGGTGGCCAACTGCATGGCGATTTGCGCGGTGTTCCGGTTTTGGCAGCGTGCTGGCCAACCTGACCCTGATCCGGCGATACGAACCGCCACCCATGCCGCCGGGACTGCTGTTGCTCTGGCTGCTGGGTCGGATCGCCGCGCCACCGGCAGAGCCGCCGTGTTCGGTGTGAGCGCGCGGCCTGTTGCGCCTCAGTCGATGCCGAGCTTCTTCAGCTTGTAGCGCAGCGCGCGGAACGTGATGCCGAGTTTGCGGGCAGCGGCGGTCTTGTTGTAGCGCGACTCTTCCAGCGCCTTCACGATGGCGGTGCGCTCGATGTTGCTGATGTAGTCGTCCAGGCCGCCATCTTCCGCGGAGGGTGATGCTGCTGCCGGCGATGGAGCACGACCGGCGCCCGCAGGCGCGGTCTCCGCGTGGGCAGCGTGCGCGCCGCGCTGCGGCAGCATCAGGTCGGACGCCTCGATGTTGGCGCCGTCGCACATGGCCATGGCCCGCTCGAGGATGTTCTCCAGCTCGCGCACGTTACCCGGGAAATCGTAGGCATCCAGGGCCTGGCGCGCCGCCGCCGACAGCTGCCCGATGCCCTCGCCGCTTTTGCCGGCAAGCGCCTTCAGGATGAACGCGGACAGCTGCGGCACGTCGCCGCGGCGCTCGCGCAGCGGCGGCACGCGCAGCTCGATCACGTTGATGCGATAGAACAGATCCTGGCGGAACTGCCCCTGCTCGACCAGCTGGCCCAGGTTCTTGTGGGTGGCGGACAGGATGCGCACGTCCACCGGGATCTCGTCGCGGCCGCCGATCGGACGCACCGCCTTTTCCTGGATCGCGCGCAGCAGCTTCACCTGCATGTGCAGCGGCAGCTCGGCGACTTCGTCGAGGAACAAGGTGCCACCCTGGGCGGCCTGGAACAGGCCCTCCTTGTCCGCGCTGGCGCCGGTGAAGCTGCCCTTCCGATGGCCGAAGAACTCGCTCTCCATCAGCTCGGATGGGATCGCGCCGCAGTTGACCGGCATGAACGGCCCGCTGGCTCGCGGGCCCTGCTCGTGGATCAACCGCGCAACCAGTTCCTTGCCGACGCCGGATTCGCCCGCGATGTAGACCGGCGCCTGGTTGCGCGCCAGCTTGCCGATGGTGGCACGCACCTGCTGCATGGCCGGCGAGTCGCCGATCAGGCGGTCGCTGGAGCCGGTGGCCTTCGCGGCGGCACCACCTTCGCGCTTTTCCTCGGCCAGTCGCAAGGCCGTGCGCACCAGTCCGCGCAGCATCTGGATGTCGACCGGCTTGGAAACGAAGTCGAAGGCACCGGCCTTGAGCGCGTTCACCGCCGCATCGACGTTGCCGTAGGCGGTGATCATCGCCACCGGAGTATCCGGGCAGGTCTCGGCGATCAGCTCGATGATTTCCTGGCCGTTGCCGTCGGGCAGATGCATGTCGGTGAAACACAGGTCGTAGGTGTTTTCGGTCAGCGCACGGCGGGCGTCGGCCACGGTGCCGACCGCTTCGACTTGCAGGTCCATCCGCCCCAGCGTGATGGTCAGCAGTTCGCGGATGTCGCGTTCGTCGTCGATGACCAGGACGGTTTGCAGGCTCATGGCTCGTCGCGTGGCGGATGATGCACGGAGAATACCCGCCGCTGCGGGCAAGAGCAAAGCCGGACGCTCGCCCGGCGCGGACGTTCGGCATGCTGGGCCCGGCTGGGACGACCCGGCCTGGTGCCGGACTATCGACCCAGTTTGCGGTCGAAGAAACTCACGATCACCTTGTAAGCCTCACGCGACTCGGGCATCGCGGGATCGGAAAAGAACGAGTGCCACATGCCGTCCCACACATGCAGCTCGGCATCGACACCGGCCATGGTCAGCAAGCGCTGGCTCTGGATCACCGAACTCATGGTGAAATCGCGGGTGCCGGTGATCAGCAGGGTCGGCGGGAACTGCGCCAGCAGGGCTGGCGAGTTGGCCGGGAACATCAGTGGATCGGTGGCTTTCGCGCCCTTGAAATACGGCAGGTCGGCAAGCTTCAACAGCGTCTTTGGCGCGGGTTCCCCGTTGAGTACCGGGGCGACGTAGGCCGAGTCGCCGTCCAGTTCGGTGATCGACCCGCAGAACGTCCCGATCGCGCCGGGCACCGGCAGTTTCTTCGCGATGAACCAGGCAACCGACTCGGCGGTGAGGAAGCCGCCCGCGGAGCAGCCGTAGATGCCGATGTTGCGTGCCGGGTAGCGCTTGAGCAGGACCCGGTAGACCGCGGCGACGTCCTCGCTGGCGGCAGGAAAAGTGTGCTCGGGGCCCTGGCGGTAGTCCACCGTGACCACCTCGATCCGGCCCAGGCTGGCGATCGGGATCGATTCGACCAGGCCGCCGCTGCCGGCGCCCCACAGGAACGCACCGCCATGCAGGTTGATCAGCACGCGCTGCCGTTGTCCGGGGGCGATGCCCTGGCGTGGTGTGACGACCTGGGTCGAGACGCCGCCGATGGTCTTCGACTCGATCTTCACCGGGTACAGCCGCTTCATGGTGTCGGCACGGTCGGTGTTGATGCGGTCGTAGTAAGTGCGACTGGCGGCGATCGGGCCGGTCAGCGGCGGCGCATGCCGGCCTTCGTCGAGCACGCGCTGGAACATCCCTCGTGCCTGCGGCGATGCGTAGGCCGAATATGGGGCCTGGAATCCCGCTATGGTGGCTGTACCTTGCGCGTCCACGCCCGGTGGGGCCGCCGCTGCCGAAGTGCTGAGGCACAGGGCGGCAAGGCAGGCGACTGCTCGCCGATGGTTGATGGTGCTCATCGGAAATCTCCTCTCGGACAATCAGATCAACTTGCGGGTCAGCCGCGCCTTCCCGGTGGCATCGCGGTCGATGATGATGTCGTAGTGGCTGCCGCGGAAGGTGATGTTCTTCAGGGTCATCGACTTCCAGGTGGGCGGCAGCATTGGTGGATGGGCTTCGATCAGACCCTGCTGTTCGATACGCAACCCGGACAGGCCGTAGAGGAGGCCCTGCACGAATCCCCCCGAGCCGGTGAGGAAGTAGCCAGTTTTGTTGGTGGCGGTTTCGGGGCGCACGTTGAACGGCGGCTCGAACATGTCGGCGGCGGCATTGCGCTCGAGCCAGCGGGTCGCTTCGGCGGCGTTGCCGGCCGCGGCGGCGGCGATCGGCAACGGGCCGAGGCCCATCGTGGTCGGTATGCGCTCTGATTTGCCCATCGGCTTCAGCGCGATGGCGAAGTCGTTGCGCCGCACTGTCTCGCCCATCGGCAGGTCGAGCGAGGGAAACGCGAGCAGGGCGAGGTCGTTGCCGCCGATGTCGTGCGGCACGCTCTCGTCCATGTCCAGATGATATTGCCCCGCCTCGGAGAACGGCAGCTGGAGCTTCGCCTCGATCGCGGCCCAGCGGGGGTCGGGTTTCTCGCCGACCACGGTCGCGGCGACGGTCGCGATGCGCAGCGCCTTGGCCGCTTCGGCGTTGGTGAAGGTGTCGTTCGGGACGTCGTTGTAGTTCTCCTCGACCGAGGTGACGTGCAGGATGTCGTAGCGCTGCGTGGCCGGGTTCCAGGTCACACGGCTGGACCAGTAGCGTGCGACGTCGCGGATTACCGGCCAGCCATGTTCCTTCAGCCACGTCTTGTCGCCGCTGGCCAGGTAGTACTGCCATTGCGCGATGGCGACATCGGCGTTGACGTGGATCTCGCGCTCGCCGAGCACCCAGGCGGCGTGCACAACCTGCTCGGTGCCGTTTTCCGGGTCGGCCTCCCACGGATACATCGCACCTTGCAGGCCACGCACGTGCGCACGTTGCCGTGCAGCGGGGAGGGTACGGTCGCGGAACATCACCAGCGACTTCGCGCGTTGCGGATGCAGCAGCACCAGCGCCGGGAAGATCCACGAGTCGCTGTCCCAGAAGATGTGGCCGACGTAGCCCGTGGTCAGCCCGCACGCGCCGATCGCCCACGCCGTGTCGGGCGTCGCGTTGGCAAGCAGGTAGTACAGGTCCGAGTGCACGACCCGCTGCGCGTTCGGGTCGCCATCGATGCGGATGTCGCTCTTCCACAGGCTGGCCCAGGCCGCCTTGTGTGCATCGAGCAGGGCGTCGAAGCCTTCGCTGCGGGCCGTCGTAGCCAACGCGAGATCGGCCTTGGCATCGCCGCCCCAGTCCACACGCGATGCCGCGACGTATTTGGTGAAGATGTAAGTCTGGCCCTTGCGCACCGGTACGCGAAGATCGAGCGAGAGTCGGTAGATGCTCTTGTTCAGCGTGACCTCGACCGGCTTCAATCCCTCCGGCAGGCTGACCGCGGCCGCCTCGGCCATGCCGAGACCCTGTTCGGCACGGCCATCGAGCCACAAGGTCAGATCCTTGCGGTCACCATCATGGGCCAGCACATGGGTGTCGCCGTGGTACCACACCGCGGCGCGATCCGGCGTGGCCGGTGGAATCGCCCTGAACGACAGGTTGTTCGCGGCGACGGCGATCTGCATCTCGTCGCCGCTCAACCTGGCCAGCGGCAACCGCGGCTGATGCGGCGCCCACAGATTGAACGCGAACGACAACTGCACCACGCCGTCGAAATCCGGCGTGATCGAGATCCGGCTGGCGGCCAGATGCGGCGAGGCCTCGCTGACCAGGCTTTGCACCATGATCCGCGTGCTCCGACCATGGTCGAGATAGCGGTAGCTGGTAGCAAGGGTGGCGTCGTGCAGGTTCAGCACCTGACGGTAGTCCTGGAACACCGAGGGGCGGAGGTCGACCTGGTTCATCCAGAAGTGACCCGCGGGGGATTGGCCGGTGCTGTAGTCGATTTCGGTCCAGCCGGGGATGGCCGCCGGACGGGACATGTCATCCTTGCCGTAGTCCATGAAGCCGACCAAGTAGGCCGGATTGCCTTCCGTGCCACGCGGCGCGGTCGTGGTGGACAGGTAGCCATTGGCCAGCTGGCCCGGGAAATAGCTGGCGAAGTCCCTGGAGGTGGCGGTCAGCAGGAAGCTCGGGTCGGTGGTTGCCTGTGCAATCGGGGCAACGCAACCGAGTACCATCACGAGCAGCAGGCCAAGGTTTCCGGGTGGATGCTTCATGTGGATTTCCCGAGCGGGGCGCCGGCATGCCCGGCGCCATGGAACCTGGCGCTATTCCGGATGGCGGGTGAGGGTCACCTTGCCGCTGGCATCGCGCGTGATGACCATGTCGTAGTGCTTGCCGCGAAAGCTGACGCGCCTGAGCGTCAGCGATTTCCAGCCGGGCGGAAGCACGGGCGGGTACGCCTCGATCAGTCCGTTGTCTTCGATGCGCAGGCCGGACAGGCCGTAGACGAAGCTCTGCACGAAGCCGGCCGAGGTGGCCAGGATGTAGCCGGCGTTGTTGGCCACCGTTTCGGTGCGCACGTTGAACGGCGGCTTCAGGAAGCCGACCAGGTTGCGCTGGATCCAGTTGCCGGCGGCCTTGCCGTCGCCCAGTTCGGCCTCGCCGACGGCCAGCATCACCATCATCATCTCGTTCGGGTCGTCGCCGTGGGTCTTGAGCTCCTGCAACTGGAACGCGAAGTCGTTGCGGCGCACCTGCGGCGTCATCGCCAGGTCGAGGTTCGGGTACATCAGCCAGACCAGCGACGAGCCCATCCAGGTGATCTTGTCGTGCGGCACCGAGGCGTCGAAGTCGAGGTGGCGCTGCTGCGCTTGGTCGAACGGGATGTACATCTTCGCGGCGATCTGCGCCCACTGCGGGTCGGGCGTTGCACCCACCACCGCAGCGGCCTTGCCGGCGATCTCCAGCGCCTTGCGCGCGGCGGCGTTG
>Ga0134128_10007066_pt1 | contig 13570 bp, 12 predicted proteins | sample KB31754_FD_96462 | JGI IMG/M metagenome (GOLD analysis project Ga0134128, IMG submission 96462) | Terrestrial soil microbial communities with excess Nitrogen fertilizer from Kellogg Biological Station, Michigan, USA - KB3-175-4 | ecosystem: Environmental > Terrestrial > Soil > Unclassified ... | reverse complement strand
CTCGACTTGAGCTTTTCCTTCCGCAGCCACCCGTCGATAGTCGAATTCGTCAATCGCTTTTTTCAGTTTCATTTTCAATCGTCTTCGGCGGCACGCACTGCACATCGTGCCTCTCACCAAGCGTTAACCCCTGCTCGCCAGGAGCAGCATGTGCACGAGCGTGTGGAGATCGTGCAATTTGACGCAACCACCGGCGAGGCTGACAAGCGAGATTCCGAGCGAGCACGGGCCATCGAGGCGCGAGCGATTGCCGCCTGGATTCTCGAGAAAATCACCGCGCAAGTGCCCATTTATTCCACGAAGAGTGGAGAAGACAGAAGCGTCGAGTTCGGCGACTTTGCGATTTTGGTACAGCAGAATGGTGATTTTGCCCTGCTTGAGTCGGCGCTTGCTGATGCGAATATTCCTTACGTCACGTTTGCCGGCGGTGGCTTCCTCGGCAGACAAGAAATTCTAGATATAGAAAACATGCTCCGCTGGTTGGCGGATCCACTCGAGGATCACGCTTTGCTCGGAGTGTTGCGTTCGCCATTCTTCAGCATCAACGACGGCGTGCTTTACAAATTGTTTTTGGATGAATCGGGCAGTTTATGGCAGCGGGTTAAATCAGCCAGTAAAAAACCGGAATTGGAAGTGCTGCAACGTCCGGCGCGGATTCTGAAACAACTTTTGCAAGACAGCCAGGTGTTGCAAGTTGCAGACATCGTGCGCGAAGTAATTATGATTACCAGCTTCGATGTCAGTCTTCTCGCTTTGCCCAATGGCAGGCAGAAGTCTCGCAATGCCTGGAAGTTGGCTGATTTTGCTGTGCAGTACAATCAGCTTGGATTATCCGAGTTTGTCCAGGCACTCACATCGATGCGCGAACTTGGTGCAGGCAAACAGACTGACGCGCCGCTGTCGTCCGAAAATGCAGTGAAGCTTATGACCATTCACAAATCGAAGGGTCTTGAGTTTCCAATTGTGATACTGCCGGTGCTTGGGCGGAAAGTCCATCAATCATCACCAAAATTACTGGTGCACAGAGAGTTCGGCATTGCGCTGGACACAAGCCGCAGTATGGATGATCCGCGCCCCTCCTATTTTCGTGCGGCGGCATTGCTGAATGCCGAGATGGATGCGCAGGAGAAGAAACGACTTCTCTACGTGGCGATGACACGCGCGCGCGATTGGCTGGTCATGTTCGTCGAACAGAACACACGCGATGATGTTTCATTCCGCCTCTGGTTGCGGGAAGGTTTGGGACTCGCCGACGGTGATCTCGACGCGCAAGATAACGCGTGCGCGGCGCAACGCGCCGCCCTTCACGCCGGTGAACATTACTCACTCCGCTACATCGACGAAGACATTTTGACCGCTTGGGAAAAGGAAGGCGCTGCGGTCGCCGGCCGTTCAGTTTCCGACGAGGAACTCCAGGCCTCGGCCGAAGAGATCGGATTCGATCTGTTGAAGCCATTATCCGTTGGCGAGCCTTCCGAGGACAATACGGTGCCATGGCCCGCCACGCTACGCGTCACTTCGTTGCCGGACAGCGAGCCACATGCCACCGTCGTCGGCAATTTGTTCCACGCGGCCATGCAGCGCCTGGCGCTGACAGGCAAATTGGAAGATCGAAATTCACTGGATGTTCTGGCGAGTGAGGAGCTGGCAGTTGTTGATTCTGAGCTGCGGGCAAAACTTGTCGATGAATGCTCCCGCATGCTGCAAACATATAAAGGAAGTCGCCTCGCCGACTTGCTGCCGCGCGCCCGAAAGTTTTTGCCGGAGGTAGGCTACACAACATTCGGCGAAGATGGCCAGGTACAAGACAAACGTCCCGATTTAATTTTTCAGGACGAAAACGAGCGCTGGCACGTCGTCGATTTTAAGACTGACAGATTAACTGCTGAGGAAGTACCGGAGAAGGTCAACGAGCATAGCGCTCAGGTTTTAGAGTACGTCAATGATTTCGAGCGCCTTACCAGTTTTCGAGCTTCCGGGTGGCTGTATTTTGCTGAGCTCGGGCTGCTAGTGGAGATTAAATCTCCGGGCTTCGAAGTCGGAAATAAGGGGCAGCTGAAGCTGCCATTTGTCTCGCGCTAGAGAGCGTTTCACAAATATTCCACGACTGCTAGGTACAGTGTCCGGTTAACGATCTTTCGTTATTTTCTTTCCCCTTACGCTTTCTCCGCACCAATATGTCGCATCATTTTGATTCGCGCCCGGATCGCGAACCCACCCAGTCATACAAGCATTCGCATCACGCACAACCGTATAAATCTTCGCATCACGCAGGCGCATTCAAGCATCACGATCACTCCGCAATCTCGAGCCATCCCCACGGTGACGGAAGCTTGGGTTCAATGCTGTTTGGTCCAGGCGAACATAACATCTGGAAAGAGCTTTTCTCGCATAAGCCAGGTGCAACGGATAACGGCAAACGTTCGAAGGGCACCACTGCGAACGAAACCGGCGCAGCCCATAAGAATGCCGGACAGCCTGAGGGATTGTTAGGCAAAGTCTTCGGCGGACTTATGTCCTGGTACAGCGATCCGCAAAAAATGGCTAACGGACACCAATTCGACGCAAGAAAATATACAGTTGCCCACAAAACTCTGCCGCTGGGCACGATTCTCGACATTAGCGCTCACGGCAAAACGGTGCGTGCTGAAGTGACGGACCGCGGTCCCTATGTCAAAAAAGATCCTAATCGCACTCTCGATGTATCCTTAGCCATTGCCCGCGATCTGGGTTTCGTTGACAAAGGCAAAACGGACTACACAGCAACGGTCGTATCCGTCGGCGACAACAACTACTACTCGTCGCCACGCCATCGCCAGCAGCACAAGCACTATCACGTCTGAATAATAGCTGAGTCAAGCCCATCGAAGCGGAACCTGAGGCGTTAGTTTGCGTCGGCTCCCGTAGCCCTTCGCCCGAGTTCCCCCCGGCAGCGGCTGAGGCTTGCAAATGAACGGCGGAACGGACAGACATTTAGTTTGCATTGAGCCACGATATTCCAGTATTTATTCGATGCAAGGTCGGACGATCTTGGATTGCGATAGAGAGGGTATTATCGGTTCGCCGTCGCATGGATTATTCTTTTTTGAGAGCCGCATTCTGTCACGTTTGCGATATTTTTGTAATGGCAAACCGCCTGTGCTTGTGTGTTGCTCAGGTGTTCAGCAGCATAGCTGGATGGGCTATTATCTCATTGCCAATAAATCCCAGACCGAAGCGGACATGGCGGATGCAGCTAAAAATGCGGTCGAGATGCGGGTGTCACGATTCATCGGCAACGGTGCGCACGAAGATTTGGATTTTACGAATCATTCGGGCAAACAAGTGCGCATGCGGTTTGTCATTGAGTTGGATGCCGACTTCGCCGATCAAGCGGCGAAATGGAGAGCTGTGGATTGCTTGAAAATCAACCGGAAGTGGGGCAGCATCCAAAATAAACCGGCGCTGACATTTTCTGCTCGCGCTGAGCGCCATTACGTCAATCAAGATGAGTCCGGAACGGCCAAGTTCCACAGGGCGGTTTCGGTAATCGTGAGTGAGAGTGATTCTTTGCCGAGGACCACCAGACCTCGACAAATCGTATTCGACATTCATCTCTCGCCCAAGCAGTCCTGGCACTGTTGCCTGGATATTTGTCCATGGCTCGATGGACAAATGTATGTCCCAGACTATGGTTGCAACGCATTTCATCGCACAGCAGGTGGAACCGGTGCCACTCAGCAACGTGTGCTCGAGAAGGCTGCGCGAATAGAACTAGACGGACGATCTGCCGGCTCTTCAGCAATTCAACGAACAATAAATATGGCGCGAGCAGACATGGTAAGTCTTCGACTCGAAGATCTCGATACCGAGCATGGTTGGGTGGTCGCAGCGGGTTTGCCCGCTTACATGGGTTTATTTGGACGCGATTCACTGACGGCGGCCTGGCAATTCGCCATGATGACACCAGATTTGATGTATGGCAGTCTCGAACGAATTGCCGAGTTGCAGGGGACGAAGACGGTAAATTGGCGAGATGAGCAACCGGGAAGACAAATTCACGAGTCGAGGACAGGCACTCTGGCGGTGCTCGATTATGATATCCGGGCGCGTTCGTACTGTTCGGTGACCACTTCCGGTTTTTACCCGGTCATACTCTCCGAGCTGTGGCACTGGACCGGGGACAAAGAATTCGCTCGACGTATGCTCAACTCCGCTATGGATGGGCTGAAATATTTGGATGAGCTAGCGCCACATTCCAGAGATCAGTTTTATCAATACAAAACGTCGTCCAAAGCCGGGGTCATAAATCAAGGCTGGAAAGATTCCGACGACGCAATTGTTGGTGAGGACGGAAAGATTGTCTTGCCGCCGACTGCCACCTGTGAGGAGCAAGGTTTTGTCTATTGTGCGAAGTTGCTATTGTCAGAGCTGCTATGGTGGCTGGACGAGAAGGATGCCGCGAAGAAAGTTTTTCATCAGGCGCAAGAATTGAAAAAGCGATTCAATGACAAATTCTGGATGCCTGATAAAAAATTTGTGGCATTGGCAATTGATTCCAACGACCATCAAGTGAAGTCGATTACCTCGAATCCTGGACATTGTTTGGCTACTGGTATCATCGACGATGCTTTCGCGAACGAAGTCGCGCATCGTTTAATGGCACCAGATCTGTTTAGCGGATGGGGTATTCGCACTTTATCCAGCGAAAATCCGGCGTACAATCCGTTCAGCTATCACTGCGGTTCGGTTTGGCCGGTAGAGAATGCCACATTTGCTCTGGGATTTGTCCGCTACGGACTTCACCAACTGGCGCAACAGCTTTGCGCCGCCCAATTCGATGCTGCAGAAATTTTCGCCTTCAATCGATTGCCGGAATTGTTCTCCGGGCATTCTCGCGACAGCGCCCATCCATTTCCTGCGCTGTATCCAAACGCGAATTCGCCGCAAGCCTGGTCGTCGGCTGCAGTATTGCTCATGGTGCAAACTCTCTTGCAACTTTATCCGTACGCGCCATTGAAGACGCTGTTTCTGGATCCGCACTTGCCCGAATGGTTGCCTTCTCTGGTGGTAAGAAATTTGCAAGTCGGTGATGCCTGCATAAGCCTGAAATTCGATCGACATGCTGATGGAAAAACCGGATATTCGATTATCGAACAGCGGGGAATGCTACATGTAATTCGGCAGCCGAGCCCCTGGTCGCTCACGGCTGCGCCCGTGGAGCGTGTTGTGGATTTGGTCGGAAGCGCCTTCCACTGACGGTGTAAATAGTTAACAGATTGCTTTTGGCGACGGGAACAAGGCGCCGGCAAGCTCGTCTTTTGAGTTGGGCTTAGGCCCTGGTAGTCCGCCTTGTTGTTTGGGGGCTGGAAATGCAGTCGCGGGCATGGTGCCTGGCGGCGATCGCCGCGTGTTGCTTGACGGAGATGGTTGCTCCGCCGGCAAAGGCCGGCTGGGGGGCAGAAGTCGGACGTATGGTGGTAAACAGCCTCATGCGTCAGGCCGTAAATCGTGTCATCTATCAGTCGCGCAGTTACTCGGCGCCGAGCTATCAGCAGCCCTATCAGGATTCGTCGAATTACGGCTACAGATCGCCTTCCGCGGCGAGTACAAATGAGCGGGTCAGTTCCGAACACGTAAGTTCGCACGGCAGCGGCACAGCACACCGACATGTGACTGCCACCGCACGTGGTGCCTTGCATTATCCGTCAGACAAGAAGTTCGTTCCGCCGCCGCCCCCATATCCGGAAGTCTATCCGGGAGAACCCGACACTTCTATCTTGAGTGCCGGCGGCAAGAAGCACAGTTCTGGCATGGATCTGGTTCCACCGCCGCCACCAGCGCCATCAGTTTGGGATGATTTGACACCGGTGAGTGCTGAAGTGAGCGCTACGCCCGTAATTCATGGCGACGAGGCGGCAACGCCTGCCCTTCATGCCGAAAAGGGTCGGTCGGTTCCCGTTCAAACGAAAAAGGCGATGGTGCCAAAACACGAGAACATTGGCGGCTATACCAAGCATCCGGCAGAAAGTGGCATTATCGGAAGCAGCAGGTCGACGGCCGTTGAAGCGTCCGGAGCCGACCCGGTATCGGACAGCGACCAAACATCTGACACGGTACCAAAGCCGGCTCCGGATTTTCACAGGCACAAGGTGGCTGTGCACCATGCCACTGGGCGCGCGCGAACTTGAAACCAGCGGGCTAAAGCCCGCCGGTACCATTTTCGATGAAGCTAGGCGGAGAGTTTGTTTTCGATTTCGGCATCGGACTTCACTTGCTCGAGCGCATTTTGATAGCGCTTGGCGTGGAAGCCTTCGACCATGCCGAGCGCTTTGAAGCGCTTGGCGGCATTCTCGAAGATGCGAGCATGTTCGGCGGACTCAGCGCCTTGCTCTTGGAACTCCGCGACCGCTTCCGGTTGCCCTTCTTCGCGTGCAATGCGCTCGAAGTCGGGATACATTTGGTTGGTCTCGTACAACTCCCCTTCGATGGCCAGTTCGAGCAACTTCTCGACTGTGAGGTGCTTCGGCGGATACATGAGCTCGAGGTGGCTGAACGCATGTCCAGTCTCCTGATGAGCTGTCTCTTCGAACAAAGCGGCTATCTCTTCATTGCCGAGCTGGCGCGCTACTTTTGCAAAATACAGGTACTTGCGGTTAGCCATGGACTCGCCGGCAAAAGCGGCTGAGAGATTCTGATAGGTTTTGGATTTTTCGTTGATACGCATGAACTCGCTCCTTGTATTAATTCTGATATTAGACTAAATCTAAGTAGAAGGGAAAAAATTTTGGGCTGTAGCGGCGGGCGGCAGCCCGCTTTCCCGGGCAGCCCGCTCTTTAGCTGGCTTCGTCCTTCGCTTCGCCGTAGAAGGTGACCGTGTAGTTTGCCACTGTGAACTTATTGCCCAGCTGCTTTTCGAGAGCCGGCACCGTCTCGAACGGAATGTCTGTAATCTTGCCCGTTTTCACATCCACGAAGTGGTGGTGTTGCTCGGTGTTTGCATCGTAACGGGCGGAGCCGCCCGGCTCTGTATACACCTCCTGGATGACACCGGCTTCCACCAGAGCGTTGAGTGTGTTGTAGACAGTGGCGCGCGAAAGCGGCACAGGCAGCCTGTCTGCAACGGCGGCCAGGATTTGGTCAGCGGTGGGGTGGCTGTCGGTGTCCAACAGGTATTGTGTGATGACAACCCGCTGCGCAGTGGGCTTTACGCCCCGCGACAACAAAATAACCTCAGCCGACGTGCCCGGCATTTCTCGCTCCTTTGTATGTGTCTGTACTTAGAATAAGTCTAAGTACTCCGATCTGTCAAGCTCGGCAGCCAGCCTTCTGTATGCAAAAGTCCATACCTTATATATGGAACTGCTGGTCCTATGCCTCGTCATCTGTGTCCACCAGACACAGGAGGTAGCGTGATGAGGAACCTCTGCAAAGGTTTGATCATTGCAGCGACGGCAGTCGCGGCTTGCGGGTTTGTCATTCCGAAGGCATCGGCCCAAACAGTCATCGAGACGACTACAACGTCGTATCCATCTGTGATTGATTACTCGCTGAGCAATCCAGTCGTTCTGACGGAACCAGCCGTTATCGACACATCGCCGGTGGTGGCACCGACGATCATGACGGCACCAGCAGTCATCAACACGACGCCGATGTGGGATTGGCGCAGCCGTGGTGACATGTTGCACGTAGGTCTGCCGTTCTTCAATCTCGATCTGTTCTAAAAGCAGGCAGGTAAACTGGAAGGGCGGCGCCATGCGCCGCCCTTTTGCTTATGGAGCCTTCGGTTTAGGACGTGGCATGCCGCGTCTATGCACGGTCGCCGAAGTCTCAGAATCGAGCAATCCCATGTCTTCCATCTGGTAGAAGACATCCGGATGTTCTGTCTCGAGATCGGTGCGAGGCATCTTCGCGAACTCACTGATTTTTACCAACGTGTCCTTCAATGAAAGTTCGCTTTTCCACACCACCATCGGTGCAGCACCATCATCGTAGTAAACGCGTGTCATCGCCACGATCATCAGTAGGATGACCAGCAGGATGAGTTCGGAAACATGCCCGGCATTTTGCATGTCCCTATTATGCGTGAGCAACGGCGTTCTAATTTATACTTGACAAACATATGCTCGTTATAATGGGCGAGAATTTTTGAAGGGTACACACCAGTGGTCGTTTTTCTTTCAGTGGTCTACGCCATTTACTGGTTTGCCGCCTGCGCGCTCTTGGTGCCATTGGCCGCGATCCTGGCGTTGCTGTCGCCAATCTTCGATCCCGACAAGCGGACGCTGAAACGATTTTGTGATGCCTATACGTACCGCGTTTGTACCGGTGTCAGCCCGTTTTGGACGTTTAGCTTCGAAGGGCTTACCAATCTGGATTCCGGCGGACCATTTGTCATGGTTGCTAATCACCAGTCGCTTGCAGACATAGTTGTGCTCAGCAACATCCGCCACCATTTCCGCTGGGTCGCCAAGCAATCGATTTTCTGTGTCCCGTTTCTCGGCTGCATCATGAGCCTGAACGGGCACGTCGCCATTCATCGCGGCACGGTGTCCAGCGCGCGCCACATGCTCGAACAATGCTCTCAACTTTTGAATCGCGGAATTTCAGTGATGATGTTTCCTGAGGGCACTCGTTCTCCGGATGGCAAGGTTCACGACTTCAAAGACGGACCATTCCGGTTGGCGGTGCGCAACGGCGTTGCCGTTGTGCCTATTGCTATTGTCGGTACCTCGGATCTCGTGGCAAAGGGTTCGATCAAAATGAACTTTCACGCGAGGGTGACAGTCAAGATACTGCCACCGGTTGCGGTGGCAAGCTACCAGGGCAACTCGGCAGAACTGCGCAATCATGTGCACGCACTCATTGAACAGGCCGTAGAAGAAATGCGCAGCCGAAATGTGCGTGTAGAGACGGCCGTTGCGGCAAGCTAGAAATAAAACGGCGCCTGCTCAAGGCGCCGTTTTCCTATTCGAAATCTTGTGCTGTTCCTTTATTTATGCCGGGATGCTGTGCTCCCGCCATTTTTCGCTGATGTAGTTGCGAAGATGCTCGGCGCAGAGGACACCGCTGCCGACGAGATGGCTGCCGGACGAGGGCAAGAAGCAGGGATCGCCTTCGAATGATTGTGAAGGCTCTGCGAGCTCGGCGCCGTTGATGCGCACGACTGGCTTGGTACTGCCGTTATCTTCAATCATTTCTATGGCTATCGGAAGTCTTTCTTCCGCGATTACGGTCTCCAGGACATGTAAGGCTTTACGATAGGAATTGCAATTTGGAGCGTAAACGAGTTCGATCCTCATTGAGGATACCTCCACAGGTAGAAGAATGGATGGGCGGATGCGAGACCCTGAAGCACCGCAGCTTGTCAGTTGCGCAGCTCAGAATATAAACGAATGATTAAGACCCCGATGGCACTAGTATAAGCCCAAAAGGCAGTTAGGCAATATACAAAGCGTAACAGGGGTATTAATATACGCTAACTAATAGCGATTTACTAGTAGTTTCTTATGATGTGCAAATGCACATGCTCTAAGCGTTTCAGACGAATCTGTGCAATTACTCATTTGCTGAAACGCCCGAACAAGAAATCTCGAATGAAAATACGCACATGCACAAGCCCGGGAGGCACCTTTGTTTTCGCAGACCGTGATGGCCGAAGGCCACTTGATCGACTCAGACATTTTGACGCGAATTTTCGACACCGTGATCGCGTGCCAGTCTACTTATGAGGTGGTGGACTTCAAGATCGGGCGCCACAACGATGAAGTTTCACGCTTGACGCTCAAGGTGAACTCGGACAATCCGCATCGGCTCGAGCAAACGCTTGGCGACCTGATGCTGCTTGGTTGCTATCGCATCGCTGAAGACGATGCCCGTCTTGTCGTCGCCGAGAAAGCGAAGTGCGTGCCTGACGACTTCTATTCGACCACCAATCATCGCACCAAGGTTCGTCACAAAGGACAATGGCTCGATGTCGAACATCAGCGCATGGACGCGGTTATCTGTATCGAGGGCGGTAAAGCCGTTTGTCGCAAACTGCGTGACGTGAAAAAAGGCGATCACGTCGTTTGCGGTGGCGAGGGAATTCGGGTGCTTCCTGAGTTCAAAGAACGTGACCGGCTTGGCTTCGCATTTATGGCCAATGATATTTCATCCGAGAGAAGAGCCGAAACTTCCGTCCGCAAGATAGCCGACATGGTGCGCGAGGTAAAGGCGCAAAACGGCAAGATCATTTTTGTGGCCGGCCCTGTGGTAATTCACACAGGCGGTGTCGAATATCTCTCCAAACTGATTCGTGGAGGATTTGTGCATGCGCTTCTGAGCGGCAATGCACTTGCGGTTCACGATATCGAAAACGCACTGTTCGGCACTTCGCTGGGCGTCGATCTCGAAAGGGGGCTGCCCATCCATGAAGGACACAAGAATCACATGCGGGCAATCAACGCGATCAATCATGCAGGCGGAATTGCGCAGGCCGTCACTTCCGGCGTGCTCAAATCCGGCATCATGTATGAGTGCGTCAAGAACAAAGTACCTTTTGTATTAGCCGGCTCAATCCGTGACGACGGGCCGTTGCCCGAGACACTGATGGATCTCGTTGAAGCGCAAGACCAATACGCCAAGCAGCTGGATGGCGCTTCGTTGGTCGTCTGTCTCTCCTCGATGTTGCACAGCATTGCCACAGGCAATATGCTGCCTTCGTGGGTAAGGACGGTTTGCGTCGACATTAATCCGGCCGTCGTGACCAAACTGTCCGACCGCGGCTCGTCGCAGGCGATTGGAGTTGTTACCGACGTCGGGCAGTTTCTTAACCTTCTGGCAAACAATCTGACATCATAGGAACAGGGGAACATCCTCAGCGTCGGTATTGTTGTGCTTAGAAAAAACCTAGTTACAGCATCGTTTTTGGCGTTAGTTGCCTGTTTGGGAATGACAATGCCCGTGAGCGCCCAGGCAATGGACACAAATGAACTGGATAAGGTGCTGCGTGGTCCGGATTCCTTGCCCGATTCCACTGTCCAAGCCGACCAACCGGAAGCAAAAGCTGATCAGCAAGCAGCGCCGGCGCTGCGCGGGCCAATGCGCGAGGAAAATCCCGTAGCGGCTGTTGGAAGCCCGCCTGCGCAAGCTCCGGCAGCGGCAGGCGAAAGTCCGCCTCGGCAAGCGAGCCGCCTGCGCTCCGCTGTACCGGCGCCATCGGGTAGCGGCGGGCGAAAGCCCGCTTTCTCGCGCCACAAACGCTCCCTGGACTCCCAGGCTGACATGCCGCCGCTGGCGCCGGCGTTCCAACGCCCGACCATCTACCCCGCCGTCAATTACCAGTTGCTGCAATCCTTGACCAACTTCCATGCCGTCAACCCGTTTCTTTTGCGCGGCGGACAGCCGACGGCCGCGGATTTGGCAAAGCTGAAATCAGCCGGTGTGAAAACGGTAATCGATTTGCGCAATGAAGAAGTGTTGGTGCGGCAGGAATCGATGCAGGCTCGCGCTCTCGGACTTGCCTTCGTCAACATTCCCCTCGATGTATTCAATCCGCCGTCACAAAAGGCGGTTCAGACATTTATGAACGCCGTCGCCGACAGTGGGAATCAACCTGTATACGTTCACTGCCTGCATGGGCAGGATCGCACCGGTACCATGGTCGCTATTTATAGAATTGAGCACGACGGCTGGACTCCCAACCGAGCGTATCAGGAAATGCTTTCGTGCGGATTCCGTCCGGGCTTCACACAGCTGACTCGCGCGGTGTTTGCCGCCGGTGCTCGAGCTGGTCGGGCCGGCATGCTACCCTCGGGCGGCGATATCGTCACAGATATGCAAAATCGCTTTTCTCGATCGCACTGATCATTTGTATCTCGACTGCATATATATTGCATTGACCCGTTCTAGAATCGCCTAAGAACAGTATAGGAAGGCGATCAATCGGGTGCATCGCGCTGTATTCTTACAACGCAGGACAAACATCTATATATCCTGCGGATATAGCAGCCGCGCGCCTGGCTAGGGGGATTTTGTGGCCATCAAAATTCTGCACACTGCTGATTGGCAATTGGGAAAGGCATTCGGCAAGTTTCCCGATGAAGCCGCAGTGCCGTTGCGCGAGCAGCGCATTCTCAGCGTTAAAAAAATAGCCACGCTTGCGCAGCAACATAAAGTTGACGCCGTGCTGGTGGCAGGTGATGTATTCGAGTTTGAAACCATCGCCGAGAAGACGTTGCACCAGACGCTGCACGCGATGTCCGGGTTCTCCGGTGCATGGCTAATGTTGCCCGGCAATCACGATCCCGGGACAGCAGATTCCGTCTGGACACAATTGCGACAGCTCGATCCGCCGGGCAACATCGTGATTCTGGACAAGCCTCAGGCCTATCAGCTGCCCGACAAAGATGCGGTGGTTTTGTCGGCCCCCCTTCAGCGCAAGCATGAGTCCGTTGACACTACCGAGTGGTTCGACGGTCATGCCACCAAATCCGATACCATTCGCATCGGACTGGCGCATGGATCAGTAGACAATCGTTTGCCTGAGCGCGGCGAGGCTCCCAACACCATTTCAGACAAACGCGCTGAAAAAGCCAATCTTGACTATCTGGCACTGGGCGATTGGCACGGAATGCTGCAAGTGGATAAGCGATGCTGGTATTCGGGCACGCATGAAACAGATCGCTTTCGCGACAACGACTCGGGGAATGTCTTGCTTGTCACCATTGAAAAACATGGCGAGCTGCCTAAGGTAGAAGTGCTCCAAAGCGGTCACTACCGCTGGCGCCAACTAACGGTCGCAATACATGGTGCCGAAGGCGCTGACGATCTCGAGCGCGCCTTGCAGGCACTGGGCGATCCGCCCGACAACCTCGTGCTGCAGGTGACCCTTCAGGGCACGGCAGACCTGGAAAGCCGGGCGCGCATCGAGAAAGTTGCCACCAGATGGAGCGGGCTGGCCAGACATTTCGAATTGCGCGAAGAGACGCTCGTCAGCCGCGCCTCCGAAGATGATCTCGAGCAAATCGGACGAGCCGGGTTCGTTTTCGAAGCCGTAAACACTCTGCGCGGACTGGCGGAAGATCCCAATAACCAGCAAGCGGCGGTAGCAGATCTCGCCCTACAACTTCTGTACGCGCAGCACAAACAATTGGTGAACAAGCGATGATGCAGCTGAAAGCCATAAGCGTATGTAATTTCCGAAAATTTATCGATCCTGTCATGATCACAGGACTGCTGCCCGGCATCAACATCATTGCCGGCGACAATGAGGACGGCAAGTCCACACTTGTTCAGGCAGTGAAAGCGGCGTTCTACACAAAGCACTCGACCAGCTCTACGCAAGCGTTTCAACCGTACAATTCCGCGGCATTGCCTGAAGTCGAGGTGGAATTCCATCTCGACGGAACGCCATACAAGCTGCGCAAATCATTCGGAAAAAAAGGAGTTGCCGAATTGCGCACGGCTTCGTCCGTTTTCAACGGCTCCGAAGCCGAAGAGAAGCTGCACCAACTTTTATCGTTGGGCGGCGAGAAGACTCGTGAAAATACCAGCATCTGGAACGTCCTATGGGTAGAGCAGGGCACAGCCTTTCTTTCGCCCCAGATTG
>Ga0134128_10007065_pt1 | contig 13570 bp, 15 predicted proteins | sample KB31754_FD_96462 | JGI IMG/M metagenome (GOLD analysis project Ga0134128, IMG submission 96462) | Terrestrial soil microbial communities with excess Nitrogen fertilizer from Kellogg Biological Station, Michigan, USA - KB3-175-4 | ecosystem: Environmental > Terrestrial > Soil > Unclassified ... | reverse complement strand
GCTTTTCGATCTCGGCGATGCGCTGCTCGTTGCCGCGCTTGAACGCCTCAAAGGTGGTGAGGAACTGGTCGAACCGGTCGGCCACCTCGCCGCCGGCGGCGCCGGCGGTCGCCTTGATCTCATAATTTTCGGTCGCTTCAGTCATGTTTGTCCTTCAGTTTTTCATTGCTGCCATGGCCGCATCGAGCGACCGGATGAGGCGCCTTTCGGACGCCGGAGATTTTTGCGAGGGCGGCGCGATGCGTGCGGCGTCCATCATCGGGAAGGTGACGATCGAGATTTCCCAAAGGTCGATCTCGAACAGTTTTCGGTGGCCGGTGCCCTTGTCCTTGCTGGCGCGCACGGTGCGAAAGCCGATGGAGAGGCCATCGATGGCGCGGCTTTCGATCAGCCGCCGTAGTGCGTCGGCACGGGGCACGCCGCCGATCAGCCGGCCTTCGACCCCGAGGCCGAAACCGTCCTCGGCGATCCGGTCCCAGACGCCCACTGGATCCTTGGGGTCGTGCTGGAACAAGAGGCGGATATTGGCGCGGCCACGCTGCTTGAGCGATTTTGCGAAGGCGCCCGCCATGACGATATCGCCGCCATCGTCGAGCTGGCCGAAGACGCTGGCATAGCCGGAGAACCGGCCCGCCTCGTCGATAGGGATTTTGCTCATCAGCGTTTGGCCGTGCCCTTGCCCGGCCGGGGCTTTGTGCTTCTCGCCGACTGGGCGGTCGCGAGGGAGCCGGCGAGGTGCCAGGCGAACTGGCGAAAGACTTCGACCGGCTCGCTTTCGCCCTTACGGCTGACGGAATCCTGCTTGATGCCCATGGGCTTAGTCCTTTCGCCTGAAGAGTTGATTCAGCGTCGCGATCTCGCGCACGAAGTCGTTGAAGCGCCGGTTGGCAGCCTTCAGCTCGCGAAGCGTCCAGACGAGCAGCCCGCTCGCCCCGCTGGCCCAAAGGAACAGCGCCAGATGCGCCAAGTCGCCCCGCTCGGCGATCGTGCGAGTGAGTTCATCCATGATGATGTCCAATTGGTTTTTGATCTCAGCCGACAACACCGGCGGCCGACGGGATCACTTCACGCATCAACCGACGCTGGGAACGACCGTGTACTGCGGCACCAACTGGCTGTGGTTGATGCAGGGCGGTAGCCTACCGTGGCAGCAACCTTGACAGCCGATCGGCAACACGTACGGCGCGGGCTCGATCACCTGGAAGCCTCACGAGTTCGGTTTCGATGATGATTAGTCGGTTTGCTATCTCCGAAGCGGGGAGATGCGCGAAGACCGACTGTGCGATCTGACCAACATACCCATCATACTCGTCCTGTGCCGCCGGCTCGTCAGCGATGCCAATTGGGTCCCACTCCCGGAGCAGTAGCTGTCGAACCCTAGCGAGCACATCTTTTGTTGCCATGTTCCTCATCGGCTTATTTCTTCCACATCGTTACTATCAGCCCGTCCTCATTAAAGACAACGGCTGCTCCCTTGCCGATGAACTGAGTGGTTCCGTCGGATCTTGGCCCTCTTATTTTGATCGGATTCTGAATTGCATCAAGGATCGCCACTGGACCGACCGATCGATTTATCGCCTGGTCGAGATAGCACGAGAGAGGCCGCGGGCGCTGCGCTGCATCACTTCGGCTCCTCCCCGATCCCCAGCATCTGCCGTTTTTCCGCATCGGTGAGGAACGTCGCCCCGCCCACCCGCGCCCACAGCGCGGCGCGGTCTTCGGCGAGGGCTTCGATGTGGTCGAGGTCGGGGATGAGCTCGAAGTTTCCGCCGAAGGCCGGGCCGAGCCAGTGGCCGAGGCCGGAGGCGACGCGGCGGACCAGGGGGATCACCGTCTGCCGCCACAGCGTCTTGTTGGCTTCGGCGTAGTTGGCATAGGTGTTGTCGCCGGGGATGCCGAGCAGCATCGGCGGCACGCCGAAGGCCAGCGCGATGTCGCGCGCGGCGGCGTTGCGGGCCTCGATAAAGTCCATGTCCTTGGGGCTCATGGCGATGGTTTTCCAGTCGAGCCCGCCTTCGAGCACCATCGGCCGGCCGGCGTTCATCGCGCCCTGGAAGCCCGCCTCCAGTTCCTCCTTCAGCCGCTCGAACTGCTGGGCGGTCAGCGAACCCGCGGCGCTCGAATAAACCAGCGCGCCGGAGGGCCGCGCCGCGTTGTCGAGCAGCGATTTGTTCCAGCGCGCCGAGGCATTGTGAATGTCGAGGCTTTGCTGGGCGGCATCGAGCGGGGCGAGCCCATAATGGTCGTCGAGCGGGTTGAACAGCGTGAGGTGCAGCACCTCGGCAACCGGGCTCGCCAACTGGTTGAACCGCGTCGTCTTGCCGCCCGACGTATAGGTGTAGGCGACCGCATACCCGTCGCGCCCGGGCACGGTCTGCATACGGTCCGGCCGAAGCTCGAACAGGCCCTTGACCTCGCCTCCAGCCAGCGCCGCCTGGAGGTAGGCGTTGCCCGCCGTCTGCAGATAGGCATAGAGGCTTTCCAGCAGCTCCGTGCCCGATTGCTGGGGGTTAGGCCTCGCCAGGAGTGCCAGCACCGGATGATCGGCGAGCCGCTTGCCGTTTTCGGTGACCACCAGCGGCACGCGGTTCGCCGCCTCGGCAATCATCCGCACGCAGCGATAGACCACGGGATTGCGCGTGTAGCCCTCGCTGGCGAGGCTCGCAAAGCCGCGCCGGGTCCAGTTCGGATCGCCGAGCGAGGTCAGGGTCACCAGCGTCTGCGGCCCGCCCGATTTCTGCTCGGCCGGCAAAGCCCTACCGCCGCCGGTCAGGCGGTTCAGCCATTTCGGCATGGAAAATCCTTCAATTTGACGGAGCGAAAACCAATGTAGTAACGTTGCTACATTGATGGAGGTTCAGATGAACGCCCCAACGAAATTCGGCCAGACCACGACGATGTCGGCCCGCGAGTTCAACCAGCACACGAGCCAGGCCAAGAAGGCCGCCGAACGCGGCCCGGTGTTCATCACCGACCGCGGCAAGCCGGGCTATGTGCTGCTCACCGACGAGGAATACCGGCGGCTTGCCGGCAAGAAGACTTTCGTGAGCATCGCAGAGTCATTGGCCGATCCGAACGCCAAGCCGGACGATCCAGATCTTATGGACTTCATCCCGAAGCGGGAGATTGAACCGATGCGTTTCAGCTTCGACGAAGACGATGAGGAATGAGGTTTCTGTTCGATACGAACGTCGTCTCGGAACTCCGAAACGTTCACAAAACTAATCCTACCGTTCTGGGGTGGGCGAGAGCGATAAACTCGGACGATGTGTCCATCTCGGCGATAACCTTGATGGAAATCCGTTATGGCGCGCTAAAAGTTCGCAAAGCGAATCCAGAGCTGGCGAGCGAGTTGGCACGCTGGATCAATGACGATATCCGAACGAGATATACGGATCGGATCATTCCGGTGGACGACCGTGTCGCGTTGCAATGTGCCGATTTGATCCATCCTCGGACACGCCCCTTCGCGGACTCCCTCATCGCCGCCACCGCATTGGTCCACGACCTCACCATTGTCACCCGTGACATCGGCGATTTCGAACCGATGGGCGTGCGGCTTTTCAACCCCTGGACGGCCTAAGTCCCCCGCACCCGCGGCACGGGCCCTTGCGGAAACAATTCCGTCAGCGCCCAAACCAGCGCATCCACCCTATCGGGCGAATGGCCATCGGCCCTTCCATCTGCGCCGAAGGCGCACATCTCGTCTTCGAGGTGCGAAAGACCGGGGCAGTGCGACACCAATCCGCGGGCGTAGAGTGCTGCGATCGGTTCGGCCCTGACCCATTTGCCACGCGTCGCCCGCACCTCGCGGACCGGCACATTGGCGTCTTCCTGGGCGATAATCGCGCGGACCAGATCGCCGCCCTGGTTGACCTCGGCGACGATCGCATCGGCACCGTGGGCATGGAACGCCCGCACCGCCTGCTCGGTCCAAAGCTTTGGCGGCGCCGGCCTGAGCGAACGATCCTCCAGTACGACAGCCCCCTCCCCGACACGCGCCGCAACGATGATGCCGCAGGCGTCGGAATTGGCATTGCCGGTGACCGGCGGGTCGACCGCGACCACGATCCGGCCGGGTTCGAAATCCGCTGGCGCGGCGCGAAACAGGCCGCGATGCCAGAGTGCATCCGGCCGGTCCTCGATCAGTTCGCCATCGAGTTCCTGCCGCCCAAGCACCGAGCCGCGATAGCGGCCCACCACGGCATCGAGGAAATTCGGCGCCAGGTGCCTGCGATTTTCGTCGGTTTTCATCCGCGAAACGACAGTCTGCGGATCGCCGAGCAGCCGCCGCAACAGCCTTATCGGCCGAGGCGTCGTGGTCGCGACCTGCCGCGGCTGGTTGCCGAGCCGCAGGGCAAATTGCAACATGTCCCACGCCGCCTCGGCATCGGGCCATTTGGCCACCTCATCGCACCAGGCGGCGGCAAATTGCGGCCCCCGGAAACGATCCGGATCGGAGGCCGAAAGCACCATCGCCTCGGCCCCGTTTGGCCAATGCAGCGTGTTGCCTTTCAACCGTGGCCGGTCTTCCGGCGGATGCACCGCCATGAGGCCGCTCTCGCCGTCGACCATCACCGCGATCGCCTCCGCCAACGTCTCGCCGACGAGGCCGATCGGCGATACCGGTTTCGGCCCGGTGGCCTGCGCCCGCACCCATTCGGCACCGGCCCGGGTTTTGCCGGAACCACGGCCACCGAGGATCAGCCAGGTGACCCAGTCGCCGGCAGGCGGCATTTGTTCGGGCCGGGCCCAGCGGGGCCAATCGAAGAGCAGTTCGACAGTCTCGGCGTCACCGAGGCGAGGAATTTCGACTTCTGTGTCAGGCACGCTTGAGTTGCTCAATCCGTTCCGCCAGCCGGTTGCGAAGGTTCGTCATTTCCTTGGTATTGGCCGGCTTGGGCTTTTCAGCCGCCGCATCGTCGATCTGGATCAGCTTCTCGAGCGTGCTCGCCAGTTTGCCGAGCACCGCGACTTCTTTCTCGCCGGCCTGTGTCATGTTCTCTTCCATAAATACGATCTGCCTCTGCAGGACGCGAAACATCCTGGTGATGATGCCCGAACGGTCGACCTGGCGCCCCTCGTAGCGGCGGCTCCAGCCCTCATCGAGAGCGTGTTTGTGTATCGCTCTCGTGGACGTGCCGAAGCGCTTCGCGATGGCGGCGATCGTCTCGCCGGGAACTTCATAAGCGGCGCGGACAGCTTTCCAGCCGTCAACCGTCAGCCGCTTCCTGCGCTCTGCCACTTGTCTGCCTCGCAACCAAATCGATGATGAGATAATTTCGGCACCCAACGAGGGTGCAGATGCCGTCAAGCGCTGTCCGCCGCATCGAATACGACGACGAGCGCGGCACGATGTCCGTGTGGTTCGAGCCGGACGGCCATCGCTACGACTATTTCGATGTCCCGCAGGATATCTATTGGGCGTTCAACACCGCCGGCTCGAAAGGCCGCTTCTTCAACACCCGCATCCGCGACCAGTTCGAGTTCGTCGAGGTGAGGGAGCGATCGAAGTAACGGCCGTTGAGCCACCGAAGCGGCCACCGTCCGGGGGAACCCAATTATTCGATCATACCCAAACTATAGTCCTGCCCCGACACGCGGGGATAACTTTCGCTGAGACGCCCGGAAACCGGGGAATATGGTCGCGCTGGAGCGCACCGCGTTCAAGGCATTCAGGCAGGTCATCGGGGTGATTCCACCGGCTAAATCTCGTCCGGCGGCTCCCATTCGGGCCAGTCGACGGCGTGGTGTTCCCACTCGTCGGGCTTGACGTCGTCCTCGCTGAACGTGCGGCCCCTCACCGATACGCCCGCCGCGACGACCGTTTCGGGATCGCCGGAGATCAGCGGGTGCCACCAGGCGAGGCCCCTGCCCTCGGCCAGCCGGCGATAGGCGCAGGTCGTCGGGATCCAGCTCGTCGTCACGACATTTTGAGGCGTGAGCTTGATGCAGTCAGGCACCTTGGCCTGCCGATTCGGGTAGTCGCTGCAGGCGCAGGTCTCGCCGTCGAGCAGCCGGCAATGGACGTCGGAGGTGATGATCGTGCCGGTGTCCTCGTCCTCGAGCTTGATGAGGCAGCAGCGGCCGCAGCCATCGCAAAGAGCTTCCCATTCGGCGGGGCTCATCTCATCGAGCGATTTGTCTTCCCAGAAGGGCATCAGGCAAACTCCAGGGCGGCGCCTGTCGCCGCCGTCATCATTTTTGGGCGAGCCGCTTGATCTCGCGCGAGGTTCTGGCGCACATCCGGCTTTCGGTGCACCGGGGAAGCTGGAGCGGCCGGCCGGCGAAATTGCCGATCGAGGCGCATCCTCTTCACAAATTTCAGTTACTATACCTTCTATAGCGTCGGGGCGTGTCGTCGGGAGTCCAGGTTAGCGGTGCAGGATCCGTTCTACCACAAGCAGAAGCGCGTCAAGGACCAGCGTAACCGCATGCTCAATGCGGATGCCTGGCTCGACACGTTCCTCTATGAGCTTTGGCAGTCGTTCGGCGCCGGATATACACGATTCCATGACTTCATGGCTCGATTTCATGTATCCGGGATCAAACGCATTGTCGTCGAGCTGATCTCGGACGCGCTGAGCCTTGGCGCGATTGGGCTCGTATTACTCACCGCGCTCGCTTTGCCGGCGTTCAACGCGACCGCCTCCGGCCAATTCAACAAGGTCGAGGATTATTCGGTCACCTTCCTCGACAAGTTCGGAAACGAAATCGGCCGGCGTGGCATCCGGGCCGACGATTCCTATCCGCTCGACAAACTGCCCGATTATCTGATCAAGGCGACCCTCGCGACCGAAGATCGACGGTTCTACGACCACTTCGGCGTAGATATATGGGGCACGATGCGGGCACTGGTCTCCAACGCGCAGGGCGATAACGGCGTACAGGGCGGGTCGTCTATTACCCAGCAACTGGCGAAAAACCTGTTCCTCTCCTCCGAGCGGACGATCGACCGCAAGATCAAGGAAGCGTTCCTCGCGGTGTGGCTCGACAGTCACTACAGCAAGGACGAAATCCTCAAAATGTACTACGACCGCGTCTATATGGGCGCGGGCAATTTCGGCGTTGCGGCGGCGGCGCAGTACTACTTCGGCAAGCCGGTGACCGATATCTCGCTCGCCGAGGCAGCGATGCTGTCGGGGCTCTACAAAGCGCCTAGCAAATACTCGCCGACCGTCGATCTTGCCGCGGCCCGCGGCCGTGCCAACCAGGTGCTGTCCAACCTCGTCGACGCCGGTTTCATGACCGAAGGCCAAGTCACCGCGGCGCGCCGCAACCCGGCAACGCCAGTCGATCACTCGGCCGATGCCAGTGCGCCAGACTACTTCCTCGACTATGCCTTCGGCCAGGTGAAGCAACTCGTGGCCGGCAAGACCAGCGCGACCAATTTCACGGTCCGCACGACGCTTGATCCGGCATTGCAGTCCTATGCCGAGGACGCCGTTGCTTCGACCATGCGCGATCAAGGCGCGCGTTACAATGCAAGCCAGGCAGCGCTTGTCGCGACCAAGATCGACGGCGGTATCGTGGCGATGGTCGGCGGGGTCGACTATTCGCAGAGCCAGTTCAACCGGGCGACGGATGCACTTCGTCAGCCCGGCTCGTCTTTCAAGATCTTCGACTATTCGACGGCCATGGAAATGCTGGGCTACAAGCCCACGACAGTGGTCAGCGATCGCCCGGTCTGCATCGGCGACTGGTGCCCGCAGAATTTTGAGCGCAGTTTTGGCGGCAGCATGTCGCTGCTCAATGCATTCGCCGAGTCGGTCAATACAGTGGCAGTAAATCTCTCGATCAAAACCGGGCGTCAGCCGATCGCCGATATGGCTCACCGGATGGGCATCACCGCCGATTTCCCGGTCACGCGTTCGCTGGCGCTCGGCGTCGCGCAGGTTGCCCCGATCGACATGGCTTCGGCCTATGCCGTTGCGGCCGACGATGGCCTCAAGACGCCGGCCTATGGCATCACGCGGATCACCACGCTGCAGGGCGATGTCGTCTATCAGCACGACGACAAAGCACCGCGCGAGCGGCTATGGAGCGAGCAGACGGTGCTCTACATGCACCAGTTGATGCGCGCCGTCGTCACCAGCGGCACCGGCCGAAACGCCAACGTGCCGGGCGTGCCGGCGGTGGGTAAGACCGGTACGACGAGCTCGTTCCGCGACGCGTGGTTCTGCGGCTATACTGGCAATTATGTTGCCGTTGTCTGGTACGGCAACGATGATTACTCACCGACCAACAAGATGCAGGGCGCCATGATGCCGGCCACCACCTGGCAGAAGTTCATGGCGTATGCCCATACGAACATCGAAATCCTGCCGGTCAGCGGCATCGATTTCAAGCCGGCGCCAGTGGTCCAGACCGCCCAGGCGGGCGCCGACGCCACCGCGCAAGCCGCCGTCCGGCCGCCCTCGCTGCAGCCCGAGGCGGCGCAGAAGCTCCTCGACATCGCCGCCGATCTCCAGGCGACGCTGGCCGCCAAGCCCACGGAACAGCAGGCGGCGCTGGCCGACTCCAACGGGCCCAAGGGCCTCTGATCCTTGCGGTTCCTGTTCAACCTGTTGCTGATGATGGTGGTGGCGCTCGCGGTGGGGTTCGGCCTCAGCTACTATACACTCAGCGACGGGCGCCTGATCGGGGCCGTGCGGGTCGGCCCGTGGGCGGCGTGGCCCGGCGTCGGCGCCTCCTCGCCCGATCCCTACACGCGGGCTTACCTGGCACGCACCGGCGTTCTGCAGCTCGGGCGGAGCGAGGGCATTGCCTTCACCGCCACAACCGACAGCGACGGCAAGCCGCTCGATCGGAGCTGCCGCTATCGCATCAATGGAACGACACCCGTCGCGGGCTTCTGGACGCTCAGGGCGATCGGTGCCGACGGCGCCGATATCGCGCCGGCGGGCGGACAACAGGCGCTGCGGAGCCGCAGCGTCGCGCGCGCCAATGACGGCTCGCTCGTCCTCTACGTCAGCAAAACGCTGGCGCCCGACAACTGGCTGGAGATCGCCGGCGACGGCCCGTTCCAACTAGTGCTGACGCTCTACGACCCGTCGAACCTGTCGGGAGCCGGTGTCGCGGTGCAGACCCTGCCGGCGATCCTCAAAGAAGTGTGCCGGACATGAAGACCGTGGTCTGGCTGCTCGGCGGCATCCTCCTCGGTGTCATCATCCATATCGGCGTGATCCTCGGCCTTCCGGCGGTCGCAACGAACACCGTATGGTCCCGTGTCGCCGCGCTCGGCGCTGACGACAAGGCCATCGTCCTGCCCGTCCCCGCACCGGGCGCGGCCAATCCGCTGCAACTCGATCCGGAGCTCAGCTACGCGATCTGCAAGGTCAATCTGAGCACCGGCCCGGGCGTCGTCAGCGGCACCCTCCCCGACGCCTACTGGTCGCTGGCGATCTTCAACAAAGCCGGCACGGTGATCTACTCGACCACCAACCGCGATGGCATCGGACAAAACCTCAACCTCGGCATCTTCAATGCCGACCAGACCCATCTGCTCGCCGAGCAACGCATCAATATCGCCGATGGCCTGCTGATCGTCGGATCACCAGACGATGATGTGTTTGTCGTCGTGCGGCTCGCGCCACCACACGAAATCGAGCGCAAGCGCTATGAAGCGGCGCTCTCGAAGATCGTCTGCGGCAACATCAAATCATCATAGCTGCGACGAGCTAGCTTCCGGCGACGTTGCGGTCCGGATTGCTGCGGGAATAGCGCGAGGGAATGACCGGCTCAGGCCGGGGATTTCCCGCGTGCGGCACAAAACCCGCCCCGCAGAACTCGCCGCGCTCGGCCGCGAGAACATCGCCCTGAAGGTCAGCGAGATCCGCATCCACGCCCCGGGCTTCCGAATGCGGCGTCTCGACCAGCAGATGGTCGAGCGCATAGTTGTAAGAGTCGTAGCGATAGCGCAGGGCACGCACGAACCAGTCGATCTGATCTTCGTTCTCAGCCCGCCGCGCATCGGCATCGCTATTCGGCCCGGGCCCCAGCCGCGGCAGGTTTGCCGCCGCGACCGCCCGCTCGTGATCGATCTGGATGACGGCGCAGATGGAGTCGAACGTATCGGGGATCGTCGCAAGATCGGCATTCACATCGGCGGCAAGGGTGGCGTAGCGCACTGTCGCCGACTGGTAGGACGTGCCGTGCAGCCAATTGTAGTAGCGGTCATGGCCGGCGAGAATGCCGGTGCCCGCCGTCAGCCGGGTGCGGTGCAATTCGGCGGCGACATCGGCGAACCAGTCTTTGGTGTGCCCGGAGGTGACGAACCGCCAGATGCGGTTGGCCATCTCGGTCTCTTCGTCGGTCTTGTTGAACGAGGACACGGGCTCGCCAACGAGCACGGCACGTGTGGTGCCAACCGCCGGCATCACCTCGTCGTTGATGACGTTGGGTTCGGCGCGGTCAAAATCGCCGACCGGCCGGGCACAGGCGCCAAGCAGGAAGACGAGGCCGAGGGCCGTCGCCGCGGAGGCAATGAGGGAAAGACGTTCAGCCACGTTTGCGCTTCGGTCGCGCCGGGGTGCTGCCATCGGTGGGCACGGGTGCGCTGCCGCGCTCATAGCGCACGCCGGTGAAAATCAGAATCTGGCCGCCGGAGCGGTCGGCACTCTTGGCCTTCGCCGGCCGAAGGCGCTTTTCGAATGGAACAAGTTTACCCACGTCAGCCCCCTGCCTGGCCTCGTCAAGTCCTGCCAAGCGTATCGACGCATCTTCCCGAGGCGAAGCAGCCCCGGTTGTTTTGATTAAGACTTCGTCAAGGTTAACAGTCCGCTAACGACTTCTCTGAAATAGTCGCGGTCACTGCTTCGGCGTCCATTTTCGGGGAGTTTGGGACACAGATGCTCGGCTTCCAGCCCTACGAAACGTTCCAGCTGCTCGTCGAGACGGGCGGCATCGATCGCGCCAACACGCTGCTTGTTGCAGCCTGCGATGCCTTCGCGCGGCGTGGCAAGCCTACCAAGGCCGAGACGGAGCAGTTTGAAGTGCTGGCAAAGCGGCTCTTCGCGGCGGCGGCCCCCGCGGCGCGGGCCAAGGCGGCAGCGACACTGGGCCGTTCCGAAAACCTCTCGCCGCTGCTCGAACAACTGGTGATGGACAATATCGGTGATGACCTGGCGGACTACCTCGTCGCCGCACCGCGAATGTCGGAGCCGGGCCTGCTGAGTGCTGTCGCGCGCAACGATGCCGGAATCGCCTCGTCCGTTGCCCGCCGGGGCGATCTGACGAATATCGTGCTTGCCAAGCTGTTCCAGATGAACAGCCGCAAAGTCTATCGCGCGCTGGCGACGAACACGGCGATCGTGCCGCGTGGCCCCTATCTCAGCGCCCTGGCGCGTTCGGCGCAGATGGATCATCAGGTGGCGTGGTCGCTCGCGGCGCGTGACGACTTCGATTGCGCGCTGCTGGCGCCGGCGTTCTTCGACCTCAACGAGAGCGACCGGATCAAGGTCATCCGCGCTTTCGCGATGCGCAAGACGCCCGATGCGCCGATAAAGCGCACACTTGAGCAATTGTCGGTGGCCACGGATGAGCTCACCCGCGCGCTGATGAAACTGTTTTCGGAAAACCGGCGGCCCGAGATCACGACGCTGTTTCATCAGATCACCGGACTCGACGAGATACGCTGCGGGCAGATCGCCCATGATGTGAGTGGAGCGGCATTGTTCGTGGTGTTGCGTGCCTTCGGCTGTACCTCCTATGAGGGGCTGAAGGTGCTGATCCACGCCACCTCGCACGATGCCGACCGCTCCCAGGAGCTGTCGCAGTTCGCCAAGCTGTTCGAGAGCATCCCGACCGACGCGATGGCGTATCTGATGAGTTCGTGGCGCGGCGACGTCAACCTGCTCGATCTCAACAAGCCCGACTATCGCCCGGCTCCGGCTGAGAGCCGGCGGGCCCCAGTGGCGCGGCCGGCGGCCAATCCCGTCATCGACCAGGCCATCGAGGCATTGGCTCGTATCGGCGCGCGCAAGGCCGGCTAGATCATTGCGGCAATAGCTGCGGCGTCGGTGCCCTTCGGCAGCGTACCGGGCGTCCGGCCCCACTGGCTGGCGAGGCGGGTCAGCACGAAAGTGTCGGCGACGGCTGGCTGAGCGTTGCGGATGAGCAGGCTGGCCTGCAGGAGCAAATCCATCGTCTCCACAAATTGCCGCGCCTCGGACTCGGCGACGCCTTTGGCATAGCGATCCTTCGTACCAGCCACAGCCGCGTCGAAATGACGGTTGGCGCCGCTGGCCTTGGCCAGCTCCGCGTAAAACACCTCCAGCGCCTCGGGCGTCCGTTGCAGCGTGCGCAGCACGTCGAGGCAGATGATGTTGCCGGAGCCCTCCCAGATAGCGTTGAGCGGCGCCTCCCTGTAGAGCAGCGGCAGCGGGCTCTCCTCGACGAAGCCGCTGCCGCCTAGGCATTCCATCGCTTCGAGGACCACCGGTCCGCAGCGCTTGTTCGACCAGTATTTTGCCAAAGCGACCGCCAGCCGCGCGAAGGCGTGCTCGGCGGGATCGCTGCCGCGGTCGAAAGCCTCTGCCACGCGCATCGCGGCGGCCAGTGCGCCCATCCAGTCGAGCGCCAGATCGGCGAGCACCGCGGTCATCATCGGCTGGTCGATCAGCAGCTTGCCGAAGGTTTTGCGGCCACGCGCCCACCACGCCGCTTCGGAGAGCGCCCGCCGCATCAGCCCGGCTGGGGCCATCGCCGTGTCGAGCCGCGTGTGATGCACCATTTCGAGGATGGTCGCGATGCCCCTGCCCGGCTCGCCAAGCCGCTCGGCCCAGGCGCCGTGATATTCGATCTCAGCGGACGCGTTGGCGCGGTTGCCAAGCTTATCCTTGAGCCGCATCAGGTGGATGGCGTTGCGTTTCCCATCCGGCGTCCAGCGCGGCACGAGGAAACAGGTCAGGCCCTCCGGCAACTGCGCCAGCGTCAGGAAGGCGTCGCACATCGGGGCGGAACAGAACCATTTATGGCCGAACAGCCGATAGCCCGACCCATCCGGTTCGGCACGGGTGGTGTTGGCCCGCAGGTCCGAGCCGCCCTGCTTTTCTGTCATTGCCATGCCGATGGTAAGGCCGGCCTTGCCGGAGGCGGGCAGCGAGCGCCCGTCGTAGCCGGTCGAGAGCAGGCCGGGCCGCCAGCGGGCAGCAAGCTCGGGCGAGGCCGCAAGCGCCGGGATTGCCGCATAGGTCATCGTCATCGGGCAGCAGACGCCCGGTTCAACCTGCGTCAGCAGATAGACCATCGCGGCGTGGGCGGCGTGGCCGCCGGGCTCGACGGAAGTCCACGGCAACGCGCTGTAGCCGCCGCCGAAGCCCCGCGCCATCATAGAGTGATAGGCGGGATGGAAGCGCACCTCATCGATCCGCCGGCCGGTGCGGTCGAAAGTCACGAGTTCGGGCACGAAGCGATTGGCGAGGCGGCCATCCTCGATTGCCTCAGCTGTACCGATCGTTGCAGCGAACGCCTTGAGGTGCGCCGCGTGGGCCGGAGCGGCGCGACCGATTTCAGCGCGGAGCGGCGCATCATCGTCCCAGAGCGCGAGGCCGTCGCGCGGCTCGGGCTG
>Ga0134128_10007064_pt1 | contig 13570 bp, 13 predicted proteins | sample KB31754_FD_96462 | JGI IMG/M metagenome (GOLD analysis project Ga0134128, IMG submission 96462) | Terrestrial soil microbial communities with excess Nitrogen fertilizer from Kellogg Biological Station, Michigan, USA - KB3-175-4 | ecosystem: Environmental > Terrestrial > Soil > Unclassified ... | reverse complement strand
GGCCAGGTTCTGCGGGCCTGGACGCCTGGAGGCCTTCGGATTCCAGGCCGTGATGAAGGCCCACGGGCGCGCACCGACCAGCGGCACCAGCTCGACCGGCAGGGGCAGGTCGATGCGGATCGTCGCCCAGGTCACCGTGTCCAGGTTGACGTGGTAGGAGGTCTCGCGGAACGCCTCGAGCAGGGGCTCATCCATGACGCAGGGCCGGCAACGGTGGCAGGCTGGACTGGAACAGCCGAACCGCTGCATCGAGATCGATATCGGCCACCCGCGGCGCATCACGCAGCAGTTGTTCCAGCAAGGCATCCTGCGCGCGCCCGCGTTCGAGCGCGTAGGCGTAGGGCACGTGGGTGAAGGTGACCAGGCGATAGCGCGCCATGTAGTGGCTGGGCAACCGCTGGGCCAGCAGCGCGCCGAGTTCGCGCTTGGCCAGGTAGTGCGGGTCGGCGACCGAGTCGCGCATCTCGATGTAGTTCTCCAGCGCCATCTGCGCGATCGCATCGGCATTGGGCTGGCGCAGGCGCTGGAATTCGGCGAACACCGCGGCGCTGTCGTCGGGCCTGGCGGCCAGCAGGTCGGCCAGCACCACGGTGTCCTCGAAGCCGCAGTTCATGCCCTGGCCGTGGAACGGCACGATGGCGTGCGCCGCATCGCCGACCAGCAGGGCGCGACCGTCCAGGTGCCAGCGCTCGAGGTACAGGGTAGACAAGGTGCCGACCGGGTTGTGGTCGTAGTCTTCGGCGAAGCGCGGCAGCAGCGACAGCAGGCCCGGGAACTGCTCGCTGAAGAATGCCGCGGCGGCGGTCGAGCTGGGCAAGCTGGCGAAACTGGGCGCCGCGCCGCTTGCCGGCAGGAACAAGGTCACCGTGAAACTGCCCTCGGTGTTCGGCAAGGCGATGCACATGTAGCCGCCGCGCGGCCAGATGTGCAGCGCATGCGGTTCCAGCGCGAACTGGTCGCGGCCGCCGCCGAGTTGCCGCAGCGCGGGCGGCAGTTCGCCGGCGGAAGGGATTTCCAGTTCCTTGTAGCCGTGTCCCAGCGCCTCGACCCGCTCGCCCAGGGGGGCGTGGGCATTCATCGCGGCGCGCAGCGCGGAACCGGCGCCGTCCGCGCCGATCAACAGGCCCGTCGATACCTCGCGCTCGTTGCCGTCGCTATCGGCAAGGCGAATGCGCTGTCGGTCGAAATCGGCGGCGACCAGCGACTGGCCGAAATGCAGCCTTGCGCCGGCCGCTTCGGCCGCATCCAGCAGCAGGATGTTCAACGCGCCACGCGAGACCGACCAGATCACCTCGCTGTCGTCGACGCCATAGCGCTGCAGGCCGCTGTTGCCGTCGCGATCATGCACCATGCGCCCGCGCATCATCACCGCGCGCTGCAGCACGTCGTCGGCCAGCCCCGCCATGCGCAGCGCCTGCAGGCCTCGCTCGGCCAGCGCCAGATTGATCGAACGGCCACCCAGGAAACCGGCGCGTCGCGGGTCGGGCCGCTTCTCGTATACCTCGACTGCAAAGCCATGCCTGGCGAGTTGCACGGCGAGCAACGCGCCGACCAGGCCGCCGCCGATGAGGGTGATGGGTTGCTGCGCCATGCTGCGATCCGTGGAGGAAACCTGCCCACTGTTCCGCAAGCGAGGCCAGACTGCAATCCCGGTGGCGCGGCCTGCGGTATCTGATGAAGCCTGCCCAGCTTTGCTTCGCCGATCGGTGCTCCGACTCCGCGCCGAAGTGCACGATTTGCAAGTCAGGCGATTTCCAGCGCCCGCTTCAAAGGCCGCTTCAGCAGAAATGCCAGCACGCCGCCGGTGGCGGCGATGGCGGCGTGCATGGCCCAGAAGGCGATGGGAGTCATGTGCTCGTAGAAACCGCCCAGCCAGCCAATGATGGTGTTGCTCACGAACAGTGTCAGGAACACGGCGCCCATCAGCGTCGCCTTGAGCTTCGCGGGTGCTGCGCGCGACACCAGCGCCAGCAGGGTTGGCCAGTAGTACAGGAAGCCGATGCCCAGCAGGATGTCGTAGACGATCGGAAACAGGACGTTTACCCGCGTGCTGATCAGGCAGGCGATCACCAGCAGCAGATTTGCCAGCATCGTCAGCCACGCCCCGGTGCCGATCTTGCCCAGATCGTCCGGCTCGCTGCGGCGTGCTGCCTGGAACCGCCACAGCGCCAGCAATACCGGTACGCCGAGAATGCTGGCCAGCGGATCGATCGAATTGAACCAGGCAACCGGCACATGGAAACCGAGCAGGTTGAGATCGACGCTGCGGCTGATCCAGACCAGCGCCAGGTTGGTGTTCTGGTAGTAACCGATGCTCTGGAAGATGGTGATGGCTGAGACCGCCGCCAGCGCCACCACGATGCGCCATTGTCGACGGTCCATCGAGGCCTTCGGCCTGGCCGGTTCAACGCGCGGACGATCCCTTGGCAGATGGCGGAAGCCGGCCACATAGGTCACCAGGCCGGTAAGCATCAGGATGCCGGCCAGACCGAAGCCCGCATGCCACCCGTACAGCTGGGCCAGCAGGCCGACCAGCAACGGGCCAAGTACCGCGCCGACGTTGATGCCGACCGAGAAGATCGCGAAGGCGCGCGTGCGTCCCTCGCCGTCTGTCTCGGCATACAGTTCGCCGACCTGGGTCGAGATGTTGCCCTTGAGCAGACCGCAGCCGGTGATGAGCAGGAACAGCGCCAGCAGGAACGACGCATCGAACGCCATCGCCAGATGGCCGGCGCTCATCATCACCGCGCCGATCATCACCGCCGCGCGGCGGCCGATCCAGCGGTCGGCGATCCAGCCGCCCAGCACGGGCGTGAAATAGACCAGGCCGGTGTACAGGCCCATGATCTGCGAAGCCAGTGCCAGCGTCGTCATCGGGCCGAACACCGATTCCAGCGCGGCACGAAAGCCGGCGAAACCGGCGATGCCCTCGACATGGCCAGGCAGCAGCAGGGCCTGGCTCATGTACAGCACCAGGATCGAGGTCATGCCGTAGTAGGAGAAACGCTCCCATGCCTCGGTGAAGCTGAGGAAGGCCAGCGCCATCGGCTGGCCGAAAAACGTGCGTGGCCGATCAGTGGTTGCGATGCTCATGCATTTCCCCCGGGGATGGCAGAGCCTATGCCCAAGACAGTCTGGTGGCTACGGACGCCGTCGAGCGCACGCGTGGCTCTCGCTCAGAAGCTCATGAAATAGCCGCCGTTCACCGGCAGGTTGGCGCCGGTGATGTAGCCGGCCTCGTCGGCGGCGAGGAAGGCCACGGCGCGGGCGATGTCCGCGGGTGAGCCGAGCCGCCCGACTGGAATCCCGGCGACGATCTGCGCACGGATTTCATCAGACACGGCGGCAACCATCGGCGTGTCGCAATAGCCGGGCGAGACCGTGTTGACGGTGATGCCCTTGCGCGCGGTCTCGCGTGCCAGCGCCATGCTGAAGCCGTGCACGCCGGCCTTGGCGGCCGAGTAGTTGGTCTGGCCGAACTGGCCGGTCTGGCCGTTGACCGAGCTGATGTTGACGATGCGGCCGAAGCCGCGCGCCGTCATGCCATCGATCACGTTGCGGCACAGGTTGAACACGCCGTCGAGATTGACGTGCATCAGCTCGTGCCATTGCTGCGGCGTCATCTTGCGCAGGCTGGCATCGCGGGTGATGCCGGCGGCGTTGACCAGGATGTCGATGCTGCCGTACTGCTGCTCGATGCGCGCGACGAGTTGCCGGCAGCTGTCGAAGTCGCTCACATCGGCCGGCTCGAAGGCGATGGCGCCGTCGAGATCGGTCAGCTCGTGCCGAAAAGCCTCGATGCGCTCGGCCCGGGCGGCCAGGTCCACTGCAATCACCTGGCGGCCGGCAGCGACCAGCTGTCGGCAGATTTCCGTGCCCAGTCCACCGATGCCGCCGGTGACGATGGCGACGCGCTTTGGAGTGTCTGTCTGGTTCATCGAAGTGGGTGTGCGGTCCGGATCATGCCGCAGGACAGCACATGTTGTGCTGCAGCGGCCGGGAAGGGGGATGCCGATGGAAAGACGCGGGCGTCGCCGGCTGGACTGGCTTCAGCCGGATTTCTTGCTGTCGCGCTTGCTGGCGGCCGGCGGCGTCGGCATGACCTTCGCGGCGGTGTCGATCAGGCCGCGCTGCATGGCCTGGAACGCCGCCATGTTGCGCTCGGTCAGATCGTTCAGCGTGTTCCAAGGAGTCTGCCCCATCAGGCTGTTGAGCTGGCTGCGGAACTGGGTCTGCTGGTCAAGGAACACCTGCAGGCTGCGCTCCAGATAGGGCCCCATGAAACCCTGCAGCGAATCGCCGTAGAAGCGGATGATCTGGCTGAGCAGCTGCGGCGACAGCATCGGCTGCCCCTTGTCCTCGTGCTCGGAGATGATCTGCAGCAGCACCGAACGGGTCAGGTCCTCGCCGCTCTTGGCGTCGCGGACCTCGAAATCCTCGTTGTCCAGCACCAGCTGGCGGACTTCCTCCAGCGTGATGTAGCTGGAAATTTCCGTGTCGTAGAGACGCCGGTTCGGGTACTTCTTGATGGTGCGTTTTGTTTGTGCCATGCGGCGAACGCTAGCAGAAGATATTGCGCCGCACCAGCCGTGGGCCGGTGTTCATGCTGCGCAGCATTCCTCAATGGCCGACCGCGCCGCCGGCGCTGCCGAATGGCGGCTTGGCGAACCACAGGATCGGAATCAGTGCCACGAACAGGATGGCGCAGGCCCAGAACACGTCGTTCACCGCCAGCGTGAGTGCCTCGCGCGTCAGCAACTGGTCGATCAGCCCCAGGCTTTGCGTATGCGACAGCCCGGTATGCGACAGCTGCCCGATGAATTGGGTTGCAGCCGGGTGGCTGGGGCTGACGTATTCAGTCAGCGTCGCGTGATGGGCCTCGCCGCGGTGCTGCCACAGCGTCACCATGATCGCGGTGGATACGCTCGAACCGATCGTGCGGCAGAAGTTGGACAGGCCCGAGGCGCTGGCGATCTGGTCGACCGGCAGGCCGGACAGGTAGACCTGGTTCAGCGGAATGAAGAAGCACGGGATCGCCAGGCCCATCACGAAGCGCGGCACCACCAGGGTGGCGAACGAGGCGGAACTGTCGAAGCTGGAGAACCAGTACGCGGTGCCGGCGAACACCAGGAACGCGAACGTCACCACCGCGCGCAGGTCCAGCTTGTGCATGTTCTTGCCCAGGATCGGCGCGATCAGGAATGCCAGCACGCCGACCGGCGCGGTGGCCAGGCCGGCCCAGGTCGCCGTGTAACCCAGGGTGATCTGCAGCCACAACGGAAACACCACGTTGATGCCGAAGAACGCGAACATGCCCAGCGACAGGCTGACCACGCCGACGGTGAAGTTGCGTTGCCGGAACAGCGAAAGATCCACCACCGGATGCTTCGCGTGCAGCTCCCACACGATCAGGAAGGTGAGGCAGATCAGTGCGGTCAGGCCCAGTACCAGGATCATCGGCGAGGAGAACCAGTCGTGGTCGTTGCCGTTGTCCAGCATGAACTGCAACGCGCCCACGCCGACGACCAGCAGCACCAGCCCGATCATGTCGATCGGTGCCTTGTGGGTTTTTGTCTCGCGCCTGCGCAGCAGGCCCCAGGTGATCACCGCCGCCGCCAGCCCTACCGGCAGGTTGATGTAGAAGATCCACGGCCACGAGAAATTGTCGGTCAGCCAGCCGCCCAGGATCGGGCCGAAGATCGGCGCCACCACCACGGTCATTGCCCACAGCGCCAGCGCGATGCCCTGTTTCTCCTTCGGATAATTCGACAGCAGCAGGGTCAGCGACAGCGCCACCATGGGGCCGGACCCGGCGCCCTGCAGCAGGCGTCCGACCACCAGCATCGGCATGCTGGTGGCCAGTCCGCACAGCATCGAGAAGATCACGAACATCAGCACCGAGCCGACGAAGGTTTTCACTTCACCGAAGCGGCGCGCCAGCCAGCCGGTCAACGGCTGCATGATGGCGCTGGCCAGCGCGTACGAGCTGATCGTCCAGGTGCCTTCGCTGGGGCTCACGCCGAGGCTGCCGGCGATGTGCGGCACGGCGACATTGACGATCGTCATGTCCAGCACTTCCATGAAGGTGCTGAACGCGACGGCGATGGTGAGCAGCGCCAGCGGGCCGCCGTGCAGCGGTTTCAATGGAGCGGCGTCGGCGGTGGCGTCGTTCGGCGTGGCAGCCATGGTCCGGCTCAGTTCGCGGCGGTGTGGGGAAGATTGGCGCGGATGATCCGGTCCGCTTCCGCATCGGCCTTGCTGGCCATCCGCTCGTAGACGTCGGTCTGCGCCACCGGCTGGGTCGAAGTGCCCGCCAGCACACTGCCCAGGTCATTGCTGATGTCGACTGTGACGTCGGTGGACAGGCCGATGCGCAGCGGGTGCTTGTCGAGTTCCCTGTTGTCCAGCGCGATGCGTACCGGCACGCGCTGCACCACCTTGATCCAGTTGCCGGTGGCGTTCTGCGCAGGCAGCAGCGAGAACACGCTGCCTGTGCCGGCGCCGAGGCCGATCACCTTGCCGTGGTACTCGGCGTCGCTGCCGTAGAGATCGGACACCACCTTCGCCGGCTGGCCGATGCGGATGTGGCGCAACTGGCTTTCCTTGAAGTTGGCGTCGATCCACAGGTCATGCAGCGGCACCACGGTCATCAGTTGCTGACCCGCCTGCACGCTGTTGCCCAGTTGCACGCTGCGCTCGGCCACGTAGCCGGATACCGGCGCATAGATGGTGTTGCGCTGCGCGGCGACCCAGGCGACGCGGAAGTTCGCGCGGGCCTGCAGCACCACGGGGTTCTGCGCGACATCGGTGCCTTCGATCGCGGCATGCGCGGCGGCCGACTGCGCCTCGGCGGCGTTCACCGCGGCGCGTGCCTGTTCCACCCCGTCGCGCAGGTGCTGCACGATCTCGGGCGATTCGGCGTGCGCGGCGATCAGGGGCAGGCGGCGCTGGAGGTCCGCTTCGGCCTTCTTCAGGTCGAGCTTCGCGGCAACCACCTGCGCATCGGCGCTGCTGGCGGAGCTGGTCTGCTGGCGCACGCCGCGCACGGCCTGCGCCAGTGCGCTGCGCGCCTGCGCCAGCCGGGTGTCGGCATCGGTGCTGTCCAGTTTCACCAAAACCTGGCCGGCGTCGACGTGCTGGGTGTCGTCGGCGAGGATGGCCACCACCGTGCCCGGTACCTGCGCCGAGATGGCTACCTGGTTGCCCCCGACATAGGCGTTGTCGGTCTTGACCCGGGTCGAGAACACGAAGAACCACAGCAGGAACCAGGCCACGCCGGCGAGGATGAACACGCCGGCCACGATGAACAGGGCACGCCTGCGCTTGGCCGGATCCTTGGCGGCCATGCCGCTGTCGTCGTCGACGGAAGGCTTCTCGGTTTCAGTGGCGCTCATGGTCGGCGGCTCCGGCAGTAGCAGGGGAAGTGGGGTTTTTGTCGGCGTGGTCGGAGGCCTCGTAGCCACCGCCCAGGGCCTTGATCAGGGACAGTTCCGTGCTCACGGCCTGGGCATCCAGTTGCGTCGCCGCGTCGCGTTGCTGCAGCAGTTGCGCCTGCGCGGCGAGGCCCTCGCGGGCGTCACGCACGCCTTGCGCCGCGCGCGCTCGTGCACTGGCCAGCAACTGCCTGTCGGCGTCCACCTGTGCCTGTTGCTCGCGGCGGCGGGCGGCGATCTGCTCCGCTCCCAGTGCCTGCGTGGCCACTTCGCGCGCGGCGGTCAGCACGGTGCTGTCGTATTGCGCCACGGCCGCATCGAGCTGTGCCTTGCTCACGCCGTAGTTCGCTTGGAGCGCGCCGCCTTCGAAGATCGGCAGGTGCAAGGCTGGTGTCAGCGCAAACGTGCGGCTGCCGGCGGTGAGCAACTTGCCCAAGTCGATGCTGGACAGGCCGGCCATCGCGCTGATGCTGAAATCCGGGAAGAATTCGGCGCGTGCGGCATCGGTCTTGCGCAGTGCAGCCTCGACCTGCCAGCGACTGGCGGCGATGTCGGGGCGACGGGCGATGAGGTCCAGCCGGACATTGGCCGGAACGCCACCGTTCACCGCGGGCAGGGCATGCGGTTCGAGTGCAGGCAGTTGATCCGGCGCAAGTCCCAACAACGAGGCGAGCGACACACGGCGGATTTGCGCCGAGCCATCCAGTGCCACGCGCATTTCGCGAGCGGCGGCGAGCTGCGCGCGCGCCTTCTGGGCCTCGTCGGGCAGGTCGATGCCCTGCTTCACGCGCAATTCGGCGATCTGCACGAACTGCCGCTGCGTGCCAAGCAACTGATCGGCCAGTTGCAGGCGGGCCTGGTCGGCCTGCCAGCCGAAGTAGGTGTCGGCCACGGCGTATTGCAGTGCCAGCGCCGCGGCGCTGCGCTGGGCTTCGGCGGCATGTGCCTGATCCAGCGCGGCTTCCATTGTGGCGCGCTTCTTGCCCCACCAGTCGAAGTCGTATTGCAGTTGCGCGCCGACGTCGGCCTGGTTGTACCAGCTGAAGCCGAGGAACTGGCTGGGGATCAGGCCATGGTCGCTCAGGCGTTGCCGGGCGACCTGGGCGCTGCCGTTCACCGACAATCCCAGTTGCGCTGCGGCCAGCTTCGCCGACTGTTCGGCGTTGCTCACGCGACTCTGCGCCAGCGCCAGATCCGGCGACTGCCGCATGGCACGATCCATCAGGTCGTCCAGTTGCGGGTCGTGGTACTGGCGCCACCACTGGGCGTCAGGCCAGCCGTCGCTGGCAGGGGCCTGCAGGCCGGCGAGCGGCACGTCGTCGCGCAGGGCCGGTTGGCCCAGTCTGGCAGGCGCGTGAGCGCAAGCGGCCAGCATCAGCATGATCGCGGCTACAAGCGTCGTGCGATGGCGAAGCGGAACAGGCTTCATCGAGGGGTCCTTCATGGGAGGCGGTGTTCGCTCAACTGGTCAAGGTTGCCGGCGAGCTTGCGCAGCAGCCGGTCAAGCTGGCGTCTGTCCGTCGCGCTGAAGCCGGCAAACATGGCGCCGAGCTGCGGGAACATCGGCGGCAGCATCTTCTGCACGAAGCGTCGGCCGGCTGGCGTGATGCGGATCAGCACGCGGCGGCGATCCTGCTCACTGGCGCCACGGGTAATCAATCCGCGCTTGACCAGCGTATTGGCGATGCGGGTCATGTTGGTGGCGCCCTGGGTGGCGAACTCGCACAGCTCGCCGGGCGTCGAGCTGCCGTCAGGCCGGCTGTACAGGATCATCAGGGTCAGAAATTCACTGTGATTGAGCTTGTGCGGCTTGAGCTTGAATTCCAGCTGCTCTTCGATGATGCCGCCGAGCATCAGCATCAGCCGGCACATCCGCGCTTCCGGCGCCGGCATCTGCGGAATGATCTGGCCGACCCGGCCGATCCCTTCGTCCATCATCACGATGCAGTTCGCCAGTCTGGCCATTTCACTGATTCATAATTCACCAGTGAATTAAAATAGCAGCCATGGTCCAGCACTTGCAAGGGGCCGAAGGCACGGGCTTCAGGTCAGCCCGAACAGGTTGCGCGCATTGCGGGTGGTGGCTTCGGCGATGCGTTCTTTCGATTCGCCGCGCAGCGCGGCAATGCAACGCAGCACCTCGGTAACCCGTGCCGGTTCGTTGCGCTGGCCGCGATGGGCGGCGTCCGGCTGGTCCGGTGCGTCGCTTTCCAGCAACAGGAACTCGATCGGCATCTTCGCCACGATGCGGCGCAGTCTTTGCGCGCGTTCATGAGTGACGGGGCCGCCGATGCCGATATGGAAGCCGAGGTCCCACAGTTGCCTTGCCTGCTGCTCGCTGCCGGAGAAACTGTGCACGACGCCGCGCGAATTGCCGTTTCGACGCAGCGAGAGGCTGACTTCCTCCAGTGCCTGGCGCGCGTGCACGATCACCGGGAGGTTTCGCCGCTGTGCGAGTTGCAGCTGGCGCATGAAATAGAACCGTTGCTGGTCGCGGTCCAGGTCCGGCAAATGAAAATCCAGCCCGACCTCGCCCACGGCGACCGCCGAGCCGTCATTCAGCCAGTCATCCAGGCGGTCGAGATGCTCCGGTACATGCCGGGCCAGAAAGACCGGATGCAATCCATAGGCCGGATGGATGCCGGATCGGGCCTGGCACAGTTCCCTGATGCGTGCCCAGCTGGCGGCATCGACCGCGGGTACGACCATGTGGCGGATGCCGGCGTCGCCGGCACGCTCGATCACCTCGGCGCGATCGGCGTCGAATGCTTCGTGGTCGAGGTGGACATGGCTGTCGAATAGCGGATGCATGACGGGTTTCCGGAAATGTGCTTGCGTGAAATGGTGAAATACGCGTGAGGGCCACGTCATGAAGGCGGTCTAGCTGGGATTCAGTTGCACGCCGGTTCAATGGTTGCGCAGATTATTGCGTCGGCTGCTTATTACTTACGTCCGCTGCACATTCCGGACATTACGCTTCATACATGCTTACCGAGGAGAACTTGCTGATGAACAGTTTGATGGTCAACGTGCTCAAGGCGGGGATCGCAGCAGCCCTGGTCACTTGTGTTTCCGCTTGCAATCGCAACGCGGATGCGGGTGCTTCCACCGACGCGGCCGGCATGACCGCCGGTACATCCGCAGATGCCAACGCGGGTGTCAAGTATGCCAAGGTGGTCAGTGTGGATCCGGTGCGCTCGACCGTGAACAACCCCAAGCAGGTATGCCATGACGAAACCGTTACACATTCGGCGCCCCCGAAAGACCAGCACCGCATCGCCGGCACCGCCATAGGCGCGGTGGTTGGCGGGCTGGTCGGCCACCAGGTTGGCGGTGGCAAGGGCAGGACGCTGGCCACGGTGGCCGGCGCGGTCGGCGGCGGCTATGCCGGCAACCGGATCGAGGCCAGCCGTCAGAAACCCCAGGTAACCACGTCGGTGGAACGCCAGTGCGATACCGTCAACAACACCAGCAGCAGGATCGTCGGTTACGACGTTCGCTACGTTTACAACGGCGTTACCCGCACGGTGCGCATGGACCACGACCCCGGTGACCGCGTGCAGGTGCAGGAGGGCGTGACTGCGGTATCCGATGCCCATTGACCCCATCCAACCCACAGGAAACCACACGATGAATGCACTGACTCGAAAGATTGCTCTCGCAGCGACGATGTCGGCAGGCCTCGGGCTTGCCGGTTGCGTCACGCAGCCCTATGGCAATAACGGCTATTACCAGGGTCAGTCACCTGCGTACTCCAATCAGCCGGCGCGTTGCCGCACCTGCGGCGTGGTACAGGAGGTGCAGCAGGTCTATGTCCAGGGCAACGGCCAGGGCGGTACGCTGGGCGCCATCATCGGTGCCGTGGCCGGCGGTGTTCTCGGCAATACGGTGGGCAAGGGCGACGGTCGCAAGGCCGCCACCGTGGCGGGGGCGGTAGCCGGTGGCGTGGTCGGCAACCAGATCGGCAAGCGCAGCGGTGGCGAAGATGCTGCATGGCGCATCGTGGTGCGACTCGACGATGGCCGTTATGCGACGGTGACCCAGCGGGAGAACCCCGGTCTGCGCCAGGGCGACTACGTCGAGGTGCGCAACGACCACGTGTACGCGCGCTGACATCGAGGTAACGTTTTGGCCGTCTGGACGGCCAAAAAAAGGAGGGGTCATCGAAAGATGACCCCTCCTTTTTTTGCGTCAGTCAGTCGACGGACGGGTTCAGTTCACGGCGTAGAATGCGTGATCGCCGATCTTCACGCTTGGACGGTTGTGCGACCAGAACGGCGAGATCGCGGTGGTGGCGAAATGATCCGCGTGTGGCACCAGCATGCGGCGCTGCCCCGCCGGAAGCTGCCAGTTGTGGATCGAGTTGCCGGCGACATCCCAGGCCTTGACGAAGGCATCGAGGTTGTTGAGTTCGAACGAGCCGGGTGTGGTGGTCGTGGCGAACTGATGCGGTGCCGTCACCACCTTGCACACGGTGTTGCCGTAATGACCGCGGTCGCGACGGCGCAAGGCCACCTCGGCCACTGCAAGCTGGCCGAGCGTGGGCTCGCTGCGCGCTTCCAGATAAACGGTGGTGGCGAGACAGGCCTGGTCGGCCACGGGCTGCGGCATCAGTGTCGTCAGCCACAACAACAGCGAAAGTTTCATTTCTGCCTCCAACGTGCTGTACGCGCAAAGCGAATTGCTGCTTCGTGCGCCGTTGCGGTGGACGGGCGGGCAGGCCGTTCCACCTGGATCTGCCGCCATGACCGAAACTTGTGGCCATGACGCTTTGCCACGGGATTGTGGCGATTCGAGCGGCAATACTTGGCCGATCGGGATTGGGGTCATCGGGCGTTGCGCGGCCGCGTTGGCCGTATTGCCTCCGACTGCTTCGCGCTCGTTGATGGCGAGGCGATGGTCCATCCGGCTTGGTTGCTGCCGGGTCGCGCCGATACGGATACTTCCGGTTCGTCGCGTCAATCGACACCCCGTGTTCCGGATGCCGCGATATTCGATCGGCGGAGCCTAGTGGCCGAACAGACCGCTGGCAAGTGCCGCGCTGCCGAAGTTTAACTTGTACTCACGATTCCTTGACAAGTGCCATCGCGAAATTCATCCGCGCAAGCACGCAACATTCATGCCGGCCATGCCGCCTTCAGCGTGATCTTCACTTGATTATCGAAAGCAGGCGCAATGCCAGGATGCGCGTGCGAGACGACATCGTCGCTCAGCACCAGCAAGGCCTCGATGTCGTCGCCGTCGGCGACGACATCCAGCACGCAGCCGACTTCTCGTCCATCCATGCGCAGCGTTTCGCCAGCGGATAGTGGTTGCGACAATGCGACGCGGTGCAGATGATGTTTGTGTCCGCCGCGAAAGTGCAGCCGCGCGACGATCTCCTGGCCCGGATAGCAACCCTTGTCGACTGCAACGGCATGCAGGCGCTGCAGCGACAATGCCGCCGGCAGCATCGCGTCGAGTGCAGATGCCGGCAGCCAAGGCCAGCCTTCGCGCAATTGCAGCAGGCGCCACGCATCGTCCGAACCCGGTGTGGTGACGACATCGAGACTGTGACTGCCGCAGCCCAGTGAAATCACCTCGCCATCGACGCCGACAACATGCATGGCGCGCGCGCTTCCGGTCGTCAAGGCGCGCGGGGGCAACGCGGTGAGATCGAGCCTGGAGCGGAAGACGAATCGGCGCAGCGCATCGGCCATCGTCGCCGAGCTGCCACCGCGCATCAACAGCAGATAGCGCTCTCCATCAAGGCGGGCAAGATGGAACAGTGCGCGCACGCGGCCCTTGGCATCCAGCCATGCACTGAATTGCCACCGACCGACGTCGAGCAGGTCGACCCTGCTGCTGAACTGCGCATGCGCGAACGCCGCGGCGTCGGGACCTTCGAGCAGCAGGGTTTCGGCGGACGGGAACGGATGCATGGTCGAAGGAGTTTGGGGCGATCGTTGCCTCGCACAAGTGGCTCGCGCCGGCAAGTGCGAAGGGTGATCAGGGGCCGCCCATGGTTGTGCTGTCCTGACGCAAGTATTAACCTTCGTCGGCTACCAAATACCATGTCCGATACCATTCTCCCCGTCGAATCCACGCCTGCTTCCGTTGCACCGGAGGCGACCGCCGTTCCGACCGCTCCTTCACGG
>Ga0134128_10007063_pt1 | contig 13570 bp, 10 predicted proteins | sample KB31754_FD_96462 | JGI IMG/M metagenome (GOLD analysis project Ga0134128, IMG submission 96462) | Terrestrial soil microbial communities with excess Nitrogen fertilizer from Kellogg Biological Station, Michigan, USA - KB3-175-4 | ecosystem: Environmental > Terrestrial > Soil > Unclassified ... | reverse complement strand
TGGTTTGAGCGGGGTTCGCGGGGCAGGGCGGAGCGGGCGACCTGGGCGGCGTAGAGGAGCTTGGAGCCTTCGTCGTGGTAGATGGCCCCGATGAGCATTCCATGGGCGATGCAGGCGATGAAGGCGCGGACGTTTTCCGGGTCGGAGAGGATGGGCATCTGGCGGCGGTAGGCGTTTCGGGCGCGGGCCATGTCGCGTCTGCCGAGTTCCCGAGATTTTTCTTCGGCGATGGCGGCGTAGTAGGCGGTGCAGCAGTGCTGGACGGCTTCCGTTATGGATGACATGGGAGTTTTCCTTTCCAGGGTTGGCGGTGGATGGAGGGGGACAGAGGTTGAAGCGAACGACGGATCGCGGGACAGAGCGGCAGAAATGAAAATGCCCGCCGGACCGGGGAGGTCGGCGGGCATGCGCTTGTTCTGGCTAAGAACAAGGCTAGCAGATTTGAAGGGAAAACCGGCACACACCGCGGCGAATTTCGCGCTGATTTGAAAGAGGGTTACGGACTTTCTTTTGCGGGAGGGCTTGACAAGGTTTTCCACAAGCACTGATTTTGGTGCAGTTTTCCGGGCACCGAGGAGGGACAGGAAAAGCAGGCGGGAGGCGATGGGGAGCGGAGGGGCAGGAGATGAGGGACCGCGGGAGGGGACATATACAATCGGGTTGTGCAGGCTCAAGCGTCGTCGCCCATCATTGTGGCCGAAAACCTGACCAAGGTCTACCGTTCCGGCCGGCTTGAAGTGCCCGCCGTGCGGGGCGTTTCGTTCACCGTCGATCGGGGCGAATTCGTCTCTATCGTGGGGCCTTCGGGATCGGGCAAGTCCACTCTTTTCTACCTTCTGGGCGGCCTGACGCAGGCCGCCGCCGGGCGTGTGGTGATCGACGGCGTGGACTTCGCCACCCTGAACGACGCCCAGCGCACCGAACTGCGCAAGCATCGCATCGCCTTTGTTTTCCAGAAGTTCAACCTGCTGCCCACGCTTTCCGCCATGGGCAACGTCGAGGTGGCATATGCGGTGAGCGGGCGCAAGGAGCCGCTGGACCGCGCGTATCTGGACCACCTGAGCGACCTGCTCTCCATTCGCGGTAGGCTGCAGCATCGGCCGTCGGAGCTCAGTGGCGGCGAGCAGCAGCGGGTCGCGATAGCCCGCGCGCTGGTGACCAGGCCGGCGATTGTGCTGGCCGACGAGCCCACCGGAAACCTGGACACGAAGAACTCGGAAGCAGTGCTCAACATGCTTTTGAAGTCGAACCGGGAACTGGGCCAAACGGTGCTGATGATCACGCACAATCCTGAAGCGGCGGCGATCGGCTCGCGCATTCTGCACATGCGCGACGGCCAGATTGTCAGCGTGGAAAAGGGCTCGGCAGTGCTGTAAATGCGGTGTTTACGCGGGCGCGGAGCACAGGAACAGAGGGGGTCGCGCGAGTTTGACCACCCGTGAGGCGCCCGGTATACTCAAACCTGCGACACAAGCGGGAGTAGCTCAGTGGTAGAGCATCGCCTTGCCAAGGCGAGGGTCGCGAGTTCAAATCTCGTCTCCCGCTCCAGTTCACCCTCCGGCGCCCGCCGGGTTGGCTACGGTGAATGGGGTTCGCAGGTGTTAGGCTGCCCTGCCAAAGGCGCGGTACCCAAGTGGTAAGGGAGAGGTCTGCAAAACCTTTATGCGCCGGTTCGATCCCGGCCCGCGCCTCCAATTCTTCAATAACTTAGGCTCCTTCCACGAGCCGGTTTCTGCTCACAGTTGCTAACAGAACGCAATTGATGGACCAGAATGCCTACTCGGCGGCCAGTTTTTTGAGTGCCAGACTCGCCGCATTGGCCGCCTGTTCTGCAGCCGTGGAAGTGAGGTGCGTGTAGTACTTCATTGTGATTTTCGATCGCGAGTGGTCCAACCTCCGTGGCGTGATCGAAGCTCCAGACCGCAAATGCGCTCACGGTCCCGCTTGGTGGTGCGGCTCTGTATCTGAAATCGAGAACTACAGCCGAAGCGCGGCAGGATAAACAACCTGCGAAAGGACATCCCGTTGCCAGGCTCTCGGATAGCGCAGAGCTGAGGAAATCCGCGAGCGGCGCGCCCCGGAGCCAGTTACAGGGTCTTGAGGAAATTGACGAGGTCGCGCCTCTCCTGCTCCGTCAGGCTCATCTGGAACCGATCGTTATAGAACTCGACGACCTCGTCCAGTGTGGCGGCAGCCCCATTGTGAAAATACGGTGCTCGGGCTGCGAGGCCGCGCAGGATTGGCCCTTTCCCTCGACCGACATCCGTGCACAATCCACTCAGCGTAGCTTTTCCTGGATCAGATGTGTAGGTGATCTCGCCGGCATCCGGTCCTTCATTGCAAACGATCTGAAATACAGGGAGATCAGGCATGGAGAGCTGGCCCAGCGCCGCTTGAATCTGCGGATCCGTTTCGAATTGGGCGGAACGGCTGGTACCGATCTCCAAGGGTAGAGGCAGCGAGTGATTGCCAACGTTCGGTGCGTCATGGCACGTCGTGCAGGTGCCTGTAATGACCGGTTGATGTGTGGCGTCGTTGAGACCCCGAACGTTGGTAATGAGGAGCGGATGCGTGTTGAAAATTTCCTCACCGCGCGCTACGGATCTCCTATTAGGATCCGGGGATTTCTTCCAGTTCGAATATAAGGTGAAGGCATTTGAACGAAATGCCGCACCGGTCGGATCTCCGCCTATCGAATCATTAATGCCGGGGAAGAACACCGTTTGGCTTAATAACCGCGGGCCGCCGCTGGCGCCGTCGCTATCGAGCCTGCCGGCTGTTGCGTCGACGGCTTGCGCAGAATTCAGAGCAGCTTCGAACGCGACGATCTGAGTCAATTGTGCGTCCGTCGGTGTGACGGCCGCCTGTGCATGACCCATCGTCGCATCCAGGGCCTGATGCTTCAGGTCGGACATAAGGTTGGCGACATAGGTTTGGGGATTATTCAAAGGAGCGATACTCTCGCGCCCATCGAACTGTACGGCCGTCAGAAAGCCGAGATTCGTTGCTGGTAGGGGCCGGCGATAAACAGAAACGGTCACGGCGCCGCTCGATGGGTCGGAGACAAGCGCGCATCCATAAGGATCGTGGACAACAGAGATGGTGAATTGGGGATTCGGCGCGAGTGGTAATGCGATGCGAAACAGGCCGTATCTCCGGAGCAATTCGAAATTCATTGGGTGGTCTTCGGTCGCCACAGGGCAGGCGGCTCCGTCAACCGGGGCAAAAAGCGGATAATGTCCCTGGGTGCGTTGATAGATGCTCGCTACTTGCGCCGCGCTCAAGCCGAACGCATTTCCCGGAACATGGCAGGTTGCGCAGCTGCGCCCGTTTGTGCCAAGAGACTGAAAGAAGGGACCGCTCTCGTCCCTCGGACCCGACCAATGATAGGTTTCCAAGACGCCGCTCGGATCCCTGGACGGAAATAAATTGGGCAGAGTCGCCGCCCCGAGTGCTCCCACCATCACAGCCGCGGCGATCACGATCCAGCCGCGCCGGAACTTCCTGAACGAGCCAATTAAGCTGATCTTTATCCCCGACATATGCCCCCCTGGACCTCGCATCTTTTGCAGGCTCGTATCCCGATCGACTACTCCCCAGCAAAAGACTTTTAGGCTTCTAATCAGGTAATCGGAATTGGCGGGAAAAGGACGACAGCTAATGTGGCTTAATTCGCCTGAGGCGGTGGTGGCGATGGGAACCTTTTCTGCAGGATCACCAGGATCGCCGCGAAGCGAGGATCATTGCGGAGAGGCGCGAACAACGGATCTGTCGGCAATCCCCGGGCAATTCGGGGCGCGAGGTCGCCGGTCAGGGCCTCGCGCAGCAACGCTACGGCGCTATCCGTTTGGCCCTTACGGAGAAGGACGGAAGCAAGGTCGTACTCTGTCGCAGCGGTTTCACCCTGATCTGGCGCAAAAGCGCGGTGCTCGATTGCCAACAGCTTTTTCAGGGTCGCCTCGGCATCGTCGTCCCGACCTGCATCTCTTTGGAATTCGCCCAGCTCGAGCATGGCATTTACGGTGCCGATGTTCTCAGGACCGAATTTCTGGAGGTGTCTTTTCAGAGACTCTTGTTGCAGATCGATCGCTTCCTGCACCCGGCCGTCGCTGGCCAGCATGATGGCGAGATTGTTCATGGTAGCGAGCGTATAAAAGGCGTCCGGACCAAGCGTGCGTTCGTGCTGTTGCAGGACGTGGCGAGTCAGTCCAATTCCCTCTGTGCACTGCCCTTTGCCTTCATTGCACACGGTGAATGCGAGTTCTTCCATGGTAGCCAGGGTATCGCCATTTTCCGGGCCGAGGACGCGGCGCTCCGTTTCGAGAAGCTTCCGCTCGATGCTTTCGGCCTCTGCGACGCGGCCTTGTTGCAGTACCGCCCAAGCCAGATCATGGGTCATCTTGAAGTTGTCCAGGCTGTTTTGCATTCCAATGGACCGGCTCGCCTGAATGCCTTCCTTAAACAGAGATTCGGCGCGGGAGTAGAGTCCTAGATTTAAATAGGCACGGCCCATGACGTGGAGCATTTGAGCGCGAAGCGCAGGGTCGTTGCTCAGATTGCCGCGAATATCGGTTGCAGCCTTGTCGAGTACCGCCCTTGCAGTGACCGCCTGTCCTGTACGCTCGTTCGGGTCGGAGGTCTTGAAAATCCCGGTCATGAATTCCGCTATCCGGTTGGCGCGATCACGCTCGCGGGCAATGCGGCGCAATTCCACGGACTTCATGAACGCAAAGCCGACCAGTACCGCCAGCAGGCCTGCTGCAACTGCAACGCCCGCACGATTGCGACGAACATATTTGCCGATGCGGTAAAGGGCGCTGTCGGGTCGCGCGGATATCGGTTCATGCTTTAGCCAATGTTGGAGATCATTAGCAAAAACGATCAATGAGGCGTAGCGCTCCTGCGGATTCTTCTTTAGAGCTTTGGCCACAATCGTGTCCAGATCACCTCGAAGCTGGCGCTGTAACTTTTCAGGAGCAACTCCGCGGTTTGCGCCAAGAACTTCCTTATCGACGCGGTCGCCCATAACCGCGTCCGATGGCCGCCGTGGTGTAGTTTCGGTGATTGCCTTCACCAGATCTGCTGCGGAATGCAGTCCCTGACCGACGGGATGCTGGCCGGTGAGTAGCAAGTACAACAGCACACCGAGCGCATAAACATCTGCCATGGTGGTGATTGAGTCACCCGTGATCTGTTCGGGCGCTGCGAATAGTGGCGTGAGGCCCGCACCGCTTTCGAGGGTCAACTGTGTGGTCGCCGGGCCGCCATCTTCTGCTAGCAGCTTCGCAATCCCGAAATCCAGCAGTTTCACGTCTCCATTCGCGGTGACGATCACGTTGGACGGCTTGATGTCGCGATGCACAATCAGGTTCGCGTGAGCATGCGCGGCCGCCTCGAGAATATCGAGAAACAGCCGAACGCGAGCATTCACGTCGAGCTTGTGGTGGTCGCAATATTCATCCACCCGCTCGCCCTCGCAGTACTCGAGAACGAGATAAGCGTGCCCAGTAGCCGTCACGCCCGCATCTATCATCTGGGCGATATGCGGGTGTACCAGACGAGCGAGAATCCTTCCCTCCCGCTTGAACCGTTCGGCACCTGCCTCCGCCACGGCAAAATTCAGGAACTTGATGGCCACACGACGCTCGAAACGGCCGTCACTTCGTTCCGCCAGCCACACCGTTCCCATTCCCCCCTGGCCTAGCGGTGAAATGAGCGTATACGCCCCGACCGTTTGACCAGCCAGAGAGCAGTCCTTTCCCGCAATAAGCGGATGCTCGAGAAACTGCTCGTCTGCGAGCGCAATCTGCTCGTCCAGCAATTCCTGCAGGAACGCTGCTGTCTCAGGCTTTTGAGCTCGGAGCGATTCAATCCAAAATTTGCGCTCCTCGGGGGCAAGGGAAAGTGCGTCATCCAGGTATGGACTAACTTCGCGCCAACGCTCCTCACTCAAACTCAGCATTTCCTCAGCTCTCCAGCCTTGTCCGTATTGCACGATGCAGGTATATCCGAGCCTTCTCCCATTGGCGCTGTGCCGTTCGCTCCGAAACGCCCTTCATCGCAGCGATTTCGGCAAGGCTGAAGCCACAAAAGAAACGGAGATCGACAATTTCGGCGAGCGAGGCATCACTTTTGCCGAGTTCGTCGAGAGCGTCGCTGATGCGCGTCAACGCAGGGTCATCCGCGAATGTCTCGACATCGGGTCCGAGAGAGGTGATCTCGAATTGGCCGCCGCGTTTCTGAGCGCCACGGCTGCGGGCGTAATCGATGATCAGCCCGCGCATGACGCGGGCCGCGTAGCCCATGAATCGCCCTTGATCCGGAAAGCTCACGCCTTCTCTTCCAGCCATCTCGATATAGGCCTGATGAAGAAGAGTCGTTGCGCTGATAGTCACGGGGACCCCAACGCGGGCCAGTTCGCGTCTGGCCAACTTGTGCAACTCGGAATAAAGTGTCGCAAAGAGCGCTTCGGAGGCCGATCGATTCCCCTTCTCCGCCGCTTCCATCAGCCCAGCAATATTGAAGCTATTTCCCAAGGTGACCTTCTGGAATTGGAAATGTGGGGCGAACTCCCGAAGCACTCCGGCTGGATTCTAGCTTAGATTCGTCGAAACAAGTAGGAAATTCGGGCACGCTATCACGCAAAGTTTTTGCTTCGAGCATTGGGCTTCTTCGTCTTTCGCCCACCTCTTCCCCTGCGATGGGCGATTCACAACTTTCAATCGGCCTTCGTCGCCGGCCTGCCCCCGAAATGTGCGCGGCAGCAGACAGCTGCACGGAAAGAAATTCTTTCCTGCCGCGCTAGACTGCCTTCAGTCCAATTCCCCCGCCGTGCTCATCGATATCGGCTGCGGAGACGGGGCCTTCCTCGAATGCATCTGCACTCGGTGGCCTACGCTCGTCACCTTCGGCCTCGATCTCTCTGATACAGCCGTTGCGATCGCCCGTGGCCGCGCAGTCTCCTCGTGGAGCATCTCTGTTCCGCCTGAACTGCGAGACACAGACAGCCTGGTGATCTCCATGTGGTTCGTCGGCCACGAGTTTTCCGCGGGCTCAATAGATGTGATGGTCCGCTTTTTCCAGGATCTCAATCGAGCCTTCCCCAAGGCCAAGATTCTGCTGGGAGAAATCAATAACATTGCACCGTCCGACCTCGCCCACAACCGGGATCTCTCCATCATGCCCGAGTACCTTCTCTTCCACGAACTTTCCGGGCAGGGAGTGCTAGCGTGGGCAGACTGGCAGCTCATTCTGCAGCAGATCCCATATCGGCTCGAAAAGGAATGTCGCTTCGACGACGTCACATCTGCGTCAGGCGCCACAATTCCTGCCCAGCTTCCTCTGGCTCCTCAGTCCCTCCCACAACCCGGCGCTATAAGTCCATCGCCTTTTGAATCGCCAATCGCGAAAACCGCAGGCGCGCTATTTCACGCCCCCTGCAGCACGTGTAGGCTGGTCGCGGTTTTCAGCGCTGGCGGCGGCATGGAATACCCCCGCGGAGTGTAAGAGCAGCAGGGTTCTTCGCCATGAGGGTTGCCCGTGAGCGCGTAGGCGCGTGATCGCGAGCCGCCACAAATCTCCTTGAACTCGCAGGCCCCGCACTTGCCTTCCAGGCGCGACGTGTCGCGCAGGGCGCGGAAGATCGGCGAGTCGCGATAGATGTCGGCCAAAGACTGATCGCGAATGCTGCCTGCCGCCAGCGGAAGAAATCCGCTCGGGAAAACTTCACCCTTGTGCGAAATGAATACAAAGCCTTTGCCATCGTTCAGGCCGCGAGGTGCGCGGCCAATAGCGTCTGCCACGTGAACAGGCGTGTCGCTGGTGATGCCTGCCTTGCGATCAGCGATTTTCTGCTGCAGCACGTAGCGCCGATAGTGCTGCGCTTCGGTGGTCTTGATGTCGAAGCCGGCCTGCTTTGAAAGCGTGTGGATCTTGGCGAACACCTGTTCGAACTCGTCGGCGGAGAGCAGGTCATCGAGCTTGCCGCGGCCGGTGGGTACGAGGAAGAACACACTCCAGAGCGTGAGCTTGAGAGTTTTCATCCGGTCCACGATTGAGTCGATTTCCCCGATGTTACGGCGGCTGAAGGTAGTATTGATCTGCACCGGGAGGCCGGCTTCGTTTGCCCAGCGCACAGCGTCGAGGGTGCGGGCAAAGGAGCCTGAGAGGCCGCGGAAGGCATCATGCGTGGCGGCGCTGGCGCCGTCCATGCTGACCGCCAAGCGGGCGAGCCCGGCTTCTTTGAGGCGGAAGACGATCTCGCGCGTAAGCAGCGGGGTGGCGCTCGGCGTAAGCGAAACCCTGACGCCGACTTTGCGCGCATGGGCGATCAGTTCGAACAAATCAGGCCGTTTGATGGGGTCACCGCCGGTGAGGACGAACACCGGAACTTCGAGGTCGGCGATCTGATCGATGAGCTGCTTGCCTTCCTCGGTCGAGAGTTCCATGGGGTGGCGCTCCGGCTGCGCGGAGGCGCGGCAATGCACGCAGGCCAGATCGCAGGCCTGGGTGACTTCCCAGATGGCGATGAAAGGGCGCTGGTTGAAATCGACGGTGTTAACGAGCGGGTTCATGCTCTCTATGAAAGCGGAAAACACAAGCGGGTGCAGTGACGAAAGTCTCTCCATTGTTAGAATCAGAGGTGTGAACCTGCCACGGACCGATATCTCCGCAGTGCTCGGCAAGACGCCGCTCCTTGCCAACCTGTCACAGCCCGAGCTGCAGAACCTCGCCAGCCGTACTGTGCGCAAACTGTTCAGCGCGGGCGAGCTCATTTTTTCAGAGGGCGAGCCCTGTAACGGGTTGCACATCATCGCGCGGGGCAAGGTGCGGATATTCAAGACGTCCATGAACGGGCGCGAGCAGGTGCTGGCGGTGAATGGGCCGGGAGAGTCGGTGGCCGAGCTGCCGGTGTTCGATGGCGGCCCCTTCCCCGCATCCACCAGCGCGGTTGAGGACACGGAGATCGCGTTCATTTCGCGCCGGGATTTTCACTCGTTCTGCGTGGAGCACCCGGAGGTGGCGCTGAAGGTGCTGGCGGTGGTAGGCGGACGCTTGAGGCGGCTGGTCGGCATTATCGAGGAGCTTTCGTTTACGACCATCCGGCATAGACTCATTTCGGTGCTGGTCAAGCTGGCGCAGAGCGAAGGAAGGAAAACGCCGCGGGGAATTGAGTTTCTGTTGCCATCGACGCACCAGGAACTGGCGAACCAGCTCGGTACCGTGCGGGAACTCATCTCGCGCAACCTGATGCGCCTGCAGGCGGAAGGATTGGTAGACGTGGATGCGCGCCAGATTGTGGTTAAGGATTTGAAGGGGCTGACCGCGGAATTGGAAACGGCGTAGCAACTCCTTCGTTGATCCCTCTCATTTCACAAGGAATCGTTAAAGCCCCTGGACGGGCGGCGGCAGGGAGGCCCGCGCGCTGGACGAGTGACATAAGTCGCTGTGGCGAAGTTGAGGAGCGTCTAGTGTTGCAGGTGGAGAGACCCATGGCTAGCGCAACTCAGTCCATTCGCGAGATCATCAGTTCTCAACCGACAGCGGCGGCAATCCTGCAACGCTTCGATATCGACGTGTGCACGCATAGCAACGAATCGCTCAGCGAAGCCTGCGCCGAACTGCAGCTTTCAGTCGAGCAGGTGCTGGAGAAGCTGGCAGATAGCGCGGCAGCCGATGCTGGGGCCACGCATCCCGATCTGGCGGAATATTCCGCGAGCAGGCTTATCCAGCACATTGTGCGCATCCATCATCAGAGTATTCGCCAGGAGCTGCCGCGGCTGGCGGAAATGGCTGGCATGGTGGCCGATAAGTATGGCGAGCGCGCGCCGGAGCTGAAGCCGATTGCCGCAGCGGTGGAAGAGTTGCGGGCGGAGATGGCCGAGCACATTTGCAAGGAAGAGCAGGTGCTGTTTCCCTATATCGCGCAGGTGGAGGAAATGCCGTTGCTCGCATTTCGTCCGCCGCAGCAGTGCTTCAGCACCGTGGGTCAGCCGGTCCTCATGATGGTGCAGGACCACGAGCGAGCCAGGTTGGTGCTGGAGGAGCTACGCACGTTGAGCCGTGCTTTCAGGGCTCCCGTGTGGGCGTGTTCCACGTTCGTGGCGTTCTATGAGGGCCTGCGGATTTTCGCAGACACCTTTGACGAACACATCCGGCTGGAGAATGATGTGCTGTTTCCGCGGGCCATCGCAATGGAAGCGGAGCTGATGAGCAGGGGGGCGCAGTGATGGCGCTTTCACAAAACGACCTTACCCTTGCGCCGCCGGCGTCCGCGGCCATTCGCGAGCGACAGAAAAGCCTGATGCTGCGTGCCTGGATCATCAGCGGCCTCTTCTTCATGGTGCTTCCGGGAACGCTCCTGGGCTTTTCAAACCTGGTGGCAATCAGCCAGCATCACGGGCTGTCCGCGCTATCACCCGCATGGCTTCAGGGTCACGGGCACGCGCAAATGTTCGGCTGGATCGGCAGCTTCATTCTGGGCATCGGGTTTTATTCGCAGCCGGCGCGCGGCAAATCTGTGTTGCGGATTCCACTCACGTGCTTTGTCCTGTGGACATGCGGCGTAGCGATGCGCTGGGCAGCCAACATCTATGCGTGGCATTGGCGCACACTGTTCGTCATGTCGGCGACGGCGGAGTTGCTGGCGCTTTTCTTTTTCCTCTCGGCGGCGAGGCACCACAAGCTGCCAGAGAGCGGAAAGGGCGGCAATAAGGCGCGCATCGAGCTGTGGATGACGTCGGTGTTTCTGGGCACCGCGGGGTTGCTGGCGGGCATGGTTTTCAACTTCGTGGAATGCCTCCGACTGGCGGTGGCGGGAACCTCCGAGGCCTTTCCGCATGGTCTCGACCAGGGATTTCTCATCGTACTGGCATGGGGATTCCTCGTGCCCACGGTGTGGGGATTTTCGGCGCGCTGGCTGCCCACCTTTCTCGGTATCGGGCAGCCGCAGGCAGGGCTGTTTCGCGCGGTTCTGCTGGTGGATATTCTGGGGATTCTTTTGGGCGTCTCAGGCTTCGTGCGCGGAGCGACGGTGTTGTTTGTCTGCGCGTCGATTGCGGTAATGCTGGCGCTGCGGCTCACGGAAAAGCCGCAAAACAAGGCCAAAGTGCTGGGAATTCATCCCAGCTTCCCGGTGTTTATCCGGATCGCGTATGTGTGGCTGGTGATCGCCGCCGTGCTTGGTGTGTGGGCCGCATTTGCTGATGTGCACGGGGGCATCTGGGGCGCATCGCGGCACGCGCTGACGGTTGGATTTGCGGCGACCATGGTGTTTTCCATCGGGCCGCGCATTCTGCCGCACTTTGGCGGCGTGTACAACCTCTACAGCAAGCGGCTCATGCTGATTGCGCTGCTGCTGCTCGAGTGCGGATGCACGCTCCGCGTGAGCTCGGAACCGCTGGCATATGAGGGCTTCTCGATGATCGCGTGGAAGGTATTGCCTGTCTCGGCAACGCTGGAGCTGACGGCGGTGATCGCCTTTGCGGTGAATATGGCGATGACGTACGCGAAGGGGCGGCCGTTCTTTGCGGCAAATGCGATGAAGCAGACCGATCCCGCGTGAGTGCCGCGCGAAGTTCCACGCCGCTGAAAAGCGGATTCCCTGCCGTAATCACTGAAAGAAAACAGAGGAGCCAATGCAAATAGCCTTGGATCCCCACTTGGAACCCACGAGTTCGCGATCGGCGCAATTGCCAGAATAATTCCACTTTCATGCATGTGCAGTGTCATCCGTCACTCAATGTTGAGTGACTTAAGTCCCTGCATTACGGTGGACATTTCGGTACGTTGTGTTGTAGCAGCAACACCTTTTGCACGATAAGTGCGAATCGAGGAAAGCATGAGTTATAAGCGTTATTGGCTGGCGCTGGCCGTCGTCATAATTGGTTCGTTCACCGTCCTGGGCACAATGGGGCGGAAGATGATCAGTCAGGCACCTCCCATCCCCGACGTCTATTCCCAGGATGGTCAACTTCTTTTTACCGGCGCATCCATCACCGATGGCCAGGGCGTATGGCAATCGATCGGCGGCCAGGAGATCGGCACGGTATGGGGGCACGGCGCGTATGTCGCTCCCGATTGGAGCGCCGACTGGCTGCATCGCGAGTCGGAATTCCTGCTCGACACCTGGGCGCAGCGCAAAGGCGCGGCAAACTTCGCCGCTCTCGATGCCGAAACCCAGGGAGCACTCAAGGCCCGCCTGATCCGCGAGGAGCGCACCAACACCTACGATGCGGCGCAGAATCGTCTGGTCCTGTCAGCCGATCGCGTGGCGGCATTCCAAAAACTGAGTGCGTATTACGCAGACGTGTTTGCCAGCGGACGAAAGGAATACGCGATTCCCCAGGGTGCGCTGGTCGATGGAATCAAGCAGCAGAAGCTGGCGGAGTTCTTCTGGTGGAGCGCCTGGGCCACCAGCACGGACCGTCCAGGATCTGACGTTTCCTATACGAACAACTGGCCGCATGAACCGCTCGTGGGAAATAATCCGACTTCGGGTGCCGTCCTTTGGAGCATCATCAGCGTGGTCGCGCTGATTGCCGGCATCGGGGCGCTCGTGTGGTGGAATTCGTCGCGCGAGAAGGAACATATCGGCGGGTCGTATCCGGCGAGGGATCCGTTCCTTGGCGCAAAACCCACACCGTCGCAGCGAGCGACCATCAAGTACTTTCTCGTGGTGGTGATCTTGTGGGGCGTGCAGATTCTGATGGGCGTTATCACCGCGCACTATGGTGTCGAAGGCAAGGGCTTCTACGGCTTTCCTCTTGATAAATACCTGCCTTACGCCATTACGCGCACATGGCACCTGCAAATCGCAATCTTCTGGATTGCCACTTCGTGGCTGGCGACTGGCCTCTACGTCGGGCCGGCGGTGAGCGGCCACGAACCAAAGTTCCAGCGGCTGGGCGTGAACGTGCTGTTCGGCGCGCTCATTCTGGTGGTGGCCGGCTCGCTTGCGGGCGAGTGGCTCGGTATCCAGCAGAAGCTTGGCAATGCCTGGTTCTGGCTGGGTTCGCAGGGCTTTGAGTATGTCGACCTCGGACGCCTTTGGCAGATCCTGTTGTTCGTGGGCCTCGTGCTGTGGCTGGTGTTGATGGTTCGCTCGCTCAAGCCGGCATTCAAAAAGAACCCTGAAGACAAATCGCTCCTGGCCTTGTTCCTGGTGTCGAGCATTGCCATTCCAACGTTCTATGCGGCAGGGCTGATGTATGGGCAGCGCAGCCACCTCGTGACCGCCGAGTACTGGCGCTGGTGGGTGGTTCACCTCTGGGTCGAAGGCTTCTTCGAAGTATTCGCCACGGTAGTGATCGCGTTCCTGTTCACGCGGCTCAAGCTTCTCGAAATCCGCACCGCGACGAAGGCCGTGATGTTCTCGACGATCATTTTCCTGTCGGGCGGCATCATCGGCACGTTCCATCACCTGTACTTTGCCGGCACGCCCGCGGTGGTGATGGCCCTGGGAGCGATGTTCAGCGCCCTGGAAGTGGTGCCGCTGGTGCTGATCGGTTTCGAGGCGTGGGAGAACCTGCGCATAACCAAATCGCGCCAGTGGGTGGCCGCCTATCGCTGG
>Ga0134128_10007061_pt1 | contig 13571 bp, 12 predicted proteins | sample KB31754_FD_96462 | JGI IMG/M metagenome (GOLD analysis project Ga0134128, IMG submission 96462) | Terrestrial soil microbial communities with excess Nitrogen fertilizer from Kellogg Biological Station, Michigan, USA - KB3-175-4 | ecosystem: Environmental > Terrestrial > Soil > Unclassified ... | reverse complement strand
CCGCTACCCTCCGCGATGCCCTCCGCGCTACACTCCGACTCACTACACTTCGACCTCGTGACCCTGTCGCCGCTCATTCTCCTTGCCGCAGCTGCGGTAGTGGTGATGCTGGCCGCAGCCTTTTACCGTCATCCCCGACCGGTCATGATATTGACGCTCGCCGGACTGGTTGTGTCATTTACGGCATTGTTCCTGCCCCACGGCAGCGCGGGCATCGCGTCTCCTCAGGTCACAGCTCTGCTGGTACTGGATCAGTATGCACTGTTTTTTATCGGACTCATCGTTGTCGCGACCTTTGTTGTCGCGGTGTTGTGTTACCGCTACTTCGGCGGAGACGAAAGCCGACATGAAGCGCTTTACATCCTGTTACTGCTGGCCGCCCTTGGCGGTGGGGTTCTCGTGGCAAGCAGCCATTTTGCTTCGTTTCTCCTGGGTCTGGAACTGCTCAGCATTTCGTTGTTTGCATTGATCGCCTATCCGCGATTCACAGAGCATCCTCTCGAAGCAGGAATCAAGTATCTGATCCTCGCCGGGTTCTCATCCGGGTTGCTCTTGTTCGGTATGGCGCTGGTCTATGCGCAGCTCGGGACGATGCAGTTTGTGAAAATCGGGACAATGCTTGCCGCGCCTGACGGAGTGTTGGAACTCTATGGGTTGGCGGGGCTCGCGCTGATTGTGACAGGCGTCGGATTCAAACTGGCGCTGGTGCCCTTCCATATGTGGACTCCGGATGTATATGAAGGTGCGCCTGCGCCGATTACCGCATTCATCGCCACTGTTTCAAAGGGCGCCATGCTTGCCCTGCTGTTGCGCTACTTCCTCATGGCAGGAGCGCACCAGTCGCATTCAATTACGCTGGCATTGAGCCTGATTGCCGTCGCGACGATCCTGGTTGGCAACCTGCTCGCCCTGTTACAGGATAACATCAAGCGGATTCTTGCCTATTCCTCAATTGCACAGCTTGGCTATCTGCTGGTCGGGTTCCTGGCCTTTGATCAGCTGGCGATCGAGGCGGTAGCTTATTTTCTGACAGCCTATTTCGTCACCATGCTGGGCGCGTTCGGTGTGGTAACGGTATTGTCCGATGGGTTCAATGACGGGGGCAATGATGGATCCAGTGGCGTAGTGGAACGGGATAGTGACAGACTTGCGGATTATGCGGGTCTGTTCTGGCACAGACCGTGGCTGGCGGGAGTGTTTACCGCCATGCTGTTGTCGCTGGCCGGAATTCCCCTGACAATGGGCTTTATCGGGAAGTTCTATATAGTGACAGCTGGGGTGGAAGCCTCGTTATGGATGCCTGTGATTACGCTGGTTGTCGGCAGCATCATCGGGCTGTTCTATTATATGCGCATTATCGCAGTGATGTATGCGCCGGGCTCGGAGGCAGCCGGTGAAGCAATCATGCTGCGTGTTGCAGCACCCTCCTTTGCGGAAAGTGCGACGCTGGCAGCGCTGGTGTTGTTGCTTGTATGGCTGGGTATCTTTCCGGCTCAGCTTATTGATGTGCTTGGAGGAACGGTGGTGGATTTGACCTGATTACCGGTGCTTCATCTATTTGTCCCTGTCTTGCTGCTGCCTCATCATCCGTCTCGTCGCCCGCCCTCGTTTTTGTCATTGAATGGCTGCGCAGGCGTCCGCAGCCTCCAAGAACTTCCGATATCGCGCCAGCCACTGAAACGGAATAGGGAATTCGTAAGTATTCTGTCTTGCCGCATGTATCGCCACGAGGGCGCCCAGCATGATCGAACGGCCGCAGCTGTCTCCCCCTGCGCGTATGTTGGTTTCGACTGCGCTCCGGTAATCGCTCGCAGTTTGCGCAATGTGGAAGACGACAGGCAGGCCTTCCGTGACATGACAGGCGGGACCGAAGCGTTGAACTGCACCGATACCATCCGCTCTGGGCATTGAGAGTGCTTCTTCAAGCAGCGGCCGGAGCACGCTGCCTGCAAGCGGCAAAGCATCTGCCAGGGCTTGTGGCATTGACATGCCATGCAAAAGGTTGAATAACGCTGCGGCAGAACATTGCGCGGCGGCGACGGCCGTTTCGTTATTATTTGTTATGCGCACCACTTCATCGACCCGCGGCATGAGCTCATCCAGTGTTCCTGTATGTGCGGCCACCAGCGGTGGGATCGCTGACAGGGAGGGATGCTGGTCGTCGTCCGCGCCGGAGGCCGCCGGAAATTCCGCCGGTTCCAGTGGTAGCAATGTGCGCAGGGTGAGGCGAGTAGGGGAATCAATATACCCCATGTATTTCCCGCCCGGCCCGAAGCAGGCGCGATATTCGCTCTGATACTCGACCCGGTTGAACCGTCCGTGCTTTGCCAGATGCTTCAGCATCAGCAGGCAAATCTCTCCATAGGAGCTTGACTCGCCGGACGTCTTTCCGCCATGCGCAAAGTATCCCTTTGCCCCGGCATAATTTGCCTCCTCCGGCTGCAGAAATACAAGGCCTCCCGGGCCCTGAGCTGCTTCGATCTCTGCGATGCGGGCAGAATCATAAATCCAGTGCAGCCCCAGGGCGGCGCTGTCCGCTACCAGAGCGCCAAGAATCGCCTCACTATTCAGACTCTTCATTCTTCACATCCTTTCAGGCTGGCTGAGACCGGAAATCCAATACCGCTGGACATTCTATCAGCTGATCTCTTCCTCCACCGGCAGCCTTCGGGCTTCATCTTCCAGCATGATGGGAATTCCATCCCTGATGGGGAATGCCAGCCTGTCGGCTTTGCAGATGAGTTCGTTTTCAGGTTTCCGGTACAGCAGCGGCGATTTGCATAACGGGCATACCAGAATGTCGAGCAATTTCGAATCCATAATTCAGCCTCAATTTTAAGGTTTCAACTCAATCAGTTGCTTCCAGTCAGCCGGGCGTTCCATTTTCCAGGCACTCTGCTTTAACAGCTGTTTTCCAGAGACGTTCGATGAGCCAAATCTTTCGGCTACGCCTCTTGCTACGCCTCTTGTTTCGTCTCTTCGTTTTCTCAGCTTTTTCTCAACCTATTAATTCGGCGAACAAACAGTACGAACGTCATACCAGCGGAAGCCGCGTTCAAAGCACGCCATTGTTGGCTTGGCTGGATTTCGGGCAAGCCCGGAATGACGAGATTCATAATAATTTTCTGGCCGGATAATAAGGCGAAGCCGAATTTTTCATCGGGCTCCAGTACTATTGCCGATTCTGAGTGGTGAAAGTGATGCGATTGTATCCCGCCATCCGCGCCGCCTCCATGACGGTGATAACCGACTGGTGCGTCGCCTTGGCGTCCGCATTGATGACTATCACCGGGTCCACACGACTCCCTGCCGCAGTTCGCAATTCGTCCTGGAACTGGGCAACATTCCGAAACTGGATAGGCATCCGATTGATCATGTAGTTCCCGGTCGCGCTGATCGAGATGTCGAGGACATTCGACCGCTCGCCGGATTTTTCGGAGGAGGCTTGCGGCAAAGTGATTTCCAGTTCCGAAAATCTGGAGTAGGTGGTGGTTATCATCACGAAAATCAGGATGACAAGCAGCACATCGATCATCGGGACCAGATTGATTTCAGGTTCTTCTTTGTGTCTGCCGCGCTGAAAATTCATGACCAGGATTCGATGGAATAGGGGAGTATTGAATAAGAGTAGATAAGAGCAGTTTCAGATGCACGGGTTATGATGGATCGGGCATACTGTCTTCAGTAATCAGCCCTTTCTTTCGCCATGGATGATTTCCACCAGTTTCAATGCCTGCAATTCCATCTCTATTACCAGCTCATCCACCTTCCCACGGAAATACCGATAAAACATGATACTGGGAATGGCGACAAGGATGCCAAAAGCGGCATTATAGAGCGCTACGGAGATGCCGTGCGCCAGTTGCGCCGGGTTGTTGCCGCTGGCAGGAGTGCTTGCGCCGAATATTTCGATCATACCGACCAGTGTCCCGAACAGGCCCATCAACGGACTTATGGAACCAATCGTTCCCAGGGTGGTGAGATAGCGTTCGAGTTGATGGGCAACGGCACGGCCGGCTTCTTCTATGGATTCCTTCATGACTTCCCGCGTACTGGTGTCATTTTTCAGTCCGGCAGAAAAAATCTGGCCGAGGGGAGAATGCTTCTGGAGACGGCCGAGCATTTCGGAAGACACGCCCGCTTCGCGGTACTCACGCACTACCAGAGGCAAGAGGTTCCGCGGTGCGACCACGCTGAGGCGCAGCGCCCAGATGCGCTCGCCGATGATGGCTACCGCGACGATGGATGCCAGAATGATCGGCCAGATCGGCCAGCCGGCGGCTTGAATCAACGCGAACACGCGGGGAGTCTCCTCGGTAAAAATACAGAAATCGAGTCCGGATCAGATCGAATCAGGGCTTCAGGAATCGTCTTAATGTAGCTTGCTGCCGTGATTTCAGCAAGGTTGAAAGATTTTTATTGTCCACAATTGCTGTGGATAAGTTTGTGGGTAATATACAGATAGAGCTTTTAAGTCGCCCTTCCATAACAACTTTTTCTGATTAGACTAATTTTTGAACTTATCATATATTTATTTAAAAACATCAAGTTACATTATATTCAGATTTCACGCGAGCTGGCGCCGCATAATATGCTATTTTCGTGACAAGTGTGGATTATTGTAAAATGTCAAGATGAATCACGTTCTGGAAATGGGTTTCGAGCGGGCGGTCATGAGCGTGAGCGAATTGAACCGCAACGCCAAGGAGTTGCTGGAGCAGGCTTTTCCATTGTCCTGGGTGGCTGGCGAGATCTCCAATATCAAGTGTTATGGCTCCGGCCACTGGTACTTCTCCCTGAAGGATGAGATTGCCCAGGTGCGCTGTGTCATGTTCCGGGAAAAAAACCAGTACCTGGATTGGCAGCTCCGGGATGGCATGCGGGTGGAGGTGCGCGCGCTGGTAACGCTATATCATGCGCGCGGCGATTTCCAACTGAACATCGAGACTATCCGCCACGCCGGACTCGGTTCGCTGTTTGAAGCTTTCGAGCAACTCAAGGCGAGGCTTGGAAAAGAGGGATTGTTCGATTCCGAGCACAAGAAACCATTGCCCGAGTTTCCAAAGCAGATCGGGATCATCACTTCTCCTGCCGCCGCCGCGCTGCATGATGTGCTGTCCACCTTGCAGCGGCGCATGCCTTCCGTGCCCATAATCGTTTATCCAACGCCTGTTCAGGGCGCCGGCGCTTCAATCAAGATCGCAGGCGCCATTCAAACCGCTGCAAGCCGGGCTGAGTGCGATGTACTGATACTGTGCCGGGGCGGTGGTTCTCTGGAAGATCTGTGGGCTTTCAACGAGGAGGTTGTGGCACGCGCAATTGCGGCTTGTTCCATTCCCATTGTCAGCGGAGTAGGTCACGAAACCGATTTTACCATTGCGGATTTTGTTGCGGATGTCCGGGCGCCCACGCCAACCGGCGCATCCCAGCTCGTGTGTCCGGACCGGGCAGAACTGGCGAGACGTGGAGAAATTCTTTGTGGACGTATGCATCGCGCGATGCAGCGGCGCATCGAAAGCCGGATGCAGCATGCCGATATGCTGGGATGCCGCCTCGTACATCCGGGAAAGCGAATCGAAGCGCAACTGGTACAGCTTGCGCGTTTGGGCGACCGCCTGGAAAGCGCATGGCAACGTCATGTGAAAGAGCGGTATTGGCGCTTGCGCGAACTCCAGCAGCGCATGAAGATTGCCAGGCCCGACATCCCACGACTGGAAGAGCGCCAGCAAGAACTCCGTCTACGCCTTCAGCGGGCGATCGCATCCCGGATTGAAACTCTCGGCCTGCACTTGCAGCGCCAAGAAGCAAATCTTTCTCATCTGAATCCGGATTCCGTTCTGGCGCGAGGCTATAGTATTGCCTATGCTCCCGATGGCACAGTATTGAGAAGAAATGATCAGGTTGACGTTGGCGATGTCATCCGCGTGACGTTTTCGAAAGGATGGAGCAAGGCGTCCGTGATGGAGAAGGGCGAATAGCAGGAATGCGCATTCAGGACGCATTCCTTAACTTTCTATCGAGTCTGGACATTCAGCCAAGGGTGGTGCAGACTTTGACCGTTGTGGAATTGACGAATCCGCATCGAACTCCCGTTCTTCCGCAGGGGAGAGATAAGTCTTTTCCCGGATAAAAAGCCGCTATGGAGATCATTGCCATTCAATTCCGCTTATATGTTTCTGCCGCTGGTCTCTGCCAGTGAATCCTATCAGCTCTTTCCACAAAAATATGTCTCCAAAAATCTTTCTCACGCTGGGCGCAGTCAATGCATTTCTCTGTGTCGCTTTGGGTGCGTTCGGTGCACACGGCCTGAAGCAGACGCTTTCCGCTGATATGCTGGCCGTATACCAGACCGGTGTGCAGTATCACTTTTATCATGCGCTCGGCCTTATCGCAGTGGGTCTCGTGCTGTTTCAGTTTCCCGCCTCCAGATGGGTGATGTTATCCGGATGGCTGATGCTTGCGGGAATTTTTCTGTTTTCTGCCAGTCTTTATGCGCTGAGCCTCACGGGTATACGCGGACTTGGCGTCATCACTCCATTTGGCGGTGTGTCATTCCTCACAGCATGGGCCCTCCTTGCCTACGGCTCGTGGGCAGCGAGATAAAACCATTTCTGCGAGTATCCGGAAGTCAGGCTCTTCTGATATCCTGAATCACCCGCACTGCACCCTGTGACGCTTCATCATTTTTTTGCTCCTTGTCCCCGTGGCGTGGAATCCGTGCTCGTTGCCGAGTTGGAGCGCCTCGGTGCATCTGCCATAAATCGTCAGGACGGAGGCGTGGAATTTCAGGGGGACTGGAATACCTGCTACCGAACCAACCTGGAAAGCCGTATTGCCAGCCGTGTTCTCTGGCGCGTTGCCAGCGAACCTTACGGTACCGAAATTGACGTATATAAGATTGCGCGCCAGTTGCCCTGGCACGATTGGTTCGCTCCGGCGCTTACAATCAAGGTCAACGTGGCTGCTATCAAGTGTCCGTTGCAGAGCCTGGATTTCATTACGCTCAAGATCAAGGATGGGGTCTGCGACAGATTCCGCGAAGTTGTCGGCAACCGGCCAAGTGTCGATACTGCCCAACCGGACATCCGGATTCACGGCTTTCTCGATGCCCGCAGGATTTCCTTGTATCTGGATACCTCGGGGGATGCGTTATTCAAGCGCAGCCTTCGAAAGAGTACCGGCGAGGCTCCGCTACGGGAAAATCTTGCCGCAGGAATTTTATCGCTGGCAGACTGGCACCCAGGGATTCCACTGCTTGATCCCATGTGCGGGAGCGGAACCTTTCTGCTCGAAGCGGCACAAATTGCACTGAATATACCCCCAGGGCTGCAACGGGGTTTTGCTTTCGAAAAGTTCAGGATATTTGACAAAAAACGATGGGAACAGATCAGAAAGGCGGCAATTGCAAGGCAAAAGACGAAATCGCAGCAACCGATATACGGCAGCGATTTGTATGGCAGTGCGATTGCTGTTGCCCAAGCCAATCTATCCGCTGCCGGGCTTTCTGAAGCAGTTACTCTCAAGCAGGCGAACGTGCTGGAACTGTCCGCCCCGGCGTCCTCCGGCTTTCTTGTCACCAACCCGCCCTATGGGGTGAGATTGGGGGAGCAGAAACAGCTCATGGAGTTTTATCCGAAACTCGGAGACGTGCTTAAGAAGAAATTCAGCGGGTGGAGCGCCTACATACTGACTGCTGATCCGCAGCTTCCCAAGCTCATACGTTTAACAGCCTCGCGCCGTATTCCGCTCTTCAACGGCGCGCTGGAGTGCCGCTTGCTGGAATATAAAATTGTATCCGGCGGGATGCGCAAGACGAAGAAAACCGCCATCAGTGAGCCAGGGCGGGTAACGGGAGCCGGGCATGAGTAACCCCATGACGCCGGTTCAGAGTATATTGCTGGCGATATTCCTAGGTTGCGCGGCCCTGATCAGCTACGCGTTTTATCTGCAACTCGTGGAAAATCTTTTGCCATGCCCGCTTTGTGTCGTGCAGCGCATTGCCTACTGGTTGACAGGCTTGACCGCGCTCGCCGGTTTTTTTCATATTCCGGGAACAACGGGTCGCCGCATCTATGCCGGCCTCATGACAGTTTTTGCGTTCACCGGCGGGTTGGTTGCCTTGCGGCAGGCCTGGCTCGTCCGCTACCCGGAAGCATTCGAATGCGGTATCAGCCCTGAAGAAGAGTTTCTGAACGCGTTGTCGCTGGCACGATGGTGGCCCGGCATGTTCGAAGCAAATGGCGATTGCGCCGATGTCACATGGAAATTTGCTTCGCTTACTCTTCCGGATTGGTCGGCAATTTTTTTCATGATCCTTGTCGCTCTATCGATTTATGTCCTGCTCATCGGCGAGAATCGGCGCTAGTGATACACTAACAGCCACCCTGAACCCTTCGTCCATCGTTCGCCCTGAGCCTGTTCTGAGCCTCTTCGCCAGGCTCAGGACAGGCTCGTTGAAGAGGGGCGAGTCGATCAGAGCAGAGCAGGAATATTGCGAGGAGCACGGTTCTGCCTACAGCGTCTCCTTGAAAAATTGAACTCCCATCCCTATATATGATCCATCTTTGACACAAGGAAACGGAACTGCCCATGAAGCGAATTTTTCTATTTGTAGTTACCAATCTGGCCATCTTGCTGGTGCTGAGCATCACGCTACGCTTGTTAGGCGTTGATCGCATGCTTGATGAGCAGGGTGTGGACATCAATTACAATTCACTGCTTGTCATGGCGGCAGTGATCGGTTTTGGTGGTTCTCTGATTTCGCTTGCCATGTCCAAGTGGACTGCGAAACGCATGACGGGTGCAGTCGTGATCGAGCAGCCTTCCGATCCGACCGAGCGCTGGCTGGTGGAAACTGTCCGGCGCCAGGCTGAGCGTGTCGGCATCGGTATGCCGGAAGTGGCGATCTACGATGCGCCAGACATGAATGCCTTCGCTACCGGCATGAACCGCAACGAGGCATTGGTGGCAGTAAGTACCGGCTTGCTTCAGGCCATGACAAAAGATGAAATCGAGGGGGTATTGGCACATGAAATAAGTCATGTTGCCAATGGCGATATGGTGACGCTTGCGCTGATTCAGGGTGTCGTCAATACCTTCGTGATTTTTTTATCAAGGGTCATCGGCCATTTTGTGGATAGGGTTGTATTCAAAACAGAGCGGGAGCATGGGCCCGCCTTCATGATTACCACGCTGATCGCTCAAATGGTGCTGGGAATATTGGCAAGCATCATCGTGATGTGGTTCAGCCGTCAGCGGGAATTTCGCGCGGACGCGGGTGGCGCGCAACTGGCTGGACGCAACAAAATGATTGCAGCGCTTGAACGCCTGCAACGTCGGCACGAGCCCTCCCAGTTGCCGGAGCGGTTGGAAGCATTCGGTATTTCCGGAGGGGAGGGCGGTCTCAAGACCTTGTTCATGTCTCATCCACCACTCGAGGTGCGTATCGCAGCGCTTCGCGCGATGACCTGATCAGCCATGAAATAAAAAAGGGCGGGAGCATGTCCATACTCCCGCCCTTTTTGCGTCCCGTCAGAATTGACACATTTGACACATCAGGTTCGACAGGCTTTTACTTTCTTGTTCCTTATTTCTTGCGCAGTTCAAATTTCTTCTTCATCCTCCTCCTCCGTATCCTTCGGCGGATTCCCGTCATACACCAGATTTTGCCGTCTCTGGAGGTAGGCGTCGCGGATAAACTCGTATTTGTCGAGCGAAGCTTCTTCCAGAGTTTTCTCGGATTTGAGCAATCCGGCGCGAATGTCTGTAACCTTGGTGGACCCCACTATCGGGCCTATAAAGGGTGCCACGAAAAAGCTGCCCACAAAAACGGGGTCGGTCACGGTGTCGATGACGCGCGCGCCTGCATCACGCGCTGAACTGGGTCCAAGGAAGGGCAATATGACATAAGGCCCGCTTGCGACTCCATAATAGCCCAGGGTTTGCCCAAAATCTTCATCGTGCTTTTCAAACCCTATGCCGCTTGCCAGATCCACGATTCCCGCGAGGCCTAAAGTGCTATTCACTACGAACCGGGTGCTGCTGGTGAGTGCGTTACTGAATTTGAGCTGCAGAAGGTTATTCAGCGTGATCGGTATGTCACCGAGGTTGGAGAACACATTTCCCACCGCTGTTTCGAGGGGGTCCGGCATTATCCATCTGTACCCCCTTGCAACCGGTCTCATGACGTAATCATCAACCGATTCATTGAATGAAAATATCTTGCGATTGACGGATTCCCACGGATCTTTTTTACTGTAGGGCGGATAAGTGGCAGGGGGAGCAGCATTTTTGAATACGGGTCCCTCAATCGCTTCTGTTTGCCTGTGGTCATCAACAGAAGCGGTTTTGGCGGTCGAAGCATCCTTTTCTGCGGAGACGCTTCCATCAGCCGCAGTGTCTTTAGCCAGAACCCCACCGTTAAGGAGAGATCCAAGAAGTAACGGCAATAATAGAGGAGAAGGTTTGACAGAGCGTGCCATAGTCAAGGTGAATCCTGAGATTAACAGAGAATACTTTTCGCCATTATATATGATATAAGGCCAATTTCAAGCAAGAAAACATTTTTTTCTCGCCCAATTCCTGCGGTTTTTTCTGGTATGTTTGTTCCTGCTTCATCTGCTTTACGACGCAGTTTTCGCGATCTTAAGGCCGTCTTCTCCGCTCTTTCTCAGGCCTGGCGGAAGAGCAACCAAGCCAAAGGTCAGGTAAATTCGTCCGGACGTTTGGGGCAGACCGAAAAGTCCTTGTGTGTTCGACCATAATATTATGCGGATCCTGATTATAGAAGATGAAGACAAGACCGTTTCCTTTCTCAAAAAGGGATTAACCGAATCGGGTTATATCGTCGATGCCTCGATGAATGGCGATGAGGGACTCCTTTTGGCTCTCGACATCGATTATGATTTAATCATCCTGGATGTAATGCTGCCCGGCCGCGATGGCTGGTCTATTCTCTCGACGCTGCGCCAGGGGGGAAAAGGGATGCCAGTGCTTTTCCTCACCGCCAGGGATATGGTGCAAGACCGGGTCAAGGGGCTGGAGCTCGGGGCAGATGACTATCTGATCAAGCCTTTCGCATTTTCAGAATTGCTGGCCAGAGTTCGCCTGCTGTTGCGGCGTACTCCCCAAAGACATCATGAAACCTTGCAAATTGCCGATCTGGAGATTGAATTTGCGCGCCAGAAGGCCGTTCGCGGCGGCAATCGCCTCGATCTGACATCCAAGGAATTCGCGCTTCTATCGCTGCTCATGCGGCGCTCGGGAGAGGTTCTATCCCGGACCTTGATCGCTGAACAAGTCTGGGATATCAATTTTGACAGCGATACCAATGTCATCGATGTGGCGATACGCCGGCTACGCAGCAAGATAGATGATCCATTCGAAAATAAACTGATCCATACGGTGCGCGGCGTAGGGTATGTGTTTGAAGATCGATAGCCTGCGATGGATTGCATTCACCTCCAATCATTCGCGCTGGTCGATCACCAAGCAATTAACCTGGCTTTATGCGTTATCGGCCTCCATCATGCTCATCTTCGCTTCAGGAGTCCTTTATTGGATTCTCATCACGACACTGGAAAAAGAAGATGAGCAGTTTCTCGACAGACGGATCAAGTTTCTCGAGCGCCTCTTGCGGGCAGATGATCGAGAAGCACTGGAACGTGAAATCTCCCAGGAAAATGTCGGATTTACCAACTCCCAGTATAGTACCTACAGCCGTATTCTTGATGAATTCGGGATCACTCTTCATGAAACTCCCGGAATGGATCAAGAAACTCCCTCCATTGTATTTCCCGACTCGCGAGAATCGAAAGGCAAGATAAAGAAATGGCATTCTGCTGACAATAAAACCTATTTGCTGATTGCCACCCGGGCAGGAAGCGATGGTTTCGGCTGGCAAATCCAACTGGCACTGAATGAGACAGACGAAGAGGTGCTAATCAGTCGATACGAGCGCTATTTGGCCGGTGTGTTGTTAACCGGCATTCTGGTGTCCGCAGCCATTGGAGCCATCATCGCGCGGCGCGGCATGAAGCCTCTGGCAGATATTACCGGAGTTGCTGAACGCATCACGGCAAGCCAGTTGCATGAGCGCATCGATGTCGTGCCGTGGCCTCAGGAACTGGTATCACTGGCACGGGCATTCGATGCGATGCTTGATCGGCTGGAAGATTCGTTTGATCGCCTTTTCCAATTTTCGGCTGATCTGGCGCATGAACTGCGCACGCCGATCAACAACCTGCGGGGAGAAGCCGAAGTAGCGCTTTCCAGGCCTCGGGAGGCTCATGAATACCGTGAGATACTTGCGTCGAGCCTCGAGGAGTACGATCGCCTGTCGCGCATGATGGACAGCTTACTATTCCTGGCCAGGGCCGATAATGCGCAGGCCATGGTTACCCGCAGCCGGATCGATGTACGCACGGAAGTCACGAAAGTCATCAATTTTTACGAAGCATTGGCTGCGGACCAGAAGGTTCGAGTAATATGCATGGGCGATGGGACGATGAATGCTGATCCGATTCTTTTTCGAAGAATCATTAGTAACCTGCTTTCAAATGCCCTGCATTACACTCCAAGTGGTGGAGAAGTTGCCTTTTCTATCCAATGTGTCGACGATGGGATCGAGGTTGTCTGCCGCGACAGTGGAGCAGGAATTGCGCAGGAACATTTATCGAAAATATTTGATCGCTTTTATCGGGTCAATCCTTCCCGTAATACCAAAAAAGAAGGCGCAGGGCTGGGATTGGCTATCGTAAAATCCATCGTCGGTCTTCACAGTGGCAAGATCGGTGTGCAAAGCACTATTGGCCAAGGCACTTCCATACAGCTTTTCTTTCCGATATAACGCGCGTCATAGCCTTTGGTAACCCCGCTGTAATTAGACTTATCCACAGGGGATTTTGCATCACTCGATTCCTGTCGTCTTCAACCCTCAGCCGCGCTTCCAGAACATTACAGATTTGTAATGCCGCCGACATCATTGCGTCAGGATTTCCTTTTTATAATCTCCGCCGATGACTCTTGAACACTCCGGAAACCCAACGGAGAAATTGAAGTGATATTATTGTCCCTCAAAGCCCTGCTGGGTGCTGCTGTGGTAATAATCATCAGCTTGGCGGCACATATGAAGAATTATTACCTTGCGGGTCTGTATATCCTGATTGATCTCATGCCGCTGAAATGGGCGCTTGCCTCGCCTCGGCTCTATGGTGCCTGCCCGCCGCCTTTTTACTCATTTTGTGGATGAAATTTCAAGAGACCACAGCCTGATCCACAAATGCCTTCCCCCTTCCCGACACATTCGCCAGATGATACAGGTATGGAGTCACGCAAAAATTACCTGGCAATGACTGATTTACTTCCACCATTCATTCCCATACCAATCGCTGCATCAACCCCATCTTCGTCCATGGCTCAGGAATATAAACCTCACGTTTCATTTTATTTTCCCGCCATGGCATCTTCATACACGGTGGAAGATAAGATCAGCCGGGTGCATTTAGCGGAAGAGTTCTGCCACATACGGCTTTTTGACGAAATGTTGCGTACCTGCGGTCTCGATAAAGTGG
>Ga0134128_10007060_pt1 | contig 13572 bp, 13 predicted proteins | sample KB31754_FD_96462 | JGI IMG/M metagenome (GOLD analysis project Ga0134128, IMG submission 96462) | Terrestrial soil microbial communities with excess Nitrogen fertilizer from Kellogg Biological Station, Michigan, USA - KB3-175-4 | ecosystem: Environmental > Terrestrial > Soil > Unclassified ... | reverse complement strand
TGAGGATCAATACAGAAGCCGCATGTTGAACCACATCGTCGCGTTTGAAATCCCAGTCGCTCGTATTGAGCCGAAATTCAAGCTAAGCCAGAACCGCACCAAACTTGAACAGGAAAACGTCATTCAGGCGCTCGGCGCAAGTCCGGACTCCGCGGTCTCCGGCGTAGCTGAGTTGATGCGAGCGTCAGGGCTGGGCACGAAATGAAAGCTCTGGTCCGAAACAGCAAGCCGCTCTCCGGCTTGCGTGTGCTGGTGGGACGTGCACGGCATCAGGCGAGTGCGCTGTCGGCAGGGCTGGAAAGGCTGGGCGCCGACGTAATCGAGGTTCCCTTCATTCAAATTCGCCCCCCACGATCCTACGCTCAGCTCGACGCCGCCATTAAGCAATTTGCCGTATACGACTGGCTTATCCTGACCAGCGTCAATGGCGTAGATGCGTTGGCTGCGCGCATGAAAGATTTGGACATCAGGGTGGAGAGCCTCAAGCATCTGCAAATTGCCGCCATCGGGCCGGCCACGCGGGATGCCGTCGAGAAGCTGGGAATGAAAGTCAGCCTCGTTCCGGAACACTATGTGGCCGAATCAGTAGTAGAAGGCCTGCGCGGAAAAGTAAAAGGGAAGCGCGTCCTGCTGGTCCGCGCCAAAGTCGCGCGCGACGTGATCCCGCGCGAGTTGCGCAAGGCGGGAGGGAGCGTATACGTGGTTGTGGCCTACGAAACCGTTGTGCCGGTTGAGTCGAAAATGAATTTACAAGCGCTGATCGGGAACCCAGAGCAGCGGCCAGATGTGGTGTGCTTCACCAGTTCGTCCACGGTGCGGAATTTTGTGCAAATGATTGGCGGCCGAAGGCTCCCGGCCCACACCGGCCTTAAAGGCATCAAGTTTGCTTCGATCGGCCCGATCACGTCTGCGACGCTGCACGAAGCCGGGCTGCCGGTTCACATTGAGGCAGAGGAATACACCATTCCTGGGTTGATTCAGGCAATTGAGAAGGCGCGCTAACTACTCCAGCTTGCAGCCGCAATCGGCCGGCGGCACGTGGGCCTTCAAAAAATTAGCCACGCGTTGGTACGCGTCAATCTGATTTTCTACTCGCGAGAATCCGTGGCCCTCATCTTCGTAGATTTTGTAGTCCGCCACGCCGCCGCGCTTCTTGATCTCATCAACAACCTGAATAGTTTCTTCTTTGGGGCAGCGCGGATCATGCCCTCCGGCGAGTAACAGCAGCGGCGCTTTAATCTGGTCGACAAAGAAGAACGGCGAGCGCTCGCGGAAAAAGTCGGGCTTCGTTTTCGGATCACCCATCGTTGCCAGATCCGACTGCTGGAGGATGGGGTCTTCATTCTCGATTTCCGTGAACCAGTTGACGAACGGCACAATCGGCACGCCCGCGGCCCATAAATCCGGCGCTTTGGTGACGGCCATCATGGAGAGATAGCCCCCATAGCTGCCGCCCATCACGATCAGCTTCTTTTTGTCGGGATAGCCGGTCGCCATCAGGAAATCAGTCGCTGCCAGAACGTCCTGCAGATCGCCTCCGCCCATGTCGAAGAGGTTCGCATTCTGAAACTCTTTTCCGTACCCAGTCGATCCGCGGTAATTCGGCGCGATCACCATGTATCCCTGATTGACGATGTGCTGAATGAAGCGGTTGAAGGAATTCACTGTCTGTGATGCCGGGCCACCGTGAATGTAAACGATGGCGGCGTTCTGCCCATTCCTCTGCATGTTGCGGGTGACGTACACCCATGCCGAAATTGTGTGCTTGCCGTCGCGGCTGGGATAGTGCACCAGAAACGGCTCGACCATGTGGCTGGCGGGAACGCCCGCCATCAGCGCATGCGTGACCTGCGTCGATTTGCCGGTCGCAAGTTGATAAACCCAGACATCATTCGGCGAGCTCGGGCCATTGTGATAGCAGAGCAGCCTTGATCCGTCATGAGAGAAAGCCGTTTCTGCGCCGCCGAAGGAATTTACGCCTTCAGGAAGTTGAATCTGAGTTGTCTTGCTCGTTAACAAATCCTGGATGTAGGCGTTAATATCACCATCCACGTTTGCGGTCCAGGTGACGGATTTGCCATCAGGGGAAAAGTGTTCCCCCTGAACTTCCCACTTTTCCTTGGTAAGCCAATGAATTTGCTTTGACGCTACATCCAGCAATCCCACGTTTTGGAAATCGTTACCGGCCTCAGACGTGATCAGCAGTTTTTTTCCGTCAGGCGAAATATCATTCGCCTCGTACAGCTTCTCGCCCTCGTGCGGCGTCAGCAGCGTGCTCTGGCCGTTCGCCGCATCAGCAATGAAAATATTCGAATTGGTGCCTTTCGCTTCTTCCTGCGTGTAGACGATGAACTTCCCGTCTTTCGACCAGATCGGGTTGGTATTCAGCCTGTCTGCGGCCGTATTCGTGGTGACGTGTTTGGTCTCGCGCATGAGCGTGTCGAACACGTCAATTTCGTACGATGACGATGTCTTCGGCCTAACCATGTAAGCTAAAAATCGACCGTTCGGCGACCAGACCGGATGTTCTTCCGCTATCTGCCGCGTCTTCGTTACGTTCACGACCTGCCCGGTCTTAGGCGAGACGAAAAAGATGTCCCATTGCTCGTCGCCGTCATAGTCGGATTGGTAGGCGATCCATTTTCCATCCGGTGACCACGTTGGGTGAGATTGCCTCTGGTCACTGACGGTGAGCTGCGTGGGCCATCCGCCTTCGGACGGCACAAGCCACAAATTGTTGCGGCCGGTAATATTTGAGACGAAGACTATGGTCTTGCCGTCCGGCGACCACGCCGTGCCGCCGACCTGTCGGGTCATATAGAGGCGCTGCAACGAGAGGCTCTCCTCGCCCTGCTCAACGTCAGCGTCTGGTTTGGCGGTGATCTGTTTGGGATCGGTAATGGCAGTGCGCGCACTCAAGTGGTCGGTTGATTTGACATCTGTTCGCGGGGTTTTCTGCTGCGCAAGCGTGGGGACACTCATGCTGAAAACCATAGCAAAAAGGACGGCGTTGCCTCGCAGGCTTGAAACTTTTGTCACTGTCACCTGACGAGAATCGCCGCGGGCTGGCCGGCAAGTGTGACCGTAGAAGCAGTTGCCGGCGCCAGCTTGCCGCCAGGCCCGACGCTAAATACGGACATGGTCGAGCCGTTGTTATTGGAAATGAAAACGTAGCTGCCGTCGGACGTCACTCCTCCTCCGAGCGGGTTAGCCCCGGCGTTAACCGAAGCGGGGGTGAGAGTCGTCAGGGCACCCGTGGCCGAACCATACCGGTACTGCGTAACGTTGTTGCTTTTCGAGTTCACCGCATAAACGAAACCCAGGAGCGGATGCACAAAGATGGCAACTGGTGAATTTCCTGCCGCCACCGGCGAGGTTGAAAGCTGGACCAGACTGCCGTCCGGAGCGGCGCCTTGTGCGCCGCAGGTGGTGGAAGGCTGAATGCAAGCCGTAAATATGCTGACGTTGTTAGAACCGGAATTGGTTACGAATAAATTGTTGCCGTCGGCAGCAGGACAGCTGGCTGTGCCCTGAGTGGTCCCAGCGCATCGCGAGAACGCCAAGTCCGATGGATTGCTGCCACTTGCGTATGTGTTTAGTGGCAACAGCGCCCCGTTCGAGGCATCGTAAGAGAAGGCTTGAATCGTATTGCTGAACTGATTCGCCACGTATAAAAAGTTTCCGGTGGGGGATGTGCGCACCGCCGATGGACCTGTCCCCGTAAGGTCCGTAGGTGCCTCAGTCTGGACCGCGCTGTTGAACGTCAAATTGCTGCCGCTGATTGCGTAAGTAGAAATTCCGCCGCTGGAACTGTTACCCGCAGTCGGGTCACACTGGTCGAAGGTTCCCTGAGCAGCGACGAACAGAAATTTTCCGGCTGGATCTATGGCGAGCGAAACTGGCAGTGCGCCGCACGTCGGCGGAGGCGGCGCGCCTGGGCATGGAGGCGGAGGCAGGGTACATGAGGTCGCAGTATTGGTTGTATGTCCAGCGCCGAGCGAGCCGTCGCTCCCTACCGAATAACTGGTAATCGAACCGTCAGAACTATTGGCGACAAAAAGAGCCGTGCCATCCGGCGAAAGCGCCATGGCGACCGGCGAAACTCCGGTGGGCTGGCTGTTGCCCACCTGACCAATGGAACCGTTGCTCAGGTTGATGTTGAATGCCCTGACCTGCTGGTCGCCTTCAGTCGCAATCCAAATAAAGCCCGTGCCCGTGGCACCACCCGGGTTTGAGCTTGAGCAGCTAAGCATAGCCCCGATTGATACAGCGGCAACCGACAGGCCCCACACGGACTTCAGTTTCATTCGCGCTCCCCAGGGGAAAAGGTTTCAATGTTTCAGCGTCTCAAAGTTTCCGCGACGGTATGTGAGCGCGAAACCGGCACACCCCTAGCTGCCCGGAAACGTTGAAACTTTGGAACCTTGAAACTCTGATTCTGAAAGGCTTACCCCAATTGTGTATCAGGAATGGGCAAGAAAGAGCAAACCGGCAACGCAGGTTTCGCCAGACGTTACGGATTTTCGTTCGCTGCGACCGGGGTTTGCTGGCTCCGAACTTCCCCCGCGGCAGTCTGCTGCAGGGGAAGCCGGATCTCAACTAACAACCCACCCTCTGGAAGGTTTGATGCTTTGACTGAGCCTCCGTGCAGCCTGACGGCCTGATCTGTGATGGCAAGTCCGAGTCCCACACCACCCGTGGTCCGCACCCGGGCATCGTCAATGCGGTAAAAAGGCTGGAAAATCTTTTCCAAGGCATCCTGGGGCACGCCGGGGCCGCAATCGCTTACCTTCACAACCGCCTCCGCCACACCCCACTTCTGTACTTTCTCTGCATGGATCTTAACGGTGGTGCCGTCGGGCGTGTATCGGGTGGCATTTCTGACCACGTTCTCGATGGCGCTGTGCAGAAGCGCCGGATCTCCCAGCACCGGCAACTCGTCGAGGACTTCAGCCTGTACCTGGCAGTTGCGTGCCTGCGCCTCGAAAGCGGCGTCGCGGGCAATTTCTTCCAGCGCTTCCTCAAGCTGGACTGGAACTCGGCGCATTCCCGTCCCGCTTTCCAGGCGCGATATTTTAGTCAGACTCCCGATCAGCTCATTCATGCGACTTGATTCCAGGCTGATACGGTCGAGAATGCTTTGCGCCTCGGGTCCAGTCCGCTGTCGCGCCAGTTCAAGAGCTACCGTCAGACGCGCGAGAGGAGAGCGAAGTTCGTGGGAAATATCTTTCAGCAGACGCGATTGTGCGCCGATCAGCTTTTCGATCTGCTCCGCCATGAGATCGAAGTCGCGCACTAATTGGGACATCTCGTCCTTGCCGCGAAGCGAGTCTCCCCCAGCGCGCGCCGACAAATCTCCGCCAGCAAGCTTTTGTGTGGCATGGCGCAGCCGCAAAATCGGGGAAGTGAGATAGCGCGAGAGGATGTAGCACACCAAGCCAGACGACAGCACCGCGATCAGAATGCCCAGGCCCGGAACGCCCCCCGGCCCAAACAGCGCATTCTGTCCGGGAGGTAATTGCGTGACCAGAGTGTAGCGATGCCCGTCACTACCGGTCATCGATGCTTTCAGCATCTGAAAGTGCGGATTAATACGACCCCAAAATGTGTCGGCGGTGCTGCGTTGCCCGTTGGCAGTTTCAGTAAACCAGGGCGGGACTGTGTGCCCAACCAATGGGCCCTGTTCGTTGAACAGGACTGCATGTACATGCTGATTGTCGCGGAGATTGCGAAGATAATCGCGCAACTTGTCCGCGCCGCCGGCCTGATAGGCGTCGACCGCGTCCGAGAGAGATTTGGATTGGGACAGTTCAACCGACGTAATCTGCCGTGTGGGCCGCATGGCCAGAGTGACCAGAATAGCCACGACGATGAACAGGGCGGTTGCCAGCCAGAACGACAGAAAGATTTTGAGAAACAGACTTCTCATCGGGTACCGTTCTTACTCTTGGGGCGCGCCAGCGCGAAAATGTATCCGGCGCCGCGGATGGTCTTGATGTGTTCTTCGGAGTCGGAATCGCCCAGTTTTTTCCGCACCTTGCTCACGTGCATGTCAATGCTGCGGTCAAACGGCGAAAATTTCCGGCCGAGGACTTCGTCCACCAGGGCTTCGCGTGTGACTACGCGTCCGGCTTCGCGTAGCAGCACGTGCAGCAACCCGAACTCGACCGACGTGAGTTCCACCGGATTGCCGCGATGGTGCACGGTCCGCGTAGCTGGATCAAGATCGACATCCCCCACGCGAATAACATCGGGAACTTCCGCCTCCGTTTTGCCATGGGTTCGTCGTAGAATTGCTCGAATTCGTGCAACCAACTCCCGTGGATTGAAGGGCTTTGGCAAATAGTCGTCAGCGCCAATTTCCAGGCCGACGATGCGGTCCACATCCTCGCCGCGCGCGGTGAGTAACAAGACGGGCAAACGCGAGCTGTCACGAATCTTGCGCAGGACATCGAAGCCATTCATGCCCGGCAGCATCACGTCGAGGACGGCAATCAAATAGTCGCCGCTCAGCGCAGCCGCCAGGCCCGCTTTGCCATCGTGCACGCATGCCACCTGGAAACCTTCAGGGCGCAGATATTCGCTTACCAGCGAGCACAACTCGGTGTCGTCATCAATGACGAGTATGCGTTCCACAATAGTTTGATTTTAGTTGCTGCTCCGGCAGGAAAGCAGTAAAGATTCGTCAAAGGGAAAAAGTCCCTCTTTTACAAACATTTACTCGGTTTGACGCACTCTTTACTACCTTTTGCCGCGGGCGGTGTTTCTATCTACGTAGGACGCAGGTTCAGAGAGAAACTTGCGGCCAGGAGGAAACAGTGAAATCCAGAATCGCAAAGATAACGGCATTCGGCGCATTGGCGCTGGCACTTATTGCGGGCATCGCTCTCGCGCAAACGCCCGAAGGTGGGAAATCCATGCATCGCGGGATGCACCGCGGCATGATGGGAATGGGCATGGGATTTCTGCACGGGTTGAATCTGACTGACGAGCAGCACGCGCAGGTCAAGCAGATATTCCAGGCGGAAAAACCGACCATTAAGCCGCTCATGCAGCAGGAAGCTCAATCGCATCAGCAGATGATGCAGTTGATCACCAGCGGGGCTTTCGACCAGGCCAAGGTGACGGCTCTGGCGCAGCAGGAAGCCCAGGTCCACGTTCAATTGCAAGTAGAGCACGCAAAGATGGCGTCGCAGATCTATGCGTTGCTGGATTCAACGCAAAAAGCCAAAGTCGCTGACATGATGGCCAAACACCAGCAGCGCATGCAGCAGCACATGCAGAACCAGGCGCCAGATGCAGATCAACAGCAGTAACCGGTGTTCGTGATCGCGTGAGGGGGCGAACCATTGGTTCGCCCTGAATCGCCAGGAGAAGACATGGCAAGCAGAGCAACGCAGACTGATTTTGTCGATATGGTGGCCGCCGAAGTTTCTTCAGGAATCGATCGCGCCCTTGGTTACTGGCTGGGACGGATCGAGCTAGAAGTCGTGGATCATAGTCTAACCACATCGCAGCGGATTGATGCTATTGAGAACATTTTGCAGGAGTATAAGGTGCGCAGCGGCCGGGCCGATGTGGGCTGCGCTTCGGCGTAAGATCGCAGGCTTGTTGTGAATGTGTTGCGAGGTGAATTGTGAGCTTTGAATCCGTGGTCTCTTTCGTGAGCAGCTCCGACCTGCTCTTTGTGATCTTCTGGATCCTGCTGCTGGCCGGGGCATTTGTTGTAGCTTTCCCTGAACCTTCGGCCTTGGCCCACAGCCGAGCGAACTCCAAAGAGGAGGTCCGTAGGTCATAGCGCCCGCGGAATATCCCTGAACCCGCCGCTGGTAGAATCTCATCTATTAGGGTCATGTTGCTGGCGAACCTGCGTCCTCTTTTCCCCTATTTAAAGAAATACCGGAGTAGCTATCTCTGGGGAGGACTCTGCGTTCTCTTGATGAATGGCGTATGGGTGCTGTTTCCGCTGGTGGTTGGGCGGTCCATCGACTCCCTTGAACATGCTGACCCATCGCCCCAGATACTTCGTCTGATTGCAAAACTTGTTGCACTGATTCTCGCCGTTGCTGTAACCAAAGCAATCTTTCAGTTTCTTACCCGTTGGATCGTGATTGGTGTTTCGCGCGAGATCGAGTTCGACCTTCGTAACGATCTCTTCCGCCATCTCGAAGGCTTGTCATACAGCTTCTATCAGCGCACCCGCACCGGCGACATTATGGCGCGGGCGACAAATGACCTGAATGCGGTCCGCATGCTTCTGGGGCCGGCCATCATGTACTCGGCGAATACGATTGTTTTCACTGCCGGTGCACTCGCGTTCATGTTGTCGATCAGTCCGAAGCTGACCTTGTACGCGTTTCTGCCGCTGCCGGTGGTGAGCGTAGTCATTCAATATTTTGGACGTAGAATTCATGAGCGCTTCGAGCGGATTCAGGCGATGTTCTCGGAGATTTCTGCCCGCGTGCAGGAGAACTTTTCCGGAGTTCGAGTGGTCCGCGCTTATGTGCAAGAACAAGCCGAAACCGCCGGTTTTGAGAAGTCGAATCGCGAATACATTGCGCGCAGTTTGAAACTAGTCCGGCTCATGGGCATGCTTTGGCCTACGCTCGAAACCATGCTTGGGTTAGCAATCGTGCTGGTCCTGTGGATTGGCGGCAGAGAGGTCATCAGCGGTCAATCAACGATTCATCTGACTTCCTACCTGGGTACGAGTACAACCATTAATCTTTACGGTTCGATGAGCGTCGGTGATTTCGTTGCGTTCAACACCTACATGGTCCTGCTGACATGGCCGGTAATCGCGCTCGGCTGGGTAATCAATATCTTCCAGCGTGGCACAGCATCGCTGGCGCGCATCCATCAGCTTATGATGGAGACGCCGGAGATTACTGATGCTCCCGGCGTAATCGGGTCGCGTGAGGTCGAAATCCGCGGCGATATCGAATTTCGTAATCTCAATTTCGGCTACGATGGCATCCCCGTATTGCATGACCTCAATCTGCACATCCCTGCCGGAAGCAGCCTGGCGATCGTCGGGCCGACAGGGTCCGGCAAAACCACGCTCGTAAGCCTGATCCCGCGAATTTACGACGCTGCCGCCGGAGCAGTCCTGATCGACGGTAAGCCTGTCCGCGACTATGCTCTCGCAGATCTGCGGCGCAACATCGGCTTTGTCCCGCAAGAAACTTTTCTGTTTAGCGAAACCATACGAGAAAACATTGCTTTCGGCGTGCAGAAGGCCAGCAACGAAGAGGTAAGCTGGGCCGCCGAAGCGGCAAATATCGCGACAGACATCGAAGGCTTTCCTGATAAGTACAAGACGCTTGTAGGCGAGCGCGGAATCACGCTTTCCGGCGGGCAGAAGCAGCGCACGGCTATTGCTCGCGCTCTCATACGCAATCCCAGGATTTTGATCCTCGACGACGCGCTTTCGAGTGTAGATACCCAGACCGAGGACAAAATTCTGAATCATCTCCGGGAAGTTATGCACGGAAGAACGACGATCTTCATTTCGCATCGCGTTTCGACAGTGCGCAACGCTGACCGCATCGCAGTGTTGCACGGGGGACGAATTGTTGAACTGGGATCGCACGAGGAACTGCTCGCTTTGAACGGCTACTACACTGACTTGTACAACAAACAGTTGCTGGAAGAAGAACTGGCAGAAGTCTAGCCGAAACTTCTTTTCCTCGGATAAACACGGATCACGCGGATTCAACGTATTATTGGTTCCTCCTGCAAGATCTTCCATTTTGCCAATCTGCTCTGATCCGTGTTGGTCAGTGGGAAAGAAGTTGTTGTCGGTGACTAAATGTCACTTGGATCTGACATGGCTGCGCTTTCGATCCTTTACAATCCAGCCCATGCAGCGACGGCCAACGCACGAGTTGCTTGACGACGATTCCGGTACTCCGAAAGAAGTCGCCGATTCGTTGCTCGATTTGCGCTGGTTTAATCGCTGGTTTGGAGGTATTGCCACTACCCGTGCGCTAATTCAAACTGTCGCCGACAGGACCGGCAGATCAGAGTTCTCCTTATTGGAAGTAGCAGCCGGCGACGGTTCCCTGGTAAACACCGTCCGCGCCGAACTACAAAGCAGCGGAATCCGTCTGAACCTAACCTTGCTTGACCGCGCTGCCTCGCACCTTCCGGCATTTAGAAATCACAATGGGCATTCCGCAGCTGGGGTGGGCAATGCTGGTCTGGATCAAGATAGTCGCAGCGCCGTCGTGGCCGATGCTCTCAGCCTTCCATTCCCCGACTCAACTTTTGATCTGATTTCCTGCTCTCTGTTCGTGCATCACCTTCCGCCGGAGCAAGCTGTGCTCTTCGCAAAGCAAGCCTTGCGAGTGTGTAGCGTTGCAGTTCTAATACACGATCTCATCCGCAGTCCCTTGCACCTGGCATTTGCATACGCGGGAACGCCGCTGTATCGCAGCCGCATCACACGAAACGACGCGCCGGCCTCAGTGCGGCAGGCCTACACTATCGAGGAAATGAAACAATTCTTTCGGGCGGCAGGCGCTGGCGGTGTGGAGTCGCGTATGCATTACTTTTACCGCATGGGCGTAATCGCCTGGAAGGGAAGCGACCCGCAGGTATGATTTATGGCCTCATTGTAATTGGCGCTGGACCCGGCGGCTGCGCTGCCGCGATTTCGGCCGCGCGAGCCGGCGCACGTGTGCTGCTGCTGGAGCGAGGTCATTTTCCCCGGCACAAAGTTTGCGGCGAGTTCGTTTCGGCTGAGTCACTCGGACTTCTAGAGACTCTACTGGCGGCCGATTTTCGTGTATTAATTGCAGACGCGCCCCGCATCTCCAGCAGCCGAATCTTCGCCGACGGAGCTGAGATTCCAGCCGAGATCAAGCCACCAGCTGCAAGCATTGCCCGCTACGATCTCGATAAGGCGTTGTGGAAGTCCGCGATTCAGAGCGGTGTAGAGGCATTAGATGGGTGCACCGTGAAAGCAGTCGAACGGAATGGGCCCAACGCGGCACTGTTCCGAGTGGTGACACAATCAAGCTCTTTCAAAGCCCGAGCCCTGGTCAACGCGACTGGCCGATGGTCTTTCCTCACGGCCCCATCTACCCGCGCGCGTGCCGCGAACAGCCGGTGGATAGGAATTAAGGCGCATTTTCGTGAGGAAGCAGCGGCGGCCTCGGTGGATCTGTATTTTTTTTCCGGCGGATATTGCGGAGTGCAACCGGTCACTGAGCCGGTGAACGGGTCGAAGGCAATCATAAATGCATGCGCCATGGTGAAAGCCGATGTTGCCACGGAATTGAATCAGATTTTTCGATGTCATCCGGCTTTACAGACACGCAGTCGGAGTTGGGAGCCGGCTATGCCGCCGGTCAGCACTTCGCCACTGATCTTTCACGAACCGGAACCGGTGCAGGACAACATCTTGCAAGTGGGCGACTCCGCGACCTTCGTTGATCCCTTCATCGGTGATGGAATTTCTCTGGCTTTGCGTAGCGGCGCCCTGGCCACGCGATGCCTGACGCCATTCTTACAGAACGAGTGCACTCTGTTGCAGGCGAACGCAGAATATGCCCGCCAATATCGCCGACAGCTTGCACCGGTGTTTCGAGCCTCATCCCACCTGCGCAACTTCCTTAAGCTCCCCAGCCTGGTGCGCCGTCCAGTAATGTCAATTCTCCAGAGAACGCCAGCAATTACGCGGCACCTGGTCAGAATGACTCGCTAGCAGATACAAGGAAATTTCAACGAATCACGAGAACTTCGCGAATATTGTCGCGGGAGAGAAAGAATTTAATCGATGCGAAGTCGCGAAACAAAGTTTCGATGTGGCGGTTATTGAATACGCGCTGCAGGGTGAGAGGTTTTGTCGGAACCGGAGTGCGAGAATCACGCTTGGCATTTAAGGTGTGCATTTCCAGGTCGGCGCCTTCGGTCAGGTGATAACGGAAATAAGGAGCATCCGGGCCGGCCTCGCGAGTGTGGAAGAACGCCAGCAACTGCCCCCCGGGTTTCATCATCGACCAGAGGCGTCCGATAACCGGCTTCACCAGGCCCTCGTCCATATAGTCAGCCAGATTCCAGCAAAACACGATATCGAAATGAGCGTTCGGATAGGCAAGGTTCTCTTCCAGAAATTTCTTGCTGTCCACCACAGTTTGGCCTTGCTCGCCCTTGACCATTAGTTCCGGATCAGTTGAGGCCTCCAGCAGATCCTGACTATAGATTCGATGACCTCTCTGAGTGAAGAAACGGATATTGCTGGCTGAGGTGGCGCCGATATCGAGTACACAAAGCGGATCCTCGGATTTAAAAATGCGCGAGAGTTCGGCCATGGCGCTAGACCGGCGGCTCATACGCTGTGGAGTTTTCGGAGCCGGCCGCTCTGCCGGCGTACTGCGAAAAAATTTCATGAGAGTTGCGGACTCGCAGTCGGCGGGATTTCAAGCCGCTGCATTCCCAACGGGTACCAATCGCCAGGAAAATCTACTACAGCTCACTATAAATGCTGTGCGCCGCAAAGGCCAGATCACTTGGCTTGTTCGGAGACTGGTACTGTCGTAACCGCCGGGCCGGTCGCCGAGGCCGCTACGGCAGCCGCGTTGGGTTGGGACTTGCTTTCGGGCACTATTTCCAATTTGCCTTTGAAAAAGGCGCCTTCCTCGATGGCGATCCGTCGCGACTGAACGTCACCATTCACTACCGCGGTCTTGCGAAATTCGCTGCGCTCGCTGGCTTGGATGTTCCCGTCCAGTGATCCACCGATGCTCACATTTTTTGCCGTTATATTGGCGCGCACCTTCCCATTGGGACCGATGGTTAAGCTGTTCCCGGAAAGCTGAATTGTCCCTTCCACCTGGCCGTCCACATAGATATCTTCGCTTCCGGAGAGTTCTCCCTTGATGCAGACCGACTTGCCAATGTGAGCGAATTCTGACGATGTCATACTCATGGACCACCTCCGCGAAGGGCGCACCGCTAACGCCAAAGGATTGTAAACCATCTCACGCCGGGCCAAGCCTATTACTTAAGCGCGGTGAGGACTGCGAACGGCGATTTACTAAATATCCTGACAATAAAACTGAGTACCGGCCAAAAGCAGCAGAGCTCCGGCTTCGGGCTAGAATTGCCTTAATGAGACTTATCAACATCCGATTGCTGGGGTGCGTCGCGGTACTGGGGTCGTTGGCCATGGTCCCCCTGGCTGTCTGCAGGGATAATTCACCACTTCCGGCTGCGGAGCTGGTTCGGCAAGCAGTCCAGAATGAAACGACTGCCAATGGGCAACATTTCATGTTCAGAGATGAAAGAAGGACTCCGCATGTTTCCGAGACGAAGTTAGTTGTCGAGGCGCGAGACGCCACTGCCGGAATCATCATTTTGAAAGACGGTCGTCCCTTGAGCCCAGAGCAGCAGAAAGCCGAGCAGTCGCGCCTGGAAAATTACGTTCGAAATCCGGATGAGCTGAACCGCAAGCGCAAGCAAGAGAAGGAAGATGCTGACCGGACCCTGCGGATTCTCAAGGCATTGCCCGATGCGTTTCTGTTTGAAGCGGACGGAACGCAGGAGGGAACTGTCGGGGTTGGGCGC
>Ga0134128_10007059_pt1 | contig 13572 bp, 10 predicted proteins | sample KB31754_FD_96462 | JGI IMG/M metagenome (GOLD analysis project Ga0134128, IMG submission 96462) | Terrestrial soil microbial communities with excess Nitrogen fertilizer from Kellogg Biological Station, Michigan, USA - KB3-175-4 | ecosystem: Environmental > Terrestrial > Soil > Unclassified ... | reverse complement strand
TAGCCATCAATTAGTAGCCGCATATAAACCGTTCAGCCCCACGGTCGAAAAATTGCGCGCTTTGCGGGGCCAGCTCATGATGCGCTGGTTCAACGCCGAGGCGCGCCACAACGCGTTGGCCATCATGAGCCCTGGGACCGGCGAGGGACGAAGCTTCATCGCCGCTAACCTGGCCATTGTCTTTTCGCAGCTTGGCGAACGCACATTGCTGATCGATGCCGATTTGCGCACCCCCTGCCAGGACGATTTGTTCAAGCTCGGGAATAACGCAGGCCTTTCAGGAATGCTGGCCAATCGTATTGGTCCCGATGCGATTACTCGTATTCCTCCGCTGTCCGGCCTTTATGTTCTACCAGCAGGTGCTGCGCCGCCCAACCCGCAAGAACTGCTTGGCCGCCCGGCTTTTGCCGATTTATTAAAATCTCTAATACGGGATTTTGATATCGTAATTGTCGATACTCCTGCTGCTAACCAATACGCGGAATCCCAGGTGATTGCGGTAGGTGCTTCCTCGGCACTCCTCGTCGCACGCAAAAGTCTTAGCTCAGTCGCTGAAATGGCTAGCTTGGCGCGGAACCTTCAGCAAAACGGCACCAGGCTGGTGGGCTCGGTGTTGAATGACTTTTGAGCATTACGTGATGGAGATAAGGGTCTTGCAGGGAGGATAGCTGTCACATTTTCTTCGGAGGCAGCTTGAATGTTAGTCGACGATCGCAGCAACCATAATTTCTAACGATGCTAATGGGGATAGCGCGAAACATGCGTTGAAAAGATGAAATGAGCGTCAATTCTCCGGCCGCACTTACCAGACAGCCCAGCCACCCGGACGGATGGAGGGAGGGATTACTCGTTTGGTCGCCCATAGCTGCGGGGCTCCTCGTATTGTATCTGCCCAGCCTGGTCGATCTTTTTCGCGGCATCTGGAGTACCGATCAGCAAGCGCATGGTCCCATTGTTCTAGCTATCGCTTGCTGGCTTATATACCGTAAATGGCCCTATATGCGGCGAGCGAGCGATGGCCTGTCCAGTTCGTCCGCCGGTTGGCCCATCTTTATTATCGGATTATTGCTTTATATCCTCGGGCGCTCGCAGGATATTCTGATCTTTGAGATCGGCTCGATCATCTGGTTGCTCGCAGCTATCCTTTTGCTTACGCACAGTAGTGCAGCCCTGAAGGCACAATGGTTCCCGCTGTTCTTCATGCTCTTCATGATCCCTCTGCCAGGGGCAGTCGTCGATGCTTTAACCATGCCGATGAAGATGGCGGTTTCTTACGTAGCCGAGAATATTCTTTTTTGGGCAGATTATCCAATTGCCCGTATGGGTGTCATCCTCCAGATCGGGCAGTATAAATTACTGGTGGCCGACGCCTGCGCTGGCCTGCATACATTGTTCACGTTGGAAGCACTGGGCCTTCTCTACCTGAATATCATCCGTCATGATTCGCTTTTCCGTAATGTTGCCCTTGCCATCCTGATCGTGCCCATTTCCTTCACCGCAAATGTCATTCGTGTAATTATCCTGACATTGATCACCTATCATTTCGGCGATGAAGCTGGGCAGGGATTTTTACACGGGTTCGCCGGCATGGTGCTGTTTCTCAGCGCTCTATTGCTGATCATCGGAGTGGATTCACTGTTGCAGTGGAGCGTTAAGCTAAGGCATAAGCGTGGCAGCGCTCTCAGCACTTTTTAAGTGAGGTATGAAATAGTGAATCTCCTGGTTAGAAATTTTGTGCTCTTAATACTGATGCTTGCGGCCTCGGGCTTCGCTCTGGCCTTGCGTCCAACCTATAAGATAGCTGATCAGGGATCATCGACAGATTTGGAAACAATGATTCCACGCACATTTGGAGACTGGCGCGAAGAACAGCAGAACGCCGTACAAATAGTCGATCCGCAACAGAAAGAGCTCATCAACAAGATTTATACCCAGACGCTTAGCCGAACTTACGTGAACAGCGATGGCTACCGCATCATGCTTGCGCTAGCGTATGGAAAAGACCAGCGCGATGCCATGCAGGTGCATTATCCCGAAGTTTGCTATCCTGCTCAAGGCTTCGCACTTCAAGAGAAGCAAAAAGGAACCCTCGCGACGGAGCGAGGTGCAATTCCCGTGACTCGCATTCTGACTAATCTCGGCCAGCGCATAGAGCCTGTTACTTACTGGACAACTGTCGGTGATCGAGTGGTTCAGACAGGTCTTCAAAAAAAAATGGCTGAAATGAGCTATGGACTGAGCGGAAAAATCGCGGATGGTGTGTTGATTCGGGTTTCTTCTATTGATGTCGACGAGGACAATGCATACGAAATACAAAACCAGTTCGCCAATCAGATGTTAAGCGCCTTAACACCGGAGCATCGCCAGAGGTTAAATGGCAATCTTTGACATAATAATAATCTTATGAAAAAAATCGCGCTTATCACCGGGATCACGGGTCAAGATGGGTCTTATCTCGCCGAATTTCTGCTCAAGAAGGGATATTGCGTTCACGGGATAAAGCGCCGTTCATCGCTATTCAATACGGATCGCATCGATCACCTGTATCAAGACCCCCACGTATCGCAACGCAATTTCATTCTGCACTATGGCGATCTGACGGATTCAACTAATTTAATTCGGATTGTTCAGCAGGTCCAACCCGACGAAATCTACAACTTGGCTGCGATGAGCCATGTTGCGGTAAGTTTCGATGCGCCCGAATATACGGCCAACGCCGACGGGATTGGAACTTTGCGCATTCTGGAAGCAATTCGTATCCTTGGCCTTGAAAAGAAAACACGGTTCTATCAGGCCAGTACCTCTGAACTCTATGGACTGGTGCGAGAAACTCCTCAGAGCGAACTGACGCCTTTCTATCCCCGCAGCCCCTACGCGGTTGCCAAGCTTTATGGCTACTGGATTACCGTTAATTACCGCGAGGCTTACGGCATATATGCCTGTAACGGCATCCTTTTCAACCACGAGAGTCCCGTTCGGGGTGAGACTTTCGTAACACGTAAAATCACTCGCGCGCTCGCGCGCATTAAACTTGGTTTGCAGGATTGCCTTTATCTCGGAAACCTGGATGCTCTACGCGACTGGGGCCACGCTCGCGATTATGTGGAGATGCAATGGTTGATGCTGCAGCAGGATCGGGCTGAAGACTTCGTAATTGCCACAGGCATTCAATACAGCGTGCGCGATTTCGTCAATGTGGCGGCCGAGGAGCTCGGCATGCATATAGCCTGGAAGAATCAGGGCGTCAATGAAGTTGGAATGATAGATGCGGCTCACACAAACCTCCAATCACGCATTATTATTCGCGTTGACACACGCTATTTCCGCCCCACAGAAGTGGAAACGCTTCTTGGAAATGCGAGCAAAGCCAGGAAAAAACTCGGCTGGGTGCCGAAGACCACTCTTCAGGAACTCGTGAGGGAAATGGTGCGGGAAGATCTCAAGAGCGCTGAACGCGACGAACTTGTCAAAAAGCACGGGTTTGTTGCCTATGATTATCACGAGTGATTTATCGATGAATTCAGCATGTATTAGCGGCCACTCGACAAATGCTTTGCCAGAGTTGCAGTGTTTTGCGGATGCTTCCCGCTTTCTGCCTTAATGGTTACTGCAATCCGCCCTACCGGGTAAATCCGCGCCTTCCAGACTGCTTATTTTGGCAAGCGGCTAATTTGAAAGGACGTCGCCTTCACTAGATGGCTAGATGGACATTTCGCCACTACTCAAGTCATGGCGGGCGCAGAAACAACTTGAGAACTTTCCAATCCCTGGGTCAGCCGCGGCGGCGCTTTTGCTTTCCCTAAGTTCCATTTACTTATTATTAATGAAAGGCTGGCAAGATAAGCAAACCTGATAATCGGTATGGATAAACGTTCGAAAATTTATATTGCCGGTCATCGCGGCCTTGTCGGCTCCGCTATCATGCGCGGGCTCAAGCAGAAGGGATATAGCAATCTTGTGACCCGGCCTCACGCTGAACTGGATCTCACAAACCAGAAGGCAACAGAAACTTTTTTCGCTGAAGAACAGCCTGCTTATGTCATTCTCGCGGCTGCAAAGGTAGGGGGTATTTATGCTAATAACATCTATCCGGCCGAGTTTATTCGTGACAATCTTGCTATCCAGACTAACGTAATTCACGAAGCCTACCGCAGCCGCGTCAAACGATTGATGTTTCTGGGCTCAAGTTGTATTTACCCTAAGCTGGCGCCCCAACCCATGAGGGAAGAATGTTTGCTTACAGGCCCGCTGGAACCCACTAATCGGCCTTATGCCTTGGCAAAAATTGCGGGAATCGAGATGTGCTGGAGCTATAACCGGCAGTATGATACGAAATACCTTGCCGCAATGCCGACCAACCTATACGGCCCGGGTGATAACTACCATCCGGAAAATTCCCACGTTATTCCCGGGCTTATTCGTAAATTCCACGAAGCGAAGATTCGTAACAGCCCAACTGTTACAGTCTGGGGAACGGGTACCCCCAGGCGCGAGTTCATGTACAGTGAAGATATGGCTGATGCCTGTATCTACTTGATGAACCTCCCGGATGAAAAATTTGTCAGCCTGCTTGGTAGTGACGAGTCAAAAACCGAGCATTTCGAGCCGCCGCTTGTAAACGTCGGGGTGGGCGAAGACATCAGTATTCGTGACTTGGCGTTAACGATTGGTGAGGTCGTTGGTTTTCGGGGAAATTTAATTTTTGACACGAGCAAGCCCGACGGCACGCCGAGGAAGTTGATGGACACGACCCGGCTACATGGCATGGGTTGGCGCGCTCGCACACCATTGATCGAAGGCCTTGCCAATGCCTATGCCGAGTTTGCCGGCACGCTTGTTCCATTCTGATGAGCCAACAGGCTTGTCATCAGTCAAGCCGATGAAAGACCTGGCTGGACGAAGCCTTACTGCTTTCCTCTGGGGTGCAGGCGGCTCTATCGTAAAAATAATTCTCCAGTTTTCAGCCCAGGTTGTTTTAGCAAGGCTGCTTGGCCCAACCGAATATGGACTTTTTGCCCTTAGAGTAATTGTCGTAGGTCTCAGTACATTTGTTTCAGACATGGGCTTGGCTTACGGCCTGATTCAAAAAAAGTCGGTCGATGTGAATGACATGCGCTTCGTCTGGACCTGGCAGTGCGTGCTAGGAATATCGGTATCAGGGATCATCTACTACAGCGCCGGCTCCCTTGCAAATCTCTTTACCAAGCCGGAAGCAGAGTTCATATTTCAATCGCTGTCTTTGGTCGTACTGATCAATGCTGTGACTTCTCTCTCGACTAATTTACTTAAAAAATCTCTCAATTACAAAGTGCTACAGGTCTCCGAATTGTCCAGCTATTTTCTTGGATTTGGTTGTGTCGGGATTCCTTTGGCTATCGCCGGCTATGGCGGAGCATCACTAGTGGCTGCCTGGTTAGTCCAATCGGCCAGCAATTTCATTATTCTTTATTCCCAGGTTCGGCATCCCCTTACTCTTAAGTTCTGGACAATCGATGGCGGTCACATGCTTCGGTATGGTGCAACTGTTCTAGGAACCAATCTCATCAACTGGATATTAAGCGGCGCAGACAAAATACTGGTGGGTCGGATTTTCTCTTCTTATACTGTTGGCTTATACACTACAGCGTTTAATTTCGTACATGCTCCCTCCTCCGCAATATATGGGAATCTTCAATCGATTGTCTTTTCCGCATGTGCCCGACTGCAAGATAATCATGAAGCACTGCGTGAAGTTTTTCTCCGGTTGCTATCACTCATTACGTTGGTAGCTTTTCCACTGTTTATACTTGTTGGGGTGGGAAGCGAGTTTATCATAGCGATAGTGTATGGGGTCAAATGGCTTGGCGCCGCGCAATTGTTAACCCCATTCGCGCTGGCCATGCCTTTCCTGCTGATATGGTGCATTTCCACGCCTGTCCTGTGGAATTCGGGGTATACGAAGCTTGAGTTCTGGCTACAGCTTCCTATGGTATTTTTATGGCTAGCGGCGCTATCCGCTGTAACGGACTCGCCACCTCAGGTAGTGGCCACCGTGGCGGCCTCCTTGTTCGCATTACGCTCCGTGGTCATAGTTCTTGCGGTTGTTAAAATCCTTAAAATATCCCCCCGGTCTTTTTTAAATGCAATATTCGGTGGGGTTGTGCTTAGCCTAATCGTGGCGTTCGTATCCATATCGCTCACGCCCAGCATTGCTGCGCTTAACGTCGGTACCCCGGTTCAACTCCTGCTTCTGCTGAGTGCTGCGGGAACTGCATATTTTCTCAGTATGTGCTTGCTTGTCCCTATGCTTGTGGATGAGCGCATGGCGGCCTACATCATGATGGGACAAAAAAAACTGCCACACTGGACCAAGCCCATAGTCAGATACTTATTAGGAAACCAAAAGTGACTCAGCAGATCCTTGGAGTTTCCTTTTATATCGGCATTGCTGCGGCTTTGGCGTTAATTTGTATTGTTACCCTTGGTCTCATGCTGCATGCTGGAACGCGCATCCATAAGGAACCGCTTCCCCTGCTCTTCTTTGCCATCATCATCGCGATTATGGCGGCACCCGTTGCTATGGGGCGGCTAATCATTGAGGGGCTTGCAACGAGTGAAGCCTCTGCTGATGAGGTAAGTTCATCCTTCTGGCTCAACCGGGTAATTACACTGGGTATCCTCGCCCTGTGTGCTGAGCGAATTCTCCGTTTTATCATCCGTCGCGAATGGACTAGCGTTCATAACTGGAGTCTTTTCTGGCTTTTCGTGGTTTTTGGTCTATCCAATCAAGTTTTCAATGGAATATTTGGTTCCCATCCATCTTTCGATCATAAGTATTTGTACCCTTTCGTGATTTATTTTTGCGTGTTCCTGGTTGCTCAGAGCCAGCCGGAACGCTGCCTTCGTATTGCTCGGGGAGCCCTGCTGTTCTTTTTCATCTGCAGTGCTGTCGCCGTCTTAGTTATACCATCGGTGGTCGTTCAAAACGGATATGCCGGGGGCTTACCAGGGATTTCATTCCGTTACTATGGCTTGGCAACACACGCCAACGCAATGGGCCCGCTCGCGCTTGTGTTCATGATCTGCCTCTGGCGCTTTCCCTTCCATTCTCGATGGATCAATCGGTCTTCCTGGTTTCTCGTAACGGTCTCGCTCATTCTGACCCAGTCCAAGACTACGATTAGTGCTGCCATAGTGATAGGACTGTTCTTGATGATTTACCGTCATCGTAACGGGTTCATGCAACGACATGCAGGCGGGCGTTCCGGCATGTTCATTGGCACCATAGCTTTTTTATGCTTTTCTTTTTCCATCGCTATTCTTGCAGTCTGGTTCGGCTCAGACACGTTTGAAAGGATGATTCACGAACTCGATCTGGCCAGCGGGGGAAAACTTACATCGTTCACCGGACGTACGATGATTTGGGAGATTGCATGGCAAGAGTTTTTAGCCAGCCCGCTATTCGGCTATGGGCCTTCCATATGGAGTCCTGCCTACCGAATAAGCATAGGTCTCGGGTCTGCAGCCACAGCTCACAATCAGCTCCTGCATTCCTTAAGCAGCGCGGGTATTGTAGGGGCAGCAGGCTTGATCTTCTATGGGGTAGCGCTGGTCACCTATGCCTTTCGCGCTGCCCCGCTTTCTGACGGAATTTCTCTTGCACTCATAGGCTTAATGCTTTTTAGAAGCTTTACTGAAGCTCCTTTTATTATAACTGGGATCATACAAACCGAATTTTTTGTCCATCTGTTGGTGCTGGTCGTTTGTGTAGGCTTTTTACCTGCCACGCAAACTCAACCCTCGACGAGAGTCATCGCGCCGCGGTCGCGCCCAGCGAATGATGCAAGTTGGAATACTTCTCCCAAAACTGCGCCGTGAGTCCTTATTCGGTCGAGGCATCATACGAATGAACGACGGCGTCTTAGGCGACGAGTGAACGAACCGGCTGACGTATATATCAAGCCAAAACATTAAAAAAGGCTTTAACTCAATGGGATTGCCCGATGAAGTAAAAAGTTACGGCAATCATACATCGCCGAGTGTGAGTGTTTGCGTCTGCACGTACCGGCGGCCCCACTTGTTGGCGATGCTCCTGGATAGTCTTGCCGGACAAACTTTCCTTGATCCCTTCGAAGTAATCGTCGTGGATAACGATGCAACAGGCAGCGCAGCCCAAACCTTGGAGGCCGCGAAAGAGCGTCACCCAAAGCTCAACATCCGTTATGCAATAGAGCCTCAAAAAGGAATTTCTTTTGCACGCAACACAGCAGCATCTCTTTCTGCCGGAGATTTTCTGGCATGGATCGATGACGATGAAACCGCTGCTAAAGAATGGCTTATGTCGCTTTGGATGACTCGCTCAAAAAGTAATACGGATGGCGTGTTCGGCCCGGTAATACCGGTTTTCGCAAAAGGTTCCCCTTCCTGGGCAGGACGCAGCGGTATGTTCGACCGTCTCCGGCATCGGACCGGGACAAAAATTGACGCACGGGAGGCCCGAACCGGAAACGCTCTTGTCAAAGCTGAGTGGTTTCGCACAGAGATGCCATTCGACCCGAAGTTTGCAAATACAGGCGGAGAGGACTACGATTTTTTTTCTCGCATCAAAGCCCGCGGAGCTCGGTTCGAGTGGTGTGATGAAGCGGAAGTATTTGAAGCTGTACCACTCGAACGTCAGCGGCTTATATGGATTTTGGAGCGCCAGCTTCGTGGATCAGCTCTTTACTGGCACATAAGGTCAAAATCCAGAGCTGAAATGGTTATAAGAGCAGGAGCTGGCGCCGTGGCGTGCGTCATACTAGGTCTTGCCGGCGGAGTTGTGGCGCCTTTTGGTTTTCACCATACGGTTAGATTATGGTGCCGGGCTATGCGGAGCTTAGGCCGGGTAGTTGCAATGAGTGGGCTTCGCTGGCGAGGGTATTAATGAAGAGAGGTTTTTTCCTGACTTACCAGGGCCTGTTAACACTTGTTTCGTGCTCGCGACAGTGCTGGATTTCAGCCGGAACGAGGCGCGAGCCGCGCAGTAGAGTAGGCTCTGTAAGCGGAGAGTAACGATGGATTGGATGAAATTCGCTTTGATTTTGCCCTTCGCTTAAGATGATGGCTGGGGTTATGAACCAGCTAAGTGACGGAGAAGTTCTACTGCACGTTCACATCTTGTAGACCCATGGACCAAATGCTGATTTTCGAGAGGTTGAGATGACATGGATTCGTAAACTCATCGGTACTGCTTTCCTGTTACTGGGATCAATTAGTCAGTGGCCTGCAACCGATGTTCAAGCGGCGGAAACAGATCGGACTATACCTCTCACATACTTTGGTATGCATATTCACCGGATTGTTCAAACCCAGCCCTGGTATCCCTATGGCGATAGAATTACGCCGTGGCCATCGATAAAATTTGGGTCCTGGCGCTTATGGGACGCCTATGTCGGTTGGCCAAGTCTTGAACCCGACCGCGGTAAATGGAATTTCCAAACCTTGGACAAGTATGTGGCTTTAGCGGAACGGGCCGGTGTCGACCTTGTCTTGCCTCTCGGCTTAACCCCAGCCTGGGCCTCGGCCAGGCCGACTGAACATTCTAATTACCGCCCCGGAAATGCCGCTGAACCACGAAACATTGATGACTGGCGAAACTATGTACGCACTGTTGCGCTGCGTTACAAGGGACGAATCAAATATTATGAGCTCTGGAACGAGGTGAACATACCGGAGTTCTACTCGGGCAGCAAGGAGAAACTACTGGAATTAGCACGTGTTGCTTACCAGGCATTGAAAGAAATCGATCCTGATATTGTTTTTCTTTCTCCCTCAGGAGCGGGAGACCCCGCATGGCTGGATCAGTATCTTGCCATGGGTGGCGCAAAGTATCTGGACGTCCTGAGTTACCATTTCTACGTCCCCAAAAGCTCTCCGGAAGCCATGCTGCCGTTCATCCAAAAGGTCCAAGACATCATGCGCAAGCATGGATTGGAAAAAATACCGCTCTGGAATACCGAAACCGGTTGGTGGATTGCCAACAGGCTGAAAACACCTCAGGTAGGTGCGGCACCGGATTGGCGCAAGCTGGACGATAAGCTCGCTGCGGCTTATGTGGTCCGTTCCCTGCTAATATCATGGCCAGCCGGTGTTTCCCGATTCTATTGGTTTTCCTGGGACGCGCTCGACATGGGCCTCATTCAGATCGGTTCCCTGGAGCTAAAACCCGCTGCTCGTGCTTATGATACCGCAGTGCGCTGGTTGGTTGGCGGGAGGATCAAGCAATGCAATCGGGACGAGCAAGTATGGACGTGTTCGCTTGTTAAGGCAGATGGCAAAGCAGCGTGGGTTGTGTGGACGGAAGATGATGTGGATCGGAGTTGGAATATTCCCGCAGCCTGGAACATCATGCGGACCGAAAGTGTTGATGGTAGTCTTTCTACATCGAACGGCAAATCTATCTGGATCGGTGCGAGTCCGATTTTACTGACGAATGGGTGATGTAAGGGGCTAACCGGTAGATAGGAAGACTCAACTGAGCCGTGATAACTATCAATAATATCTAGTATTTATATTCCCTTGAGGCATTAATCCTTGAATAGACGAGTGACTTGAGATCGAGGTATGGGAAACAGCGAACGGTCTCAAGGCTGAGCGGGGTGGAATGAACCGGGAAGTTGGTAATTGAAGAAAGTCATTATTTTTCAGTCGAGATTGCTGCATTACCGTACGAAGCTATTCGAGCAATTACGCGCAGCTTGCGCTGAGCGCGGTATTGAGCTGCATCTGGTATATGGCCAGGCATCCCCCCGCGAGTTGTTCCGAAAAGACGAGGGAACGTTACAGTGGGCAAATAAGGTACATAACCATTTTTGGGAAGTCGGGGGGCGCGATATAGTTTGGCAGCCATTTCCGGCAAAGCACAAAGATGCCGGCCTGGTGGTGGTGATGCAGGAAAACCGGCTCCTTTCTAATTATCCTTTATTGTTGAGCCGGACTTGGTCTTCTCGAAAAGTGGCTTACTGGGGTCACGGTAAAAACTTTCAAAGCGATGCTCCAATTGGCTTACGCGAGAAATGGAAGAGCTTATTGCTGACGCGAGTGGATTGGTGGTTTGCTTATACGGAAAAGACTGTAAATATTCTGCGGGAAGCGGGATATCCCGAAGCGAAGATTACCTGTTTGGATAATGCGATTGATAGCGAAGGTTTTCAGCGTGATCTAGCCTCAATCTCCAGTGAGTACCTGAATCAGTTACGTGAAGAGACAGGCGTTCACGAGCAATCGAGGATCGGCCTCTTCTGTGGTTCTCTTTATCCTGATAAGCGTCTTGATTACATGGTGGCCGCGGCTGATCAGATCCATGCTGAACTGCCCGATTTCCAGTTGCTCGTAATTGGAGATGGGCCGAGTGCAAATGAAATTAACGCCGCAGCAGTCTCGCGGCCTTGGCTGAAATGCGTTGGTGTGCGGAAGGGGCGGGAGAAGGCAGCATATTTTCGGCTGGCTGACATCATATTTAATCCCGGAGCAGTGGGGCTACATGTGAATGACTCCTTCTGCGCGGGGATTCCACTGGCGACTACATTTGAAGCTCGTCACGGTCCGGAGTTTGCTTACCTGGATAATGGCAGAAACTGTATCGTGGCATACGGGGATTCACACAATTATGCGAGAGCGATTATCGGGTTGTTGCGCGATGATAACGAGTATAAGCGTTTATGCTCAGGTGCGAGAGATACGGCCTCGCGATATACACTTAAAAATATGGTCGATCGATTTACCGATGGAATAGAAAAATGCCTGATGCTGCCGATGTGAGATAAAGCGCCAAGACAATTAATCAGCCTTTTAGCATTGAGTATCGGTTATATGGCGTACCGATCTTTGACTGGATTTCAGCAGTTCGGTTCGAAACTAATTGTAGAGCTGGCTAATCCCGATTGCTTATTCGGCAATTACGGATGAAGTTGGCATGCTTCTGAATAACAAACGCGAGCGCATTTGATGAGCCACTGATAGGAGTATCCGTATGCAAAAATATCTTATAACCGGAGGGGCCGGAATGATCGGGTCAAATCTCGTGAGAGAATTGGTTGATGACGGCAACACGGTCCTTGTTGTGGATAATCTCTGGAGGGGAAAACTCGAATATCTGACCAGGGAAGATGGAGAGCCTTTGATTGATTTTAACACCCAGTTCTACAATCGCGATCTATCCATCGCCGGCACCTGCGATGATTTGGTACAAGAGGTTGACTATGTTGTTCATCTCGCTGATATTGTTGCCGGCATAGGTTACGTATTCAATAATCAAAGTGATTTATTCCGAAAGAACGTTCTCATCAATTCCAACGTAATTTCTTCGGTACGCAAAACTGTCAGTAACTTGAAGGGTTTTATCTATGCAGGAACGGCATGCAGCTTTCCGCTGACACGGCAAAACAGTCTTGATGTAATCCCATTACGCGAAGATGAGCTTTACCCCGCCCAGCCCGAGTCGGCATATGGCTGGAGCAAATTGATGGGGCAATACGAGACGGAACTACTGGAGAATGAAACCGGGCTGGCGACTTGCACCTTGATGTTTCACAACGTATACGGTGCGCCGTGCGACTTCGGTGAAAGAAGCCAGGTAATACCTGCACTGATAAGAAAGGCGATTAACTATCCGAATGAGGATTTTGTCGTCTGGGGTAGTGGAGAGCAGGGAAGAGCGTTTATTCATATAGACGACATCGTAAGCTCACTTGTTCTTGCATTAAAGAAAGGTTTTGGGAGCGGAGCAATACAAATTGGACCTTCCGTTTGCACGTCGATAAAAGAGGTTGCAGAAATAATTGTCAAGCTGTCGGGAAAACAGATCAGTATCAAGTATGACACTTCCAAGCCCGAGGGAGATAAGGCTCGCAGTGCCGATTACTCCAAGGCAAAGACTATTCTAGGTTGGGAGCCGAAGGTCTCATTGGAGGATGGAATCGAACAACAATACCGATGGATAACGCGTCAGCTTCAACGTGAAACATAGCTCCTTATGACCTTTCTCGGGATTAGCATATACCGCAGCCTTGAGGCTGGTTAGGCTTTTTGAGATGGTTATGCTGTTACTGTGCGGCAGAAATAAATCTATATCTAAAGCATTTCGAAGTCGATTCAACAGGTGCTAATAAAGGACTTAATCAGCGATGTCTTCAAAACGCTATTTCAATGTAGAACTGGAATTCGATAAACAGAGGGTCGACACCATTATTCAAGAAACCATTTTTATCAAGGGTAAAGGCTATGTTTGCTCGGTTGAGAGCAACAATCTGACTGTCGCAAATAAAAATGCCGAGTTTCTGCGGGTGTTGAATGGAGCCCTCGTAAACATTTGTGACGGTTCAGTATTGGCGCTGATACTCGGCTTGATTCACGGGCAACGGTTTGAGTCATATATCGGTGCTGATTTATTCGCGAAATACGTGCAGATGCGCAGATATAAGCAATTTTTTCTTGGCAATGTACACCCGGTGCTCGAGGCATTAAGAAGCAATCTCGCCAAGATCGATCCGGCAATTGAATATATGGTATTTGAAGAGCTGCCGTTCAAGGATGTGGACGGGTTTGATTATGCCG
>Ga0134128_10007058_pt1 | contig 13573 bp, 14 predicted proteins | sample KB31754_FD_96462 | JGI IMG/M metagenome (GOLD analysis project Ga0134128, IMG submission 96462) | Terrestrial soil microbial communities with excess Nitrogen fertilizer from Kellogg Biological Station, Michigan, USA - KB3-175-4 | ecosystem: Environmental > Terrestrial > Soil > Unclassified ... | reverse complement strand
GGGCTCCTCACGGGGCGCGATCCAGACCGTCCTCTTCGCCGGCAGCCGACGCAACCGCGAAGGGTACGAGAGCTACGAGAAGAGCGACTGGGCGATCTGGAGAACGGACTCCAAGCCCCCGGAGCCCATCCTGCGCTACCCTTTCGGGCAGGACCAGGCGTGGTCCGAGAAGCGGGCGGGCTCTTCCGTCCAGTGGCTCGTGGTCTCGGCGACGGCGACGGTGAACGTCGCGGCCGGGGAGTTCACGGACTGTCTCAAGGTGCGCGAGCTCGACCGCCGCTTTCCCAACAGCTGGCGCTACGACTACTATTGCCCCGACGTGGGGCGCGTGAAGACGACCATCGGCGGCAAGGGCTACGAGAACCCGAATACCGAGCTTCTGCGGTATGGTAAAATGACTCGTTGAAGCTCCCCCGCCCGCTGTCGCATTCCTCGATCTCGCTGTACGCCGAGTGCCCGCAGAAGTACAAGTTCCGCTACGTCGACGCCGTGCCGGAGAAGCCGCGGCATTTCTTCTCGTTCGGCCGCAGCGTCCATTCGGCCCTCGAGTTCTTCTACGGCGTGAAGACGCCGGTCCCACCCACCCTCGACGAACTGCTCAAGTCCTATCGCGATCAGTGGGTCAAGGAGGGCTATCGCGACCAGTCGCAGGAGGTCGAGTATTTCGAGGAGGGCCGCCGCATCCTCAAGGGCTTCCACGAGAAGCACGTGAAGGATTTCCACGTGCCGCTCTCCGTCGAGTACGGCTTCGAGTTCGAGGTCGAGGGCGTGCCGGTGAAGGGCTTCGTCGACCGCGTGGACAAGCTGCCCGACGGCCGCCTGGCCGTTGTCGACTATAAGACGGGCAAGAAGCTCAAAACCGGCCGTCTGGAGCTGGACGCGCAGCTCACGATGTACCAGTACGCCTGCGAGTCCCTGCTGGGTGCGGAGGTCGGGGAACTGACCTTCTACCACCTTCCCACTTTGACGGAGCACCGCACGACGCGGCGGCCGGCCAAGCTCGTCGACGAGCTCAAGAGCTCGATCGTGAACACGGCCGAGGCGATCACCAAGGAGAAGTTCGATCCCAAGCCCGACGAGATGGTCTGCCGCTGGTGCGACTACAAGCCCATCTGCCCGATCTTCAAGGACCAGTACGCGGGGGTGGCCATGGCGCCGGCGAAGGCCGCGGGCGAGCCGGAGCTGGCGCTGCTGGTCGACGCGTACGGGGACGCCCTGGCCAAGGCGGCGGCGGCCAAGAAAGAGGCCGAGGCGGCCGGCCAGGCGCTCGCGGTGATGCTCAAGAAGAAGAACTACGTCCGCGCGTTCGGGGCGAGCTATGAGGTCGAGCTGAGCGCGGCGGTGAAGTGGGAGTTCTTGGACAAGAAAAAGGTCCTCGAGATCATCAAGAAGGCCGGCGTCTACGACCAGGTCCTCGCGCCGTCGGCGCCGCTCGTAACCAAACTGGTCGAGACTGGCGCCGACGCCGACCTGCGCGCGCGGTTGACGGAGCTCGGCGAGCGCGTCGAGTCGCCCGAGCTCAAGCTCAAGCCGCTGTGAGCCCGCGCGCGCGCGAAGTCCTCCTCGCGCTCGACCAGGGCTCCTCTTCTTCCCGCGCCGTCGTCTTCGATCTCAAGGGCAAGGTCATCGCCCTCGCACAGAAGCCGGTTGTCACCAAGCGCCCTAAAGCGGGCTGGGCGGAGCATAACCCCTCGGAGCTGGCGAGCACCCTCGAATCGGCCATGGACGCCGCCTTGGCCAAGCTGGGCCCCAAGGACAAGGTGCTGGGCGCCGGTCTCGCGGTGCAGCGCTCAACCATCATCTTTTGCGATCGTAGTTCCTTCAAGCCCGTCGCGTCCGCTCCCAGTTGGATGGATGGCCGTGCCTCGGACTTCGTCGCGCCGCTGCAAGAGCGTCAGGGCGAGATCCACGGTCTCTCCGGCTTGTACGCCACGCCCTATTACTCCGCTCCCAAAATCCGTTGGTTCCTCGATCGAGACGCGAAGGTTCGCGCTCTCGCCGACGCCGGCAAGCTCCTCTGCGCTCCGGTCTCCACCTTTGTCGCGGCTCGCCTGACGAAGGGCGCGGTCGTCGCGGCCGATCCGACGTGCGCTCAACGCACGCTTCTCATGAACCTGGACACGACGTCCTGGGACGCGGGACTTTTGGCTATGTTCGGCCTCCCTGAGGACGTGCTCCCCTCGATCCGCTCCTCCGTCGGCGATTGGGGCATGATCGAGCGCAAAGGCCGCAAGTTTCCCCTTCTCGCGACGGTCGGCGACCAGCAGTCGGCGGCCATCGGGCTGGGCGCGTCGAACGAGGGCGAGGCGGTCGCGAACTACGGCACGGGCGCGTTCCTGCTGCGGCACACGGGGCCGCGCCCGGAGCGCGCGCCGGGCCTGCTGGCGTCCTGCGCCGCGACCTCCGGCGAGCTCCGCGGCTACTATCTTGAGGGCACGGTGCACGCGGCCGGGACGTCGTTCGAGTGGCTGCGCGACAACCTCGGGCTCATGGGAGACGCGAAAGAGATCGACGCGGCCTTCAAGCGCTCGAAGAAGAAAGTCCTCATGCTTCCGGCGATCGGCGGGTTGGGCGCGCCTCGCTGGGACTACAAGACAAAAACGGCGTTCTTCGGGCTGGACTCGCAGACGTCCCGGCACGATCTCGTCCGCGCGACCGCTGAAGGCCTCTGTATGCTGCTGGCCGACGCCGCGGCGGTTATGTCGGCGGCCGGCGCGCCGGTGACGCGCGCCCGCGTCGCGGGCGGGCTGTCGCGGGCCGACGCGATGATGTCCTTCCAGGCGGACGCGCTCGGCGCCACGCTCGAGCGTCGCAAGGAAGTCGAGGCGACCGCGCTCGGCGCGGCCATCCTCGCGGCCAAGGCGGCGGGCGTGCCGGACGCCGACAAGCTCTCCGACGCCGCCGTCGAAAAGAAGTTTTCGCCCAAGTCCGACGAGGCCGCGCGCTCCCGCCGCCGCGGCGAGTGGACCGTGTTCGTCGAGGCCACGCAGCGTCTCAGCCGCGAGATCAGCCTCTCCTAGCCGTTCCCGCCTGGAACTTTTTCGGGGGTCATTCCGTAAGATTGATATGGAACCCCTCGAATTCGAATTCGTCCGCGACCGCAAGCTCGGCTTTCTCGACCTGCAACTCCCCGGTCCTTCGCGAAGGTCTCGGCCGATGAGCGCGATTCAGATGCTCAAGCGCGAGGTGCGCCGGCTCGACCCGGTCTCGCTCGCCGTCTTCAGCAGTTGGATCTACTGGTACGACTCGACGGCCTGGGAGCGCCGTATCCGGCGCAAGGAGCGCGCCGCTCTGCGGAATCAAGCCGAGAGTGCCGATGGAGCGCTCTGTTGACATTAGGCACACATCGTGTTATCATTCGAGGGCGTTCCAAGGACATTCGTTGGGATCCGGAAAAGGACAAGATTCTTCTGGATGCGCGTGGCTTCGGCTTTGAGACAGCGGCTGAAAAGATCGCGCAGCTCGACTACATAGCGCTTGTCGAACACTGGAATACCATCCGGTATCCCCATCAGTGGATTTATGTGCTCGAGATCGAAGGGTACGCTTATTATGTGCCATTCGTCGAGACGGATGATGAGATCTTCTTGAAGACTCTCATTCCGAGCCGCAAGGCGAAGAAACGATATCTGAGAGGTCACTGAGATATGGCTAAGAGAAGGCCTCTAAAACTCGATGCAGAGGAGCGGGAGCTCCTTCGATCGCTGGACGCGGGAGAATGGCGTCCAGTGAAGAATATGCACGCCGAGATGAAGCGGTACGCAGGCTATGCCCGCAACACTCTCGACAAGATTCGAAAGAACCGCCGTGCCAACATCCGGCTATCTCAGTGGGACCTCGAACATTTGCAGAAAAAGGCCATTGAAGAGGGAATCCCCTACCAGACTCTCATGGCGAGCGTCCTGCACAAGTATGTGACAGGAAGGCTCGTTGAGAAGCGACCTTAGCTGATGCTGTCCAGAGGAGCTGAAGGGCTTGAGGTCCGTCAGCGGCGTACTCGATCTTGCGCTTCATGAGAATTCGGATTAAACTCCGAAGATGACCAAAGTTCAACTGCTGGAGCGCGAGATTCGGAAGCTCGATCAGCGGGCTCTCGGCGCTCTGCGAGATTGGTTCCAACACTATGACGCGGCGGCCTGGGACCGCCAGATCGGACGGGATGCGCGGACAGGCAAGCTCAAGAAATTCTCGGACGAAGCGCTCGCGGCTCATAAGTCCGGAAAATCTCGCGAGCTTTGAAGCATAAGGCGTCGCGGATCGCAATCATCCCTCCCTCCATTTCAAAGAAGATCGACGAATTCCGGTCCATCCGAATCGGACTGAGCTATAGGGCCCTCGCCCCGCATTCGGAAAGGCTCTGCAATTTGAAACATGGCAGTAACCGATTACGTATTGTTCTCTTTCGGGCGAGGTCGGTTGGAACGCAAGTGACGCCATCTAACATCTGCTTGAACGGTCGGCGGCAATCAAGGAATCCTAGCCGCCGCCGTTCAGCCCGGCGTTATCTAGGCCCGCGGTACACGGAAAGATGAAGCAATTCGTTGTCGTCTCATTGAGCGTTCTCGGAGTAGCCTTGCTCGCCGGCTGCAGGCAAGTTGTTGAGAACCAAGCTAATTCACCAGACCACAGGTATCGAGCCGAATCGCTATTTTACGACGCCGGAGCTGTCGGAGGAACTACGGGCGTGGAAATTGTCGAGACAAATTGGCGTCCATCATGGATGCAGCATCGAGAGCCCATCCTTGTGGCCGATGATGGCCTCGAATCTAAGGTCACGTGGCAAGACCCATGGACTCTAGTTATCACGATGAAATGCGGGTATCCGGGTCGTTGTGGGATTTCTGACAGAGAGAACACGTACAAGGATGTTCGTGTCAATTATGTGGTCACATATGACACCCAAACTGAAGCCGATTGTGAACGTGGCCGCTGTCAATTAACCGGACGCTCGGCAGGTCTAACGAGCCCGGCAATACGTTAGCTTGCCGTTTTGAGTACAACGACTGCCTGCGTTAAGACGAAGCGAGTTTCAGGCGGGCGATGAGTCGGTCGTAGTCGAGGCCGTCGAAGCTGGAGAGCTCGAAGTCGGCCAGCGACAGGTCCTGCTCCGTGTTGTGCGTGGTCCGCAGGGCCGCGGTGCGCAGACCCGCGCGCTTGGCGGCGAGAAGGCCGATCGACGAGTCCTCGATCGCCAAGCACTCGACCGTCGGGAACTTCAGGCGCGCGGCCGCTTCCAAGTAGATGTCGGGAAAGGGCTTGGTGCGCCCCCCCACGTCGTCGGCGGAGACGATCTCGTCGAGTAGCGGCGACAGGCTGAAGCGGTCCACGACCAGCGCGATCCAGCGCGACGGCGAGGACGAGGCGATCGCGACGCGGATGCCCTTGTGCTTGAGGCCGAGGGCCAGCGGGATGAACCCCTCGGCGAGCTCGACGCGCTGCAGGTAGACCTTGCGCGCGACCTCGTCGCTGCGCTGCAGGAACTCCGTCTTGCCCATCGGCAGGTCGAACTCGCGCTTGAGGAACTCGTAGACGTCCTCGACGCCCATCCCGACGATCTTCTCGTGATGCTCCGCGCGCCAGGACGGCACCGCCGCCCGGAAGAACTCGGCCTCGAGCGCCTTCCACTGCGCCTCGCTGTCGACGATCACCCCGTCCATGTCGAAGATGACCGCGCGCATCGTCAGACCGTGGGCGCTTCCAGCTGCTGGTAGCGCTGCAGCGTCGCGTACACGCCGTTCAAGGCCATCAGCTCGCCGTGCGTGCCGATCTCCTCGATCTTGCCCGTGCGCATGACCACGATCCGGTCGGCCTTCTGCACCGTCGAAAGCCGGTGCGCGATCATGACCACCGTGCGCCCCGGGTAAAGCCGCTCCATCGCCGTCTGCACCGCGCGCTCGGAGCCTGTGTCGAGGTTCGACGTGGCTTCATCGAGGATGAGGAGCTTGGGGTCCTTGAGCACCGCGCGCGCGATCGCCAGGCGCTGCCGCTGCCCGCCCGAGAGCCGGGCGCCCCGGTCGCCGAGAGGCGTGTCGAGGCCGTGCTTCATCGACTTGACGAAGTCGGCGGCGTCGGCCACGGCCAGCGCGTTCTCCACCTGCTCGCGCGTCGCGCCCTCGCGGCCCACGGCCACGTTGCCCATCACCGTGTCGTTGAAGAGGATTGTCTCCTGGGACACCAGTCCCAGATGCTCGCGCAGGTTGTGAGAGGACATCTCGCGCAGGTCGACCCCGTCGATCGTGATGCGGCCCGAGGTCGGATCGAAGAGACGGAGAAGGAGATGGACGAAGGTCGTCTTGCCCGAGCCCGACGGTCCCGCGAGCGCCACGACCTCGCCGGGCTTGATTTCCAATGAAACGTCGTGGAGCGCCCACGTCTCGCGGCTCGGGTAGCGGAAGGAGACGTTCTCGAACTTGATCCCCTTGGTCAGCGCGGGGAAAGAGACCGGAGTCTTGGGCTCGACGACGGACGGAACCTCGTCGAGCACGGAGAAGATCCGTTCGGCGGAGGCCAGGCCCAGTTGGATGGTCGAGTTCATCTGGGCGAGGTTCTTGATGGGCCCATAAGCCATGAAGAAGCAGCCCAGGAACACCGAGAACTGCCCCGGCGTCAGCGTCCCCGCCCCGATCTGCTTGCCGCCGAGATAGACGATCGTCGCGATGATCCAGGAGCCCAGGAACTCCATGAGCGGGCCCGACAGCGCCGTGGCGCGGAAGTAGCGCATCATCTGGTGGAAGAACTCGTCGTTCTCCTTGCGGAACTTCTTGATCGCGCCCTGCTCGAAGTTGAACGACTTCACGACCAGCATGCCCTGGAGGCTCTCCTGGAAGCGATGGTAGATCTCCCCCATCACCTCCTGCCCCCGGCGTCCGGCGGCGCGCAGCTTGCGCCCGAGGACGCCGAGCACTCCCCCGGCCATCGGGATCGCGATCAGCGCGATGGACGCGAACTTGGGATTCGTCCAGAACATCACGCCGAGCATCACCACGACCGTGAGCGAGTCGCGGACCGCGTAGAGCGGAGCGAACTGCAGCGCCGACTGCAGCGCGGTCATGTCGTTGGTGAGCTTGGCCATGACCTCGCCGCCCTTGGACTTCCAGAAGAAGTCCATCGACAGCGCGTGCAGATGCCTGAACAGGTCCTCGCGGATCTCCTGCGTGATCTTTTGTCCCAGCCAGCTCATCAGGTAGGCGAGCGTGTACTTGAAGACCAGCATCAGGAAGAAGATGCCGGGGATATACAGCGCGACCCGGATGAGCTGGGCCGGGTCCGCGTTCGCGGACCCAAACAGGCTGCTCGTGACCGGGTCCAGGACCTTGACCATGAGGCCGTTCAAGGCCGCCACGATGATCATGACCACGCAGGCCTGGAACAGCCGCGCCCGGTGCGGGCGGACGTAGGAGACGATGCGCCGGATCGAGGCGCGGTCGGAGCTCACCGAGCGGCGGGGACCGCCAGCTTGGGCAGCGCGTCCTTCATCGCCGCCAGAGCCTTCTGGATGTTCTCGACCGAGTTCGCGTAGGAGAAGCGCAGGTAGCCCTCGCCGAAGGAGCCGAACGAGGTTCCCGGCAGGCAGGCCACGCCGGCCTGGTTCAGCAGCGCGTCGGCGAGAGCCTTGGATTTCATGCCCGTGCCCTTGATGTTCGGGAACACGTAGAAGGACGCCTCGGGCGTCAGGCAGCTGAACCCCGGCAGGGAGTTCAGACCTTTAACGATCACGTCGCGGCGCTTCTTGAACTCGGCCACCATCGCCGTCACCGCGTCCTGCGGGCCCTCGAGCGCCTCGATGGCCGCGATCTGCGCGAAGGACGCCACGCAGGAGTGGTCGTTGGTCGCGAGCTTGGCCATCGCGTCGATGAGCCATTTCGGCCCCGCGCCGTAGCCGAGGCGCCAGCCCGTCATCGCCCAGGTCTTGGAGAAGCCGTCGAGCAGGATGCAGCGCTCGCGCATGCCCGGAAGGCTCATGATCGAGCGGTGCTTGCCCTTGTAGACGACGCGCGAGTATATCTCGTCGGTCAGCACCATCGCGTCCGGGTACTTCTTGAGCGCCGCCGCCACGCGCGTCATCGTGGCCTCGGCCATCACGCCGCCCGTCGGGTTGGCCGGAGAGTTGAGGATGACGAGCTTCGTCTTCGAGCTCAGCAGGCGCTCGAACTCGGCCGGGTCGAAGTCGAAGCCGTTCTCCTCGCGGATGGGCAGCGGGACCGCCTTGCCGCCGACATAGTTGATCATCGACTCATAAATCGGAAAACCCGGATTCGGATAGATGACCTCGTCACCGGCGTCGATCAGCGCGAGGATGGTAAAGAAGATGATGGGCTTGCCGCCGGGGACGAGGATGGTCTCCTCGGGCTTGACGGAGATGCAGCGCGTCTTGGAAACGTACTCGGCGACGGCTTTGCGCGCTTCCGGCAGACCGGCGGCCGGACCGTAATGGGTGTACCCCGCATCAATGGCCTTTTTGGCTGCGTTTCGGATATTGGTCGGCGTATCAAAATCCGGCTCTCCGATTTCGAGATGAATAATCCTGCGGCCCTGGGCCTCCAGCGCGCGGGCGCGGGCGAGGACCTCGAAGGCCGTCTCGGTGCCGAGGCGGGAGAAGCTTTGCGCGAGTTTCATGATTGATTTTAGCTTTTCTCTGGGGATTTGGATGGAACGGAACGGCCGAAGATGCGCTTGAGCTGGGCTTCCTCGAGCTCCATGAAGCGGCCGTGCGCGGCGGCGTAGACCGTCCCGTCCGGGCCGGTCAGCTCTCCCGTCAGGTCGATCAGGCGCCGGCGGCTGGCCACCACGCGCGTGACGACGAGCAGCTCCGCGCCCAGCGGGGTGCCCTTGCGGAACTCGGTGGTCAGGCGGGCGGTCATGCAGCGCCGGCCCACGAGCCAGGCGGCGGCCCCCAGGGCCTCGTCGAGGGCGGTCAGGATCGCGCCGCCGTGCACGAGCCCCGGCGCGCCCTCGCTGAGCGGGCCGAACTCGGCGGTGGCGACGAGCGAGCGGTCGGGCCGCTGGTAGTAGCGGATCACGATGCGGCCCTCGCTCGACGTCATGCCCGCGAAGGCGCCGCGGGCGGCGGCGAACGGAAAGGGCTGAACGGGCTTCCAATCGGCCGCGGGCCAGATCGCCATGAGGCTTTTTAGCATTTGCCCCGGTGTTTGTATAATCCCCCTCGATGAGCTTCGAGAAAGACGCCGAGCACGACGGCCGGGAGGTTTGGCTGGCCGTGCTGTCCATCCCCGAGGAGGCGGCAGGCTGGGCGGGCACCGCCCGGCCCCGCGGGGGCGTGCTCGCCTATCTCGACGGCTGGGGCGACGAGGAACTCGGGCGCTTCTGCGCCGAGGTGCTCAAGCTCAAGCCGTCGGAGATGGCCTTCGGAGGGGAGGCCGCACCGATCGCCCGCACCGCGCTGGCCAAGCTCGATCCCGGCACGGCCTCGACGGTCCGCCACGACGAACCGCTCGATGAGTCGGTCTGGTACATGTTCTTCGCCAGCTACGAGCCCGATCCCTCCACGCGGCGCCAGCCGCCCCTCATCGTGGCCTTCCGGAAGGGAGATCCGCGGATCGCGAAGTTCTCGGCCTTGGCCGGCCGCTTCGCCGCGGCCATGAACGAGGTCCTGGAGCGCGAGTAGGCGTCACGCCGGCGTCGTTGTCAACGCCGCGCGGAATTGGTTGAATCTGGCCGTCGTCGTCGGCGAACTCTCGAGGTGAGATCATGACCACCGCCGCCCTTCCCGATGTCCACCCCCTTCTCAAAGAATTCCTGGCGCGCCCGACCCACAAGCTCCTGATCGACGGCAAGCCCGTCGACGCGGCCTCCGGCAAGACCTTTAAGACTCTCAATCCCGCCACCGGCGACCTGCTCGGCACGGTGGCGGAGGCCGACTCGGCCGACGTCGACCGCGCGGTCGCGTCCGCTCGCGCCGCGCTGTCCGGGCCGTGGGCCAAGCTGTCGCCGGCCGAGCGCGAGCGCGTCCTTCACAAAGCCGCCGATCTTTTAGAGTCGCGCGCCGAGGCCTTCGCCCAGCTCGAGTCGCTCGACAACGGAAAGGTGATCCGCGAGGCCAAGAGCGGCGACCTCCCCCTTTCCGTCGCGCTGTTCCGCTACTACGGCGGCTGGCCGACCAAGCTCAACGGGGATACGACCCCCGTGTCGGTCCCCTACTATCCGGGCGCGAAGTTCCTCCACTATACGGTGCGCGAGCCCGTGGGCGTGGTGGGCGCGATCATCCCGTGGAACTTCCCCCTGCTCATGGCCGTCGAGCGCTTGGCGCCGGCGCTGGCCTGCGGCAACGCGATCGTGCTCAAGCCGGCCGAGCAGACGCCGCTGTCGGCGCTGTGGCTGGGCGAGCTCCTGCTCGAGGCGGGCGTGCCGCCGGGCGTCGTGAACGTGGTCCCGGGCTACGGAAAGACCGCAGGCGCGGCCATCGCGGCGCACATGGGCGTCGACAAGGTCACCTTCACGGGCAGCACGGCGACCGGACGCGAGGTCGTGAAAGCCTCGTCCTCCAACATGAAGCGCGTGACCATGGAGCTCGGCGGAAAGTCTCCGAACATCGTGTTCGCCGACGCCGACATGGAAGCCGCGGCGCGGGGCATGTTCATGGGGATATTTTATAACCAGGGCCAAACGTGCTCCGCGGGATCGAGGGTCTTCATCGAGCGCCCCGCTTACGATAAATTGATGAGCGCTCTGGCCGACCGCTCCAAGACCATCAAAATGGGCAATCCGTTGGACCCGAAGATGCATATGGGTCCGTTGGTTTCCGCTCAGCAGAGGGAGCGAGTTCTCTCCTATATTGAATCGGGAAAATCCGAAGGCGCTCAATTGTTGTCCGGCGGCGCAGCCGCACCTGGCGCGGGCTATTATGTTCAGCCCACGGTGTTCGGCGGCGTGAAAGATGAGATGAAAATCGCGCGGGAAGAAATCTTCGGCCCCGTCGTCTCCGTGTTCCCCTTCGACTCCGTTGATGAAGTGATGGAGCGGGCCAACGCGACGGAATATGGACTCGTCGCCGCCGTGTGGACCAAGGACGTCAAGAAAGCCCACCAGACGGCCGCCCGGCTCAAGGCCGGCACGGTGTGGATCAACTGCTACCAGTTCGTCGACGCGGCCGCGCCGTGGGGCGGCGTCAAGCAGTCCGGCTACGGCCGCGAGAAGGGCCAGTGGGCGCTCGACAATTACACGTCGTTGAAATCCGTTTGGGTGGATCTCAACTGATGTCCGCGACCGAGCCGATCGACGTCCTGATCGAGCGCGACGGGGCCGTCGGCCTCGTGACGCTGAACCGCCCGCAGGCGCTCAACGCGCTGTCGATGCCGCTGATGAAGGCGCTGGCCGGCGCGCTCGAGAAGTTCGACGCCGACCCGGAGATCCGCGTGATGATCGTCGCCGGCTCCGCGCGCGCCTTCGCCGCCGGCGCCGACATCAACGAGATGAAGGACATCAAGGACGCGATCGCCGCCGAGACGGCGCTGTCCAAGCACCTCGCCGCGTGGGACCGCATCGGAAAGCTCAAGAAGCCGGTCGTCGCCGCGGTGTCCGGGTTCGCCCTGGGCGGAGGCTGCGAGCTGGCGATGGCGTGCGACCTCATCCTCGCCTCCGAGACCGCCGTTTTCGGCCAGCCGGAGATCTTGATCGGGGTGATCCCGGGCGCGGGCGGCACGCAGCGTCTGACGAAAGCCGTCGGAAAGGCATTGGCGATGGATATGATTTTAACCGGCCGCCGTCTCACCGCGCGAGTGGCGCTCGCCGCGGGCCTCGTCGCCCGCGTGGTCGCGCCCGAGGTTCTGCTCGAGGAAGCGAAGAAGACGGCCCGCGAGATCGCGAAGGCCTCTCCCCTCGCCGCGCAGGCCGCGAAGGCCGCGGCCAACGCGGCCGTCGACCGCCAGCTCGACGCGGGGCTGGCGCGCGAGCGAGAGCTGTTCTACCGTCTCTTCGATTCCAACGATCAGAAAGAGGGCATGCGGGCCTTCGCCGAGAAACGGTCGCCCGCGTTCACGGGCAAATGAAGAGCTTGCTCCGGAGCGAGTCCGACCGATTGGCCAGGATAAGATGAGCAATCAAGCGATAGCGGCAGAGTTCCTCTCCGAGACGAAGAATGCCGTCCTGACTTTGACGCTGAACCGCCCCGACGCGCTGAACGCGCTGACGGGAACCATGCTCAAGGGCTTGGCCGACGCGGTGAGCAAGGCCGGTCGAGACAAGGCGGTCCGCGTCATCGTGATCGCCGGCGCGGGGCGCGCCTTCTCCGCGGGCGCCGACCTCGGCGACGTGAAGAAGCGCATGGCCTCCGGGAAGTTCGAGCACGGCGAGGAGCTGCGCAAGGCCTTCAATCCGCTGATCCTCGCCATCCGGCGGGTGGAGAAGCCCGTGATCGCCGTCGTCCAAGGCACGGCGGCCGGGGCCGGGGCGAGCCTCGCGCTCGCCTGCGATCTCAAGATTTGCGCCATGGAAGCCAAATTTCTCAACGCGTTCTCGAAAGTCGGGCTGAATCCCGACTCCGGGATGACGTGGGTTTTGCCTCGAGCCCTCGGCCTCTCGCTCGCGCTCGAGCACGCCTGGCTGAGCAAGCCGATCCCGTCCGGCGAGGCGTTGCGGTTCGGTCTCGTCAACCGCGTCGTGGCCGCCGCCGATTTGCCCGCCGCTGTGGATGAGCTCGTCGCCTCCCTGCTCGCCGTCCCCCCTCTCGCGCTGGCTCTGACCAAGCGCGCGATGAACAGATCGCTCGAAGCGCCCTCTTTGGAGGACCAGCTCGAGACCGAGGCCCAGCTCCAATCGTTCCTGGGCAAGACCAAGGATCACGCCGAAGGCGTCGCGTCGTTCCTCGAGAAGCGCGCCCCGAAGTTCACAGGAGAATGACATGACTCTCGAACCCAATCGCGTCCGCGAAGAGAAGCTGCTGGCCAAGATCGCCAAGGGGGGCAAGATCGAGACGCTCGAGGAGATGAGCGACGAGTATCGCGAGCATCTGACCAATCTGATGTCGATGCAGGCCGATTCCGAATTGGCCGGCGCCTTCGGCTACGTTCCTTGGATCACGAAGTCTCCGGATATCAAAGAAACCCTCCAGGTCGCCCAAATCGTCAAGGACGAGGTGCGCCACGCGCGCGTGATGTACCGCCTCCTCGAGGGGATGGGCGTCGACGTCGACGAGTACTACAAGTCCCACAACTTTTCCCTGCGCGTCGAGAAGGACGACATCGGGACCCTTCGCGCCGCCGACGATAAGCGCGTCAACATCTTCTACTACCCGATCGAGACGTGGTACGACTTCATCATGTTCAACTTCTGCATGGACCGCGGCGCGGGGCACCAGCTCGAGGATTCGCTCGATTGCTCTTATAAGCCTTGGTGCGACGGGATGGAGGGCATCTTCAAGGAAGAGGAGATGCACATGGCGCACGGCGATCAGTGGACGAAAAAACTGTCCGAAGACCCCAAGACCCATGACGAGCTTCAGACAGCGTTCGACAAGTGGTACCCGCGCACGAAGAACATCTTCGGGCGGGCCAATTCCCCGAAGAACGCGATCTACCGCAAGTACGGCCTCAAGAAGCGCGACAACGACGAGGTCGGC
>Ga0134128_10007056_pt1 | contig 13575 bp, 14 predicted proteins | sample KB31754_FD_96462 | JGI IMG/M metagenome (GOLD analysis project Ga0134128, IMG submission 96462) | Terrestrial soil microbial communities with excess Nitrogen fertilizer from Kellogg Biological Station, Michigan, USA - KB3-175-4 | ecosystem: Environmental > Terrestrial > Soil > Unclassified ... | reverse complement strand
GGCGATGCGTTCGGAATGTTCATCGCGTTCCTCCCGGTAAGGTACGATGGAATCGTCCCCCACGCTCGCGGCTTCGCCGCTGCGCTGCCCCAGGGGGCGGAACGCGCGGCTCGGGGCGGCCCTTCGCCGCGCGTGCTGACGCACTACAGTTTAATGCGATGGCGACCGAATGGCTGTTCCGCGACGACGCGTATTTGCGCGAGGCGTGCGCCCGCGTCGTCGCCGTGCACGACCGCGGCATCGAGCTCGACCGTACCATCTTCTACCCGCAGGGCGGCGGCCAGGTCGGCGACACGGGCGTCGTCACGCGCCATAGCGGCGAGCCGATCGGCGTCGTCGACACGCGCAAGGGCGACGCGCCAGACGCCGTGCTGCATCTTCTCGCCCCGGGTGCCTCGAGTCCCGAAGTCGGCGAGATGCTCGCGCTCGCGATCGACTGGGAGCGGCGCTATCGGCTGATGCGCCTGCACACGGCGCTGCACGTGCTCTCGTGCGTCGTCGTCGCGCCGGTCACCGGCGGCAACATCGCGCCCGACAAGGCGCGGCTCGATTTCGACATCGACATGAGCCTGCTCGATGCCGAGCGGATCGAGCGCGAGACGAACGCGTTGATCGCGCGCGGGACGCGCACCGAAACAGTGTGGATCACCGGTGACGAGCTCGACGCGCGGCCCGAGCTCGTGAAGACGATGAGCGTGCAGCCGCCGCGCGGGAGCGGGCGCGTGCGTCTTTTGCGGATACCGGGCATCGACCTGCAACCGTGCGGCGGGACGCACGTCGCGAACATCGGCGAGATCGGCGCGATTCGCGTGCTGAAGATCAAGAGCGAGGGCCGGCGCAACCGGCGCGTCGAGATCGCGCTCAGCTAGCAAGCTTCCCGGACAGCGCGTCGAGGATCGGCCGCTGCCCCGCGAGGATCCTGCGCCTCGCTTCGTCGATGGCGAACCACTGGGCGCGATCGATCTCGGGAAACGCCTGCGTGCGTCCGGAGCGCGGCGGCCACTCGATCTCGAACGTGTTGCTCGTGAACGCGGCGGGGTCGACGTCGCCTTCGACCGCGAACGCATGGACGACCTTCGCGCGCGACTGCGTCACGACGGCGAGCGGCGCGAGGTCCGCGCCGGGATCGACGCCGGTCTCCTCGATGAACTCGCGGCGCGCCGCGGCCGCCGGCGCTTCGCCCGGGCCGAACTCGCCTTTCGGGATCGACCAGGCGCCGTCGTCCTTGTTCGCGAAGAACGGTCCGCCGGGGTGCACGAGCAGCACTTCGAGCGTTGCGCCCGAGCGGCGATACATGAGGATGCCGGCGCTTTGCCGCGATGGCATGGAATGCATGCTACGCCGCGCGTCCCCGGCTGGCGCGACGGCACCCCGCAACCGCGCGATAATGGCCCGATCGACCGGACCAGGAGGCAGCATGGCGACCGTCTACGATTTCACCGTCGACGACATCAAGGGCCAGCCCGTGTCGCTCGACCGCTATCGCGGCAAGGTGCTGCTCGTCGTGAACACGGCCAGCAAGTGCGGCTTCACGCCGCAGTACAAGGGACTCGAGGCGCTCTATCGCAAGTACCGCGATCGCGGCCTCGAGGTGCTCGGCTTTCCGTGCAACCAGTTCGGCTCGCAGGAGCCGGGCAACGAGCCGGAGATCGCGACGTTCTGCGAGACCCATTACGACGTCACGTTTCCACTGTTCGCGAAGGTCGACGTCAACGGCGATGCGGCGGCGCCGGTCTACCGGTTCCTCAAGCGCGAGAAGCCCGGCCTGCTCGGCACCGAGGCGATCAAGTGGAACTTCACGAAGTTCCTCGTCGACCGCGGCGGCAACGTCGTTGCGCGCTTCGCGCCGAACGACACGCCCGATTCGATCGAGCCGGAAGTCGCTCGCGCCCTTTAACGCCCGACGGAGGTTTCGATGCATCCGCTACGCGTTGTCCGCCGCGCAATCCTCGCGCTGGCGGCGATCGTGTTCGCCGCGTCGGCATCGCTCGCGGTCGGCGGGAACGTGTCGACGAAGACCCTGCACGTCGCCTTTCCGGTCGCGGAAACGGGCTTCGACCCGCAGGCCGCCGGCGACGCCTATTCGAACTACGTCAATCGCGCGATCTTCGATCCGCTGTACCGCTACGACTATCTTGCGCGGCCCTACAGGCTCGTGCCGAACACGGCGACGGCGCTGCCGGAGATCACCGATGACGGCAAGACGTGGACGATCCACATCCGAAAGGGCATCTACTTCGCCGACGATCCGGCGTTCCACGGCAAGCGGCGCGAGCTGACGGCCGCCGATTACGTCTACGCGATCAAGCGCATCCTCGACCCGAAGATGCGGTCCAACTCGCTGCAGATGGTCGACGGCCGCTTCGTCGGAGCCGACGCCGTCGTCGCGAAGGCGAGGGAAACCGGGCATTTCGACTACGACGCGCCGATCGAGGGTTTGCAGGCGACCGATCGCTACACGTTGCGCTTTCGGCTCGTGTTCGCCGACTACGAGCTCCTGTCGAACCTGACGACGTCCGCGACCGCCGGCGTGGCACGCGAGGCGATCGAGGCGTACCGCGACGGCAACGGCTGGGCGATGGCCAACCCGGTCGGCACCGGCGCGTACCGTCTGAAGGATTGGCGGCGCGCGCAGCGCATCGTGCTCGAGGCCAACCCCGGCTATCGCGACGAGCGCTATCCGACGCCGTCGAGCGCCGCCGACCGCGCGCTCGCGAAGGGCCTTGCCGGTCGACGCCTGCCGCTCGTGCCGAACGTCGAGATCAGCATCATCGAGGAGGCGCAGCCGCGCCTTCTCGCGTTCCGGCAGAAGCAGCTCGACTTCACCGCGGTGCCGGTGAACCTCGTCAACAACGTCCTCGACGCGGACAACCGGCTGAAGCCCGAATTCGCGAACGCCGGGATTCGCCTCGAGCGCGCGATCCAGCCGGCGATCAGCTACATGTACTTCAACATGGAGGATCCGGTCGTCGGCGGCTACACGCCGGACAGGATCGCGTTGCGGCGCGCGATTTCGCTCGGCTACGACGCGAAGGAGGAGATTCGCGTGCTGCGGCAGAACCAGGGCCTGCCCGCGACGCAGGTCGTGCCGCCGAACATGAGCGGCCACGATCCGAGCTACGACGGGCGCCTCAAGTACGATCCCGCTGCGGCGAAGGCGTTGCTCGACCGGTTCGGCTACGTCGACCGCAACGGCGACGGCTTTCGCGAGCTGCCGGACGGCAAGCCGCTGCTGCTTCACGTCGGGTCCGGCACGACCGAGCAGGATCGCGAGTTCGAGGAGCTCTGGAAGCGGTGCCTGAACAACCTCGGCATCCGCGTCGACTTCGTGAAGCAGAAGTGGCCCGACATGCTGAAGATGGCGCGGCTCGGCCAGCTCCAGATGTGGCAGCTCGGCAACATCAACACGACCCCCGACGGCTTCGGCTTCTATGGCCTGCTGTACGGCCGCAACGCGGGCTTCTCGAACCTGGCGCGCTTTGCGCTGCCTGAATACGACCGGCTTTACGAAAAGGCGCGCGCGATGCCCGACAGTTCCGAGCGGCTCGCCGTCGAACGCAAGATGTCCGAGCTCGTCAATGCGTACGCGCCGTGGGTGCTGACGGCGTTCCGCTACGAGAACGTGCTCGTGCAGCCGTGGCTTCGCGGCTACAAGTACAACCCGACGTACCAGTATCCGTTCGCGTATCTCGACGTCGATCACGGCGGCGGCGGCGGAAGCGGCGAGGCGGCCGCGGAAAGTCCCAGTGCCGGCAAGGACGCGTCGTGAGCATCGACCGATCATGAGTGTCATGGAGCCTCCCGGTAACGCGGGCCGCCGCCGCGCGCTCGCGACGCTCGGGCTCGCTGCGCTGGCGCCGCGTCTTGCGCTCGCGCAGCCGCGTACCGGCGGCGCGGTCGAGAAGACGCTGCGCATCGCGTTCCCCGTCGCGGAGACCGGCTTCGATCCGCAGGCGACGAGCGATCTCTATTCCGACCACGTGCAGCGCGCGATCTTCGAGACGCTTTACGGCTTCGACTACCTCGCGCGACCGTACAAACGCGTGCCGCGCATCGCGGCCGCGCTGCCGAAGATCGAAAACGGCGGCCGCATCTGGACGATTCCGCTTCGTCGCGGTATCCACTTCGCCGACGACCCGGCATTCGGCGCTCGCAAGCGCGAGCTGACGGCGGGCGATTTCATCTATTCGTGGAAGCGGCTGCTCGATCCGCGCATGCGCTCGCCGTTCTCCTGGTACCTGCAAGGCAAGATCGCCGGTGCCGGAAGCGTCCTCGACGCGGCGAAGAAGAGCGGCAAGCTCGACTACGACGCGCCGATCGAAGGCCTCGCCGCGCTCGACCGCTACACGATTCGCGTGCAGCTCGACGAGCCCGATTACATCCTGTTCGGCTATCTTTGCTCGAGCCCGATGTCCGCGGTGGCGCGCGAAGTGGTCGAGCGCTACGGCGATGCGAACGGGTGGGTGATGGATCATCCGGTCGGCACCGGCGCGTTCATGCTGAAGTCGTGGCGGCGCGGCCAGCAGATCGTGCTCGAAGCGAATCCCGGCTTCCGCGACGAGCGCTTCCCGCAGCCTTCCGACGCCGATGACCGTGCGCATTTCGCGGCGGTCGTCGGCAAGCGGTTGCCGCTCGTCGATCGCGTCGAGATCGCGATCATGGAGGAATCGAATCCGCGCCTTCTCGCGTTCGACAGCAACGCGCTCGACTACGTCAACCTGCCGCCCGAGCTGACCGACCACGCGCTCGACGCGTCGAACCGGCTGAAGCCCGCGTACGCGTCGCGCGGCGTCACGCTGCAGCGGCTCACGCAGCCCGCGATGCAGTACGCCTACTTCAACATGCAGGATCCGGTCGTCGGCGGCTACGAAAACGCGAAGATCGCGCTGCGCCGCGCGATCGCGATGGCGTTCGACACGCCGGCGCTGATCGACGTCGTCTACCAGGGACAGGCGATCGCCGCGACGCAGCCGATTCCGCCGAACGTCACCGGCCACGACGACTCGCTGAACGTCGCCGCACCCTACGACCCGGCAGCGGCGAAGGCGCTGCTCGACAAGTTCGGCTACGTCGACCGCGACGGCGACGGTTTCCGCGAGCTGCCGGACGGCAAGCCGCTGTCTCTCGTGATGGCGTCGACGCCGACCACGCGCGATCGCGAGATCGACGAGATCTGGCAGCGCAACCTGAAGGCGGTCGGCATCCGCGTCGACTTCATGAAGCAGAAGTGGCCCGACCTCCTCAAGATGGGCAAGGCCGGGCAGCTCCAGTTCTGGCGCATCGGCTGGATCAACGCGTACGCCGAAGGCGACGCGTTCATGCAGCTCCTCTACGGCGGCAACATCGGGCAGACGAACTACTCGCGTTTCGACCTGCCGGCGTACGACGCGCTCTATCGCAAGTCGCGCACGCTGCCCGACGGACCCGAGCGCAACGCGATCTACCGGAAGATGTCGGAGCTCGTCGGTGCGTACGCGCCGTGGGTGCTGCACGTGTACACGATCGAGGACACGCTCGTGCAGCCGTGGGTGCGCGGCTACCGGAAGAACGCGTACTGGGAGCACCCGTGGCAGTACATCGGGATCGATAGCGCCCGCCTCGCGGCGAACCGGTAGCGCGCGTCCGCTGCGCGGACACCGAGCAGGGAAACCACACCGCCGGCCGCGGTTGCCGCGGCGCGCGCTTGACGTGCGTCGCTAGTAAGTCTATGCTTACGGTAAGCTACTACTTACCGATATGATCCGCGCCGATCGCCAGCTTGCAGCGCTTGCCGACCCGTCGCGCCGCGCGATCCTCGAGGCGCTTGCGCGGCAGCCGCTCGCCGTGGGCGAGCTCGCCCGGCGCTTTCCGATCTCGCGGCCCGCGGTGTCGCAGCACCTGCGCGTGCTCGGCGACGCGAACCTCGTCGTCCACGAAACGCGCGGCACGCGCAACGTCTACCGTGTGAACGCCGAAGGACTCGAGACGTTGCGCCAGTATCTCGACGCGCTGTGGGGTCGCGCCCTGCGCGATTTCAAGCGCGTCGCCGAGTCGAGTTACCACGCCAAGAGGAGACAGCCGACATGAAGGAAGAAGGGCAGGGCATCTTCGTACGCAAGACGACCGACGTCGACGCGCCACTTTCACACGTCTTCGCGGTCTTCACGCGCGACATCGACGCATGGTGGCCGCGCGCCCACCATATCGGCGGATGCAAGACGTTCGAGGCGATCCTCGAGCCCAGGATCGGCGGGCGATGGTACGAGCGCGGCGACGACGGCAGCGAATGCCCCTGGGGACGGGTGCTTGCGTTCGATCCGCCAAACCGGCTGCTCCTTGCGTGGGACATCGGCGCCGATTTCCGGCCCGATGCTTCGATCGGCAGCGAGGTGGAGGTGACCTTCGTCGCGCTGGCGCCCGAGCGCACGCGTGTCACGCTGACGCATCGCCACCTCGAGCGCTACGGCGACAAGGCCGAAGCGATGCGCGCGATGTTCGACTCCGACAACGCGTGGGCGCAGACGCTTGCAGGCTTCAAGGGTGTGGTCGAGCGCGCGCCGACGCGCGCGTAGCGCGAAAGCGACAGACGGTCGCGCCCGCCCGCGCAATGTCGACTATTCGCATTGCCGCTGCGCGGGCGCGCCGCTTACAATCGACGCATCATGGTTGCGATCGCATCGACGAGTCCGCAATGACATTCAAGCCACTGCCCCTGCTTCCTGCCGCTGGCCGTGCCTCGTGCGCGCCGCACGGCATTGCATGGATTGGCGGCATGCGCGCGCTCATCGATCGCGTCGTCCCGCAAGTCCTGAAGTAACGGCCCGCGCGGAGGTCCGCCGGGTACGGCGGACTCCGATGACCGGGAAAAATCCCCGCTTCGAATCCGCCGATCGTTGAATCGGTGGCCGCGCTTGTGGCGTGGCCGGAGAAGAAGCATGAAACCGCCCGAACGGCTCGCGCGCTTCGTCCGCCGCAATTTCCGCGGACTCTGGCGCGTGCCGGATTTTCGCCGCCTGTGGCTGTCGCTGACGATGACGTCGTTCGGCGCGCAGATCACCAATCTCGCGCTGCCGCTCACCGCGGCGCTGCTGCTGCACGCGACGCCGCTGCAGATGGGCATCCTGGTCGCGCTCGAAGCGCTGCCGTTCGCGCTCGTATCGCTGCACGCGGGCGTGATGCTCGACCGCGTGCGGAAGCTCCCCGTCGTGATCGCGTCCGACCTGAGCCGCGCTGCGGCGCTCGCCGCGATCCCGCTTTGCGCATGGCGCGGCGTGCTGTCGGTCGACATCCTCTACGTCGTCGGCTTCTTCTGCGGCGTGCAGAACGTCGTCGGCGGCGCTGCGTACCAGGTGCTGATCGCGCAGATGGCAGGCCGCGATCGGCTCGTCGAGGCGAACGCGAAGATCGTGCTCGGCGAAACGTCCTCGGCGCTGATCGGTCCGGGCATCGCCGGCGGCCTGATCCAGCTCCTGACGGCGCCGTTCGCGATCGCGATCGACGCGGTCGGCTTCCTGGCCTCCGCGTTGATCCTGGGACGCCTGCGCGTGCCGCACGACGTGCGGCCCACGCGTGCCGTGCGCGCGTCGATGGGTGCCGAGATCCGCGAAGGGCTCGCGCTCGTGTTCAGGAACGAGACGCTGCGCTCGCTCGCGCTCGTCGCCGCGGCGTGGCAGGTGCTGCACCACATGCAGATCGCCGTGCTGATCCTGTTCGCGACGCGCGAGCTCGACCTGTCGGCGGGGACGATCGGCCTCGCGTACATGGCGGGCGGGCTTGGCTGCGTGCTTGCGGCGTCGTCGGCCGAACGGTTGTCGCGCCGCTTCGGTGTGGGCGCGGCGATCGTCTACGGCCTGTTGCTCACGGCGTTCGGCTGGCAGGCGTTCGGCCTGATCCGCGGCTCGCCGGGAACGGCGACACTGCTGCTCGGCGCCGCGATGCTGCTGTTCGATTTCGGGGCCGTGCTCTACGCGATCAACTACCTCGCGTTGCGCCAGGCGCTGACGCCCGATCGGCTGCTCGGACGGATGACGGCGACGATGCGATTCCTGACGGTCGCCGCGGCGCCGCTCGGCTCGCTCGCGGGCGGCGCGCTCGCCACCGTCATCGGCTTGCGGGCGACGCTATGGGTGATCGGCGCCCTCGGCATCGCGCTCGCGATCGTCGCGATGCGCTTCTCGCCGGTGCGGCTGCATCGGCGCCTGCCGATGGTGGGGGCGGATTGAAAACGGGGCGCCGAGGCAAATCGACGACGACTCGCCCAGCGGCGCCGGGTGGCCAGGCGCGGACTCAGCAGCCGCGGATCGTCTTGCTGGTAAGGCTTTCCTCGGGCGCGATGTTGTTCCGCAGTTCGGGTGGCTCGTTCTTCTTGATGCCGATGGCCGCCATCCTGCCCTCTGCCTGCTTCATCGAGTTGGTCTGCGCGTTCGGATTCTTCGCGAGCTGCATTTCTTCTCGCGTATTCGTCACCACGGTGACGCCGGACGGGCAACCTTCGTTGAGCGCGTCCGTGTTCGCGTACTGCGGCGCACCGGGGGTCTGGCAGCCGGCCAGCAGCGAGGTCACCAGGATTGCGCCGCCGATCATGGTTACGTTCATGGATTCGCTCCTTCGCGAAATGTGCCTTCAAAGGTTAACAAGGCCCGTACAAGCTTAATCCAGTCCGCGACCCGGAGATACCGGTTGCATCACGCTGCCTGGAAACGATAGACCGCCGGCAGCCGCAACAATTGCGTGAGCTCGTCGAGGGCGCGGCGCGTCTCGTCGAGCAGCGCGGGATCGCGAAGGTCGGCCGGCACCAGCCGATCGCGGTAGTGACGCCGGATCCAGGCCTCGAGCGCGGCATCGAGCGCATCGTCGAGCAGCACGTTGCCGCGGATTGCATTCCGCTCGCCTGCCGTGAGCGGCACGCGCAGCCGCAGGCAGGCAGGGCCGCCGCCATTGCGCATGCTTTGGCGCAGGTCGAACGTCAGCACCTCGCCGATCGGCGAGCCGTCTGCGACGAGGCGATCGAGCAATTGCGCCGTCGCCGCGTGCGCGCGGCATTCGGCCGGCGCGACGAGCAGGTAGCGCCCGTCGGCGCGGGGCAGGAGCTGGCTGTTGAAAAGATAGGTCGCAACGGCGTCGGCGAGCGGCAGCTCGTCGTCGCGGACGACGATGACCGAGAAATCGGCACCGACCGCGTCGGCAAGCGCATCGAGCGCCGCCGGCTGGTCGACGAACGCGCGCTCGTGGCAGAACAGGAACGTGCCTTCGCCGACGGCGATGACGTCGTTGTGGAACACGCCCGCATCGATCGTGTCGGCGCGCTGCTGCGTGAAGAGTGTCGTCGCCGGGTCGAGGCCGTGGCGCCGCGCGATCGCCTCGCTCGCCTCGCGCGTCTGCCGCGCCGGGAAGCGCGACGGCACGACGCCCGGACCGAATGCTCGGCGGCCGTAAACGAACCACTCGACGCCCGGCGCATCGGCGTCGTGCGCGAACCGCGTGTGATTCGCGGCGCCCTCGTCGCCGAACTGCGGCGTTCCGGGCAGCGGATCGTGCACGAGGAAGTGCGCCTCGTCGGCGAAGATCGCGCGAAGGACGCGCGTCGTCGTCGGCGCCTCGATCGCGCGATGGAAATAGGTCGCGAGATTGGCCGGCGTCAGATGCACGCGGCCGTCGGCGCAATCGGCGGATGCGCTGATTGTCGCGGCATTGGCGACCCACATCGACGCCGCCGACGAGCACGCGGCGAGAACGTCGGGCGCATCGCGTCCCGCCTGCACGATGACGTCGTGGTCGCTGCCGGCGAAGCCGAGCGCGCGCAGCGCGTGCACGTCGGGACGCTCCTGCGGCGGAAGCACGCCCTGCGCGTAGCCGCGCGCGGCGAGCGCGCGCATCTTCGCGAGACCCTGCAGCGCCGCTTCGCGCGGATTCGCGACCTGCTGCGCGTTGCGTTCCGCCGCGAGGTTGCCGCGCGCGAGGCCCGAGTAGTTGTGCGTCGGGCCGGGGACACCGTCAAAGGAGATGGGGCCCCCCCACGCTCGCGGCTCCGCCGCTTCGCTGCCCCCTGAGGGGGCGGCATTCGCGCCTCGGGGCGGCCCTTCGGCGCTCACGACGTTCATCGATCCCCCGGAGACAGCGGCACGACCCGCACGCTGTCGCCCTCCGCGACGCCGAGCGCCAGCGCGGCGTACGGCATGAGCGGAAAGCGATCGACGCGCGGCGCCGCCGCCGCCACGAGCGCGCGCCAGTCGCCGAACTTGCGGTTGCAGACGAGCCACAGGATGTCGTCGGTGAGGCTGTCGGGCACCGGATCTTCCTCGCCGAGCGCGCACGGCATCACCGACGCGCGCCGCACCGCGTCGACGTTGTCGCGCGTGCATTCGAACGTCGGGCCCGCGTCGAAGATGTCGACGTAGCCTTCGTAGCGAAAGCCCTCCTGCTCGAGCATCGCGCGCGCCGGCGCCGTGTCGGCGTGGACGGCGCCGATCGCGTCGCGCGCCGATTGCGCCAGCAGGTTCACGTACACCGGATGCTTCGGCATCAGCTCGGCGATGAACGACTTCTGTCCAGTCCCCGTGAGGTAGTCGGCGCGCGAGTATTCCATCGCGAAGAAATGGCGGCCGAGGCCCTCCCAGAACGGGCTCGAGCCGTCGGGCTCGAGCCGTCCGCGCAGTTCGGCGAAGATCTTCGTCGCGAAAAGTTCGCTGAACTCGGCGATGAACAGGAGCCGGCTCTTCGACAGCAGCGCGCCGTTCTTGCCGATCCGGTAGCGCTCGTCGAGGAACAGCGAGCAAAGCTCGCTGTGCCCCGTGTGGTCGTTCGACAGGAACAGCGTTGGCGTCACCGTGTAGACGTCGAGCGCGCGCGACGCGTGCACGAGCGTGCCGACGTGGTAGTTGTACCAGGGCTCGTTCAGGCCGACCGCCGCTTCGATCGCGCTGATGCCGACGACGCGCGCCTCGGTCGCGTCGTTTTGCTCGACGAGCACGAACATGTAGCACGCGTCCTTGCGCTCGGCGTTGCCGTCGAACGACGCGAGCGAGCGGTCGATCCGCTCGCGCAGCCGCTCGCGATTCGCGGGCAGCGTGGTCAGTCCGGTACCGGTGCGCTCGGACAGCGCGAGCACCGCCGGCAGATCATCGCGCGCGATCGGCCGGACGACGAACATTCGTTACGTTAATGCGCGGTTGACCGCCGTCTCGAGCCGCGCGAGCCCCTCGAGGATCTCGTCGAGCGAGATGACGAGCGACGGCGCGATGCGCACGACATCGGCGCCCGCCATCAGCACGAGCAACCCCGCTTCGCCGGCGGCGCCCATCACCGCCGCCGCCTTGCCGCGCCATGGTTCGTCCAGTTCGCAGCCGATCCAGACGCCTTCGCCACGGATGTCGGAAAAGATGCGGCGGCGGCCGTTGATGGCGCGCAGGCCTTCGACGAACAGCGAATGCCGCGCCTTGACGCCGTCGAGCACCTCGGTCGTGTTGATCACGTCGAACACGGCACCTGCAACGGCGCACGCGAGCGGGTTGCCGCCGTACGTGGTGCCGTGCACGCCGACCGAGAACGCGCTCGCAACGTCGGCCGTCGTCAGCATCGCGCCGATCGGGAAGCCGCCGCCCAGTCCCTTCGCGCTCGTCAGGATGTCGGGAACGATGCCTTTCTGCATGTACGAGAACAGCGCGCCGGTGCGTCCCATGCCGCTCTGGATCTCGTCGAGGATCAGCAGCGCGCCGTGCGCGCTGCACAGGCGTCGCGCCGCCTGCAGATACTCCGGCGTCCCCGGCATCATCCCGCCTTCGCCCTGCATCGGCTCGAGGATCATCGCGCAGATCTCGCCGCCGTGCGCGGCGAACTCGGCCTCGAGCGCGGCGACGTCGTTGTAGCGCAGATGCACGATGCCTTCGGGATTGGGTCCGAAGCCGCTCGCGTACTTCGCCTGCCCGCCGGCCGTGACCGTGAAAAGCGTGCGGCCGTGGAATGCGTTGAGCGTCGACACGATCCGCGTGCGGCCGGGACCGTGGCGATCGTGCGCATAGCGCCGCGCGAGCTTGAGCGCCGCCTCGTTCGCCTCGGCGCCCGAGTTGCAGAAGAATACGCGCTCGGCGAACGTCGCGTCGGTGAGGCGCTTCGCGAGGCGCAGCGCCGGCTCGTTCGTGAACCAGTTCGACACGTGCCAGAGCGTCCTGGCCTGCGCCTCGAGCGCGCGGATCATCGCCGGATGGCAATGGCCGAGCGACGTGACGGCAACGCCCGCCGCGAAGTCGATGTACATCCGGCCGGCCTGGTCAAAGACGCGCGATCCCTCGCCGCGCACCGGGATGAACGGCGCCGGCGCGAAGCAGGGCACCATCACCTGGTCGAAGAGCGCTCGCGTGACGGGCAGCGTCGCCGCTTCGGGATGCGGCGTCGTGGCGTCGCGGCGCGCAGTCTCGGCGACGAGCGCTTGCGCGCCGGGCGTGAGTGGCATGCGCGTGTCCGGTCGCGTCAGCCGGCCGCCGCGACGATCTGCATTTCGACGCGGTAGTCGGGGTTCGCGAGCTTCGCCTGCACCGTCGCGCGCGCCGGCGGGTCGCCCTGCGCGACCCACTGATCCCACACGGCGTTCATCGCCTGGTAATCGTCCATGTCGGCGAGATAGATCGTCGCGGAGAGGATCTTCGTCTTGTCGGTGCCCGCTTCGGCGAGCAGGCGGTCGATCTGCGCGAGCACCGACCGCGTCTGGCGCGCGATGTCGGCCTTCGGCTCCTCGGCGACCTGGCCCGCGAGCCAGACCAAACGCCCGCCGGGCGGCGGCGCGTAGATCACGAGGTCCGACAGGCGCTTGCCCACGTTGCGGCGTTCGATCGTCATGGTGCTATCGTTCCTGAACCAAGGGATGTCGATGGGACGCGCGGCCGATGCGTAAGTTTAGTCGAAAATGAGCGCGCGCCTCGCGCTCGTTGCGGCGTCGATGCTGATGGCGCTGGCGGTTGCGTTCGGAGCATTCGGCGCGCATGCGCTCAAGGCGCGCCTCGCGCCCGACATGCTGGCGATCTGGCAGACCGGCGTCACGTATCACGCATGGCATGCGCTCGCATTGCTGGCGCTGGGTCTGTTGCTGCTGCATGCGCCGCAAAGCGGCGCGCTGCGGATCGCCGCGTGGCTGTTCGTCGCCGGGATCGTACTCTTCGCCGGTTCGCTCTATCTGCTCGCGCTCGGCGCGCCGCGCATCATCGGCGCGATCACGCCACTCGGCGGCGTCGCGTTCATCGCCGGCTGGATCGTCGTCGCCGCCGGCGTGTGGAGAATGCGCGCGTAGTCGTTCAGTCGATGTGCGCGCCGCTCGCCTTCACAACCTTCGCCCACTTCGCCGTTTCGTGGTCGATGTGCCGCGCGAAGTCCTCGGGCGAACCGCCGGCCGCGATCGCGCCCTGCGCCAGCAGCTTCTCCTTCGCGTCGGGCGCCGCGAGCCACGCGGCGATCGTGCCGTTCAGCTTGGTGACGATGTCCGGCGGCGTGCCGGCCGGCGCGAGCACGCCGAACCACGACGACGCCTCGAAGCCCGGCAATCCCGATTCGGCGATCGTCGGCACGTCGGGCAGCGCCGCCGCGCGCGTCGTGCTCGTAACCGCGATC
>Ga0134128_10007055_pt1 | contig 13575 bp, 13 predicted proteins | sample KB31754_FD_96462 | JGI IMG/M metagenome (GOLD analysis project Ga0134128, IMG submission 96462) | Terrestrial soil microbial communities with excess Nitrogen fertilizer from Kellogg Biological Station, Michigan, USA - KB3-175-4 | ecosystem: Environmental > Terrestrial > Soil > Unclassified ... | reverse complement strand
CCGACCGCGGGCGATGTCGTGTTCCAGGGCGAAAATGTCGCCGGCCTGCCCGCGCACAAGATCGCGCGCAAGGGCTTTGGCATGGTGTTCCAGCACTCGCGGCCGCTGAACCGACAGACGGTGCTGGAAAACATCATGGTGGCGCTGCTGCCCGACAGCCTGTTCATGCTGTTCGCCGACAAGGCACTAACCGAACGCGCCAAGTGGATCGCCGATCGAGTCGGCCTCGGCAACGTGATGGATCGGCGGCCGCCGACCCTGCCCTTCGCCGATCTGCGCCGGCTGGAGCTGGCCAAAGCCATCGCGCGCGACCCCAAGGTCGTGCTGGTGGACGAGCCCTTTGCCGGGCTGACACTCGCCGAAGTCAGCGTCTTCTCCGAGCTGATCAAGAGCTTTCGCGACGAAGGCCGCGCGGTGATGCTGGTCGATCATAACGTCAAGAGCGTCGCCGCCCTGGTCGACCGCGTGCTCGCGATGTATCTCGGCGAAGAGATCGTCACGGGCCGCGCCGACGAGGTGATGAAGAACGAGACCGTGCGCCGCGTCTATCTCGGCGGCGCGCTCGAAACCCATGCCCGTCCCGAGACGAGCTTCAAGGACGCGGTACCGGCGCTGCGGGTCGAGAATCTCAGCGTGCAATACGGCAAGGCGCAGGCGCTGCAGAACGTTTCCATCCATATTCATCATGGTGAGTTTGTTTCCGTCGTCGGACTGAACGGCGCCGGCAAGACCACGCTGTTCAACGCGATCTCGGGCTTTTTGCCCTATTCCGGCGACATCGTCCGCGACGGCGAGAAGCTGCGCGGCATCAGCCCGGCCAAGATCGCCCGCAGCGGCATCGTGCAGTGCCCGGAATCGCGCGAGCTGTTTGGCGAGATGACGGTGCGCGAAAATCTCGATCTCGGCGGGCAGCATCTCTCCGCGGCGGACAGGACCAGGCAGCTCGACTGGCTGTTCGAGCTGTTCCCGATCCTCAAGCAGCGGCAGGGCCAGCTCGCGCAGACCCTTTCCGGCGGCGAGCAGCAGATGCTCGCAATCGGCCGCGCGCTGATGATGCAGCCGAAAATCCTGATCCTGGATGAGCCGACGCTGGGTCTGGCGCCGGTCATTCTCGAGCAATTGTCGAAGGCGCTGGAGAAGCTGCGGCAGACCACCCCGATCACCGTCCTGCTCGGCGAGCAGAATGTGACCTTCGCGCTACCCCATGCCGATCGCGTCTACGTGCTGGAGCACGCGCGTATCGTCTGGGAAGGCGATCCCGGCCGCTTCGCTGCCGAGGCCGGCGAAGGTTATCTGTAAAAAATCGGGCGCGACGGGTTCGCCCGCCCGCACCCGGAAGCATATCAATTCGATCGGACGACCTTGATCGCCTCGGCAGGCCGGGCGATCTGCGTTGGCGCGGCAGCCGGAGCGATGCCGTCAACAAATTCGGCCTCCGCGGCCGCGGAAATCCATTCCGACGCGGACGGAACGCTCAGGGCAAGAACGAGAAGCACCAGTACAATGATGCTGTTAATGGCGAGGATCGGCGTGATCTGGTCTGACTGATCGCGGCGGCTTTGCAGTTTCCAACGATCGTCAGGGCGCTGAAGCATCGATGCCTCCTGAATGGGAAGTGCAACGAGTAAATAGCGCATGACGCTCCGCACAAATGCGGCCTGCCTCACACTTGGGCAAATTCCGCCCTTCAGCGGCATTCCGCCGGGTAGAATTTTCAAGTGATCGGGAAATCCGCGCAGAAAAGCGCGACCGCCTTATTCGTCCGCGGCAGTGCCGGCTTCGGCCAGCTCGCGAAGCGAGACAGCATCGAGCACCACGATCGCGCCATGCTCGAGGCGAACCCAGTCGCGGGCCGCCCATGCGCGCAATTGCTTGTTGATGCTCTCGCGGGTCATGCCCACCATCTCGCTGATCTCCTGCTGGGTGATCGCGATGGTGTGGCTCTCAGCAGGCTCGAGCTTGCGCTTTTCGGCGAGACCGAGCAGCGCGCTGGCCAGCCGGCCCGGCAGATCCTGCAGGATGACCTGCTCGACCTGATCGGTCGTCCATCTCAGCCGATTGCACAGGAGCTCGATGAACTTCATGGAAAGCGCCGGCTGGCTGCGCACGAAGGGCAGAAAATCGCGGCGATCGATGACATAGATCTCGCAATTGGTGTTGGCGGTGGCATCGGCGCTGCGGTCCTGGCCGTCGAGAACCGACATCTCGCCGAACAATTCGCCGGGGCCGACGAGGTTGAGGATCGCGTTGCGGCCGTCCGGCGAGGACAGGCTGATCTTCACCGTTCCGGAGATCACCGCATAAAGGCTGTTGCCGGGATCGCCCTTGGAGAAAATCGTAGACCCACGCTTCAGCACAGTGTGCTTCGCGTAGCGGCAAAGCTGATCGAGCGCCTCCGAGTCGAGATCGCTGAATATCGGATGCTTGCGCAGCACCGATAATTTGCTGCTCGAAAGGCGGCGAGCATCTATCGAATTGTCCTGAGGCACGCCGATCGGTACTCCGGATGGAACTACCACCTGTTCTTCCGTAGTCAACGGCTGTCACATTTTCAACCGTAAACCGGCTTTTAAGCCGCCATCGGCGTCAAATTACCAGTGCTGATCCCGGAGAGCAGCACATACCCCCGTCTATCGGGCAGAAGGCGCGCCAATTGATCAAATTGTCTCTTTAAAATTACAGGATGCCGCTGCCAGGGCGCGCAACCCTGGAGGAAGAATAGCGCTCATCCGCCGGCATCATGACGGCCGTCGGCTGCCACACATTCTCATTCATTGCCGATGCCCATATCCTTGATCACCCGCGCATACTTTGTGAGCTGATCGCGGGTCATGGAGCCTAGCTCGTCCGGCGAGCTACCGCGCACGGCAAAGCCGAGATCCTCGAGCTTGTGACGAACGTCGGCATCGCCGAGCGCTTTCAAGACCTCCGCATTCAGGCGATCGATGATCGCCTTCGGTGTGCCGGCAGGTGCCAGCATCGCAAACCAGGAATTGAAGAAGTAACCGGGAAGGCCGGATTCATTGACAGTCGGGACATCGGGAAACGACGGCAGGCGCTTCTCGGTACACACCGCGATCAGACGGACCTGGCCACCGCGGACCATTGCAGCGACCGTGCCCAATCCCTGGAAGGCGACCGGAATCTGGCCGGCCACGACGTCGGCTGCGGCCTGCGTCGCGCCCTTGTAGGGCACGTGCATGAGGTCGATGCCAGCGCTCGACGCGAAGATCGCCATCGCCAGATGCTGCGGGCTGCCAGGCCCGCCGCTGGAGTAATCGATCTTTCCGGGTGCGGCCTTCGCGGCGGCAATCAGATCGGCCGCGCTCTTGTAGCTCGTCTGGTTGCCCGCGATCAGTCCCCATTCGACCGTGGCGACCAGCGAGATCGGCGCAAAATCCTTCAGAATGTCCCAGCGCATATGGGCCTGCAAGTTCGGCACCATTGTCATGATACTGTCATTGAAGCCGCCAATGGTGTAGCCGTCCGGGGTGGCGCGGGCGACCTGCTCGGCGCCGATCAGTCCTGACGCGCCCGGCTGGTTCAGGACCACGATCTGCTGGCCCATATTCTCGGACATTTTCTGCGTCACGATGCGCGCAGCGACGTCGACGGCGCTCGCAGCGGCGAGCGGGACGATCATCTTGATCGAACGGTCGGGATAATTGCCTTGCGCGAACGCGGCCGTATTGCTGGCCATCAGTACAAGCACGAGCCATCGCAGTAGACGCATATTTCCCCCTGTCGACCGGCCTGCATTCCAGCAAACGGCGCCGGCCCTTTGCGATACCATTGCCCGCCGCCGGAGAGCTTGGCAATGCAACGAGCTAATGCACTATGATATCACTGCAAGCACAAGGCCGGTCACCGCAAGCCCCTCATGCCGCCGTCTCGAAAAACTGCCGTCAAAACCACCTTGCGGGCAAAGCCGGCGCCGGCGCGACCACGCCCCTCTCCCAACCGGCGACTGAACGGCGCCATGGCCTGCGACACGGCGTTTCGCATTGTCGCGCGGCGCCATCTCGACGCGCTGAGGGCCAGCCATCAGGCGACTTGCAACGGCGATCCGACCGCCCTGCACCAGATGCGCATCGCCCTGACCCATTTGCGCTCCGCCATCCTGTTCTTCTCGCCGATGGTCCACGACACCGTTCGCGACGAAGTACGGGACGAGCTGAAATGGCTCAATAGCGAGCTTGGCGCGGTGCGCGATCTCGACGTCGCCGTCGACCGGGTCAAGGCGCTCGACCAAAAACGGCCACAGGCGACAGAGCTGCTCAACTCATGGAATGAGAAGCGCGCCGAGGGACACAGTTACCTCGCACGCATCCTCAATTCGGTGCGATACTGCTGGCTGGTCGACCAGACCTCAGGTTGGATCGAAAACGGCCCATGGTCGACCAAGAAGGGCAAGCAGGCAGCCAAGGAGCGCGCCTCGCCGATTGGCCCCTACAGCGCCTCAAAGCTCGAGGAGTGGGAGGACAAGCTCCTGAAGAAAAGCCGCAAGCTGCGCAAGATGGGCACCAAGAAGCGTCACCGATTGCGGCTCTTCAATAAGAAGCTCACCTACTCGATCGATTCCCTGGAAGACCTGTACGCCGAAAAGAACTTTTCAAAGCAAAAGACGGCACTCACACATTTGAGGAAAGCGCAAAAGTCGCTTGGACGGTTGAACGACGCCGCAAGAGGTGACGCGCTTGCGAGCGAACTGGAGCAGAAGGGCGTACAAACGCCGGTGGAATTCTTGAAGCCCAAGCGCAAGAAGCGCCTGCTGAAAAAGGCTTCGAAGGCCTATCACAAGCTGGGCAAGCTCGGATAAATTCGGAGAGCGCGCCCGGTATCCGCTCATAGCAATTTGCCATCCGGCCCAAAGAAGGGATGCGGCCCGTCGAACTCGCCGATCGGCACCTGATGGGTGACGAGCTGCCCAAACTCTTCTCCCTCGAACCAGGTATGGAGATGAAACGCCGGCGGCTCGATCTTGAATGAGGGCCCGCGTAACTCTGCAAGATCGAGATCAACCGCATGATTGGGCGCAGGGCAAATGGTGCATGGCACGCCGGCAAACATCGTGAACGTCGCGCGGTGAATATGGCCGGTCGCGACGACCCGCACGCGCTTGTGACGCTGAATGGTCTTCTCGAGTTCGCTGGCATTGCGAAGGTTCTGGCGATCCATATGCCAGATGCCGGCGATGAAGGGCGGGTGATGCAGGAACAGCAGCGCCGGCCGGCTCGTCGAAGATGCCAGCGTCGCATCGAGCCATTGCAGCGTCGGCGCATCAAGCTCGCCATGCGGCTTGCCCGGCACACTGGAATCGAGCAACAGGAGATCGAGTTCACCAACTTCGACCTTCTGGTTCAGCGCGCCGGAAGGAAAGGCGTAAGGAACATCCGGAAACGCTGATCGCATTAATTCACGACCATCGTGATTGCCGGGAATGCCGGCGAAAGGCAGCTTCAGCAGCGCCAGTAAGCGCTTGAGATGCGCGTATTCCGCTGCATTCGGCGTGTCGACGAGATCACCCGAAATCACCACGAAATCGAGCCGCGGCTCGAACGCATTCAGGGCCGCCACGCAGTGCTCGAGCGCTTTGGCCGTATCGACGCGGCCGTAGGCCAGCTGCCCCGGCGGCTTGATGTGCAGGTCGGAAATCTGCGCGATGCGAATTTGCTTGGACGACATCGAATTTCTCAATCTTCCGGTGGCAAGAGACGAACGGCTTCCGGCGCGATCGCAAGGCCGACGCGGTCGCCCACTTTGACCTGCGCCAGATTGGGCGCGTCCACAGTCAACGGCTTGTTGGAGGCCCCGCTCACGACCAGGCGCTGTTTCTCGCCATTGAAGGCGACGCTGTCTATCACACCGGTGAGCGCCGCATCTTTTGCTTCCACCAGTCTGATCGCCTCGGGGCGAACCATCGCAACCGCAGCCGCCAGACTGATCTGGCGCGTGATCGGCTGACGCCCGCCCGGCAGGACGAGTTGGCCATTCTCGACGGAGGCCTCGATGATATTCGCCGCGCCGATGAACCCGGCGACGAAGCGGTTGCGCGGCGTGAAATAGATTTCGCGCGGCGTACCGATCTGCGCGATCCTGCCCTTGCTCATCACCACGACGCGGTCGCCGAGCTCCATGGCCTCGGACTGATCGTGGGTAACGTAGATGGCGGTGATGCCGAGCGCGCGCAGGAGGCGGTTGAGCTCGCCTCGCAGGCGTTCGCGCAAGGCCGCATCGAGCGCGGTCAGCGGCTCGTCGAGCAGCAGGATGCCGGGGCGGATCGCAACCGCCCGCGCCAGTGCAACGCGCTGGCGCTGGCCGCCGGAAAGCTGGTCGATCCTGCGATTTTCGAGGCCGGTGATGTTGGTCAAGCGGACCAGCTCGGCAACGCGGGATACTCGCTCGTCCTTCTTCACGCCGCGGATCTTCAAGCCATAGCCGATATTGTCGGCAACGCTCATGTTCGGAAACAGAGCGTAGGACTGAAACACCATGCCGACATTACGCTTCTCGATCGGCACGCTCGTCATGTCCTTGCCGTCGAACAGCACCTTGCCGCCCTCATCCGGCACCTCGAGCCCTGCGATGATGCGCAGCATCGTGGTCTTGCCGCAGCCGGAGGGTCCGAGCAGCACCAGCGTCTCGCCGCGCGCGATGTCGAGCGTCGCGGGCTCCAGCGCGCGCGTACCGTCCGCGAACGTCTTGCCGCAATTCTCGATGCGCACGGACGAACCGTGTCCGATAAATTCGCTCATGTCGCGCGCTCCTTTTCGGCGAAGAGCTGCATCGCGACGAGCAGTGGAATGATCATGATGAAAAAGATCAGCGTATAGGCTGAAGCCACCTCCAGCCGCATCGAGGCGTAGCTGTCGGCAAGCCCGATCGGAAGCGTCTTGGTCAGCGGCGTGTGCAGCATCCAGGTCAGGTTGAACTCGCCGAGCGAGAGCGTCACCACCATCAGGCTGCCGGCGAGGATGCCCGGCACGGCGTTGGGGACAATCACATCGCGAAACCGCCGCCAGGGCGAAGCGCCGAGTGAAGCGGCCCCCTCATCCAGCGTCTTGACGTCGACGGTCGCGAACACCGCCATCACCGAGCGTACCATGAATGGCATGGTGAAGATGACGTGGCCGACCAGGATGAAGAGCCAGGACCTGCGGAATTCGCCGAAGCTGCCATAGGCGAGCAGCAAGGCCAGCGCAATGGCAAGACCGGGAATGGCAAGCGGCAGCGTGATGAGCTCTTCGATGATGCGCGACAGCCGCCCTCCCCGCAAATGCAGCGCGTAGGCCGCAGGCACGCCGACCAGGAGCGTGACTGCAAGCGTCGCAAAAGCAACGAGGAAGGAGAGCCAGATGGTGTCGGCGTAGAGATCCCAGACCTGCGCGACCCATTGCAGGGTGACACCGGAGGCAATGCCGCGGAAATAGTTCACGGTGACGCCGGCGGTGATCGAGAGCGCGGCCGGCACCATCAGGAAAGCAGCGACGATCAGCGTGAAGAGAAGCTGGCCAGTGAAGAGCAGGCGATCGCGCATGATCTCACCCGGCTGCGGCAACGGCGCTGCCGCTGAAGGATCGCGCCAGCACCAGGATGAACCAGGTGATGATGCCGAGCCCGACCGAAAGCGCGGCTGACGTGGCGAAATTCGCGGCCAACGTGAACTCGGTATAGATCAGCATCGGCAATACATCGATATTGGTGGCGAGCGTGAAGGCGGTGCCGAACGCGCCCATGGCGGTCGCAAATGCGATTGCGCCGGAAGCGACAAAGGCCGGCGCCAGCGCAGGCAGCACGACGTCGCGCTGCACCGCCCAGGGACTTGCACCCAGCGAGCGCGCAGCTTCTTCAAGGCCGGTATCCAGCTTCTGCACCGCCGCCATGATGGTGAGGATGACGCGCGGGACCGAGAAATAGAGGTAGCCGAGGAAGAGACCGTAGATTGAATAGGCGAAGACGAATTTCTCCCCGACAAGGTGATTGGAGAGATCGCCGATCAGACCCTGCCGCCCGGCGAGCAGGATGATCATGAAGCCGACGACCACGCCCGGAAAGGCCAGCGGAAAGGTCAGCATCGCGATCAGCACCGCGCGGCCCGGAAAGCGATGCCGCTGCAAGAACATCCCGGCGATGGTGGCGACGACCAGCGTCACCACGGTGGTGGCGGCCGCAAGCAGGACCGTGTTGATCAGCGTTGCGCGATAACGCGGCTCGACCAGGATCGAGAGATATCCGGCGAGCCCCTGCGGCGCCTCTGCGCCGGTGACGACCAGGCGCGCCATCGGCAGCAGGAAGAAGGCTGTCGTCACCACGACGAGAGGCAGCAGGCAGAGCCAGACAAAGGATTTATGCGACATCAGCGAATGGTGCCCCGAGCATCAAGCCGAGGCATCATACTGCATCAACGGACCTCGGCGAGATAGCGGTCGACGAAGCCTTTTTGCGCGCTCTCCATCTCGCCCCAGTCGACGCTCTTCGCGCGGGCGTAGTCGCTATCCGGCAAGAACTTGCTCTTGACCGCGGCCGGCAGCTCGATCGGACGCGCGGGGCGCAGATAGGCATTGGTCCAGATCGCCTGGCCCTTGTCGGAGAGCAGGTAGTCGAGGACCTTCTTGGCCTTTTCCTTGTCGGGGGCGTTCTTCACGAGGCCGACGACATAGGGAAACACCACCGAACCTTCGCAGGGGATGACGAACTCGAAATTGCCCTTCTCGGTGTACTTCGCGCGATAGGCGTTGAAGTCATAGTCGAGCAGGATCGGCATCTCACCGGACACGACGCGCGCATAGGAAGTCTGCTTGGGAACGATCGGATCGTTCTTCTGCAATTCCTTGAAGAAGTTGATGGCCGGGTCGAAATTCTTAGGCGAGCCGCCGAGTGCGAGGTTGATCGCAACCGCGCCGACATAGCCCACTGCGGCCGAGCTTGGATCCAGGTAGCCGACCATACCCTTGTATTCGGGCTTCAGGAGGTCCTTCCAGCAAGCCGGCACCGGCTTGCCGCCGAGCGCGTCCTTGTTCACGAACAGGCCGAGCGTGCCGGAATGGATCGTCGTCCAATAGCCGTCGGGGTCCTTCAGGCCGGCAGGCACCTCGTCCCATTTCGCCGGCTTGTAGGGCTCGAGCGCATCCTGCGCCTTGGCCTTGATGCCAAAGTTGACACCGAAATAGCCGATGTCGCCGACCGGGTTGGCCTTCTCGGCCAGGATCTGCGCCAGCGCCTGCCCGGAGTTCTTGTTGTCGTAGGGAATATCGTAATGGAGGTCGGTCTTGATCGCCTTGAGCATCGACGCCCAGTCCGCCCATTCCGGCGGGCAATTATAGCAGATGACGTCAGCCGCTTTGGCGGATTGCCACGGCGCGAGGCAAGCCAGCGCCAGCAGGATCAAGGCAAAACGGATGGTCTTCATAAGACAGGCTCCGGGCTTATTGGGCTCTGAACGGGAATGGAATCCCAGTATAGGTCGCGCATGAAGGATTTGCGACGTGGCCATTTTGCCCTGCAGCAAAGCTGGGGAGCACCTGCTATGCCCCGCTCGCCTTGCGATAAGACTATAGTTGCAGATATTCTGCTTTCTCAGGAACGCCGCCAAAAGACGTCCCGTCAAACGGAGAGATGCCATGAATCCGCCCGTCAGCGCGCCCGCCATCAAGATCGTCAAATCAGTCCGCGAACAGGTCGCTCCCGACGAGTGGAATGCACGCGTCAACCTTGCCGCCGCTTATCGCCTCACCGCGCTGTATGGTTACACCGAGATGATCGCGAACCACATTTCCTGCCGGGTGCCGGGGCATCACGACCAGTTCCTGATCAACCCCTACGGCATGCTCTACGAAGAGATCAACGCGTCTTGCCTGATCAAGGTCGACGTCGAAGGCAACACGCTGTTCAACCAGACCGACTACAACGTCAACGTTGCGGGCTTCGTGATTCACAGCGCCATTCACATGGCCCGCCACGATGTCGACTGCGTCGCGCACACGCATACGCCGGCCGGCATGGCCGTGTCGGCGATGGAATGCGGGCTTTTGCCGCTGGCGCAGACCTCGATGCGCTTCGTTCACATCGCCTACCATGATTTCGAAGGCATTGCGGATGATCTCGACGAACGCCAGCGGCTGGTGCGCGACCTCGGCGAGCACGAGGCGATGGTGCTGCGCAACCACGGGCTGCTGGTCGTGGGCCGAACCATTCCGGCGGCCTTCAACCTGCTGTATCGCATGGAACGCGCCTGCGAAGTGCAGGTGATGGCACTCTCCTGCAACACCAAGCTGATCATTCCTTCCACCGAAATTCTGGAGAAGACCTTCGACAAGGTGAAGCCGCGGCCGGACAAGCCGAACCGCAATGGCGATCTCGCGTGGCCCGCGCTGTTGCGCAAGCTCGACCGCGTCGATCCGTCGTACAAGAATTAATCCAGGTTGCCCGGGTGCCGCCGCGAGCGCGATAGCTGAATGCTATCGCGCTCAGCTTTTTGGATGATGCGCTAGCGCGGCACCACCGCGGTCGCCTCGATCTCGACCCGCGCGGCCTTTTCGACAAGCCGCACGACCTGCACTAGCGCCATCGCCGGATAATGGGTGCCGAAAATCTCGCGATAGACTCTACCGAGTTCCTTCAGGTTCGACAGATATTCGTCCATGTCGACGACGTACCAGGTGAGACGCACCAAATGTTCCGGCCGCGCATCGCCTTCGGCCATGATCGCCGCGATGTTCTCAAGCGTCTGGCGGACCTGCGCGACAAAGCCCTTCGCCAGATGGCTGTGATGGTCCCAGCCGATCACGCCGCCGGTGACCACGATACGGCCATCGGCGGCCATACCGTTGGCATAACCCTTCGGCGCCGGCCAGCCGCTCGGCTGCAATATCTGCGCGCCCCCTCGCATGTCGCCCTTGGCGAATAGGCTGGGCGCGTCGGTCATGCTCACAAAGTTCTCCATTGGTTATTCTGCGGCGACGCCGGGCGTCGTCGCTTGCGCCGCCTGACGCAGCGCAAATCGCTTCAGTTTTCCGGTTTCGGTCTTGGGCAATTGGCTGACGAACTCGATCGCGCGCGGATATTTATAGGGCGCGATGGTCCGCTTCACATGCTCCTGCAAGGTGGTAGCGAGCGTATCGCCCGCGGTCGCATTCGCAGCAACGACTATATAGGCTTTGACGATCATGCCTCGCGCTTCGTCAGGCGCGCCGACCACGCCGCATTCGGCGACCGCCGGATGCGATAGCAGCGCCGCTTCGACCTCAGGGCCTGCGATGTTATAGCCGGAGGAGATGATCATGTCGTCGGCGCGCGCCACAAAGGAGAAGCGCCCAGTCTCGTCCTGGACGAAGGCGTCACCCGTGAGATTCCATCCGTTGCGCACGTAGTTCGATTGCCTGCTGTCGGCGAGATAGCGGCAGCCGGTCGGACCGCGCACTGCGAGCTTGCCGATAGTCCCGGCCGGCACATCGTTCATTTCGTCATCAACGATCTTCGCTTCGTAACCCACGACCGGGCGTCCGGTCTTGCCGGCGGCGGCATCGCCCTCACGATTGGTGATGAAGATGTGCAGCATCTCCGTGCTGCCGATGCCGTCGAGAATGGTCTTGCCGGTCTTGCGCATCCAGGCATCGAACACAGGCGCCGGCAAGGTTTCGCCCGCGGAGACGGCAAGGCGCAGCGACGACAAATCGGCACCCTTGTCCATGGCAGCCATCATCGCGCGATAGGCGGTCGGCGAGGTGAAGCAGATCGTGGCCTTGTAGGTCTCGATGATCTTGACCATTTCGGGTGGCGAAGCATTTTCCAGCAGCGTCGCTGTAGCGCCAAAGCGCAACGGGAATACTGCAAGCCCACCGAGTCCGAAGGTGAAGGCGAGCGGCGGCGAGCCGACAAAGACATCGTCGGGCGTGACCTTCAAGACTTCTTTCGCGTATCCGTCTGCCACCGCGAGGATGTCGCGGTGGAAATGCATGGTGGCCTTCGGTTCGCCCGTGGTGCCCGATGTAAATCCGAGCAGCGCCACATCGTCGCGGCCGGTTTTCACCGCGTCGAATCTGACGGGCTTGTTCAGTGCCACGCGATCGAGCTCGGCATCATGGTTCGACGTGCCGTCGAAATTAACGACCTGTTTGAGGAAGCGGCTGGTCTTGGCGCAGGCGACGAGCTCATCGGCGATGCGGCTATCGGTGAGTGCGAGCGCAATCTCTGCCTTGTCGACGATCTTGCTCAATTCACCCGCGCGAAGTAGCGGCATGGTGTTGACGACCACGGCGCCGGCCTTTGTCGCCGCCAGCCACGCGGCGACAAGTGCGGGATTGTTGCCGGAGCGGATGAGGACGCGGTTGCCGGGCTTGACGCCGTAATTTTCGACCAGCGCATGCGCCAGCCGGTTGGACCAATCGGCCAGTTCCTTGTAGGTACGCTGGCGGCCATTGCCGATTAGCGCAATGCGGTCGCCCATTCCCTGCTCGACGATGCGATCAGTCAGCTCTACGGCGGCATTGAGATAATCAGCATATTGGAACTCGGGCCGGTCGAGCAGCATCTCCGGCCATTGCCCGCCTGGCGGCAGATTGCGCCGCGCGAAATCATCGACGTGACCCGACGGGCCAAGTTTTGGAGTTTTAACTGACATTGGCCCCTCGCTTTCCGAACGGCTTGCAAGACCAACTCGAAGGCGCCCGGCGGCGCTTTATCTCTAAACATTTTATACTTAAAATAATTTGGCGCAAGAGCGGAATTCACGGCAACACACGGGAGAAGACGGAGGAATGCGGCCTAGCGCCGCGCCAATTCCTTGAGCCGCGCGACCATTGGCGAGGCGGGGTCGGCGAGCGGCGCGATCGCGGTAAAGTGGTTCGCACCTTCGATCGTGCCATAGCGCGTCGCCAGCCCCGCCGCGCCCCAGGTTTCCGTGATCGTCCGGCTCTGACGGAGATATTCTGCGCTCTCATCGCCGCCGACAACGGCATCAAGACTGCCATGGGTGGGCGGCTTCCAGAACAACGGGCTCGCCGCTTTCGCAGCCACCGGATCAAGCTGCAACGCCTTGTTGATCGATGTCTCGACCAGCGGCACGAGATCGAACAGACCGGAAATCGCATAAGCTGCGATGACAAGCTCTTCTGGCAAGGAAGCATCCAGCGATTGCCAATCCGTCGTGAGCAGACAGGCCGCGAGGTGTCCGCCGGCCGAATGCCCACTGATCACGAGCGGCCTGCCGAGCCGCGCCAATTCGCGCGCGGCGGCACGCATCTGCTGAATGATGGTATCGACGCTGACCTGCGGACACAGATCATAGCTCGGCACGGCAACGTCGATGCCATGCGTATTGAGGCCTTTCGCACAATGGCTGGACGAAGAACCGTCGAGTGCCTGCCAATAGCCGCCATGGATGAAGACGACGATCGGTCCCTGCCCGTCGCCGGCGAAGAAATCGATGGTATGGCGGGTGCTGCTCGCGATAGGCGGCCGCATCCTTTGCCCAGCCCGCCATGAGTGTCGGATTCTCCGGAACCCGCGCGCGATTGTTGTATTCCACCTCGTAGTCGATCCCGGCCATGTTTACGGCGTTCTCGGACCAGCGTATTT
>Ga0134128_10007054_pt1 | contig 13576 bp, 16 predicted proteins | sample KB31754_FD_96462 | JGI IMG/M metagenome (GOLD analysis project Ga0134128, IMG submission 96462) | Terrestrial soil microbial communities with excess Nitrogen fertilizer from Kellogg Biological Station, Michigan, USA - KB3-175-4 | ecosystem: Environmental > Terrestrial > Soil > Unclassified ... | reverse complement strand
GTGCTGCTCTTCTTCCCGGCGCTCGGGCTCGAACTGGCCGCGGCCCCGGCGCTCTTCGCCTCGCGCGCACCGGATTGCTGCGCCGCCGCGCACGAAGCCAGCGCCAGCGAGGCGGCAATCAGAATCGTGCTACGAGCCATTGCTTCGATTTTCCATCTTTTGAGCGCGTGTGTTTTCCAACAGAGCCTGCAGCGTTGTCGTGCATACTTCCGGGCCGTGCTGCATCAGATCGTCAAACGTATACCGCCCGGTCGCAACGGCGATGGTCGGCAGACCATGGGCGCGGGCCGCTTCGATATCAAAAGGAGTATCGCCCACCACGCACACACTTTCCACTCGACCCGGCTCGCGTCCGCTTTCCGATCGCAGGATCGCCCTCGCCTGCTGCGCCGCATGCGCGATCATGTCCGGCCGATCCTCAAACCGGTCGCTGAATCCACCAAACGAGAACCAGCTGTGCAGCCCGGCGTTCTCCACCTTGAGCCACCCGATCTTCTCCAGATTGCCGGTGGCCAGTCCCAGCAGCGCGCCCTTGCGCTCCAGGTGTTCCAGCACCGCCTCCACTCCCGGCATGATCATCGGCAGCAACTCCGAACGGCGTGCCACGACATGCGCCGACATCGCCTGCAGCACTTCCTCCCGGTGCGGACGCCACGCCGTATCCTCCACGCTGGCCAGGCGGAAGGCGTCCCGGAGGATTCCCGGGTCGGTGTTGCCGGCCAGCGTCACCCCTTCGAGTTCCAGTTCCCGGCCCATCACGGCCCGCACACTCTCGAAGAAGGCGTCAAAGTGGATGCGGTCGCGGTGGCGCAGCAAGGTCCCATCGATGTCAAAGAGATAGGCTGGCTGTTCGTCCCAGTCGAAGCCTTCCTGGATGTAGACGCGAGAATCAGCAGCAGCGCTCATCTTCTACAAGGGTAAAAGGGAAGGGGCCCCGGCGCGAGCCCTCTGGCAGGATGCCGAAAATCTAACGCCGCCGCGCCAACTCGCGCCGACAGCCCGTCCATGGCAGCCGCCTAACCCGAAAGTGCCATAACCATCAGGCGGCGTTCGACTGTACGCTGACCAGGACTCGTCTTCGAGGCTGCGAACATGAATGATTGGGACCGCTACGTTAGGATGAAGAGCCTCCGGGAACAGTGGGAGGACCGCGTGGCCTCCTGCAAGCAGCGTCTCCGCAACGGCGACCTGCATACCCCGGAAGGCCAGCTGATCAGGCAGGAAATTTCGGTCTACGAAACCGTGCTGAACGAGTTCGTATCGCACCTGGATCTGCCTCGGGAATGACGGAGGTAGACGCGTCGGCCTTTCGCTGGCGGCCGTTCACGCGCTAAAGCGCCCGAGCCAGCGCACGTCTCTGCCAGGATTGGCCCATCTGAAGCTGTCGGCCATGCATAAAGGACCCGGACCTGCACGGTCCGGGTTTTTTATGCTGAGTGCCGATTCCTGCGTGGGCTAATAGCCCGCCTTCGCTAGATCGCCAGAGGGAAGGGAACTACCGCGCCATCTGCTTGGCGTCGAACAGTGCTCGCTCGCTTCGAGGCGGCCGCCTCAGTCCGCTGCGAACCTGTGTTGGGTCGATCTCCAGTTCAGCGAGAATCCGGCTCAGCGTGTTGCGATGGACGCCCAGTTCCTTCGCTGCCTTGCACTGGTTGCCCCTGTGAGAGGCCAGGACTTCCAGGATGAAGCGGCGTTTGAATTCCCGTACCGCCTCTTCGTACGTGATCCCGCCGGCGTGCATTTGCGTCACCAGATTATCCAGCTCGCGTTTCACAGGGAACCTCTTTCCTGATCCCGGATCACCGGGCAATTCGTCCAGTACGTCAAACCTACGCTGCGGGTTTCATCCAGTCCGGCTGATCCTTCCGCAGAACCACAACCCCAGCACGAATCTTCTGTTGCAAATCGGCAGGAGCCACGACCGCCACCCGGTGCGCCATGCTCAGAAATCCTGGAGCCAGACGCGACCTTTGAAACCACGTGGCGCTGGGCCAAAACGCGGCAATCACCATCACCGCAATTGTGACCAGCGCGCACCCTTTCACCAGACCGAACGCCGCCCCCGCGGCTCGGTCTGCCCAGCCCAGCCCGATCGACTTTACTGACCACCGCAGAAACCTGCCCGCCAGCGCTGCCGCAATCATCACCCCCAGCGCGATCAGCAGGAAAGACACCGCCTGGGCCAACGGTATGGAGTGGATCCAGCTTCCCACCCAGGGCATCAGCCGCTGATAATCCCAGCTCGCCAGCAGCAGGCCAAGAATCAGCCCCGCAAGCGAAAACACCTCGACGACCAGTCCTGTCTTCGCCGCCGAGACGATAGAAACCATCACGATCACGACAATAGCCCAGTCGATTGCCGTCATAGAGCTTCCTTTACATCGACGGAACCCGCCCCGTCAGAAGGCGGAAAGCTTCCGTATATTTCTTCAGCGTGTTCTTTACGACTTCCTCCGGCAGACGCGGAGCCGGAGCCTGCTTGTTCCAGTGAATGCTCTCAAGATAATCCCGAACGTACTGCTTATCGTAGGAAGGCTGAGGTTTTCCGGGCCGGTAATGTTCCGCGTCCCAGAACCGCGAGGAATCCGGCGTCAGCGCCTCGTCTGCCAGCACGATCTTTGAAGGAACTGGCGGGCGCGGCTTCGCGTCCATCTTAAATTTGGGATTCATCTCCCAGCCCTTCGTCCCAAATTCGAACTTTGTGTCGGCGATCAGGATTCCTTTGCGCTCGGCAGCACTTGCGGCTGACGTATACAGCTTCAGCGTCAGCTCGCGCAGCTTCTCCGCCGTCTCGGCGCCCACCAGCTCAGCCATCTTGTCGAAGCTGATGTTCTCGTCGTGCTTTCCGCGGAGACTCTTGGTTGCCGGCGTAAAGATGGGCTCCTTCAGCATGTCGCTTTCCCACAAGCCCGGGCGGATCGGGATCCCGCAAATCTTGCCCGTCTCCTTATATTCCTTCCAGCCCGATCCCGCCAGATAGCCGCGCGCGACGCACTCCACCGGAAACATCTGCACCTTGTGCACCAGCATGGAGCGCTCCTTCAGGATGTCGCGATAATCCCACGCTTCATCGGGATACTCGAGCGGTGTAGCGGAGATCAGATGGTTCGGAACGATGTCGCTCAGTTCACCGAACCAGTACACCGAGAGCTGGTTGAGAATTTTTCCTTTGCCGGGGATGCCGTTCGCGAGCACGTAGTCGAACGCAGAGATGCGATCGGTCGCGATCATCAGCAGGTTTTCGCCGATGCTGTAAACGTCCCGAACTTTGCCCCGGGCAAACAGGGTGAGCTTTGGGAAATCGGTTTCGGTCAGAGCGTGCAATGCGAAAACGGCCTTCCTGCTGTGTCGAACAGTTCTTCTGCCAACTGCACATCAGGGATCCTCAGCCGGCAGAGAAACACCGCATCGGATGATGTTTTCAGGATGAGGAAATTCTCAGGTGAAACGATGATGGCTTATGGCTGAATTCCGATTGTGCGATTCGCTTCCCGCTTTGTCAACGACGATCCATGCTGCGTTCCTGCGTGCGTAACACACCTCGGTAATGAGTGCCGCGTTACGCAAGATCGGCAGCTGCGCCGCATCTGATGCGGCTCTCGCTATTCCCGATACGCCGAAGGTTTCGACGCCGTCGTGCGCACGCCCAGGCCGTTCAGACGGCTGCGCGCCTGCGCTGCTTCCGGCGTCTGCGGATACCGCGCGATCAGCGCGCGCAAATCGCGAATGCCCTCCTCGCGCTGATGCGTCGCCAGCTCAGCTTCTCCCTTGCGCAACTGGGCTGCGGGCGCCTTCGCGCTGCCGGGAAAATTCTGAAGCACAGTTTCGTAGTTTTTAATCGCGTCGGGATACTTTCCTTGCCGGTATGCGATTTCGCCGAGATAGAACTGGGCATTGCCTGCGAGGTCGTCCTGCGGATAATACCGCAGCACATCACCGAACTCATTCGCGGCAAGATCGTAGTGCGCGCTCTGGTAATCCGCCATCGCGCCCTGATAAAGCTGCTTCACGGGAGGAGCCTGCGGCTGCGTCTGCTGCGGTGTCGCGGGCTGCTGGTTCTGGTTGGGCCCAGGCTGCCCCGGCTGGCTGTTGTCGCCCGGCTGCTGTCCGGGCTGTCCCTGTTGCTGCTGCGCGTTCACGTTTTGCAGTTGCGACTGGATCGCCTGCAGCTGCGCCGTCATCTTGTCGATGCGGCTCCGCAGTTCGTCCACCGAGTCGTTGATACCCTGCATCTGCGTCGAGAGCTGCTCGATCTTTCCCCCGCCCGCGTCGTTCTGCGACTGCAGCTGATTCTGCAGCGTGGTCATCGTGGAACCCATGCGGTTCACATTGTCCGCAATCGCCTGGATCACGTGCTGCATCACGCTGAGCTGCTGGTTCTGCGAGTCCTGCAGATGCTGCAGCTGATCCTGCAACTGCTGTACCTGGGTCTGCAGCTGGATGATCTCCTTGGAAACCGCATGTGCCCGTGGAACGGACCCAAAGGCCAGGAAAGTGATAAGGAAGGCAGATAAAGCCAGGGTCTTTCGCATAGGTGATCCCCGCAGGAGCGCAGGATGCGCTCAACTTCAATCTTACAGGCCGCAGCAACGGCCAGGCGAACGGCGGCTGCAGCGTCTGCTGAACTGCTCCCACCCTGATCGCCCCGCGGCCGGAGCCATCAGGGTGGGACCTTGCTTTCAATGCGATACAGTCGCCGCTACTGATCCAGCGTGAACTGTGCGCGACGGTTCTGCTGCCAGCACGCTTCGTTGTGCTCGCTGCAGAAGCTCTTCTCCTTGCCGTAGCTCACCGTGCGCAGCCGGTCCGGAGATACGCCTGCGCTGACCAGCGCCTGCTTGGCCGCATTCGCGCGGTTCTCGCCCAGCGCCAGGTTGTATTCGGTCGAGCCGCGCTCGTCGCAGTAGCCGCCGACCACAACTTTCAGGTTCGGATGCTGATTCAGGAAGTTGGCATCTGCCTGAATCGTGCTCTGCGCGTCCGGACGCACATCGTAGCTGTCGTAGTCGTAGAACACCGGCTTCACGGCCGCTTCAAATGCGTTCTCATCGATGTTTTGTTCGGTCGGCTGCGTCGGTGGAGGGGGTGCCGCGTTCACCGTTACTGTGGCGGTGGCGTCTGCCGATCCGCCATCGCCGTGCGCGATCAGGTGATAGCTGGTCGTCTGCGTCGGGTGCACCGTCTGCGTTCCGGACGAGGCTACCTGCCCGAGGCCTTCAATCGAAACGTCGGTCGCATCCGTGGTCTTCCACGTCAGTGTCGAGCTCTCGCCCGAGTTGATCGTATCCGGCGTTGCGGTGATGGAAGCAGTCGGCGCCGGGGCCTGTGCCGTGGGTGGCGGTGGCGGCGGTGGTGCGGGCTTCTTCTTATGGCATCCGGCCACTGTCAGCAGCGCCGCCAGACTCGCGGCGAGCACCATGGATTTGCGGTTCGAATAGTGCACTTCGCTCCTCCTTCAGGAGTATTTCAGTGATTCACCAAGGCAAAGCGGCTCAGATTTCCATCCGGTCCGCTCAACGTCGTCCAGTTACTTCCAGCTCCAGTTCGGCATGGTGTTGTCGCCGCCGTGGGTCAGCTGTTGCTGTTGTGTTCCGTCCGCCAGCATCATCCAGAGTTCGCTGTGTCCCGCCTGCTCGCGCTGGAAGACGATGTGCCGCCCGTCCGGCGACCACGAAGGCGCGTCATTCGCCCCCGCCTCATGGGTCAGCTGCGTCCAGCGCTTGCTGGCAATATCCATGATGTAAATGTCTTCGCCGCCCGGGGCTCCTGGACCGTAGCTGCGGTTCCACGCAAAGGTCAGGAACTGTCCGTTCGGCGACCACGATGGCGCGCTCGCATATCCCCCGTCCGTCATGCGCGTCACGTTCGCGCCATCGGCGTCCATGATGTAGATCTGCGGCAGACGCGTCCGTCCGCTCACCCACGCCAGCCCCATGTTCGTCTTCGGATTCCACGTCGGAGACACATCCGGCCCGCGGAACGCCGTCACGCGCCGGGGAGCCGCCCCCGAAGCGTCCGTTACGTAAATGTCCGGGTCGCCGCCGCGATCTGATGAGAACGCCAGCTTCGTCCCGTCGCTCGACCATGAGGGGGACACCGTCGTCCCGCCCCACGACGGAAACGCCACCATCCGCCCCAGCACCAGCGAATACATTCGGATCGACCAGCCGTTCTTGCCGAGCGAACTGAACGCCACGCGCGTGTTGTCCGGCGAAACCCGCGGCGACAGCGAAATCGTGTCGAGATGGGTTAGCTGCCGCTGGTTCATGCCGTCGTAATCCATCACCCAGATTTCCTTGTGGCCGGTGCGCGCCGAAACGAAATAAATCTTCGTTTCGGCAATCCCCGGCATCCCGCCGAGCTGCTTAATAATTTCATCGGCAAACCGGTGCGCAATCTCACGTGTATTTTCGACGGTGGCTTCGTTCGTATATTCCTTGCCCAGCACCTGCGGATTGGTGGTGCTCTTCGTGTCATCGAGGAAGCCCTGCACCGTCACCCGTCCCGCGTTAAGGGCCAGCGAGCCAAACGCAACATAGGCGGCATTCGAAGGCTCGCCCGCCCATGTGGCCAGCTGAATCTCCTGCGGCGACCCCGGCGTCACGTTCGGGATCATGCTCTTCGAAACCACGTCGAAGATCCCGGCATAACGCAGATCGTTATAGAGCGTCTGGTCGAAGGCCGACTTCAGGCCGCCCGTTTGCGGATCCGCCGATACCGCCTTCAGATCGGCCGCCGCAATGCGAATTTTGTTCACGCCGAGATTCGTGCCGGTGCGCACCCAGTCCTGCGCCTGGAGGCGATTGGTCGATGCAACGAAGGTGACAAGAATGAAAACGGAAAGGAGAAACGACTTGCGGGGAAGGTTCTGCATCATGCGCTTTTCGTATCCTTGTGCGTCAATCGTCCTCCGCAGTGCTTCGCTGGACGGAAAGAGAATCGAAGTTCAGGCCCGTTCCCGCCTGGAGCATGAGCGCGCGCGACGCGCCACTCTCTCCGCCGGGATCTCCCATCTGCGCTATGGACGGTGGCTCGCTGTACACGGCAACGCCGATCGCCAGGTTTCCGCTCATTTCGGCTGATCGTAAGTGAAAGTGTACTCCACGGAGACGTTGTTGCCTGTGTACTGATCAGGCAACGGGCCGAAGCTTTCTACCCGCTGCACTGCTTCCACCGCGGTCCGGTTCAGCGTGGGCGACGAGCTCGCACCGGTCAGGTGAATATTCGTCGGCCGGCCATCGCGGCCGATCGTGAACGTCACGTTGGTCTGGCTGCCCACCCGCGTGCTCGCGTCAATCTGGTACGTGTACCAGTTTTGGCTCACCAGCCTCGTAATCTTCTCCACGTACCAGGGAAACCGCGACGCGAAGTCTCCGCCGGCGATGTTCACCGGGCCGCCTGTGCGCGGACTTGTGCCCGCTGAGTGCGCGAGATTCGAAGCCCCGGCCTCGCCGTAATTCGCCCGATTGTCGGTGTTGGTCGGTTGTGAGTACTTCGGCGCCGCCGGCTGCGGCTTCTCCGCCTGCTTCAGCTTCATCTGGTGCGTCGGAATCGGAATCGCATCCGGCTCCTGGATGGGGATCGTCGCCTTCGACGGAGGAGCCGGAGAAGGACTCGGATGTTCTGTCGCCAGCACGTTAGGCGTCGGCGGTGTTACCGACGGCAGGGGAACCGTGGGCGCGGAACTCACCAGGGTCGCCTGCACCGCTCCCGGAGGGGCGTTGTTCCCCCATTCACTACCGCGCACCCGGTCGTTCACAAACATCAGCAGGGCCAGCGCGGCCACAATGCCGACATGCAGCATGATCGAGCCGCCAAACGATTTGCCAAAGGGCTCATGCTGCCATTCGATAATGTCTCTGGGCATCCTTCTCCGACTTCCGTCTCCAGTTTGACGCGTCCTGGCACCTGAAACAACCCTGACCGACGCGGAAAAATCACCGTGCTGAATCGAAAGGCATACGGGTCTTTGACGACGATTCCTCGAACATTGCGTTTCAGCCCGCAGCACCTGTGGTGCAAATTCTGTGCACAACCTAAGCCGGCGGTTACTCGACCTACGGTGTAGGTAACTGAGGTAACCTATTCAGTTTATTTGACTTTGGCAACTGTCCGGCCTACGATTTGCATGAATCTGGCATCCCGCGTGCTCCTGTGCAGACCATTACACATTCCCGGAGGTGTACGATGCGCTCCGTTTACCCTTGGCTGACCGCAGCAGCAATTCTGACGGCAGCCGTTCTGGTGGGCTGTGGTGTAACAAATTCCGCGCCAACGTCGGGCAGGGCCACCGTTAACGTGGTTCTCAGCGATCCGGCGACCTGCGAAGCCCCCAATGGACCTTTTTCCCAGGTGTGGGTAACGATTACAGACGTTAAGGCCAGCACCAATGCGAATGCCGGCGATAACGACTCCAGTTTTGTTGATCTGACACCAGGACTTTCCGCCAAACCGCAACAGGTCAACCTGCTCGGCATCGCGAACAACCAGTGCTTCCTCGCCAGCCTTGGCTCGACCCAGGAACTCCAGGCCGGCAGCTACCAGCAGATTCGCGTGTTCCTCGCCCCGAACTCCGCGACCGTTGCCAACAATAAGTGCACGAACGGCGTGAACTGCGTCGTCTTCAACGACAACAGCCAGGCCGAACTGCAGCTTTCGAGCGAAGCCCAGACGGGCATCAAGATCCCCTCCGGCCAGATCGCGAACGGTCAGTTCGCCATCGACAAAGGCCAAACCAAGGACCTCGACATCGATTTCAATACCTGCATCTCGATCGTCGCGGAAGGTAATGGCCAGTACCGCCTGAAGCCGGTCCTCCATGCCGGAGAAGTCAGCACCACGGCGACCTCCATCAACGGCACGATCCTCGACAAGGCGACCGGCAAGCCGGTCGACGGCATGGTCGTTGTCGCTCTCGAGCAGAAGGATTCCACCGGAGTCGACCGCATCTTCATGACGGCCTCCGCCGATGCCTCCGGCGGATTCGTCTTTTGCCCGCTGCCCTCCGGCGCGTATGACATGGTCATCGTCGCCGAAACCACTGCCGGGATGGCCTATGCTCCGGTCGTCACCACCGGCATCAGTCCCGGCGAGACGGTCGGCACGGTGAACCTGCAAGCCCCGACTGCGGCCGCGAAGCTCACCGGGATGGTGACGTCGACCGGCAATTCCACCGGCGTTCCCGTACTTGTACAGCTCAGCTTCCTGCAGCAGGTTTCGAGTGGCTTCAGCGTCACTATTCCTCTGCTGCCAAACACGAACCAGTCGGCTGCCACGCTTTCCTTCGCAACTGCTCCCGGCACCGGCACCAATCCCTGCCCGGCGAACACCGACTGCTTCACGTACTCCGCCGACATGCCCGTCTCACCGCTTTATGCGGGAGCCTGGGCATCCAGCGGAGCAGTCCTTGCTCAAATCTCCGCTGCGGCGTACACCGCGGATGCGATCGCCTTCGAGGCGACCTCCTCCACGACGCGCGACTGCTCTGTGGCGACGCCGGCGGAAGTGACTTCCACACCGACCGTCACGCCGCTCGCCGGAAGCAGCGTCAGCATCAACCCACTGGCGTTCTCGAACTGCCAGTAGTCAACCGGACCGCGGGAGAGCCGTTGCGCTCTCCCGCATCTGTTTCAACCGTAGCGCCGCTCTCCGTGCCGCTGAATCTGCTTCGGTGAATCACAGAAAACGCCGGGCAGCCCACGGGGGCCTGGCCAGAGGCAAATCAGCGCGGGAGTTTGGCTCCAGAACGTTGACTCCCCGCCTAAATTCCCGTATTCTGAAGTCCTTGCGCAGTGTGCGTTCGCCTCTCCGTGCCTCATCGCCGGATTCTGGCGTCGCTCGGGAACCTGAACAATCTGGGCCGATTTCCGGACGGGTTCTCTTAAGTGATCTGCGCCAACTCACGCGTACAGCATCTGTAAGCCGCGGAAGAGTTCTTAAGCCGCGGGCCCGGTGTTGCGTGCGAGATTTTTAGTTTTTCGCCTTTGCGAGGGAGAGTACGAAACAGATGTCGACCTATATTCCGAGCGCGCGCGAGATCAACCGCAAGTGGTTCGTCGTCGACGCCAGCGGCAAGACGCTGGGCCGACTCGCTACCGAAGCGGCCAGCGTGCTGAGCGGCAAGCGGAACCCCAGATATACGCCCTTCCTCGATATGGGCGACCACGTCATCGTCATCAACGCCGCGAAAGTTCGGCTGACCGGCCTGAAGGCACAGAGCAAGCAGTATCGCCGTTACACCGGATTCCCCGGCGGCCTGCGCGAAGAGTCCTTCCTGCGCCTCATTGAGCGCCGCCCCGAGAAGGTCGTGGAAGAGGCGATCAAGGGCATGCTGCCCAAGACCAAACTCGGCCGCAAAATGGCCACCAAGCTCAACGTTTACCGTGACGATAAGCACCCGCACGCGGCCCAGAAACCTGAGCCGCTGGAAATCAGCGCATAAGGACTAAGGACGATACATGGCAGATCTGGTTCAGTATTACGGCACGGGACGGCGGAAGTCGGCGATTGCGCGCGTGTATCTGCGCCCGGGCAGCGGCAACTTTGCGGTCAACGGCAAGCCATTCGAGACCTACTTTGTGACCGAGCAGCAGCGGGTCGCTGCGAAGAAGTCGCTGGTCGTCAGCGATACCGCCGCTACGTTCGACGTGGTGACCACGGTGTCCGGAGGCGGCGTGGCCGCCCAGGCGGATGCCGTGAAGATGGGCATCGCCCGCGCCCTGCTCGAGTTCAACGTTGAGCTGCGCAAGGCCCTCAAGGCCGAAGGCCTGCTTACCCGCGACGCCCGCGTCAAGGAACGCAAGAAGTACGGCCAGAAGGGCGCCAGAAAGAGATTTCAGTTCAGCAAGCGTTAATCGCTGCGAACTGGATGAAGAGTTTTGGGTTCGGTTCACAGGGATACGGTGTCTCCTGCACCTTGTCTCTTCAACCTGACTCCTGAGTTCAGGAAGTAAATCTGCTCGTTCACGCGAGCATAAATCCCGGCCCGGAACGTTGCCGGGATGCAGTCCAAAGAGGAGGTCGTTTGGCCACTATCACCATGAAGGAGCTGCTCGAAGCGGGAGTCCACTTCGGGCATCAGACCAAGCGCTGGGATCCGCGGATGAAGGAATACATCTTCGGCGAGCGCAACGGTATTTACATCATCGACCTGCAGAAGACCCTGAAGATGTTTAAGGAGGCGTCGAAGTTCGTCACCGATCTTGCGGCCCAGGGCAAAGTCATTCTGTTTGTCGGCACCAAGCGCCAGGCGCAGGATGCCATCGCTGAAGAAGCCACTCGCTGCGGTATGTTCTACATCAACCAGCGCTGGCTCGGCGGGCTCCTGACCAACTGGATCACGGTGCAGAAGTCGGTGAAGCGCCTTCAGGAAATCGATGAGATGGCCAGCGACGGCCGCTACAACCTGCTCACCAAGAAGGAAGTCATTCGCCTCGAGCGCGAGCGCAAGCACCTGCAGGCGAATCTTGCCGGCATTAAGAGCATGCGCAGGCTCCCCGATGCCATCTTCGTCGTCGACTCGTCGAACGAAGCCATCGCCGTCAAGGAAGCCCGCAAGCTCGGCATCCCGGTCGTGGCCGTCGTCGATACGAACTGCGATCCGACCGTGGTCGACTACGTGATCCCCGGCAACGACGACGCCCTGCGCGCCATCCGGCTCTTCACCTCGAAGGTCGCCGACTCTGTGATCGAAGGTGCCGCAGCAGCCGGCGACAAGCAGTATGCGGCAGAAATGGCCGGCGTCACCGGTAACCTCACCGCGGTGGCCGAAGGCGAAGCCCCGGCGGACGCGGCTCCCGAAGGCGAAGACCTCGACCTCGAAGCGGCCCTCGGCGGCGGAATCCGCAAGGCGCCCGCCATCGTGGCGGCTCTCGACGAAGCCGAGGCAGCCGAAACCGGCTACTAAGAACCACGCGGGACGGCCCGCGACGTCTGCAAAAGCGTGGCTGCCGTCATCCGGGGCCACGCTTTTTGTGTGTCACCAACCTGGTGAGGGTGGGATCAACAAAAGCTTGTATCAGGAGCTTGTATCAGGGCGCGACTACAGTCGTACCGTTCAGAACCCGCTGAGGTGGACGCCACCCGCCGGGGATGAAAAGATTGAAGGAGAAGCAAAAGGAAATGTCTACCGTGACTGAAAAGATCGATGCCAGGCTGGTCAAAGAACTGCGCGAGAAATCCGGTGCGCCCATGGGCGATTGCCTCAAAGCGCTGCAGGAATCCAAAGGCAACATGGAAGAAGCTTTCGTGATCCTGCGCAAGCGGGGCATGGCCTCCGCGCAGAAGAAGGCTTCCCGCAGCACCAACGAAGGCGCCGTGGGCCAGTACATCCACGCCGGCGGCAAAATCGGCGTTATCGTCGAGGTCAACTGCGAGTCCGACTTCGTCGCTCGCACCGAAGATTTCCAGGAGCTGCTCAAGGACATCGCCATGCACATCGCCGCCACGGACCCGCGTTACATCCGCCGCGAAGACGTGACCCCCGAAGACCTCGAGCGCGAGAAGGAGATCTACCGCGCCCAGACTGCCGCCATGGGCAAGCCCGCCAACGTCGTCGAGAAGATCGTCGACGGGAAGATGGGCAAGTTCTACGAAGAAGTCTGTCTGCTCGAGCAGCCCTTCATCAAGGAACAGTCCGTTACCATCAAGGACCTCATCGCCACCAAGGTCGGCAAGCTCGGCGAGAACATCACCGTCCGCCGCTTCGCCCGCTTCAAAGTCGGCGACCCCAACTGGACCGTCGCTCAGATCAAGCAGACCGAAGAAGCGGCTGCGGAGTAGCGGCGACTCGCAGGTCCTGCATTGCACGAAAAGCCCGGCCACCGCGCCGGGCTTTTCCCTTGCACGCAGCGCGCTCATAAACATCCAACTCCCCGTCTTTCGTAATAGCCCCCGCGATTCTCCCATCGATGAAATACTGAATGCAATCGATTGAGCTTGGCAGTTGCTCGCGCGCCCGATGAAAACCAAAGCTCTGCTGGAAAAACTAATCGAGATCGAGCGCGCGCTGGCGCACGGACAATACACGACCGCCCGCTCCCTCGTCCTCGAAGCCGAAGACGCTGTCCTCCAGATCGAGCGTGAGATGATCCGCATCCAGACCGACAAAGTCCGCCGCTCCGCCTAGCCCGCCGTCCCGATCACGCCACCTCCTGCAAACGCTTCGCCCGATAATTCGCCCGAAAGCGTTCCCGCCGCTCCTGCGTCGCCTCCTCCGAGTAGATCAGCGCCGCTAGCTGCCGAAACCCGCTCTCCAGCTCCGCTACCGTCATATGCGACGGCCGGAAGTTCACGTCGAACAGCGTACACAGCTCCCACGCCTCCTCGCGCAGAAGACGTCCCTCCCGTTGCAGCCGCGCATACAGCGGAGTTCCTGGGAACGCCGTTTGCACCGTGATCTGCACGTCATACAGGCCGCTGGCCCGCACAAAATCCCACACTCCGTCGAACGACTCCGGCCCCATCCCATCCAGGCCCAGCACGAAGCAGCCGTTCACGCGGATCCCGCGATCCTGAATTGCCCGCAGCGCCCCCAGGTACCGGTCCACCCGCTTCGCCTTCCAGTTTGACTGCTGCT
>Ga0134128_10007053_pt1 | contig 13577 bp, 13 predicted proteins | sample KB31754_FD_96462 | JGI IMG/M metagenome (GOLD analysis project Ga0134128, IMG submission 96462) | Terrestrial soil microbial communities with excess Nitrogen fertilizer from Kellogg Biological Station, Michigan, USA - KB3-175-4 | ecosystem: Environmental > Terrestrial > Soil > Unclassified ... | reverse complement strand
GGACAGGGCGGCGCGGCGCGCGCGGTCGTGGTCGCGTCGTCGGTCGCGGCGCTGGGCTCCGTGACGCTGGGCTCCGGGGCCGTGCTGAGCGGCGCGATCCGCCTGCCCGACGGGACGGCGCCGGGCGCGGGCGAGGTGGCGGCGATCGCGGCGGTCCCGCCCGACTCCTCCGACTTCCTCTACGCGGCGCTGAGCGCGGACGCGAGCGGCCGGGTCGCCGGGTACTCGGTCGGCGGCATGACGCCGGGCAAGACGTACCGGCTCCTGGTCTCGGGGCCGGGCGGCGCGTACGTGCCGCCCGAGGCGTCGGCGGTCGTGCTGGCCAGCTCGGCCGACGTCCGCGCGATCGACCTCACGCTGCGCCCGCCGGCGGGGCCGGTCTCGCTGCGCGCGACGCGCTCGGGCTCGCGCTGGGCGATGACGGCGATTTTCCCGCGCCCGCTGCGCGCGCTGACGCCGGCCGACTCCGATCCCGCGCTCCTGCTCTCGACCGCGGCGGCCGCGGGCGTGCTGAGCGGCGGGTCGCTCGGGGCCGACCGGCGGACGCTGACGGCGTTCTACGACGCGGGGCTCGGCGAGACGTCGGCGCTGTTCCTCGCCAGCGGGACCCTGGCGGCGACGGATTGGTCGTCGTCCAACCCGGCGGCGCGCCAGCTCGTCGCGAGCGCGACGGCCTCGGTCAGGCTGGCGGGCGACGGGCTCACCCTGTCCTCCGTGGCCAACGGCCTCGGAGGGGCGCTCACCTTCGACGGCGACGCGGGCCGCGTGGTCCTGCCGCGCGGCGCGTTCAACGCCGACTCGGGCGCCTCGATCCCGGTCTCGTTCTCGCGCTCGGCGGCGGCCGACGCCTTCGGGGCGCTGGCTCCTCCGCCGTCCGTCGCCGGCGCGCTGTACGACGTCTCCCTGCCGCCGGGCGTCCCGACGGGGCTGGCGCGCCCGGCGGAGCTCACGCTGGCGTACTCGACGTCGGTCGCCGATCCGTCGACGCTGAACGTGTACTGGTACAACCCGGCGGCGGGCGCCTACGTGCTCCAGCCCGACGTGCTCGGCGCGCCGCCCCTCGTCGACCGTTCGGCGCGCACGGTCACGGTGCGCGTCAACCATTTCTCCACGTACGTCCTGCTGGCCTCCGCGGCCGGCGCGATCGGCGGCTCGTCCTTCGCGGGCGGCGAGCTCGACGCTTATAACTTCCCGAACCCGTTCGACCTGAAGCCGAAGACGGTGACGACGATCCACGGCGGCGGGGCGCCGACGATCCGCGGCACGCTCGTGCGCGTGTCGGTGCCGCCGGGGCTCTCGGGCTCGGGGACGCTGAAAGTCTTCGACATCACGGGACGCCTCCTGCGCACGATCGACCTCGGCGGGCTGGCCGCCGGGCAGGTCTATTACCAGGAATGGGACGGGCGCAACGATTACGGCCGCGACGCGGCCAGCGGGCTGTACCTCGGCGAGGTCGAGGTCGGCGGGCATCGCAAGGTCTTCAAGATGGCGGTGCTCAAGTGAGGCTTCTGGTCCTCGCGCCGGCGCTTCTCTTCTTGGCGGGCTCCGCGGCGGCGCTCGGCGCGGCGGAGAAGGGCACGGCGGGAGCGGCGTTCCTGACGCTCGAGCCGGGCGCTCGCGCCGAGGCGCTGGGCGGGGCCTTCGGCGGGGTGGCCGACGACGCGCTCGCGGCGAACTACAACCCGGCGGGCCTGGGCTTCCTCAAGTCGATCGAGGCGGCGGCCGGGCGCGAGGATCGCTTCCAGGGGCTGACGTACGACTACGCGGTCTTGGCGGTGCCGGTGCTGGCTTGGACGGACAAGCCGCTGCCGCAGGACTCGTGGGGGACCGCGGCGGCGGCGGTCTATAGCCTGACCGCGGCGGGCGTCGAGAGCCGCGGGCTGACCGAGACCGACTCTCCGACGGGCACGTTCGACGCGTCCAACCGCGCCTTCGCGCTGTCCTACGGCCTCAAGCTCGACGAGGGCTTGGCGGCGGGCGGGACGTTCAAGTACGTCGACGAGTCGCTGGCCTCGGCGCACGGCGGCGCGATGACGGGCGACGCGGGCGTCCTGCTCAAGCGCGGGGAGTGGTCGTTCGGCGGCGGCGTGCGCAACGCGTTCGGAAACCTGAAGCTCGGCTCGACCGCCGATCCTTTGCCCGCGCTCGTCTACGCGGGCGCGGGCTGGCGGCCGCGTCCGGAGTGGCTGCTCGCGGCCGAGCTCGACCAGCCGAAAGCGGACGCGACGGCGCTGGGCTTGGGCGCCGAGCGCGAGTTCGAGGTCTCCAAGGGCTTGACCGCGGCCGCGCGCGCGGGCTTCCGCACCGACCGCGTCGACGCGGGGCCGCTCGGCGGAGTGAGCGTGGGCTTCGGGATCGGCTGGAAGGGGATGAACGCGGAGTTCAGCTGGTCGCCGGGGGGGACTCTGGGCGACGTTGTGCAGTACGCGATCCGCGCGAGGTTCTAGAGCGTCCCGGCCGCAGATGAGGGTCCAGCGCAGCGGGGAGTACGGCGGACCTAGAATTTCGCGGTCGAGGTCTTCGCGGCGATGCGCTTGAGCTGGTCGACCGCGCGCTTCGCGGCCTTTTCTTTCTTCGGCTTGGCCTTCGCGGCCTTCGCCGCGAGGCCCTCGGCGGGAGACAGCTTCAGGTAGGCCTCGGTCGCGGCGGGGGCCAGCTTGACGGTCGCGGGAGCGAGAGCGGTCACGTCGGCGAGCTTCAACTCGACGCTCTGTCCGGACTCGAGACGGACCGCGGCGGTGACTCCGCCGTTGGGCTGGGCGGTCTTGGTCAGGATCTGGCGGCTCAGGGGGTCGGAACCGAGGATTTGCGGCATCTCGGCATGCGCCCCGAGAGCCGCGAGCATCAGCGCCGCCGTCATCGCCAGTTGCTTCATCCTGACTATAGAATAGCCGGAGGACGAGCGGCGCGGGAGAGGCCTAGGTCCCAGCGGTGTTTAGGCCCTTGGGCCTATTAAACGCGAGCTAACGCGCGCCGTTCGAGGAGGCGCGCGTGCCGCCCGCGCCCATCTCGGCGTCGCCGGCGTTGAGCTTGGGGTCGCCCGCGAACGGGTCGGTCTTCGCGCCGACCACGGCCTCGACCTTCTGGCTGTGGACGTAGGACAGGCCGGTGGCCTTGGCGGGCGCCGCCGCGGCGATGGCCGAGCCGTCGACGCGGGTGTCGAACGTCGCCTGCTTGGGCAGCATGGAGGAGCCCTCGCCGGCGGCCGCCGCGGCGCCCAGGCTCATGCCGGTCGCGCTGCGGAAGGGCGCGGCCGACCCGCCGGGGTTGATGATCTGCCCGCCGATGGCGACCAAGTCCGTCGCGGAGCCGGCGACGTCCTCCGCCGCGGGAGCCTTGGCGGCCTGCTGGGCGGCGATCATCTTGGCGGCCTTCTCGAGGGCGTCGCCGCCGAGCGAGGGGACGGCGCGCTGGCCGAGGCCGACGATGACCGCCTCGCCGACGGGGTCCATCGCGGAGCCGCGGGGCGCGCCGCAGCCGTCGGAGCCGATGATGCACTGTCCGGCGCCGGCGGGCCCCATGGGGATGGGGACGAGCGGATCGGCGAAGGCCGAGGCGGCGAGAGCGAGCAGGGCGGCGAAGAGAGGGGTTTTCATGACGGCGCTCCTTGCATGACCCTAGGAGAATAGCCGCCCGGTCATATTTTCGCCATAGGCCCTAGGACCTAGAAGTCAATGGGACCATAGGCCTATCAGACGGGGCCCCGCGCGGGCGGTTGACCCTGGAGGGGCCCTTATCCTATTATGCCGCCCATGATTAGATTCGGCACCTCCGGGTGGCGCGGCATCGTGTCGGACGAGTTCACGTTCTCGAACGTGCGCAAGGTCGCCCACGCGGCCGCCGGCTCGATCAAGGAAAGCCCCGAGGTCGGGCACAACAGCGACGAGTACCGCCAGTTCCTGGCCGGCACCGCGCCCAGCCGGGTGCCGACCGTCGTCGTCGGCTACGACACGCGCTTCCTCTCCGAGGAGTTCGCGCGCGAGGTCGCCGCGGTGCTCGCCAACGACGGCGTGCGCACGCTGTTCTCGAAGGAGGAGCTGCCCACGCCCGCCGCGGCCTGGGCCGTGGTCGCGCACAAGGCCGTCGGCGGCGTCATCATCACCGCCTCGCACAACCCCGCCAACTACAACGGCTTCAAGTGGGTGCCCTACTGGGGCGGCGCGGCTCCGACCGAGATCACCAACGACCTCGAGCGGCGCGTCGAGCTCATGGGCGACCACTCCGTCAAGACGATGTCCGAGGAGCGCTCGGTCAAGGAGTCCTGGACCGAGACCCTCGATTTCCGCAAGTCCTACTTCGACCAGCTCGAGAGCCTCTTGGACGTAAAAGCGATCAGGAAGGCGAAGCTCAAGGTCGGCGTGGACGCCATGCACGGCACCGCGCGCCTGTACCTGCGGCCGTTCTTGGAGGAGCGCTTGGGCGTGGAAGTCGTCGCCCTGCACGAGGACCGCGACATCCTGTTCGGCGGGCGCTCGCCGGAGCCGTCGCCCGAGGCCCTCGAGGAGCTCGCCGACGTGGTCAAGAAGAAGAAGCTCGATCTCGGCCTCGCCTGCGACGGCGACGCGGACCGCTTCGGCATCATCGACGCCGGCGGCCAGCCCATCCCGGCCAACGACGTGATCGCGCTCGCCTACGAGCACCTCGTCGTGAACCGCGGCCAGGCGGGCAAGGCCGCGCGCTCGGTCATGACCTCGCATTTCCTCGACGCCGTGGCCAAGTCGCACGGCTCCGAGACGCGCGAGACGCCGATCGGCTTCAAGTCCCTGGGCGAGCTGCTGCGCTCGGGCGGCTTCCTGCTCGCCGGCGAGGAGTCGGGCGGCCTCAGCATTCGAGGACACGTCCCCGAACGCGACGGCATCCTGGCCTGCCTGCTCATGCTCGAGCTCGTCGCCTTCGAGAAGAAGCCGCTGGGAGCGATCCGAGGGCGTTTACAGAAGAAGCTGGGCGAGTTCCACAACACCCGCATCTCCGTCCGCATGGAGCGCCTGCGCCAGATCATCGAGCTGGAGGACCGCCTAAAGGTCAAGCCGCCGCTGGAGCTGGGCGGCGCGTCCGTCTGGCGCGTGGACCAGACCGACGGCTTCAAGTTCATCCTGCGCGACGGCTCCTGGCTGGGCCTGCGCAGCTCCGGCAACGAGCCGTTCTTCCGCTTGTACGCGGAAGCCCACACCGCCAAGCGCCTCCACGAGATGCTGGAGGCCGGCAAGAAGCTTCTTCAGGGGAAATTCTAATGGCGAAGATCGAATCCGTCCGCGCTCTCGAGATCCTGGACTCCCGCGGCCTGCCCACCGTGCACGCCGAGGTCACGCTCTCCGACGGCGCCGGCGGCTCCGCGGCCGTCCCGAGCGGCGCCTCCACCGGCGCGCACGAGGCCGTCGAGCTGCGCGACGGCGACAAGAAGCGCTTCCTCGGCAAGGGCGTGCTCAAGGCCGTCGGCCACGCGGAGGGCGAGATCGCCAAGGCCGTGAAGGGCATGGACGCCGGCGACCCGTCGGCGCTCGACGCCAAGATGATCGCGCTCGACGGCACCGAGAACAAGGGCCGCCTCGGCGCCAACGCCATTCTCTCCGTCTCCATGGCCGCGGCGCGCGCGTCGGCCAACTCGGCGAAGATGCCGCTGTACGCCTACCTGCGAAAGGCCTACGGCCTCGCCCAGGATCGCTGGGTCCTGCCGACGCCGATGCTCAACGTCATCAACGGCGGCAAGCACGCCGACTCCGGCCTCGACGTCCAGGAGTTCATGCTCGTGCCCACCGAGGCGGCCTCGTTCAAGGAGGCCCTGCGAGCCGGGGCCGAGATCTACCAGGTTTTGAAGAAGGAACTCGCCGCGATGGGAATGACCGTCGCCGTCGGCGACGAGGGCGGCTTCGCGCCCAAGCTCAAGACCCACGCCGAGGCGCTCGAGGTCCTGGCCAAGTCGATCGCGGCCGCCGGCTACAAGGACAAGGTCCGCCTGTCGCTCGACGCGGCCGCGACCGAGTTCTATAAGGACGGCAAGTACGTCCTCGAGGGCAAGCCCCGCACCGCGGCCGAGCTCGCCGACGTCTACGCCGGCTGGGCCGCCAAGTACGGCTTCGCCTCGCTCGAGGACCCGCTCGCCGAGGACGACTGGGCGGGCTGGAAGGCCATCACGGCCAAGCTCGGCGACCGCCTGCGCATCATCGGCGACGACCTGTTCGTGACCAACCCCAAGCGCCTGGAGCGCGGCATCGACGAGAAGGCCGCCAACGCCATCCTGATCAAGCTCAACCAGATCGGCACGCTGACGGAGACCGTCGCCGCCATCCGCATGGCGCAGAAGGCCGGCTTCTCGGCCGTCATCTCCCACCGCTCGGGCGAGACCGAGGACGCGTTCATCGCGGACCTGGCCGTCGCGCTCAACGCGGGCGCCATCAAGACCGGCGCGCCGTGCCGCTCCGAGCGCCTGGCCAAGTACAACCGCCTGCTGCAGATCGAGGCCGCGCTCGGCCAGAAGGCCGAGTTCGCCGGGGGCGCGCCCTTCCGCATCCCGGCCTCGGCGAGATGACCGCGAAGGCCGCCCGCGGAGCGGCCGCCGTCGAGTACGCGCGCGAGCACTGGCCGCGCCTGCTCGCGATCGCCGCCATCCTCTACGTCTTCTTCGGCAACGCCGGCTTCCGCAGCATGGTCGCCAACTGGATGGAGCTGCGCCGCCTGAGGAGCGAGATCTCCACGCTCGACCGCGACGAGAAGGACCTCGACGAGAAGCTCAAGGCCCTGCGCGCCGGCGACGGCGGCGTCGAGCGCGCCGCGCGCCGCGACCTGGGCTACATCAAGAAGGGCGAGATCGAGTACCGCTTCACGCCGCCCGGGAAGAAGAAGTGAGGCCCGTCCTGTTCTCCCTGGGGCCGCTGCGGCTCTACGGCTACGGCTTCTTCATCGTGCTGGGCGGCGTCTTCGCGTTCTGGTTCCTGAAGAAGCGATGCGCGAAGCTGGGCCTGAAGTCCGACGACGACTTCTGGATCCTGGTCAACGTGATCATGCTCAGCGGCTTCGGCGGCGGCCGCCTGCTCTTCCTTTTCGAGTACACGAAGCCGTTCTCGCGCGACTTCTGGCTGACCGCGGTCTCGCCGTCGCACGGCTTCTCCGTGCTGGGAGGCTTCATCAGCGTGCCCATCGCGCTGTGGCTGTTCGCGCGCTGGAAGCGCATCTCGTTCCTGCGCGTGTTCGACACGGTGTGCGTGATGGCGCCGCTGGGCCACATGTTCGGCCGCTTCGGCTGCCTGATGGCCGGCTGCTGCCACGGACGCCCGACCGACGTGCCGTGGGCCATCCGCTTCACCGATCCCGCGTCGCAGGTCCCGCAGGTCTGGCTCGGCGTGCCCCTGCACCCGACCCAGCTCTATGAGGCCGCGGCCAACGGCCTGATCGCGATCGGCATGTATCAGATCCTCAAGCGCACCGAGAACGGCGCCCCGGGCCTCGTCGCGGCGGCCTACTTCGCCTCGTACGGCGTCGTGCGCTTCTTCGAGGAGTACTACCGCGGCGACACGGTGCCGCTGGGCGCCTTCGGCCTCACGGCGGGCCAGGGGCTGGGCCTCGGCCTCGTCGCGTTCTCGATCGGCTTGCTGGCTTGGAGGCGGATGTGCACCCGACGCTCCTGAGGATCGGCTCCTTCGAGCTCTCGACCTACGGCGTGCTCGTCGCGGCGGCCTATGTGGCGGCGATCACGTGGCTGAAGGGCCATCGCGAAGCGATGGGGCTCACCGAGGACGCCTTCTGGGACCTCGTCTACTGGCTGTTCGGCGGCGCGCTGATCGGCGGCAAGCTCGGCTACGTGATCGTCGAGCGCGACGTCACCTTGCTCTGGCACGACGTGCGCTACGGCTTCGTGTTCTACGGCGGCTTCATCGGCGCCGTGCTCGCGGGCTGGTACATCACGCGCCGCGAGAAGCTCTCCTTCGTCAAGCTGTCCGATTATTTCGCCGTGGCCTTGCCGCTCGGACATGCCATCGGGCGGCTCGGCTGCCTGATGGCCGGGTGCTGCTATGGCCGCCACACCGACCTGCCGTGGGGCGTGGCCATGGACGGAGACCCGTCGCGCCATCCCACGCAGGTCTACGAGGCCATCCTCAACGCGCTGATCGCCTTCACCATCGCCAAGGTCGCCCTGCCGCGCACGCAGGACGGCCGCTGGAAGCGGGGCTCGGCCTTCCTCCTCTATATCGCGCTGTACGCGGTCGCGCGCTTCGTCGTCGAGATCTTCCGCGGCGACGACCGCGGCGCCTTCACCTTCGGCCTGTCGCCGTCCCAGCTCGTGGCGATCGTCGCGCTCGTCGCCGCGGGCGCCGTCGCGGCGGCGCGCCGGGGCCGCGCGTGAAAAAGATCCTGAAGGTCGAGTCCGGAGGCCCGCGCCTCGACGCCTTCCTCGCGAAGAACCTGGAGGGCTACACGCGTGTGTTCCTCAAGGGCCTGGTCGAGGCCGGCGCCGTGACCGTGGACGGCGAGCGGCGCGACGCCGACGACCGCGTCGAGGAGGGAGACCGCGTTGTCGTCGAGCTTCCCGAGCTCCAGACGACGTCGGACTTCGAGTCCTGGATCCTCTACGAGGACAAGCGCCTGTTCGTCATGAACAAGCCCAGCGGCCTGCTCATGCACCCGCTCGGCGAGTCCTGGCTGACCAACCCCGAGGCGGCGCGCGCGGAGTCGGTCGAGAACCTCGCGGCCTTGATCCAGGTGCACCGCCCCGCCGTCCTCAAGGCGGGAACGCCGCGCTGCGGCATCGTCCACCGCCTCGACCGGCTCACCAGCGGCGTTCTGGTCGTGGCCAAGGACCCCGAGACGTACGCGGCGCTGACCGCCGCCTTCAAGGCGCGCGAGATGGACAAGACCTATCGCGCCATCGCGCGCGGCGCGATGAAAGGCTCTTCGCGCGTGCAGGCGCCCATCGGCCGCGAGCCGGGCCACCGGCGCATCGTCGTGACCGGCCTGGGCAAGACCGCCGAGACCGGCTTCAAGATCCTCTCCAAGAAGAAGACCGCGACGCTCGTCGAGGCCAAGCCCCTCACCGGCCGCACGCACCAGATCCGCGCGCACCTGGCCTACCTGGGCCATCCCGTCGCCGGCGACCCCGAGTTCGACAAGCGCGCCGAGGGCGTCCTCACGCCCTCGCGCATGATGCTGCACGCCTACCGGCTCCTGTTCGAGCACCCGGCCAGCGGCCGTCCCGCCTGCTTCGACGCCGAGCCGCCCAAGGACTTCGCCAAGTTCTGGAAGGAGCTGAAATGAGCCCCGAGTTCTGGATCAGCGCCGGCGCCGCCGGCATGTTCCTGGCCGTCGCGCTCGGAGCGTTCGCCGCGCACGGCCTGAAGACGCGGCTTTCGCCCGAGATGCTGACCATCTGGGAGACCGGCGTGCGCTACCACGTCTATCACGCGCTGGCCTTGCTCGCGCTGGGCGCCTCCCGCGGCCCGGATCGCGCGGGCTGGTGCTTCCTCGGCGGAATCGTTCTTTTCTCCGGCAGCTTGTATCTGCTGGCGCTGACGGGGGAGAAGCGGCTGGGCGCGATCACCCCGATCGGCGGCCTGCTGTTCCTCGCCGGTTGGCTGCTGTTCGCGCTCAAGCCGCGCGGCTGATCGAGTTGTCCGCCGACTTGGTCCGGGCCAAGTTTGTGGATAACTATCGCGAGCATGGACTCACCCTCGATTTGTTCCACTCCGCCTCAAGAATGTTAGAATCGCGCCGATGAGAGCTCTCACCTTCCTGGCGAAACGATTCGTGGCCGGAGACGCGATCGACGACGCGATCGAGGCGGTCCGCGTCCTCAACGAGACGGGCATCAAGGCGACCCTCGACAACCTCGGCGAGGACAGCCACGACCGCGAGCACGCGCTCGCCGCGCGCGACGAGAACCTGGTGATGCTCAAGCGCATCGCCGCGGCCGGCGTGGACGCGAACATCTCGCTCAAGCTGACCCAGCTCGGCATGGGCTTCGACGACGGCCTCGCGCGCGAGAGCCTGATCCAGATCGTGGAGGAAGCGGCGAAGCGGAGCAACTTCGTGCGCATCGACATGGAGAGCTCGGCCTACACGCAGAAGACGCTCGACATCTTCTACGGCCTCCACGATAAATACCCGAACGTGGGCATCGTCCTGCAGGCCTACCTGCGCCGCACCGAGCAGGACTGCCGCGACGCGGTCGCGCGCAAGGTGCGCGTGCGCCTGTGCAAAGGCGCCTACAAGGAGGCGGCCGACGTCGCCTTCCCGTCGAAGGAGGAGGTCAACGCGAACTACGACAAGTGCGCGGCCATCCTCGCCAAGGCCCCGATCCCGGCCATCGCGACGCACGACGACGCGCGCATCGAGGCCGCGCTCGAGGCCTTCGACGCCGCCGGCCTGGTCAAGACCGACTACGAGCTGCAGATGCTCTACGGCCTGCGCGCCAAGCGCTGGCGCGAGCTGCGCGAGGCCGGCCAGACCGTGCGCATCTACGTGCCCTACGGCACGCACTGGTTCCCGTACTTCTACCGGCGCATCCGCGAGCGCAAGGAGAACCTGCTGTTCGTCGCGAGGAATTTCTTCGAATGAACGCCCTTTTCAAGAAGGCCCCCGGCCCCGGCGCCGCGTTCCAGCCCGTCGCCGACCTCAAGATCCGCCCCGACGAGGTGCTGGTCAAGGTCCACCGCGCCTCCATCTGCGGTTCGGACATGCCCATCTACAACTGGTACTCCTGGGCGCCCGAGCGCTTCAAGACGCCCAGCACCTTCGGCCACGAGTTCTGCGGCACCGTCGTCGAGATCGGCGCGAACGCCCGCGACTTCAAGAAGGGCGACTTCGTCTCCGTCGAGAGCCACATCTTCTGCGGCCTGTGCTACCAGTGCCAGAACGGCCAGCGCCACGTCTGCCGCGAGATGAAGATCATCGGCATCGACGGCCCCGGCGGCTTCGGCGAGTACGCCGCGGTGCCCGCGCGCTGCGCGTGGAAGCACACGGACGACACTTTGAAGGACATGGGCTCGCTGTTCGAGCCTTTCGGCAACGCCGTTTACTCCGTGCTGGTCGAGCCCGTCGCCGCCAAGACCGTCCTCGTGATGGGCGCCGGACCGCAGGGGCTTTTCTGCGTCGCGGTGGCGAAGGCCTCCGGGGCGGACCGCGTCGTCGTCGTCGAAGGCAGCAAGTACCGAGCCGACCTGGCGATCAAGATGGGCGCGAACACCGTGCTGACGCCGGAGGAGGACGCGCTCAAGGTCGTCAAGGACGGCTACGACGTCGTCTGCGAGATGTCGGGCGCCCAGCCCGCGATCACGGCGGCCTTCAAGTACGTGCGCAGCGGCGGGCGCATCACCGCCTTCGGCATCCCGTCGAAGAAGATCGAGCTCGACTGGGCCAACGACCTGATCTTCAAGGGCGTGCGCGTGCACGGCATCGTCGGCCGCGAGATCTTCGAGACCTGGTACAAGGCCGACCGGCTGCTGCGCTCCGGCGCGGTCGACCTCAAGCCGGTCGTGACCCATACCTTCCCGCTCAAGGACTACGAGGCGGGCTTCGCCGCGATGACCTCTCCCGACAAGAAGTGCGGGAAAGTCGTCTTCGTGCCCTAGTCAGGGAAGCTCCCGCCGCGGAACAGATCGGTCCCCAAAACATGTCTGGAATTCCAGACATGTTTTGATAGGATGCCCCTATGATCTACCAGCACGGGCACCTCGCGAGGCCGCTCGATGCGGCCCTCAGCAATTCGAGCCGGGTCGCCGTCCTACGAGTCCTTCATGACGACGACGACTTGGGATGGAGCGGCCGGAAGATCGCCCGTCTGGCGGGGATCAATCACCAGGCGGCCGCGCAGGCGCTCGCGGAGCTCTCGAGGCTCGGGCTGGTCGAGCGTCGCGACGAAGGCTCCAGGACCGTGTGGCGTCTCGACCGGAGGCATTACGTCGGCGAGGCCCTGTCCGCCCTGTTCAAGGCGGAGAAGCGGCACGCGCAGGAGATCGCGGCCGCGATCAAGTCGCGTCTGAAGGGCAAGGCGGACGCCGTCGTGATCGTCGGCGACGCGGCGAAGGGTGAGCTTCAGGCGGGAAAGCCGCTCGATCTGACCGCCGTATGCGAGACGGGCAAGCGTCGGCCGCTCATCGAGGCGATCCGGTCCCTGGAACACGAGATGAGCGAGCGCTTCGGCCTGGCGCTGAACGTCTCGATGCTGACGAAGAGAGAGGCGTCCCTTTCCCTTGACATCGCGCTCGACGGCTGGCAGCTCCTGCCGGCCGAGGGACGCCCGTCTACTTAGACGCCGGCGCGACCGACCAGCGGTAGTACGGGGGCTCCGGACAGTCCGGGCACTGGTCGGCGTCGAAGGCCTTGGCCGGGTCGCACGGCAGCGGGCCGGTCGTCTCGCGGTGGAAGTTCAGCGGGATGGCGGTGAAGCTCCGCTCCTGGTGGTCGACTCCGCAGGCGCCCGACGCGTCGAAGGCGGCGAACAGCGCCTCCTTGCGCGCGAAGTCCTTGGAGTTCTCCATGTGCCAGCCGATCTTGAAGGACAAGGGCCGCCGGTCGCCGGGCGAGGCGAGCTCGTGCCAGAAGATCCCTTGCGTCGACGCGATCGCGATCAGCGCGAAGAGCGCGGCGCCCTTCTTGTCGGAACGCGCCAGGCGCGCCAGAGCCGAAGGCAGCGACGCGGCGCACAGGACGTAGACGGGCAAGTAGTAGCGCAAGGACGACGTGTTGCGAAACGCGATGAAGATCGCGGCGTAGGCCGCGGGCCAAAGCGCCAACGTGCGCTCATGAGGGGTCATCGTCTCGTGACCCGCCCAGGCGCGCGCGGCGCGCCAGACGAGCAGGGCGAGCAGGAACCACGCCCACGCGCCCAGCGGCACGGCCAGCCACCACGGCGCGGACCAGGAGAAGATCCTCTTCCAGACCACGGCCTCGGCGAAGATCTGCCACAGGGGCCGGGCGTGCCAGATGAAGAAGGCGGCGAGGCCGAGGGCCAAGGCGCGCCCGCACCAGCGCCGCGCCGCCGGGCGGGCGAGCCAGGAGACCAGGGGGCGCTCCCATTCGCCGAGGAACGCGGACGCGGCGGCGAGCGGGGCCAGGGCGAGGAACAGCGGCACGGCCCAGACGCGCTCTCGCGGCCAGCCGGCGTCGCTGAGGCGCGGCTTGACCAGGAACACGATCGCGCCCATGATCAGCGCGGCCAGCGACAGGCGCAGCCACGGGCGAACCTCCTCCTCTCCGCGCCAGGCGGCGCGGGCGCCGTACAGCACGCACAGGGAGACCGGGATCGAGAGGTAGATGAAGTGGTTCTGGACGCCGAACAACGTGAGCGCGGTGAAGATCAGCGCGCGGATGGGATTGACCGGCTCGTCCACGAGCGACAAGGTGCTGCAGAGCAGGAAGGGCTGGACGGCGTAGCACTCCCAGGCCAGGCGGGACTTGAGCAGGAGGTAGGCGGAGCCGGCCAGGAACGCGGCGCCCCAGGCGGCCGTCTCGGCGCTCACGCGGCGGCGCAGGCCGGCGACGACGATCAGGAACGCGAGGGCGTTGGCGCCGGCGCCGAAGGTCCGCAGCGACTCGACCGAGACGCCCTTCGCGGCGAACACCCAGGACACGAACAGGCCGTACAGCGG
>Ga0134128_10007052_pt1 | contig 13578 bp, 14 predicted proteins | sample KB31754_FD_96462 | JGI IMG/M metagenome (GOLD analysis project Ga0134128, IMG submission 96462) | Terrestrial soil microbial communities with excess Nitrogen fertilizer from Kellogg Biological Station, Michigan, USA - KB3-175-4 | ecosystem: Environmental > Terrestrial > Soil > Unclassified ... | reverse complement strand
TCGGTGCCGGGTGCGCCGTATTGCAGGTAGTAGCGGTTGCCGTGGCGATTCATCCAGGCGCCTTCGACATACGGCGCAATCGTGGGGTCGTCGTGATCCTGGCCGAAGCGTTCCCACCCGTGCATGCCCGGGTCTGCCTTCAGCAGCGCGACGGGCTTCGTGATGAAGGCCATCCGCTTGCCCTCGCCCTGGTCGGCGTGGTCGAGTGCCAGATCGATCTGCGCGCCGTACAGCGGGAAGACGTTGGACGAATCCCAGTACAAATAGACCTTGCCATCGCGATCTCGGAACAGGCCTGGGTCCCACGGCCCGGGTGGCAGGTCACCCGGTTTCATCTCGCTCTCGTGACCGGCCCACACCGCGCCGGGCACCTGCGGCAACAGGCGCGTCCAGAACTGCCAGTGGCCCTGCGCGGGATCGCTCGAATAAAGCAGCGGGCGCGGCTCCATCGCCGCCTGCATCAGGAACAGCTTGTGGTCGGCGACCAGGGTGGCCGGTGCCACCGGTCCGTCGAACGGCCAGCGATCCGGCTTGACGAACTGCCAGTGCACCAGATCGGTCGAGCGCCAGTAACCGTCGGCGAGGGTCAGAAACAGATACCAGGCATCCTGATAACGCACTACCGCCGGATCCGCGCCCGTGCGGTACGAGATGCCCTGATTCATCTGCTCGTAGTTGTAGCGGTAGTCCAGGTCGACCGGGTTGGCCCAGCTGCGGCCGCCGGCGGTGCTGGCCGTCGCCGCACCGGCGCCGAGCAGGCCGGCCGCCAGCATGGCGACGCGAATCGTGCGCAAGCACGGGCGGTGCCGGATCAATCGTCGCGAAGTCGATGGCATCGGCCGAGAATGCACCGCCGCTGGAGCGCCTGCAACCGCAGCAGCATCGGCTTCCCTGCGGATCGATATGGCTTCAGTAGATCTCGCCGACGCAGCAGCGCAGGCTGCCGCCAGCCTTCTCGATCTCGCCCAGTTCCACCGTGCCGATCGCAAAGCCGTAGTCGGCCAGCGCCGTGCGCTGTTCGTCGGTCAGCGAAGCGACGGCGCAAGCGCTCATCCACACGCGGTCGTCAGACAGGGTGATCGCGTTGCCGGCGAACGCCTGCTTCTGGGCCGGCGTCAGCCAGATCGCGCGTTCGTCGTAAGCCCGGGCAATCGTCCTGGCCGCGGCCGGATCGCGGAAACCGTCGGCGGCGATGATCGCGGCGCGGCCGGCCAGCAGGGTCAGCACCACGTTGGTGTGGTATTCGGTTTCGGCAAGCTCGAAGCAATAGGTCAAGCGCAGCTTGAACGCCTGGTGCATCGCGCCTGCGCCGGCCATGTCGCAGCGCTCGCTGAGGCCGCAATAACCGACGCCGCGCGCGCGGTCGATGATCAGCGAACCGGTCAGCTCGGCGACCAGGTCGGTGCAGCCGGACAGGTCGATCTCGTCGTAGCCGAGCACCTCGCCGAAGAAGTCGCGGATGTCGCTGCGTTCTGCCTCGCGCTGGCGCACCGGGTGACGCATGCGGCCGACGATCAGCCGGCCCGGCGCGGTGCCGAACACGTTGTTGGGGAACACCGCGTCCGGCGTGGCCGGATCGCCGGGGAAGGTGATCACCGGCAGGTCCGCGCGCAGGGCCTGCGCGAGCGCGCCGTGCTGGGCGAGTGCCTTCGACGGATCGACGGCGAGGCTCGTGTCCATGTAGCGGTTGTCCCGCGCCGATTCCGCCGCGAGGCTGAATTCGGCCGGCGCGACGAGGAAAGCCGCGCGCGCCGTGGCTGCGGCGTCGGGCAACGGCGACAGTGCACTGAAGGTGTCGAGGAAGTCGATGGCGGAAGTGGTGATCACGATGCGCTTCTCGGGAGATTCACAGCGTATCCGCCGCCGGCGTGGCCGCGGGATTTTTCTCGACGTGCAATTGCTGGCGGCGGCGCAGGCTCGGGAACATCGCCATCCACAAGCCCACCACCAGCAGCGTGCCGATGCCGCCGAGCACGGTGGCGTTCACCGCGCCCAGCCAGGCGGCCAGCATGCCGGACTCGAACTCGCCGAGCTGGTTGGAGGTGTTGATGAAGATCGCGTTGACCGCGCTGACCCGGCCGCGCATGTCGTCGGGTGTATCCAGTTGCACCAGCGCACCGCGAATCACCATGCTGACCATGTCGAAGGCGCCCAGCGCGAACAACGCCAGCAGCGACAGCCACAACGCGGTGGACACGGCGAATATCAGCGTCGCCACGCCGAAGCCGGCCACCGAGGCAAACATGATCGGCCCCACGCGCCGCTGCATGTCGTGCCGCGCCAGCCACAGCGACATCAGCAGCGCGCCCGCCGCCGGTGCCGCACGCAGCAGGCCCAGACCCCACGGACCGGTGTGCAGGATGTCCCTGGCGAAGATCGGCAGCAACGCGGTGGCGCCGCCGAGCAGCACGGCGAACAGGTCCAGCGAGATCACGCCCAGCACGTCGGGACGCCGCCGGATGAAGTGCACCCCGGCGAACAACGTCTTCAGCGTGGCCGGTTCGCGCCGCGGCGGTGCCCGTTCATAGCGCAGGCGCACCAGCATGGTCACCGAAACCAGGTACAGCGCCGCGGCGACCAGGTAAACCACGCCCGGGCCGGCCACGTAGAGGAACCCGCCCAGGGCCGGTCCCATGATCATCGCCGCCTGGCCGGCCGACGCGTTCACTGCCATCGCCCGCGGCAGGATCCGTGCTGGTACCAGCGCCGGCAGCATGGATTGCAGCGCGGGAAACTCGAACGCCTTGGCCACGCCGATCACGAAGATGAGCGCGAGTATGCCGAGTTCGTGGATGCCATGCGCCAGGCTCAGACCAGCCAGTGCCGCGATCGCCAGCCATTCCACGACCTGACCGACCAGCACGATGCGTCGTCGCTCGAACTGGTCGGCCACGTGTCCGGCCGGCAGCGCCAGCAGCAGCGAGGGCACGAACTGCACCAGGCCGATCAGGCCCAGGTCGAAGGCGCGGCCGGTGATCGCGTAGATCTGCCAGCCCACTGCCACCGACAGCATCTGGAAGCCGAAGCTGGAGCAGATCCGGGCCAGCCAGAACGCGACGAAGGCGCGATGTTGGAACAGCGAGTCCGCGGCAGGTGTCGTGGGCGATGGCATGGGGAATCCCTGGGGGGGAGGCCATTATCCGGGTTGGCTCGACGCAGGTTCAACCGAAAGGCCCGCATTTGACGCGCTCTTGCCGCTCCAGCGCGTAAATTCTGCCGTGGTCAGGATCCTCGCAGGATGCTTCATGAGCAGGAAGGCAGAACACGTTCTCATCGACGACGAAAGTATTCGCAGGCTCGAGTCGCTGGTATGCGAACTGCAGGGCAATAGCCGCGTTGTGCTGCACCTTCGCGATGGCAGCACCTGCGAAGGCGTGGTCACGGTACGACCGAGCGCTCAGGTGTTCCGTGACCACGCGGATTGCGAGGGAATCAATGCCGAACTGCAGCTGGAGCGCCCCGACATGCCGACCTGGCACCGGCGCATCTGGCTGGATCAAATCGTGCGCGTCGAACATCTCGATTCGGGCCTGGCCAGCGAAAGCTGAGCCGCTTGCGCTGGCGCGACTGGCGTTCCAAGCTGGATGTCACGAATCGACGGGAAGGATACGGATGAATAACGCACTTCGTCTTCGCCTGTTCGGCGCGGCTTGCGCCGGCCTGCTGGTGGTCGCCTGCTCGCCGCAGTCCGGCGCGCCCGCTCCCACGGCCGAGCAGCAAAAGACGCAGGCCGACACGGCCGCCGCCGCGGGCAATCTCGCCACCTATCGGCAGCTGTTGAAGCTTCACGACGACGAGATGGTGGTGACGATGGGCAAGGACATCATCAGTCGCTTCCCCGGCAGCGATGCGGCCAAGGAGGTCGAACAGACCCTGCCGGCGATCGAAAAGCGCTACGAGGCAAATCGCGAGAAAAATCGCCTGGCTGGCCTGTGGACATACCAGGTGGCGCCGATGGCCGGCGGTACGCAGTCGACCGCCAGCATCTACAGCACCCGAGCCGGTGACAGCGAGCCGGTGCGGCTGGTGCTGCGCCGGCACACGAGCTGGGGCCAGAGCGCGTTTCTGTATGGCAGCAAGCCCGGTTTCCTCTGTCGCGGCAACTGCACCATCAGCGGCAAGGCCGATGGCAAGCCGGTGCGGATCAAGGCGTTCACGCCGCAAGGCGGAGAACCGGCGCTGATGATCCTCGACGACAAGGCGTTCATTGCGCTGCTCGAGAAAACCGGGAAGCTGGAGCTGGACGTGACCCTGCTCGATGGCAAGCAGGACGAGACCCTGGTTTACGAGGTGGGCGGCTTCGATCCGGCCAAGTGGACCCCCCTTGACACGCATCGCAGGAGCAAGGCCGGCAGGAGCTGAAATCGGCAAGTCCGGTCCCGGTCGTGGCGCCGGCCGGTGCACCGCGAAGGTTCCGATGCGTTGTCAGTCATGCACCCCCACGGAGGTTTTGCCATGTCCAAGTCGAGTTTGTCGATCGCCGCCGCGCTGGCCGCCGCGCTGGCCGCGTGCTCCAGCGTGCCGTACGCGCAGCGCCAGCAGCAACGGCAGGCGGCCTATGCCGCGGCGGCCGGTGCGCCGGTAAAAAGTTTCCACTTCTTCAGCATGTGGTCGTGGGAGCCGCTGAGCGACAGCGAACTGGTGGTGTATACCCAGCCGAGCCGGGCATGGCTGCTCGACCTGGACGGGCATTGCCAGAATCTGGAGTTCACCCAGGCGATCGGTCTTACCTCGAGTGTCGGCGAGGTGTCGACCCGGTTCGACAAGGTACTCACCGGCCGCAGCTACGTGCCCTGCACGATCATGCAGATCCGCCCGATCGACGTGAAGCGGCTGCGCATCGAACAGGAGGCGCAACGCAAGATCAATGCGCAACCCCGGCAACCGGCGGCTCCGGCGTCCGGAAGCTGAGCTTCTTAGCGCACGACGGTGACCGGTACGTGGGCGCGCGCCAGCACATTGCCCGATACCGAACCGAGCAGCCAGCGTGCCAGCGCACCGCGCTCGGTATGGCCGATCGCGATGTGGTCGATGCCGTGTTGCTCCACCTGGCTGAGCAGCACGTCGCCCGGGCTGCCGTGGGTCAGTTCGAGATCCACCAGGCTGGCCGCGTCCGGCACGATCGCAGTCAGTTCGGACAACAGTTCCTGCGCACGCCGGGTGCCGGAGTCCGCCATCATCAGCGCGCATGCATCGGCGCCACCCTCGGTGACCTGCAGCACCGACACCACGCGCACGCGGCCACCGCCGCAGCGGGCCAGTTCGATCGCGAACTGGAATGCGCGGCGCGAAGCCTCGGAACCGTCATAACCCACCAGTGAATACCTGACCATAAGCTCGTTGCCCCGCAAGTCGACAGCCGGATTCCTCGACAGCCAGATTCCGCCCGGTCCCGGCCGAAGTTCGGCGACATGACAACCCCATGGCGCAGGGCGGCGACCAAGCAAGGCCTGTTCGCGACAGTCTGCACGGCGGCCTGTTATGGGGGCATCAAGGCGGTCCCCTCGAAAGCTGGCAGCCTGAACGCGGGTTTAGCCTCGTGCACGCGGCTGTCACGCATCAGTGCACACGATTCCACTGCCAACGCGCGGCACGACCTTTCGCCGCTGTAGCGCAAATGACAGACCCCATTCCCACGTAACAAGGAGAAAAGCGATGATCAAGCGTACTGTTGCAATGGCCGCCCTGGTACTTGCCTGTGCAGGCGCGACGACCATGCTGCCGGTGAACAGCGCCTATGCCACCGAAGCCGGCGTGAAATGCGATCTTGTCTACAGCCTGTCGGGCTGGTCGCTGATCTACAAGCATGCCGAGGGTACGGGCACGGTCACCTGCAACAATGGCCAGCATGCCAACGTCAAGATCGCCGTGGTAGGCGGCGGCCTCACTGCCGGCAAGTACCGCATCAACAACGGCAAGGGCGAGATCAGCAACGTGCACGGCATCAGCGAGGTGTTCGGCGACTACGCGCAGGCCGGCGCCGAGGCGGGCGTGGTGAAGAGCTCGCAGGCGCAGGTGCTGACCAAGGGCACGGTGTCGCTGGCGCTGGCCGGTACCGGCGAAGGCGTCAACCTGGGTGTCTCGGCCGGCAAGTTCACCATCAGCCGGCGCTGATACCGCGCAAGCCCCGCAAAAAGCAAGGGCGCCTTCGGGCGCCCTTGCTTTTTGGCGCGGCGGTACACTGCGGCGACTGCACCGGATTCGATCACGGGAGATTTCGCCATGCGTCGCCTCGCCAGCCTGCTCGTCCTGACCCTGCTGAAGGGGGCACCCTGATGCCCGTGGCGGTGCGCGCCGAGCCGCTGGGACGCGGGCCGGGGTTTGCCGTCTGGCGCGTGGTGGTGTGGCTGCTGCTGCTGCTCGCCGCGTTCGGTTGCCTGCAATATCTCAGCCATGCGCGACTGCTGTGGGCACAGCGCCAGGCGTTTGCGCCCGGTGCCGCGGCAAGCGCGGCGTTGCGCGGAATGCTCGCCTGGGACATCGCCTATCTGCTGGCCGCGTTCGGGCTGATCGTGTTGTGCGCCGGCTGCATCCTGCGCCAGGCCTGGGCGCGACCGGCGCTGCGCGTGGCCGCCGCGTTGCTGGCGTTGTGGATGCTGGCCAGCGGCGGCGCCATGCTGGCGCAGTGGCCGGCCTTCGCGCGCGCCAGTGCCGAGGCGCTCGACCAATTGCACGGCGACACCACCTTGCAGCAGGCGCTGCTGCACGCGCGCTACGGCTACCTGGCCGCACTGGTCCTGAAGGCGGCCGCCGTGCCGGTGTTGCTGTGGCTGAGCTGGCGATTGGGCGTGCCGGCGGTGCGTGCGCAGTTCCGCCATCGCCGCTGATCCGGTGCTTGTACAGCGCCGGAACAGGCGCCTAGACTCGCGCATCTTTCATGCAACACGCTCGACATGAATTCAATCGTGGAGGGGAAAACATGAAACGCTGGCTGCTCGGTTTGTCCTGCCTGTTGTTGTCGGGCGCGGTGCTGGCCGCCGGACCCGACGCCGTACGCAAGCGGGTGCAGGCGAGCATGCTGGTGAGGGGTTCGATCACGGTAGCCCCGGACGGGAGTGTGGCTGGTTACGTCATCGATCAGCCGGAGAAACTGCCGCTCCAGGTGCGGGAGCTCATCGGCAAGTCCGTACCGCACTGGAGATTCGCCGCACTCGAAGTGGCAGGCAAGCCGGCCACCATGAAGTCCGATATGAGTTTTCGTGTCGTGGCCAAGCCGATCGACAAGAGCGACTACTCGATTGGAATTGCGGGTGCCACGTTCACTCCGGAAAAGAACACCACGGACAAGGTCGTCACGAATTCGCCCACCTACAAGAATAATCCGCCACCGCCCTATCCACGGGACGCGTACGAGGCAGGTGCGACGGCAACGGTTTACGTCCTTGCCCAGATCGATCGGCAGGGTCGTGTCGAAAACGATCTGGCTCAGCAGGTCGACCTTGGGTTCGTGGACAGTGACATTGCAATGCGGGGCTGGCGGCGAATGTTTGCCCTGGCTGCCAGCAGCGCTGTGAAGCACTGGACCTTCAATGTGCCGACAACGGGGCGCGACGCAATGCGTACCTATTGGTATGGAAGGATACCGATCGTTTTTCAGATAACCGGCGAGCACTCCGTCACGTATGGGCACTGGAGCGCCTACGTGCCCGGGCCAGTGGAGACGGCGGCGTGGCTCACGCAATTGCCCCATTTGCAGTCCAACGACAGGCTGTCGGTCGGCAATATCGATGCAACCCCGCCGGGCGGGAGTTTTTCATTGGACGGCAACGGTCTGCACCTGATCAGCAAGCTCGACGGGACCTGAGCATCTGACTCGCTTCGACTGACAGCGCGCCACGCCGCGGGGCGTTCTTGTATCGATCCGCACATTCGTTTCGCTGTGGTTGCTGGTCGGGCAGCTATGGTTCGGTCAGAACAACCAGGAGATTCGCCACGTGCGCATGTTCCCATCGGTCTTGCTTGCCCTGCTGATCGTTTCGCCGCTGCGTGCACAGGATTTGGCCGCGACCTGTCGCGCCACCAGCAGCTATGACGTCACCCTGCAAGCCGATGGCCTGCTGTTCGATCGCCCGTTACCGGCACCGACGCGGGTGAAGTTGCAGCATGGCAGCTTGCGCACCGATGGCGTCGCCGTGACGCTCGATCCGGAGCAACAGGATCGCCTGGCCCTGTTCGAACGCGACTTGCGCGCGCTGGTGCCGCGTGCTCGCAAGGTGGCGCAGAACGGCGTGGACATGGCGGTGCAGGCGCTGCGTGCCGAGGTGGCGAACCTTGGTCTCGGTGCTGATACCCGTGTCGAGTTCGATCGCCGGTTGAACGCTCACGCGGCCGACCTGAAGCAGCGCATCGCCCGCAGCCAGAGCACGCACGACTGGCAGGACGAGGCCATGCAGCAGTACCTCAACCAGATGGCGGGTGACCTGATGCCCTTGCTGGTTGCGGACCTGGGTCAGCAGGCCGTCAATGCGGCGCTGGCTGGCGACCTGCAGGGCGCGGCCGACCTGCGCGACCGCGCCAGTTCGCTGGCCACCGATCTGCAGCCGCGCCTGCAACAACGCCTGCAGGCCTTGCGTCCACAGATCGAGGCATTGTGCCCGGCGATCCAGCGACTCGGCCGCCTGCAAGAGGGTTTGCGCGACAGCCGCGGCCAGCCGCTCGACCTGCTTCAGATCGGTCGCTGAGCGGCTGGCGCGGAGCGATCTGCCGGGATTAATGCTGGACTCAGTCGCTTTAGGTCACCATGCGGCCATGAAGCTTTCGGCCACCCGGGCGCAGGTAGCGTTGCCGGCGCATGCAGCGCAGGCGGTCTGTCGCGACCTGCTCCGGCGCAGCATCGACCTGCGGCAGATGTACCGACAAGCCGCCCGGGTATGCGAACCCGGCTTGCGCACGGTGCTCGCGGAAAATGCACATACACTGGACCTCCTGATCGTCGATCTGCACGCACAGGCTTGTGCAGGAAGCGAGCCGTCGTGCGATCAGGGCAGCTGGCGTGGCAGCGCCAGACGGCAGTTTTCCGCCTGGTTGATACGCGCGCAGGCACGGCAGGATCGTGCCTGGTTGCGCACCCTGACGCATCAGGGGGCCGACTTGCTGCAGGTCTTCGAGGACGCCATCGGGCAGCTTCCGGCCGAGTCGGCGCGCATCCTGTGCCGCCAGCTGCCGCGGCTGCACGCCATCCACCAGGACATGCACTGCCTGGTCGGCAGCGCCTCTTGAGCGGCGGCTTGCCGGTCGGCGCCGGTGACATTCTCGACTTCTGGTTCGAGCCGTCCCATGCCGCGCACTGGTTCGCTGCCGATGCATGTTTCGACGAGCAGATCCGCCGGCGCTTCGGCGCGGAGGTGCAGGCGGCGGCGCAAGGACAACGGGACGAATGGGCGGGCGCGCCCGAGAGCTGGCTGGCGCTGCTGATCCTGCTCGATCAGTTTCCGCGCAACCTTTACCGCGGCAGTGCGCGTGCCTGGAAAGCCGACGTCAAGGCACAGCGCGTCGCCTTGTCGGGCCTGGCCGACGGCTTCGACCAGTCCTTGCCGCCGCTGCAGCGGGTCTTCGCCTACCTGCCGCTCGAACACGCCGAGGACATGCGCCTGCAGCGGCGTTCCGTGGTCTTGTTCGAAACCTTGCAGGCCCAGGTCGGCGCCGATGAACGCGAACGCTTCGGCGATTTTCTGGATTATGCTCGGCGTCACCGCGAGGTGATCGCGCGCTTCGGCCGCTTTCCGCATCGCAATGCCGTGCTGGGTCGCACCAGTACGCCGGACGAGGTGTCCTACCTGGCGCAACCCGGCGCGGGGTTCTGAGCGGCGGCCACGACGCGGCAGGGTTGTTCCGATCCAACACCGACCAGGGAGCAGGTCATGCGCACATGTCTCATCGTCGCCTTGTTTGTCTTCAGTGCCGCCGTGCAGGCGTCCAGTACCCTGCGGGTGGGCAACGAGGTGCTTACCGCCGGTGACAGCCAGGAACGCGTCGCCGAGCTGCTCGGCAAGCCGTCGTCGAAATCGCATCGACGCCGCTCGCACACCCGTGGCCGCCGCCGTGGCGGGGTCAGGGTAGTCGACGACAACCAGGGCGGCGAGCAGTGGCGCTACCGGCGCGACGGCCATGTGACGGTGGTGACCATTGTCGATGGTCGGGTCAGCGAGATCGAAGATCACCGGATCTGAGCGCAGGCCGCTTCGAGGGTGAATCGTGCATCGCCGGTTTGTTAGGCTGTCCCGGTCTTCACTACGGGTCGATTGTCATGCATGACTTTCTCGCGAACCTGTTCGGCGCCAAGCTCGCCGACAACCTCACCCAGGTCGGTCTGAACCTGCTGCTGGCACTGCTGGTGTTGCTGGTCGGCATCTGGCTGTCCGCGCGGCTGGCCAACCTTGTCCAGCGCGCGCTGCAGCGCGCGTCGGTGGACATCACCCTGGTCGGCTTCCTGCGCAAGGTGGTCTACGGCTTGCTGATCGCGGTGCTGGTGGTGATCGCGCTCAACATGGCCGGCATGTCGACCGCGCCGCTGGTCGCGGCGCTGGGGGCCGCCGGACTGGCGATCGGACTGGCCTTGCAGGGCTCGCTGAGCAACCTGGCCTGGGGCGTGCTGCTGGTGATCTTCCGCCCGTTCCGGGTCGGGGATTTCGTCACTGCAGGCGGCGTGGAGGGTACGGTCGAGAGCGTCAATCTGATGCACACCTTGCTGGCGCTGCCGGACGGTCGCGAGGCGATCGTGCCGAACGGCAAGGTCGGCAGCGATGCGATCGTCAACTTCAACCGCCGCGGCAGCCGTCGCTTCGAGCTGACCGTTGGCATCGGTTACAAGGACGACATCGGTGCCGCGATGGCCGAGATCATGCAGCTGTTCGAGCGGGACGAACGCATCCTCAAGGATCCCGCGCCGGGCGTTTGGACGTCTGCACTGAGTGAGAGCTCGGTCGACCTGATCGTGCGCGGCTGGACCAGGCCGGCGGACTTCTGGACAGCCAAAACCGACCTGCTGCGCGCGATCAAGGAGCACTACGCCGCCGCCGGCATCAGCATGCCGTTCCCGCAACGCGAGCTTACCGTGGTCCAGGGCAAGCTGCCGGACCCGGCGAAGCAAGGCTGATCGCGCGTCGGAGCGGCCGTCGATGGCCGCTCCGCCGGTGTTTGTTCATTGAAGCGTCACGGCGCGCCGGTTGTCGCTGGAGACCTTGTCGATCAGCTCGTTGTACGGATCGATGCCGGCCTGCGCGGGTTTGCCGTCGACGGTGACGGTGATCGTGCTGTCGCCGTCCTTCACCATCTGCTTTTTCAGATACAGCGGCTTGCCGTCCTTGCCGGCGCCGGGCGAGGCGGCGAACACGCCGATGTCGATCGGGAAGTCGATCTTGCCCGGGGTTTCCTTGCCCTTGCCGTCGACGTAGACCTTGCCGGCATGCAGCTTCATGGTCACTTCGTACGTGCCGTTCGGCAGCTTCTTCGCGGTGGCGTCGGTGATGCGGTCGTCGAACAGGGTGATCTTCCAGAAGAAGTCGTCCAGCATCGGCTGCCACTTCGGCCCCAGCGCCTTGCCCAGCGCGTCCATGAACTCCTGCGAATCGGTGTACGGTGGTTGCTGGAAACCCTTGTCGATCAGGAACTGCTTGAGCATCGCGTCGATCTTGTCCTCGCCGACGTAGTCCTGCAGCGCGTAGAACACCATCGAACCCTTGCGGTAGTGGATATAGGCCTGGTTCTCCACTTTCGCCAGCGGTTCCTCGGCGCGGTCCTCAGTGGCGCGGCCGACCAGGTAGGCGTCCAGTTCGTACTTGAGGAACTTGCGCATCTGGTCTGCGCCGTACTTGTGCTTCATCACCATCAGCGACGAATACTGCGCCAGCGATTCGCTGAGCATGGTCGAGCCTTGCATGTTGGCGCCGATCACCCGGTGCGCCCACCACTGGTGCGCGACTTCGTGCGCGGTGACGTCGTAAACGTAGTCCAGCTTGGATTTGTCGCGCAGGTCGGCGATGAAACCGATCGACTCGGAGAACGGGATGGTGTTCGCGAACGACTGCGCGAAGGCGGCGTAGCCGGGGAACTCGACGATGCGCAGCTGCTTGAACTGGTAGGGCGTGTAGTGGCTGTCGTAGTAGTCCAGCGAGTCCTCTGCGCTTTCGATCATGCGGTCCACGTTCCACCCATGCGCCGGGTTGTAGTAGACCGAGATCGCGACCCCGTCATGATCCGCCTGCCTCACTGCATAGCGCGCCGACAGGTACGCGAAGAAGTTCAGCATTGGCTGTTCCATCTTGTAATGGAAGTAGCGCCGGCCATTGGCCGTCCATTCCTTCTGCAGCGTGCCCGGCGCCAGCGCGATCTGGTCGGCGGCGGTGGAAACGGTGGTGTCGAAGCTGATCCAGTCGGCGTCGTTGCTGATGTAGGTGTTGGCGCGCGCCTTCTCGTCGCCTAGTGGCGGCATGCGCAGTACATCCACCTTCAGTCCGTATTTGCGCCGGTCGTTGCGATCGGTGAGCTGCGCCTGCGCCTGATAACCGAACTGAGGCATCACGTGGTTGTTGAAGAAGGTGCCGTTGTGGACGAGGAAGGTACCGGAGGCGTCGTTGGCGAAGCCCTTCGGTGCGTACTCCAGGGTGAAGTCGAACGGCATCGACGCGCCGGGCGCCAGCGGCGTCTTCAGCTTGTAGATGGTAAAGCCCAGGGCCTTGTCGGCGCTCACGGTGTCGTGCGGTGCGAAACTCAGCGACTTCACGCTGAACCCGTCCGTGAAGTTCACGTACAGCTCGCTGATCGGCGTGTCGTGTTTGTTGACCAGGGTGTAGTGGACGCGAAGATCCAGCTTGCGCTGGTACGGGTAGATGTCGACATCGGCCTGCACGGCGGTGATCCGCGGTTGCGGCGCGTCCTTGTATCTGGCGTACTTCTTCTCGTAGTCGGCGCGCTGAATCTTCTGTGCCGTGCTGCTCTTGAACTGGTTGAGCACGTTGGTGTTGTAGTAGATCCAGCTGCCGCTGCTGGCGAACGCGAGCAGGCCCAGCACCAGGGCCGCCAGCGTCGGTGCGTGCAGGCGTGCCCGTGCTTCGCGCACGCGTTCGCGCCATGACTGGCCGGTGCCGCGCACCCAGAACAGTGCGGCCAGCACCAGCAGCACCAGCGCGCAGGCGGCCCAGTAGAAGTCGAACCACAGCACGCCCCTGAGGAAGTGGCCGTAACCGTTGAGATCCGAATACGGTGCGCCGGGCGTGGTGCCGTAGTTGTAGAGGTGCTGTTCCCAATGCAGCAGGTCGAAGCCGATCGCGCTGAGCACCAGCCAGACGATGGTCAGCAGGTAGCCGATGAATTTGTTGTTCGACAACACCTGCAGGAAGACGGCCAGTATCGCCAGCAGCGCGAACGGAATCGCCTGCAGCGCGAGGGTCTCCATGTACAGGCCCAGCTCCAGGTGGGTATAGCCGTGGCTCAGCTGCCAGCCGATGCCGACCACGCCGCCGACCAGCAGGAAGGCCACGATTACCGCCAGCAGGGCGCCAAGCTTGGCGGTCAGCGGCACCCAGTCCGGCACGGGGAACGCGTCGCTGACTTCGGCCGAGCGCTGGCTTCGCTCGCGCC
>Ga0134128_10007050_pt1 | contig 13579 bp, 13 predicted proteins | sample KB31754_FD_96462 | JGI IMG/M metagenome (GOLD analysis project Ga0134128, IMG submission 96462) | Terrestrial soil microbial communities with excess Nitrogen fertilizer from Kellogg Biological Station, Michigan, USA - KB3-175-4 | ecosystem: Environmental > Terrestrial > Soil > Unclassified ... | reverse complement strand
GCAACACGCGCCACGCAGCATAAAACCACAAAATAGGAGCGGCAAACAGCAGGGCATCAACCCGGTCGAGCATTCCACCGTGGCCGGGCAGAAGACTGCCGGAATCTTTAACGCCGGCCCCGCGTTCGATGAGAGATTCAACCAGGTCCCCGAATTGGGCGGCTATGTTAATTGCCGCCGAGAGCAACAAGACAGGCCCAAGGGATGGCTTTTGCAGCGCGAAAAAACCGCTTTTACGATCTATCAGGTTTGCCTTTAATAAGGCAGAACTAATAGGTAGCGCATAGTTATACAGCAAGGCCCCAACCACCAGGCTGGCCAACAGGGAAGCAATTGCGCCTTCCCAGGTCTTTTTAGGGCTGATGCGTGGAGACATCAGGTGGCGGCCCACCGATTTCCCGACGAAATACGCAAAAATATCGCCCGCCCATACCACCAGCAATAAATAAAGCAGCAGGAAAGCTCCGGCCCAAAGCTCGCGCACCTGCACCAGCATTCCCAGGGGCAAAGCGACGTATACGAAGGCGAACACCGAAACCATGGCGGCAGGGAAGGTGCTACGCAAATCGCCGCGTTTCATGCCGGCGATCACAAAAATAAAAGGCGCAAGCGCCGCCGCCATCGCCAGCGTATAAACGAACACTGCCGTGGAAAAAACTGGAGTGACGCTCTTTCCATTCAGCGCAAGAACCAGGAAAAATACCCCGACGAAAATATAGGTAATCCAGTGCAAAGGGCGGATGCCGTATCCCTCGGAAATCTTAAGCAGTTCGGCCACCGTGAGCAGCGCCACCAACGCGGTGACAACGGCCAATACAGGAATGGGTGCGGCAAAGATCAGCAGGAGAACAATAGGAATGAGGACTAATGCTGTGACAATGCGCTTGAGCAGTTGCAATTCGTTCTAGCTCCGTCCTGCTTTTGCCATGATTGAGGTGGTCAAATGCCGGCTTACCGCATGAGGCGCAGAAGCGCTGGCGGAATGTTGCCCAGATGGATGCCGGACGGAAGAGTGGTTCGGATCTTCGTCGGCCAGCCCGCCGTAGCGCCGTTCCCGCTTCTGATATTCCGCGATGCTTTCCAGCAGGTTCGTGCCTCGAAACTCCGGCCACAAGGTCGAAGTCACGTGGATTTCAGCGTACGCAAGCTGCCAGAGTAAAAAGTTACTGAGCCGCATCTCGCCGCTGGTGCGGATCACAAGATCCGGATCAGGCAGGTGGCTCGTGTACATGTGCCGCGACACGGCATCTTCATCAATTTGCATGTGCTGTAGTCCGCCGTTGCGCGCCGCAGCGTCCACCAGCGAACGAAACGCATCTACGATTTCCGAACGGGCACTGTAATTCAGGGCCAATGTGAGCACCATGCCGGTATTGCGCGCCGTTTCTTCCCGCGCCCAGGTCATGCGATCCTGCACAGTTTGCGGCAACTCGTGCAGGCGGCCAATGTACTCCAGACGGACGTTATTCTTGTGCAGCGTGGGGACCTCTTGCTTGAGGTAGCGGCACAACAGACCCATTAGAAAACTGACTTCGGCCTTGGGACGCTTCTTCCAGTTTTCTTCGGAGAAAGCGTAAAGCGTCAGCGCTTGCACGCCAATTCGAGAGGCTGTTTCTACCACCACGCGCACTGAAGTGACTCCGGCGCGGTGCCCTGCGATGCGCGGCAGGTGACGGCGGCGCGCCCACCGTCCGTTGCCGTCCATAATAATCGCGATGTGTTTTGGAAGCCGCTCCGGATCAAGTTGCCCGTAAATTTCTGCTTCTTTCCGGTCCAGACCGGCGGGAATTGTCGCTCGCAACGCTAACCTCTGTTGAATCTTGAAGCTAACATACGGCTACGCGAGTTGCAATCAGGGAGAGGCGCAAGTACCAGTAACGGCAAGGGTTATTTCTAAAATCGAATCGCACTCGCATGATCGGAAAAATGGCTGCCGATTTCAGCAGCCATTTGGCGACGCGGAGCCTCTATTCATACTTCTCAAAACATATTGTCCGAGGGCAGAGCCAATCCTGCACCCATGCCCGCAGGCCCTTGGGGCATAAGCGCTCCCGGCATAAACATCTCTCCTTGTGGTCCGTCTGGCGGAACCGGAGGCCTGGGAGGCATTGGCCCGCGCATCTTCCGGAAGAAAAATACATCGCCGGGGCCGCGGTCTTCCTTCATGGCTTTTAATTGCTTCCACTGCGCGACCGATAGCACTTTGCGCAAATCCAGGTTCATCATGGTGAATTCACGTTCCAAATGGCCGCGCGCGGCCAGTTCCTGGTCAACTTGCGCGCTCACCTGCGACTCATCCGGACTGTCTTCGTCGAGCAGCTTTTGCAATTTTAGGTTCTGTTTTTCGACCTCAGCCTGGTAATCAATCAGCTTCAGCCGGTGATCGTAGAAAGTTTCGTTTAGTTTCTTGATCTGGTCATCGCTGAGCTGAAGCTTTTTCGCTACGTCAGAGCTTTCCCACCACTTTCCCATGTCCTGACCGGGATTGCGGGCCAAAAACATGGGGTTGCCATGGAAGCTGCCCTTCACTACCACTTTAGGGGTTGGCATGGCAAATGGTGGAGCAGTTGGCGGCGTCTGGGCAAGAGCAGATGACATCAACAATGTTATGGAAAGTACCATCAACTTCATCTTCATGGTTATTGGTCCCTCTCTGTGCGATCTGAATTGGAAATATCCGGCGTGCTGGATTGGCTGATTTCCTGCGCGAGCAATGCGGCTGGGGTCAATGCCTCCGGCCCAACGTTCCCAATCTCCTGCTCAATCTTTACCAGCAATTCGCCGTCTGAAACATTTTGCGATCGGGCCTGAACGGCGGGAGTCATTCCGCCTGCGCGGAGGCCGTTGTCCATGCGAAGGCCGCGGTTCGTTTGGAAACAGAAGAGCAGCAGCACCGCAAACCCTGTCGCCCACGCCATCGCTGCTGTCCGCCCCCGCTGGCTTGTAGCGCCGGGAATCCGCGCCGAGATTTGCCGTTGCTGCCTCTGCCAGAACGCGTCGTCCTGTTCCGTAGCCTCGCGCGCCAGTTCCGGCAAATTGTGCAACTGTTGCCGCAGAGCATCTTCATTGTGCTCAAGCAGCATATCGGTCGCCTGTTCGTCCGTAAGATTAAAAATCATGGCTGTACTTCCTTTGCTCCACTCAATCACTTCGCTTCCTGCAAAACTTTTCGTACGTGGGTTGTGGCGCGGAACAATTGCGCTTTCACGGTTCCCGTCTTCAGGCCCAGCACGTCGCCAATTTCCGCGAGCGGCATCTCCTCGGCAAAGCGCAGCATAAAAATTGTCCGCTGTTGTGCGGAGAGGCATTCAACCGCCTCCCACACGGCTTGCAGCCGCTCGCGCGCCAGTAATATTTGCTCCGGCGAAGGATGAGGGGCCGCAATCTGAAGTTCCCCATCCTCCCCGGAATTCTCCAGGCCAATTAATCTCTTCCAGAAGGAGGTTCGGCGGTTCTTGGCATGGTCGCGCGCCAGGTTGACTCCGATGCGCAGCAGCCACGTATCCATGCGGCACTCGCCGCGAAAGCTCCCCAGGCCTCGATACGCCCGCAGGAAGCATTCCTGGGTCAGCGTGTCCGCGACGTCGGCGTCTTTAACCAGCAAATAGATGACCCGGTAGACGCGCTTCTGATGCTCCCGGATGATGTCATCGAAGCTGACCGCCGGAGCGGCAGCCGCCCCGGTTTCGCTCGCCGGATTTAAAGGTGCGGCCAATGCTGTCGCCACAGTTTTCCTTCCGCACTAGTATGGACGAATTTGGCGGGAAGAGGTTTACAAGGCAGAATTTTTGACTTCGTAATGGAAATACCAGAATGAATAGCCGATCTCGATCCTTGGTCGTGATTTGCCAGATGTTACGATTTGGAATTATGGATTCTGTCCCCAAAGACACTACTCTCTTCGAACTATTCAGTGGCGCAATTGAAACTGCTTTGGAGTATGTGCGTCTCGCGGAAACTGGAAAGACGTACATCGGGGCACATTCTAACTGGCCTGAGCTGCGATGGCACGAAAACGGTCTTCCGTGGGTAACAAACATTACCTCTGGAGGACCGAAAGATTATTCGGAAACAATACAGGGTTCATACTCGACCCTTTTTGGACTGATTTCGGAATCTGAGGAACCTGTCCCAGACTTTCGCAAAGAACCCCGATTTCTTGAGCTAGTTCGTTATGCGCAGACACAGCCGCGACTGCACCGGTATTTGATGTTCGAAAAATCGGCGGATTTCGCCGAATCTCGATTGCTGGGACTGGTTGGAGACCTGCTGGATCGTTATATCCACATCAACAGAACCGATAAATTTGATCGGGAAAAACTATCATCGCTTTATTTACCGATAGAAAAGTACCTGCTCGATGAAATGCTATCGGTTAAGGTAATCGTGCCAATTTTATTTCTTAAGTTTGATTTCACGACTTTTCGTATAAACAAGGCAGTCTCTTTGGAGAAGTTATCAGATGAACTTCATCTTGCGCGCGGCTGGCGCGGTCGTTGGGGCGACTCGAATAACTCGCTGGTGGAGAGTGCTGCCACACATGCTCTATTTATCTCAGGCTGCTCTATCGAAAATTGCACAGCTCTGGGTGAAGAACGGATGTCGATCGAATCATATCCAATTGGAACAGTTGAGACTTTTTTCGCAGCCATACGTACCTGTACACACTATGCGACCGGATATGCCGAAGTGCTGGCACTCCCCATCGGATGGGCCTCCGGCTACACGGCGGATTTGATTCCAATCACACGCATAAGCATGCAGTCGTATCCGCCGATTTTCGAGGAAGGGGCATGGCGGGATGAAGCACCTATGCTGGCCCTAAGTCAGGCTAACGAAATAGGAACAACCTTCGAAGGCCTGCTGCAGATTCTTGAGACAGAGCGAGGAAGAAAGCTTCACGTTGCTACCAACCGGCTGAACCTCAGCTCAATGCGGACGACAGATGAGGACGGCATCATTGACGCGATGATTGCAATCGAGGCACTCCTATCAGACGGTAATCAAGAGATGACACACAAAGTTGCAATGCGATTAGCGGCGCTCTACAAGCTTCTAGACATTTCCGATCCAAATCAGATATTCAAGGAAATGAAAGACATATATAAGGTTCGATCCAGGATTGTGCATGGAGGAGCGGACCTGGACAAATCTCGCAAGCTTAATCGTGATGGAGCGGAAATATCCACCGTTGATGCGGCCCTGGAACACCTGCGCACTGCCCTTTCCACGCTGATCAAAAATCCTGTCCTCCTAGATCCGAAAACGATAGACAGCTACTTGTTGACCGGGAAATTTTAAGTTACCGGTTAGATTTCTGTGAACCAATACCAGCTATTCACTCGCCGCTTCCTCCGGCACAATCGTCAACTCCAACTTTTCCGTATGCCGCAAGATGGTGATCGAACTGCTCGCTCCAAGCTCTACGTCCGTCAATAAGCGGTGCAGATCGTCCACTCCCGCCAACGGCTTGCTATCGAACGCAATGATCACATCGCCTTCGCGCAAGCCGGCCCGTTGCGCCGGGCTGCCGGGCGTGACCGACAACACAATCACTCCGCTCTCCTGCGCCAGATCGTAAAAGCGGACAATTCTCCGGTGCAGAGGCGCGGTCTGCGCCTCGACGCCAATATAGCTGCGCCTGATTTTCCCGTCGCGCAACAATCGGCTGGCGACGAATTTCGCGGTGTTGATTCCGATGGCAAAGCACAAGCCCTGCGCGCCCATAATTGTTGCGGTATTTACGCCGACCACTTCGCCGGATGAGCTGACCAGCGGACCGCCCGAGTTACCGGGATTTAACGAGGCGTCAGTCTGGATCACGTCATCAATCAACCGCCCGGAGTACGACCGTAGCGACCGACCCAGAGCGCTCACCACGCCAGCCGTCACCGTGTACTGAAATCCATAAGGATTGCCAATTGCAATCGCCATCTGCCCAACGCGCAGCTTTTGCGAATCGCCCAACGGAGCAACCGAAAGATTCGAGCCATCAATGCGAATGACGGCGAGATCGGTCGCGGGATCATCGCCAATTAACTGGGCAGGGAAGTGCCGCCCATCTGCCAGGGAGCCTTCGATCCGCTTGGCCCCATGGACAACATGGCTGTTGGTGAGCACCAGCCCGTCGGGAGTGAACACGAACCCTGAGCCGCCGCCCTGCCGCTCCGCTTCCCGTCCGGAACGGTTCCGCGTTGCTTGCGTAACCTCTATCTTGGCAACCGAGGGGCTCACCCTCTCCGAGGCGCTGACCACCGCCTCGGAATAGGCGTCCAATAATGCCGCGTCGCCCGGAATGATTTCGCCGCCGGGTTGCACGACAGTATTGGGAAGACCGCCTACCGGCTGCGTCAAAATATTTTCGTATTGCATGGATGGTAGATGTGTTTGTGGCCGCGGAAGATTCAGCGGGGGTTCAGACGGACAAAGTCGCAGGCCCTTATTTGCGCATCCCATTAGCCAAGTTCGTCATTGTCATTTCGAGCGAAACAAAAGGCGTGTTTCACACGTCTTTTGTGAGTCGAGAAACCTGCTTCTTAGGGATAAGGCGTGGGTGAGCAAATGCAGTTCGCAAAACGGCCGGTAGCATATCTCCGAAGGGGCACACAGCTATTCACGCTAAGGGATGACTTTTATCGTTTGTACGGCAGCGCCGGCTTTGCATTGATAATCGAAAGCTCCGACTTCCGATGAATCCCAACGAACATCTACGCCTTACCGGCAATGCGCTCAAAAACTGGTTCATCGCCCAGTGTCAGGATTCGCTCGCCGTCGGCGTCCTCTGGTTCGTCGGGCTTTATCTTTTGCATATACCGTGGGCTTTGCTCTGGGCTGTGCTGGCGACTTTCCTGCAATTCATTCCGCACCTTGGCCCGGTGCTAGGGCTGCTCGGGCCAACGCTTACCGCGGCCATTCATTGGGGCGATTGGCAGCATCCGCTTTACGTGCTCATTCTTTATGCTGTCATCGTTGTCGTGGATGGTTTTGCGCTGCAACCATACATCATGAAGCGCACTGCCAGGGTGCCGATATGGGCTTCCATCCTCGGCCCCATCGTTCTCGGCTTCCTGATTCCTTTTTGGGGGGTCTTGCTCGCGCCGCCGCTGCTGGCGGTGATCTATGCATACCGCAAGAGGAACTCGGATGCAGCCGCGAACTGGAAGCGGTAGGGGGATGAATTGTATCCCCGCTGGCCCAGGCATTTCTGCTGAAGATAAAGAGATCGCAAAAAAGCCGCAGAATTATGCAGCGGAGAAGCTCACAAAAACCGTTAGAATCCCGTCCCTTTTGCAGGAGTTTGTGGGACCGCCGCCCCACTTCGCCGTGTTATACTTTTCTATTCTTAGTGCAATCAAGGGGCGATCCATGGGTCTCCTTTCTTGGCGAGTTCCTTACGGCAGATCAGCTTCGATAAGAGCAGCTATAAATACAAGTACTGACGAGGTCTAGCTATGTCCGGCCATTCCAAATGGGCCACAATTAAGCACAAAAAAGGCGCGCTCGACGCCAAGCGCGGCAAAATTTTCACGCGCCTGATTAAGGAAATCAGTATTGCTGCGAAAAATGGTGGCGGCGATCCAGACAGCAATCCCCGCCTGCGTACCGCGATCCTTGCGGCCAAGAGCGAGAACATGCCCGCCGATAACATTAAGCGCGCCATTCAGCGCGGCACGGGCGAGTTGCCGGGCGTTAATTACGAAGAATTCACGCTGGAAGGCTATGGACCGGGCGGCGTGGCCGTTCTGCTCGATATCAACACCGACAACCGCAACCGCACCGTCAGCGAAATCCGCCACGCCTTCAGCAAGAACGGCGGCAACATGGCCGAAGCTGGCGCGGTTTCCTGGATGTTCCACAAAAAAGGTGACATTGTTGTCGCGAAATCTGCCGCAAAAGAAGACGACTTGATGGGAATTGTTCTCGACGCTGGCGCGGAAGATTTGCGTGATGACGGAGAGAACTGGGAAGTCCTTTCCGAAGCTTCTGCTTACGAGGCTGTGCTTGAAGCCGTGAAGAAGGCGGGAATCACTCCCGTGTCATCGGAAGTGACCATGATTCCGCAAAATTACATCAAGCTGGAAGGCGCTGCTGCCAACACCATGATCCGGTTGATGGAAGCCATGGAAGAGCACGATGACGTGCAAAATGTTCATGCCAACTTCGATATAGACCAGAAGCTGCTTGAAGAAGTGGCGGGATAATTAGACTCGATAATTTGAGCTGGCATTCCAGCGTGGGCTTTTTGCCCACGCTTTTTATTTGCCGGAAAATTGGAGACGTCTTTCCAACAAGCGTTCATTAGTTTTCAACACTAAAGTGGAAAATCATGTGGAAAAACCCGGAAGTAACATTGTAAGTAGTTCATTCAAAGTTGCTTTTGCTCCTTGCACACAATAGGGTGCTGGCACCTTTGTGGTAAGGTTTCGCCCTGGTAAATATTTTTTAAGAATTGTTAATTAATTTGAAACTCCGCCTCGACAAACTGCTCTTTCAGCGCGCCTTGGTCCCTTCCCGCGAGCGCGCGCAAGCCTTGATTCTCGCCGGAAAAGTCCTGGTAGATGGGCAGAAAATCGAAAAGGCGGGCGCGCCGGTTGATGAGGCCGCAGAAATAAAATTTCTCGGCGACGATTTGAAATATGTAAGCCGTGGAGGCGTGAAGCTCGAAGCGGCGTTGACCCATTGGGCCATTGATGTCACCGGCAAAACCTGTGTAGACGTGGGCGCTTCCACCGGCGGTTTTACCGATTGTCTGCTGCAACACGGTGCTGCCCGCGTGATTGCCATAGATACCGGGCACGGCCAGATTGATTACCGCCTGCGCCAGGACCCGCGCGTTCGCCTGCTCGAAAAAACCAACGCGCGCTACATTACACGCCAGCAGATCGGTGAAACTGCCGATCTGATCGCCGTAGACGTCTCTTTCATTTCGGCCACGTTGCTATTACCTGCTGTGGTTTCGGCGGTATTTCCTGACCCCGCGCCGGAGCATGGTGACGAGTCCGCTAATGCCGGACGGAGCGGCCAAAAAATCATCGTCCTGGTGAAGCCGCAATTTGAGGCCGGACGCGACAAAGTCGGCAAAGGCGGTATTGTGAAAGATGAAGAAGCGCAGCTCGCCGCCGTAGAAAAAGTCCGCGCCGCTTTGGTTGCACTGGGATGCCGCATTACCGGCCATATCGAATCGCCCATCCTCGGCGCGGAAGGGAACCGCGAATTTTTACTTCTCGGGGAGATCTAAATTTCCCACGAGAGACGGTTACCTGCTCTGTTTGTGAGCCGCTTTTCTGCGATATGCGCCGTTTTTCTGTACAATTCGATTTTCACTATGGCAATCGCTCAGAAACCTGGCAGGAAGTCAGCCGGCATCATTTCCAAGCCCAATAAGCCGGAGTTGGCGCAGGTCGTTCCTGGTTTGCTTGCCTGGTTCCACGAACGCAATTACGAAATCGTTGTAGATCCTGAGACGGCACCCTACGCCGGCCAATCCGAGGTGATGTCCCGCGAGGCCATGGCTTCCCGTCCGCTCAACTATGTTGTCGTCCTCGGAGGCGATGGCACCCTGATCGCCGCAGCCCGCGCCGTGGCCAAGGCCGGCATTCCCGTGATCGGGGTCAATCTCGGCTCTCTGGGCTTTTTGACGGAAGTGCCCCTGGGGAAGCTCTACCCCACATTGGAGGGGATTGAAGACAGCAACTTCAATATTGAAACCCGCTCCATGGTGCATTGCGAGGTGATGCGGGCGGGCGCATGCATCGCTACTTACGACGCGCTGAACGATGTTGTTTTAGGGAAGGGCACCATCGCGCGTTTAAACCATTGCGACGTCTCTGTGGACGGAGTTTTTGTTTCCAGCTACCAGGCGGATAGTTTAATCGTCTCCACGCCGACCGGTTCCACCGCATACTCGCTGGCTGCGGGCGGCCCAATCCTCGTCCCGAACGTAGACGCTTTTGTCATTACTCCGGTCTCTGCGCATTCCCTTACGCACCGCTCGCTGGTCGTGCGCGATAGCTCGGTGATTGAGATCATCGCTAAAACCGGAATGGATGAAGCCTACCTGAGTCTCGACGGACAGTTAGGAATGCCGATTCTTGATGGCGACCACATTCGTTGCGCCAAGTCTGCTTACACGGTAAAACTGCTGCATATTCACGGGACATTTTTCGATGTGCTGCATGCCAAGCTCAAATGGGGCCAGCGCTAGCGCTCCAGCCGCATAAGATCGCTTACCGTTTGCCGCCGCCGCACAACTTTCGCGGATTTTCCTTCAACCAGAATCTCCGCGGGCGAAGGCCGTGTGTTGTAGTTTGACGCCAGCACCATCCCGTATGCTCCAGCATCGAGAATGGCCAATAGGTCGCCCTCCTCGCTGGCCTGTAATTCACGGTCGCGCGCGAAGAAATCTGCGGTTTCGCAGATGGGGCCGACGACGTCCACTTTTTCCGCGGAGGTATCCTTTAATTCTGTAGGCACAATCTCATGGTATGCGCTGTACAAAGGTGGCCGGATCAAATCATTCATGGCCGCATCCACAATCAGAAATTTCTTCGGCCCATTGTTCTTCTGGTAGATCACCCGGGTAAGCAATGCTCCTGCCGGGGCAATAATCGAACGGCCCGGCTCCAGCAGCAGATGGACCTTCAATGACCGGAGCGGTACAATGACTGCCTCCCCATATTGGCGCACTTGCGCGGCAAAATCGTCAGCGGAGGAAATCTCCATGCCAGAATTCGGATGCTGATATGAAATTCCCAAACCTCCGCCGGCATCCACGTAGCGGATCTTGTGGCCATCCTCCCGCAATTCACGGACCAATGCAGCGACATGCTCCATTGCCGCAGTGAACGGCTTCACGTCCCGAATTTGCGAGCCGATATGGACGCTTATTCCTGCCACGTGCAAATATTTGTATTTTGCCGCCTGCGCATAAAGTTCCCGCGCGCGCTGCATGGGCACGCCGAATTTGTGCTGATGCAATCCCGTGGAAATATAAGGGTGCGTCTCCGCCGGCACATCCGGATTTACGCGCAGGGCAACTGGCGCAACTTTCTTCATGCTTTCAGCGCATGCCGCCAGCGTATGTAATTCCGCTTCGCTTTCTACATTAAAGAGCAGAATGCCGGTTTTCAGCGCGGCCCGCATTTCCGCAGGAGTTTTTCCCACTCCTGAAAATACAGCCTTGGCGGCGGCTTTCCGTCCACTGCGGACCAATCGCTCCAACTCGCCACCGGAGACCACATCAAACCCAGAACCCAAACTTGCCAGCAACCGCAGCACAGAACGGTTGGAGTTCGCTTTGACCGAGTAGCAAATCGTATGCGGAATTCCCTTGAATGCCCGGTCGAAAATCCGGAAACGCGCCCGAATGGCGGAAGCAGAATAGACGTATAACGGCGTTCCAAAGCGCCGCGCTAAATCAGCAACCGGCACTCGTTCGCAGTAAAGCTGCTTGCCCTCCGTTCTCTTGGAAGAAGCATTTCGATACTGGAAAGCGGAGAAAGTTTTAGAGGAAGAATCGGCTGTGCGGTTCACTTGCGTTTTCCGGAGGTTCCTTTCACTCGGATCACCACCACCGTCTGGTCGTCAAAAGTTTCCATTCCGGCGGAGTGCTTCTCGACTGCCTTGAACAAAGAAGCTACCACAGCTTCCGCGGGTTTATTGCAGGATTCGCGCACGACCTGTTCCGCACGTTCGCGGCCGAATAATTCTCCCGCGCGGTTGCGGGCGTCAACAATGCCGTCGCTGAAGAAGACAAATAAATCCGACGGTTTGGGGCGGAAGGTGAATTCATCGTATTCAACGTCGTCGAAAAGTCCCAAGGGCAGTCCCGTGGCGTCCACCATCTCGGTGCGGCCTTCATGGCAGTAAATGGGCCGGGGCAACCCGGAGTTGGCCACCTGCAGAGACCGTTCTTCATCGTCCCACACGGCGTAAATGATAGATACAAACTGGCCGTCAATGCGCCGTTCCGCCAGGGAATAATTGACGGCGGTTAGCATCTCCGCTGGAACCGGCTCAATGGGAGCGTGCGAGCGCAAAATTCCGCTCACCAGCGCCGCGTAAATCGCCGCCGGCGCGCCTTTGCCGCTGACATCCCCCACGATGATCGCCAGGCGTGACTGTGAGTACATCACAAAGTCATACAAATCGCCGCCAATGGCGCGTGCGGGTACAAACCGCGCCGCCACTTCCAAATTCCGCAGTTGCGGATTCTTCTGCGGAAACAGCCGGAACTGCAACTGCTGCGCCATGGCGAGGTCGCGCTCCAGCCGGTTCTCCTGCTGCGCAATCTGCTCATACAGCCGGGCATTTTCAATCGCAATGGCAATCTGCGCCGCCAGGGTCGTGATGGTGCGCTGGTGGTCCTCCGTAAAGAATCCCCGCCGCGTGTGCTCCAGATCGAGCACGCCAATCACTTTGCCTTTGTAAATAAGCGGGACGGCCAGCTCAGAACGCGTCTCCGGATTGGTCTCAATGTAGCGGGAATCTTTCTTTACATCGGGGACCAGCACGGCCTGGCCGTGCCGTGCCGCATAGCCCACGACGCCCGTGCCCAGCGGAATTTCATGTTTTAGATGAATATTTTCCTGGAAGCGCAATGAAAAACGGTGCTGCAAATTCTCCTCGTTTTCATCCAGCAGCAGGATGCTGAACATCTGGTAATCAATCAGCCGCCGTAGCAATTCGCCAATGTGCTTGAGCAACTCGTCAAGATTCAGGATCGAAGTCAGCTCACGGGCAATTTCATTCATCAGCAAAAGCGTGCGCGCCTGCCGCGTGGTGCGCGTATGCAGCCGGGCATTTTCAATACCTACCGCTATGCGCGAAGCGGTCAAGGCCAGGAACTGCTGCTGTTCGAGAGTGAAATAATTGGCTTGCTGCGCCTGAATATCAATAACGCCGATCACTTTGTTCTTATGAATCAGCGGTACGGCCAGCTCTGAATGAACACCTGCAATGGCGTGAATGTACAGCGAAGATGCGGAGACATCGTGAATCAAAACCGGCTCGCGCCGCTGCGCCGCCAGTCCCGTGACGCCCTCGCCCACTTTAATGCGCAGTCGTTCCACAGTGTCGGGCGAATGCCCTACGTGGAAACGCACGCGCAGCTCTTGCGTCTTCTCATTCAGCAGAAGAATGGCAAAAATTTCATAATCAATTACGCGGCGCACGAGTTCGGCGACGCGCTTTAAGGAAGTGTCGAGATCGAGCGTCGAGCTAAGCGCATCGGCAACTTCCAGCAGAAAAGATTCTGCATTTAAGGAAGGACGGGTTCCGCTGGGAGAAGCTGCCATAGCCTATGATAGCAGCCGCTTTGCTGTGGAAAGATGGCTCCGCTTCACCGTTTGGTCCGCGGCACAATGCGAATATCAGGCAAGTTCCTGTACTGCTCGGCGTAATCCAGGCCATACCCTACGACAAATTCATCGGGTATGGTGAAGCCGACATAGTCTGCCTGGATCGGTTCGCGGCGGCGGGAAGGTTTATCGAGCAGGGAAGCGATGCGGAACGATTTCGGCCCGTGCGCCAGAATCACTTTCTTCAGAAAAGCCAACGTCATTCCGGTGTCCAGAATGTC
>Ga0134128_10007049_pt1 | contig 13580 bp, 11 predicted proteins | sample KB31754_FD_96462 | JGI IMG/M metagenome (GOLD analysis project Ga0134128, IMG submission 96462) | Terrestrial soil microbial communities with excess Nitrogen fertilizer from Kellogg Biological Station, Michigan, USA - KB3-175-4 | ecosystem: Environmental > Terrestrial > Soil > Unclassified ... | reverse complement strand
GCGCCGTGGAGTCGGCATCTTCAGTGGCCGTGTTGGTCATTGATTGGACGAGGACGGGCGCCGAACCGCCGATGAGCTTGTCACCGACGCGCACGCTTACTGAAGCTCTTCTTACAGACATCTCAGCTAGGGATCCGATAAGGGCGGCGGGCGCGCCGCCGGTGCTCCTGGGAATGAGACGAGCGGGCTGGACGCCCGCGCTACTCCATGTGAGCATTGCCCACGATAGCACACGCAATGCCGCGCCCGCGCCGTTTTTGCTTCAGTTGTAACTAATGATCACTGTTGTCAGGATGGGTGTCAGGCGTCCCCCCAAATCAGTGGGTGATGTTCGCGGATGCTGAATACCTCATTCACCGGGCCCACTATCAGGTGATCGAGCACTGGGATGCCGATTACCTTGCCTGCGCCCAGAAGCTGTTGTGTGACGTCAACGTCTTCTTGCGTCGCCGACAAGCTTGAACCTGACGGATGGTTGTGGCAGACGATAATGGCGTGAGTGTTGGCCAACAGTGCAGCTTTGAACACTTCCCGCGGATGTACCAGGCTGCTGTTCAACGTCCCGTGTGAGACCTCGTGTAGTCCAATCACCTCGTGTTTGGCATTCAGATGCAAACTTACGAAGTGCTCCTCTGCGCGGTGGCGAAGCGGATCTAAAAGAAATGCTGCGTCCATTGGTGTGCGCACCACGTACATATCGTAGGGGTGGCGCTCGTTGACCAGGCACAGGCGAATTTTTGGCAGTCGGTATTTGAGCCGGCTTTCCAGCGGCTCTTTGTCTTGGGGCATATGAGGTCCTCCGCTTTGTCACACTCTAAATGTAGAAACGAAGCCAAGTGCAAATAAGTTCAAATTCTGCGGATTAAAAGTTCAAGTAGAATTGCCTGATGCCTAACATTGACTCAATCAAATTCGATCATGCCGACTGGCAACTCGTCGAAAAGAAGCCGTACATGCATGTGTACGCCGATGACATCAAACAATTGTCGGCCGTCTTGTCCGTCGAGTATTTCGACAAGCCGCCTGAAATTGCTGTTTCACTGAGCGCTATCGACAAAATTCGATTTGTCTATCGCAATCTGGCGAATCAATCAGGTGCCGGACTTATCTCGGCGGAAGTGAATAAGGTCGGCGGCTTTGATTGCATAGAGACAATCTTCAAGATGCTTCAGCCAAACCGCGGTGTTGTTTATATTGGATCCCTCACGTTTCTCTTTGCTGAATTTAGCTATGTCGTCAAAGTGCAATGCATCGAACTGGGATTTACCGGTGTGCGCGAGGCGTTTGTCATGGACAAACTGATCAAAGACAAAAAAAACGTCGATGACGCGGGCAAGATCAAAGGCTGGGAAAGAGATCCCTACGACGCGGAGGGAACGTATCCGTTCATGCCGAATCTGGCTGAGTCGCAAGAGTACGACAATGTTTTTCCGATGCATGCCCTCTCACGAGTTCGCCGCGTGCTCAACCAAGTTTGTCGAACTGTTTCATTCGACGAAGAGCTGAGGACGGCTGCGACATTCGATCCGCTCAATTCGTGACTTCTTCGGATACATACTTGGATGATAGACTGTTCGGCACCGACTGCAATCCACGGAGAACTTGGCGAATGCTTGTCCGTTCATCGCGATCATTACGCATATCAGAGTCAATTGTCGTTTCTGTTGGCATCTTGTTCGGAATTTCTAGTCAACCGTTGTTGGCAGAATCCAATCCCGCAGGCGCAAGCACTGCCGAGGCAAATGTAGTGAAGATTGGGGCATTGGCTTCTTTGACTGGTCCATCTTCTGACGATAACAAGGAAATGATCAACGGGATGGAGCTGTTCCTTGATCAAGTCAAGCACAGCGTGCACGGTAAGAAGATTCAGTTGATTGTTGAGGACGACGAAAGCAACCCGCCGAAGGGCAAGATTAAGTTCAAAAAGCTTGCTGAGCAAGACAAAGTTGCCATGGTTGGCGGCATCTATTTTTCAACGGTCGTCAACCAGATCGCTGCGCTTGCCGATCAGTACAAGATTCCCACCGTCGTCGCCGTGGCAGGTGCAGATAATCTCACGCAACGCAATCAGCATGCATGGGTGATTCGAAGCGGTCCAAGCGCGAGCCAACGGGCGATGCCGATGGGTGATTATGCCGCGAAGACGCTCGGATACAAGAAAGTGATAACTCTTGGCCCCGATTTTCTATACGGATATGAGCTTATTGGCGGATTTCAAAAGGTGTTCGAGGATTCCGGCGGCAAAGTAGTCCAGAGATTGTGGGCCGGGCTGGAAGCGAGGGACTTCGAATCGATCTTCAAAGAGATGCACAAGGATGCCAATGCACTGTTCGTTTCAGTGCAAGGCGTGTCGACGGCACCATTTCTGCGCCAATATCATCTATCCGGTCTCAAGTTTCCGCTTATCGGCTCAATGAACACGTTCGATGAGCAAAACCTGGGCGCGGCCGCTGAGGACGCTGAAGGAGCTATCAGCGTCGGACCCTATTGCTCGACGCTGGATCTTCCCGCTACCAAGAAATTCGTTGCTGCATATCAAGCCAAATATCATCAGACGCCGGGATTCTATAGTGCCGCTGGTTATACCAATGCCATGTGGATGTACAGCGCGTTGAACAGCGATAAAGCCGCGCTTACGGATCACGACAAACTGATGGCAGCGGCTAAAGCGGTCAAGCTTCCTGATAGCCCGATGGGTCCGTTAAAACTTGACGATCACCAGAGCGTTGTCTGCAACATCTACGTCCGCAAATTGCAAAAGGTAAATGGGACGTACGTCAATAAGGTCATCTACACATACCCCAACGTCTCGCAATTTTGGAAGTGGTCGGCGGCCGATTATCTTAAACAGCCGCCATTTTCCAGAGACTTTCCTGCCATTAAATAGTGTAGCCAAGCAATCGTGAAAGCGATATCAGTGAGCGCCATCATACTTTGGACCAACCGGCTAAAGCCGACTGTGGAGTTCTATCGCGCGCTCGGGCTGCCTTTGGATGAGGAGCAGCATGAGGAGGGTCCGCTTCATTACGCCTGTCATTTTGGTGGCACGCACTTTGCCGTGTTCGAAGGTGAGGGAGCCTACGCAATCCCCAGACGAGAGTCCGGTGCCACTCAGATCGGCTTATATTTGGATGACGTGGATGAAGCGTTCTCGATTGCCATCAAGTTAGGTGCGCAAGTCGTTTGGCAGCCGCGAGATATGCCGTGGGGGCGGGCGGCTCTGGTTTGCGATCCCGACGGCAGAGCCGTCGAGCTCAATCAAGGAAACGCCGATTCGCCAGCTAAGTAATCTATGACGTGGCAACGGCAGTTTTTCCGGGCGAACCAGGTGAACGGAACGAAAAAAAGCCACCGGCGCGGGAGCGCCAGTGGCTTTTCGGTGTTGGAGCGCCGGCTTGTTGCCTGCACTAGACCTGCTGCTGCTTCCAGACGCCGGTGTTGAAGCGCCAGATGAAGATGATTCCGACAAACGCGCAAGTCAGCGAGATGGCTGTCCACGTGCCGATCGGACCCCAGCCCAGAGTGACAGTCAGCAACCACGACAGTGGCAGTCTGATTAATGTCAAACCGGTGATCGTGGCCCACATCGGCCAGCGGGTGTAGCCCGCGCCGTTCATCGCGCCCATCAAGATCAACCAGATGGCCACGAATGGTTCGCACATACCGACGACCTGCAGGTATTGCACGGAGTACACGATCACCTTTGGATCGCTGCTCATCAGGTGGGCGAGCTGATTGGCACCCAATACGAGCACCAGTGCCACCACCGTGTTGATTGCGATGCCTAGAGTCATTACCTGCCAGCCGATTCTCTCGGCGCGGTCTGGTTGTTTGGCTCCGAGGTTTTGTCCGACGATCGTGCCCAATGCCATGCTGAGCGCGTAGATTGGGAATCCGCCCAGCGTTTCTTCAAGGCGCAATCCGACAGCCCATGACGCCTGGCAGGCGGTGGGATCAGACGTGTGCGCGAAGATCAGGAAGAGAACGAAGTTGCCTCCGACCCAAGAGAGATCTTGAACGCACGCTGGGATGCCGATTTTCATCAAGCGGTGGAACCACTCCCAGGATGTTTCCTTCAGCATCAGCCGTAAATTAAGGCACTCAGCAAGTTCGGAACGTCTCAAAAGTTTGAACGACAAAAGGACGCCCAGAATGCTGGCGATGCCCCACGACATGCCGATGCCGGAAATACCGACGTGCAATGGTCCTAAGCAAAGACAATAGTCGAGCACAATCACTTGCAGCGTGATCAGTCCCATGATTACCATCGGCACGCGCGCATTACCCTTCGCTCTGAAGATTGAGTTGGTCACCCAGAGGAGAGTGAACGGCAACTGGGCGCACAGATCGAACTTCAAGAAATCCCAGCCTAAGCGCTGCACTTCAGGCGATGCGCCCAATAGTTGCAGCAACGGACGGCATACGAGCAGTCCAACGCCGGCAGAGACCGCGCCGAAGATGACGGCAAACAAAATGGATTGCCTGGCTGCCTGTGTAGTTTTCTCGACATCGCCTTCACCCCAGAAGCGGCTGACCAGGGCGTTGGTGCCTGCCGACAATGCCACTGCCAGCAGTACCATGAAAAACCAGATCTGACCGCACAGCCCGATGGCTGCTTGGGCTGATGAGCCGAGTCGTCCGGCAACATATGTGTCGAAGAAGCTGGCGACAGCTATCGTGATCATGTTGATGAACAGCGGCCAGGACATATGCCAGATGGCTGCCCAGGTCGAGCCTTTGATGATCACTTCATCGGCATGGGCACGCGGGACTTCCGCGCTTACCGCGCCTTCGCTTATCATCGCCAAAGAGTCGACGGTGGGTTGCTCGATGCTGACGTCGGGCACTACGCCGACGTCACGATCGATATTGATATTGTTTTCTAACGAGTTCATGACTAACCTCAACTAATACTCGGCTCAGTCCATGCACTTGGCCAGGCCGAGGGACCAAAAAATTGCGCCCAATCTGGAAAAATTGGGAACAAAAAACCAACGGCTGCTACCGCCCTCCGGCAAACGGAGGTGATCGGGCGAGCTGTTGGCTAGGCACTTAACGAGACATAACTCTACTCTACTGATTTTTTAGCAGAAAGCAAGAGCTTATTACGTTCATGGTACGATGAATCGCCTTAGTCATCTGAAATGGTCATAGGGTGCCTGAAAAGCCTTTTAACATTACCCGCCCCAGCAGCGAACAAATTTGGGCATGCCTGCAACGCTGCCTGATTTTCGAGGATCCTGCCGCTCGTTTTGAGCGCCTGCAAGGACTGGTCAGAAAACAAGTAGGCGACCAACTTCTAAAAGTGCGGGATTTACCCGCGCTGCCGCTGCCGTATCAGGACTATTTGTTTTCATCGATTTACGGAGCGAATGGAGATAAGGGTGCTTATCCCGAATTTCAGTCGGCAGGGGTTCTGCTCAATGTCGTGTTGGCCCTTGCCGATATCGCGCGCTTCAGCTTAATTGCTTTCGATTCGTGGAAGGTGAGCGTTCCGACGGACAGCAATGTCAAAGAAATGAGTCGCATGTTTCCGCGACAGGTGGATGACCCGGCAATTTCCGAGCTGGCAGCGAAACTCTCGCTTTCCTCCGCGCAACAGCTTTGGCTGCAACACGCGCGCCGCGCCATTCCGGACTGGAGCATTCTGATGACCAACGGACCATGGACAGGGGATGCGCGCAGCGAGTTTCTGGTCACCCAGCTTAAAGGCTTGTCGCCATTACCTCTGGATGCCGACGGCTTCCTCAAAGCAAAACAACTTTTCGAGCCGGCTCTGGCGAAGTATCGCGGCGAGCTGCCCGGCGGGTTTTTGCCCAACCTATTGTTGTTGGTCGAGGGAGAAACGGAGTCGATACTTCTGCCTCACTTCGCGTATTTGCTGGGCTGCGATTTTTCGGCAATGGGAGTGATGCTCGTCTCCGCCGGCGGTGGCAAACAGGTGGCGCGCAAATATTTCGAGCTTCGCGATGTCGTCGAGCTGCCGATTGTCTTATTTACGGATGCCGATGCAGGTGAGGAAGTCGACGTTGCTGCCGAAGCGTTGCGTGAGAACGATCGCCTGCATATCTGGAAAGACGGCGAGATCGAAGACACCCTTGAGACTGAGATTCTCGTTCAGCAATTGAATAATTTCCTGCAAACAGCGGGAGCTCCCGGTTATGTTTCGAGCAAAGAATTTCCGGCCGGACAAAGGCGGACGGTGATCTTGAATCGTTTATGGCGCGCGCGTGGTCTGGGCAATTTCGATAAAATCGGATTTGCCGAAGTGGTGGCAGCCAACTTGAGGGACAAGAATCAGGTGCCCAAGGATGTCGTCAAAGCCATCAATACCATTCAGCAGGTGCTGCAATGCAAGAAGGGGAAACCGCCTGCACCACGCGAGCAACAGTTGGGGCGCTGAAATGGAGCAGCGGCGCAAGATTGTGATCGCTTTCAGCACCGCTCTCGGTATCACGCTTTTAGCAGCCTGGTTTTTCTACAGCAAGATTCCGCATACGCATGAATTGATGGTTGTGCCGGAAGTCGTGTTACTGCTGGCTCTCGTTTTGCCGATTTTGGCCGCCCAGACGCTGGTGCCGGCGCGCGCCGCATTAATTTCAGGCATCGGGTCTTGCGTCGTCTGGGTGGCAGGCATCATTGCCAGTTTTGTGATCAAGCCGGGTTCCAACGTCATTTATATCCCGGACGCGTTGTTGTTGCTCGGATTTGTGCCTCTCTTCTATCATTGGAGATTCAGTTGGCCCTGGTTTGTCTTTGGTGCGTTCAATTTTGGCATTGGCGTGTTTTTGCAAGCTATTCGTTATATCGATGATGGTTTGTTTCCCCCACCCTTGGTCGTCGCCAAACATCATTTGTCCGAGTATCACCCATCGATTACCTGGTGGATAATCGGGCTGCTCGCGATTATGTTCGGAAGTTGCCGGCTAAGCAAGAATTTGTGGAAACGTTGCCGGCGTTAGCCGCTGGATTTATTTATCGTCAGAGGAACGACCATGCTCGTTTTCGTGCTCATTGATCTTGCGCGCTCGGCGGCGAATTTCCCGGCGCGAATCGCTGCCTCGGCGCACGGAATTCCTTGTGTACTGCAATGAGCCAACGAGTACGGTCCGTCGTAAGCGGCATAAATTTTTCGCAGACGTGAGTAGTAGCCGGTACTCGGCACTGCCATGGCGTGGCCCCATCGACTGAGCACGATTTCGTATAGATGATCATCCAGGTGTTCGATTAGTTGACTGAGATCATCGTTCACCACTTTGGCCAGTGCTTGCCTCTCTCCTTGCAGTAAAAGCGGGCGACCGGCAGTGCCCGGCTCCCATGGTTGATATACGGTTAACACCGAGGCATTGTCGAATTGCTTGCCGGCAATTTCATATGGCGTTTCGGAAATCACGAAGTCAGCGAAATTATGGCTGGTATTTACGAAGTTGTCGTAAGCGCCTTTGAAGATTTTTTTCGTCAGCAAGAAGTTTGCCACCATGTATGAGCCGTATTGAAACGGCATCAAAGCGAGCTTCATACTGTCATTGAGATTGCTTATCAAACGCCATGACAGCATGTGTGGTGTCGCGACAATTACATGTTTACAGGCGACGTGATGCGCTTGTCCATCTTTGCTCGTATAAAATACATCCGCTCCGTTTTCGTTCAGCTTTATTTGCCAAACGAAGGTGCCCTGTTGAAGGCGGTCGCCGCCGGATGCGTTGATTTTCTCAACCAGCGCTCTTGAAATAGCCGGATTGCCGCCCTTGAAGCAGTAGTTGTCGCTGCGCAGATCTTCAAGCAAGTAATATCCTGCGGCCGCCGATATGTTCGCGGTAGTGGCGCAGGTCGATGCCTTGCATATGCTGTCCACCAACTGGAGAAATTCCTGGCTGCAGTTTTTCAACGTTGCCGCAAGCGGTATCGAGTCGAGCTTTTCCAGTGCCTCACCTGACATTGCTTGAGGAGTATCTGCCTCCGGCAACGTTTTTCTTGTAGACGACATCGCCGCCATCAGCAGCTTGAAATTTTCATAGAGCGCGTCTTTGTCAGGACCGGTGATGCCCTGATACCACTTTTGGTTCCAGAAAAAGGTATTGTCACCGGCAGGCAATTTCTCAGGCTTGATTCCCAGCTCTTCGTAAAGCTTTCCATAAATGCCGTCTACGTTGCTTACATAAGCGGCACCATAGCTGAATCCGATGCTTTTGTAGAATCCGCCGCGTGCTTGTCCGCCCAGCTGGTTGTATTGCTCGAGTAGCAGAACGTTGTGATCTTTCAGGTAATGAGCCGCGCTGAGCCCGCCGATGCCACCACCCACGATGACGAAGTCCAAAGTGCGTTCGGGCTGTTGAGGGAAATCTTTCGGCACCTCGCCGTTGCGAAAGCGGTGCCCTATGGTGAAGTCGTCGCCGAACCATTCCGAGACGTTTAGCGTTCGCCCTGGTTGACTCGCCTGCTTCGCTGCCGTTTTTCCGGCCTGGCCGTGTGCATTCTCCGGAGAGCCTTCGCCCGTGGCTGCCTGCGCTGCTTGGATGGAGAGGGGATACTCGCCTGCTGCCAGGCAAGTAAATAGCACTTTCAAAAAATCACGTCGCGTTTTCACCGTCGAATTATAAACCGCCGACCAAGCGCGATAAAACTAGCATCAATTTAGAGGAAGCACGGCATGGGCTGCCGGCGGCTGGCCACATCCATCGCTTGCGGGCGCCGAAATGGTGGCAGCAGCTCGTGGCAACCCGCCTGTTGAGTTTCCAATGGCAGAGCAGCATGGATGATTTGTGCGCGAGCGGTGGCTTCAAATAGTGGGCTCACGCCCGCCGTTACAGGATTTATATCCAAGATTATCGGCTAACTCGGTAGAATGACAAATCGAACGACGACAGCGCAAGGAAATAATGGGATGGTAACCGAATTGAAGCCGACTGATGACAAGACCCGCCATTTGCTGGAGAAGACCGAAGCCATCAAGAAAGGCGGCGCCCCCAAATATCACGAGAAGCTGAAGGAAGAGAAAAAGCTGTTCGTGCGCGAACGCTTGCGCTTGCTATTCGACCCCGGATTTGAACTCGAAGATGCGCTCTTCGCTAATTGCGTGGAAAAGGACTTGCCTGCAGACGGTGTAGTCACAGGCGTCGGCCAGATAGAAGGCCGCACGGTTTGCTTCATGGCTAACGACTCTACCGTTAAAGCCGGCTCCTGGGGATGGCGGACAGTTGAGAAGATCATCCGCATTCAGGAAACTGCTGAAAAGATGCGCGTGCCGATGCTCTATCTCGTGGATTCGGCTGGAGCACGTATTACCGACCAGATTGAAATGTTTCCCGGGCGCCGCGGCGCCGGTCGCATCTTTCACAATCAAATCAAGCTTTCCGGATACATTCCGCAAGTCTGCTTGCTCTTCGGACCTTCCGCGGCGGGCGGCGCTTACATCCCGGCATTTTGCGACATCGTGATCATGACCGAGGGACGCGCGTCAATGTACCTGGGCTCGCCGCGCATGGCCGAGATGGTCATCGGTGAAAAGGTGACGCTCGAGGAGATGGGTGGTGCTCGCATGCACTGCACCGTCAGTGGTTGCGGTGACGTGCTTGTTTCCTCCGAAGAAGAAGCGATCGAGCTATGCAAGGACTACTTGCGTTTTTTCCCGCCGAATTGCGATCAACAGCCGCCCGCGGTGCCGGCAGTTGATGCGGCCGCTCTGGAAAAAACGATTGACGAGATCATTCCGAAACAAGAAAACCTGCCCTTCGACGTGCACGGCGTGATCGAAAGACTTGTCGATAAGGGCTCGTTTTTCGAAATCAAAAAACTGTTTGCCGGCGAGTTGATTACTGGGTTGGCGCGCATCGGCGGCCGAGCGGTGGGCATCCTTGCTAATCAACCGAAAGTAAAAGGTGGAGTTCTCTTCGTCGATTCCGCCGACAAAGGCGCACGATTCATGTGGCTTTGCGACGCTTTCAATATCCCGTTGCTCTTCCTTGTCGACGTTCCGGGATTCATGATCGGCACTAAAGTCGAGCGCGCGGGCATCATCCGCGCCGGAGCCAAGATGGTATCGGCGATGTCGTCGGCAGATGTGCCGAAAATTTCCGTCGTCTTGCGCAAAGCTTACGGCGCCGGTCTGTACGCAATGTGCGGCCCGGCATTCGAACCTGACGCCTGCCTGGCGTTGCCGACAGCGATGATTGCGGTGATGGGTCCGGAAGCAGCCGTCAATGCTGTCTACTACAACAAGATTATGGAATTGCCTGAAGGCGAGCGTGCGGCCTACGTGGAGAAACTACGCAACGAGTACCGTGAGGATGTGGATATATATAGATTGGCGTCCGAGCTGGTAATCGACGGAATCGTGTCCGGGGCAACTTTGCGGCAAGAGCTCTGCAATCGTTTTGACGCCTACGCCAACAAGCGCACCAATCCGCTGAAGAAAAAGCGCTCGGTTCTGCCGGTATAAGAGCGGCGGACAGCCCCGTTCTGCGACCTGATAAAACTCTAATCAGCTGCGAAAACCCGCACGGGGTCTCGTAATAACTTGCAAATTCCGCGAAATGCCCCCACTGCAACAATCCTTTACAGATTTGGTCTTGGCAACTAACGCCCTCAGGGTGTTAAATGGGATCAATGGCGTTGGTGGGGAATTACAAGCCATCGGCTTGTGCGCGCCCTCCAGCAATTAGGGGAACTGCGGAAGATTTGCGCCGGCAACATGCTGTTGCTGCGCAAGGTGCGACGTCACGTTAGCGTTGACGGTTTGAACCACGCCAGAGTGCTTGTGAGCGGCTCGCTCTTGAGGCCCGCTCTCGATTTGGCTTGGGGTTGGGATGGTCTCGGGAGAGTGAAAGTGAACAGTACTATGACACTGAAAGAGCCTGCGTATGATCCGCTGCTGAAGGCGGTTGGAAAAGTAGTCCAGGAAAAGCGTTTGTCGTTGGGCATTTCGCAAGAAGAACTTGCGCGCCGGTCAAAACTTCATCGCACCTACATCAGCGATGTGGAACGTGGTTCGCGGTCCGTTTCTTTGATCACCTTATGTAAGTTGGCTGAGGCCCTGCACACAGAAGCGTCCGCTCTCGTGCAGACGGCTGAAACCGTAAATCGCATGGGATGAAAATTGCTTTACCAGCGTAGAACATAGAGACAAGTACTCACACGCTCGACTATTTTGCCGTAAACTCAAACTCGACACGGCACCGGCTCAACGCGATCATTGCGCTCAGTCACAGAATGACGTGGTGTTAATTTGACGGTTGCAAAGCGGTGACCTTATTATCTTCGTGTCGCTCAGCAGAAGGGGTGTGTGCGTGGAAGTAAACCTTGGGATTCCGATCAGCCTGGACGATCGGGCTCACTATGGTCAGATGCTGAATCGCCTCAAGCGAATGAAGGAACGCTGGCGTCCAGCAGCAGAAAGAGTCTACCGCGCTACCCTCTTCGATAGCATTAGGGCTGAGCTGAATAGTGCGCGCGCCGGCACCGCACGCAGCCACTTTCACTGGTTCGGTGCGCGCGAACAACAAAAAATGGAAGACGATACCACGCTGCAGCTTGGCTATCGTGATATCTGGAAAGCTAAAGACGGGCGGGGCAACATGAAGTGGCTCGAGTTTCGCCACAAGAGCAACGTACCGCACGAATTCGACAAGTTCGATCGCCCTGCTCTGGAAAGCTGGATGAAGTCCTTCGACCCGATGCAAGGCATGGACCCGATCATTCGCCGCATCGAAACCACCCAAGAGACGCCACTAGGGATCGAAGGAAAGACCACCGCCGAAATTCGCCGGATTGCCGATTTCAAATCGTATAATTCAACGTACATGGCACCGCCTGTGGTGCCGGACGAGCAGGCCGATGCCGAAATTCGCGCTCAACTCGAGCGTGCTGAAGCAGACCAGCTGCCCAACAATGTAGTGGACTTTCGCGTCGACCGCGCCGTCGATCTTGAGCCGGATTCCTCCGATGTTACGGTACAACCGGTAGTCGGTGCCGACGCCAAGTATGTACTTATGGCTCCAGACGACTCAGTTGCCGAAGAAGCAGCCGCCGTCGCCAATAGCATCGGTCAGGTAGTGCATAAGTAGTCTTCGATCTAGAGCGTCTTCTTCTCGGCGTCGTCGTGACGGACGAGTTTGCCGCTTTGATCGTAGACTTCGACCGGTCCGAACGAGCGCAGATCGGTTTCGATTTGTTTGGCGTCACCAACGACGGTGATAGCCAGGTGATCGAAATCAATATCTTTGTTGGCAACACGCTTCACGTCTTCCGGCTGAACAGCTTCAACCTTGTCCGTGTAAGTTTGCAAGTAATCAGCAGGCAGATTGTAGAGGTGTTGCTCGAGCAACCGCTGGCTGATATTGGCTTGCGTTTCGAATCCACTCTGGAAAGTTCCGATCAGATAGTTTTTGGCGTTAGTCAATTCGCTGGTGGAAACAGGCGTTGTGCGTATGCGGCCTAATTCGTACAGGAATTCTTTCAGAGCCGGCGCTGTCACCGGTGTGCGAACTTCAGCGCCGGCGGTGAAGTAGCCGGGCTCAATGTGCGGCGCAAACTGACTATAGGCGCCGTAGGTGTAGCCCTTTTGCTCGCGAATATTGAGGAACAATCGCGAATTGGCTGAGCCGCCCAGAATTTGGTTAGCCACCATTACCGCAAAGTAGTCGGGATCGTTTTTCGTAATACCGAGGTTGCCGATCTTCACGGTTGACTGAACAGAGCCCGGACGGTCGACGAGGCAGATGGTTCTGCATGATAACTGCGGGCAGCTGGCTGACACCATCGACGGTGCTTGCTCCGACGTCCATCCGCCGAAATCCTTGTCAATCAAGTTTTTCAGCTTGTCAGTGTGGAAGTCGCCGACCACAACCAGGGTGGCCAGGTTGGGCAGATAATGCGTGTTGTGGAAATTGACGAGATCTTGCCGAGTCATCTTCTCGACGCTTTCCGGCGTCGGCGAGATGGTGGCATAGGGGTGATTGCCGAAAACGACTTTATGGAAGCGCTCGTTGGCGAGAAACCCCGGATTCGTGCGTTTCATTGTCAGCTCTTGCAGGAGATTGGTTTTCTCCAGTTTGAACTCGCGCTCCGGGAAGTTCGGATGTTGCGTCATATCAGCTGCAATGCCGAACAGGCTGTCGCTATGTTTTGATAATCCGCTGCCCGCGACGATAGTGAAGTCGGGGTCGGTCTGCGCTCGCACGGCGCCGCCGATACGATCGATCTCTGTGGCTATTTCCTTGCCGGTACGGGTGCTGGTGCCCTCCGACAGCATGTCCGCAGTCACTGAAGCAAGTCCGGGCATTGTCGTCGGGTCGCATGAATCACCGGACTTAATGCCGAGCTGGAACGTCACAAACGGTACTCGGTGATCTTCCAGCATGACAACGGTCATGCCGTTGGTCATCTTATACGTTGTCGGCTTCGGCAGTTGCAGCGGACGCGGCGGTTGAGCCGGCGGTGGCGATTGCTTGCCGGCATCATTATCGGCGGCGGCAGTTGCTTGCAGGGCATTAGCGGCTCCGAAAGTCATGAAGCAGGAGCCCGCCAGCAGCGCCGATAGCCAGGCAAATTTATTGGAACGAGAGTGCGTTCTAAATGTTGTC
>Ga0134128_10007047_pt1 | contig 13582 bp, 15 predicted proteins | sample KB31754_FD_96462 | JGI IMG/M metagenome (GOLD analysis project Ga0134128, IMG submission 96462) | Terrestrial soil microbial communities with excess Nitrogen fertilizer from Kellogg Biological Station, Michigan, USA - KB3-175-4 | ecosystem: Environmental > Terrestrial > Soil > Unclassified ... | reverse complement strand
TGGTCATCGCCACGAACACGCACAGGCCGAGCGCCAGCGGAAACCAGCCGCCGTGCGCCACCTTGACCAGGTTCGCGCTGAAGAAGCCGAGATCCACGCTGAGCAGGCAGGCGCCGGTGGCGAACACGGCCGGCAGGCTCCAGTGCCACTGGAAGCGTGCCACCACCAACGCCAGCAAGGTGGTGATGACCATCGTGCCGGTGACGGCAATGCCGTAGGCCGCGCCTAGGTTGTCCGACGAGCGGAAGCCCAGCACCGCCGCCACGATCAGGATCAACAGGGCCCGGTTGATCCACGGCACAAAGACCTGTCCGGCCATCTCGTGCGAGGTATGCACGATGCGCATGCGCGGCATGTAGCCCAGTTGCATCGCCTCGCGTGTCATCGAGAATGCGCCGGAGATCACCGCCTGCGAGGCGATCACGGCCGCCGCCGTGGCCAGCGCGACCATCGGATAGAGCAGGAAGCGCGGCACCAGGTGATAGAACGGATTGGCCACGGCGGCAGGGTCATGCAGGATCTGCGCACCCTGGCCGAAATAGTTCAGCACCAGCGCCGGCAACACGAAATTGAACCACGCCAGCTGGATCGGGCGCCGGCCGAAATGGCCCATGTCCGCATACAGCGCCTCGGTGCCGGTGACGGCGAGCACCACCGCGCCCAGCGCGAAGAACGCCTCGGCGTGGTTGTGCAGGAAGAAGGCCACGCCATAGGCGGGACTGATCGCCAGCAGCACGGCGGGGTGTCGCGCGATACCCAGCACACCGAGGGCGGCGATGGTGACGAACCACACCGCGCAGACCGGACCGAACAGCGCACCGATGTGCCCGGTACCGCGCTTCTGCAGCCAGCACAGCGCAACGATCACCCCGATGGTGATCGGTACCACCCAGCGCTCAAGCTCGGGCGTCGCCACCCCCAGTCCTTCGATCGCCGAAAGCACCGAGATCGCCGGCGTGATCACGCCGTCGCCGTAGAACAGCGCCGCGCCGAAAAGCCCGAGCACGATCAGGGTCAGGCGCAATCGGGGCAGGTGGCGTGCGCTGCGCTGGGCCAGCGCCAGCAGGGCCATGATGCCGCCTTCGCCCTTGTTGTCGGCGCGCATGATGAACAACAGGTACTTGATCGAGACCACGATGATCAGCGACCAGAAGATCAGGCTCAGCGCGCCCAGCACGTTCGCCGGGCTCGTCGGCATGCCGTGCTCGCCGAACACCTCCTTCAGCGTGTACAGCGGGCTGGTGCCGATGTCGCCGTAGACCACGCCCACGGCACCGAGGGCCAGCGTGGCCAGCCGGCGGCGTGATGGCATGTCCGTGCTCATCGCGGCTGGCCCGCGGCGTGCGTTGCGGAGTCCACCGTGCCCATGGCCGGCGCTGGAGTGAGTGCCGGCGAGCGAGGCGTGTTGAAAAGCATGGTCGATACCTGGAATGAATCAGCTGCGCATTCTGGGCATCAGCCCGTAACAACGGCATAGCAGCCGCAAGATGCGGCATAAAATTGTCGTAAAAAAAGCGCCACGATGCCGTCGCGAAGCGGATTGCCGACGTCATGGCCGAGTCGGCAAAGCCCACTGCGGATGCAACGGGCAGGCTCGGCAGGAACGATGGCCGGAGAGGCCGACGGTCCGAGTCCGGCCAAAAGCGGGCATTGCCAGTCATCAGATGATGGCCGAGTTGCGCGATATGATGAAGCGCAACTGCTGCCTCTCCACTCATTGCGTTGAAGCTAAAGCCCTCATCGGTTGGCGTACCCTATACATCAGCATTCGCCACAGCCACTAAGCGGTAACCCGTCAGGTGCGCCGCGGCAGAAGCACCAAGTCCGCCGCTTCCTCGGCTTCCCTGAGAAGCGTCTTACGCGGCGTGCCTATCTGCGCACGCATGGTAAGACCACGAGCGAAATCCGCGACTTGGGTCGCGCGCACGGCCACAGGAAAGTCGGCCGGAATTTCGCCAGCAGTGATCCCGTCCCGGAGACGACCTTCCACCAGCGCTACCCCGCCGGCGACCGCGTTCTGCAGGAACTTCCGGACCTCAGCATCGTCCACAACCGGCGCGACGCACATCATGAGGCAACCCCGGGCGGACCCTTTCTCGGTCGCACTTTCGACGGCGTACCTCAGAAAGTCCGCGATTGAGTCGCGAAGACTCTGTGGCGAGAGGAGTGCCTTCGCGGCTAATGCGCCCTTCCGTTCTGCGTACGCCTTGAGGACGCGCAAGAATATCGCCCGCTTGTCCCCAAAGACGGCATATAGGCTCGGCCGTCCCACACCCATCCCGGCGACGAGATCGTCAATCGTCACTCGGTCGTAGCCTTTCGACCAGAACACCTGAGTCGCCTTTTCCAGCGCCCCCGTCTCGTCGAAGCTGCGCGGTCGACCCACTGGCCTAGCGGTATTTTGAATCATTTGGTTCAAAACTCATTGACAATAGTCATCGCAGCAATATATAACTGAACAGTTCGATATTAGCAAGCCGGCTCTGGCCTCGCAGGGCCTCACGACTCAGCCTTCACACTTAACCACGGAACCACCCATGAAACATTCGATCGCTCTCGTCACCGGCGCCACCTCCGGGCTCGGTTATGCAGCGGCCCTCATGCTCGCCGCCGAGGGCTGCCACGAGGTCATCGTCACCGGGCGTACTCTGGCCGGGATCCAGCAAATGGCCGCTCAACTTGCGGCTGAGACCAAGAGACAGGTTTTCACGCCGCTGGAGCTGGATCTGGACACGCCGTCCAGCGTTCAGTCCGCTCTCGCCGAGCTGGTCAAGCGGGGTCGGCCGATTGATTTCCTACTGCTCAATGCAGGGTTGGTCCCAGGAAAGAATCGCGTGCTGACAGCGGAGGGCATCGAGGCCTCTCAGGCCCCACTCATCGGCCATCATCAACTGACTGTCGGCTTGCTTCGCGCCAACCTGCTGAGCCCCAACGCGCGGATTGTTATCACCAGCGCGGAGCCTGCCCGCGGGGGCGTTCCCATGTTCAAGTACACCGATGTGCCCGCCTTCGCGGCTAAATACTTTCGGGGCGATCAAACCATCGCTGTTGAAGCCCTGATCCGCAACGGGCCGCACGTGAGGTATGTGCCCAACACTGCGTATGCCGACGCGAAGCTCATTATCGCCTGGTGGGTCGCGGCGCTGGCGCGCCGGCTACCCTCCGGCATGGCCGTGTACGCGGTCTCGCCCGGTGCGTCTAATGCCACGAACGTGGCGCGAAACGCTGGCCCGTTGTTGAAGTATCTAATGATTCCAATCGTGAACCTCATTCCCGGCATGAATCAGACGCCGGAGACCGCGGCCCGCCGCTACCTCCAGGCGTCGGAGTTCGGAACCGACGTCTCAGGGCAATTCTTCGCCTCGGCCCAAGGGAAGTTCTCCGGCCCAATGGAAATGCAGCTCCAACCACACCTCCTCGATGGCGGCAACCAGGAAGCCGCCTGGCAGGCCGTCGCCAATGTCTCTGGCGTCAACTTAGTCGATTTCTCTTACGCAGCAACTTGAGAGCGGTGTCCTGAAGGAGAGCCCGTTGGCGACCGTCACGTCTAATTCTGAACCAAATAGTTCCAAACTAGCCAAGCAACCCTAACCTCGCGCGGAGAATGCACATGGAACGGTACCAAGGTAAAACGGTGGTGATTATCGGCGGCACCAGCGGCATGGGGCTCGCCACGGCGAAGATGCTCCTCGATGGGGGTGCGCGTGTTCTGGTGACGGGTCGGTCGCAGGCCGGCTTGGAATGGGCGCAGAAAGAGCTCGGAGAGGACGCCCTCGTGGTTTCGAGCGACGCGCGGTCGTTGACCGACATTGACGCCCTTGTCGCTCAGGTGAAGACCGAGTTCGACACCATCGACCTGCTTTTTGTCAACGCCGGTTTCAGCGTTCCAACGCCTCTCGATAGCGTGACGGAGGCCATCTACGACGAGATGTTCAACCTGAACTCCAAAGGATCGTTTTTCGCGGTCCAGAAACTCGCGCCGCTGATCAACCGGGGAGGTGCTGTCGTCCTCACGACCTCCGTCGCCAACGTCAAGGGACTGCCCGGCCAAGCCACATACGGAGCCGCCAAGGCTGCGCTGCGATCATTCGCTCGGACGCTCGCTGCTGAGTTGGTTCCTCGCGAGATTCGTGTCAACGCCGTATCGCCCGGTCCCATCGACACGCCGATCCTCGACAAAGTGTTTCCCGATAAAAACGTGGCCGCCCAGGTTCGGGAGAAGACGATCGGCATGATTCCCATGAGGCGCTTCGGAACGTCGGAGGAAATCGCAAAGGCCGTCCTCTTCCTCGCGTTCGATGCGACTTTTACGACCGGCGCCGAACTTCCGGTGGACGGGGGTTGGTCGCAGCTCTGAACAGCTAGTCCGTATTTCGAAGTGGAGTGAAGGCATGTCACTCAACTCCCGGTCGCGTTGAATGCCCATACCGACATGATGCATTTCGCTATCCACGACCACCGTCCACTGGAGGAATTCAATGAAAACGCACTCCGATTCTGATGTCAACGCCCGGTTGGAAAAGCTGGAGTCAACAGTGGTCCGATTGTCGAAAGCGCTCTCAGACCGTGCGCGATATGAGCAAGCGCCGCATGCCTCGGCCACACGTGCCGCCAGGGCTTCTGCGAAATTCGCGGAGGACAGACCAGTGACCAATGTGAACCTGTCGACGCTAGCAAATGCAGGCGCGCTCTCGAAGATCCGAAACGCGCTCGCAAGGACATGGGCAACCTTGGAATATATGAGCAGCTGAATCTCTCTGGTGGGATCGCCAAAGGCTCTACGGAACACGTCTTGCGCGGTGTTCAAGAACCGACAAGGAACAGCTTTTTTGGTAGGCGGTCGATCGATACGCCCAGGCAGGGTACGCGCACCTCGCGGGATGCGTGGCATTGGGCTTCAACTGACCAATGTGCAAACCGCCAGCCACCTGCCCACCGCCGCCAACGAGCTGCCCGTTTCCGGCATCAAACCTGACCACCATCGCCAGTGGAACCGGTAAGGCTCGCCGGCGGAGTCGACGGGCAGCTATCGGCTATTTTGGGACAGTGACTACTTCCAGTTGGAGGCCCAATAGCGGTCGTTGCGGATTGGTTCGAAGCCCATGCGATTGAATCAGGACTCACCGCCCGACTGGCTAAAGGAATGGTCATTGAGCAAGCACACCGTTTGCGATCCGGCGCGGCATCGAACCAACGCCACTCGTGGCCTGTTTATTCTGCGCGTAAATTGTAGTGGTCAATCGTCGCTCGATCTCGCCGTGGTCAGATCGAGCGGAATTTCTCGCTGGTCACAGACCGAATCAGTAAAGTCTAGCGCTCGATTGCTAGCATCGCGTCAATGAGGCGGGTAATACGCAGCTAGCTGGAACGTGCCAGATTGAACACGAGCCAGGATGTTCTTCAACCCCGTTTGTTTGTCCGCGTCCTTCGACTTTTTCAGGAGGTCGTTGAGGATGGTGACGTAGGCGACTTTCAAGGACGAAGCCGCAGGTACTGCCACATCCGGCTTCACGCCCACATGTTCCCAGTTGGTCTTGGTGATCGGGTTGATGGCACGTGCTCCGGAGATGAAGGCCATAAAGCCATGTCCGAGGGGAAACCAGCCGCCGGGATTAGCGGCACCCACGGTGGTTTCACCGACCAGCGTGGCGCGCTTCTGGGTTTGCAGGTCGTAAGCACATTCTTCGGCGGCTGAACCCGTATGGTGCGAGGTGAGCACGTAGATGGGGCCGGTGAAACGGGGCATCGCGGACGGAATCGTCCAGAACTGGTGTGTGCTGTTGTCGGCACGGTAGTAAACATCGTTGAGGTGCCTGGCATCGCCTTCATCGAAAAAGTGACTGAGCAGATAGGCCACGCCATCCGGTTCGCCACCATGATTCTGCCGGAGGTCGAGGATAAGCGCCTTCGTTCCGGCGACTAGCGCCATCGCCGAGTCGTACGCAGCACCGACGATTTCCGGATGACCGAAGCTCTGAAGGTCGATGTAGCTGACGTCGCCGGGAAGCAATTGCACCCGGCTGATCCCATAGCTCTCGCGGGCCGAAGCCGACTGCATCTGCGCGATCATTTTGGCTATCTCTTCGGGGGTAGGAGCTTTCTCACCGGCGTTTTTGTCATCGTGTGGTGGCGGTGACGAGTCCGGCGCGTACTTGACGGCAAAATGCCTGTCGTTGCCGATGGACCTCAAGTCCTTGGACAACACCATGGCAAATGCCGTCGTGGTGTTGGCATCGCGGTAATCACCGCGCGCCGTCCTGGCCGAGAGCGCGGCGGCCGTCTTGGCAGCGACGTCGGGGAAAACATACTGAGACTTCAACTGCTGACCAAGGGTCGCGACGACTTCGTTCTGTTCAGCAGCGCTGATCGGTGCGGGCGATGGTGGTGATATCTGGGCGAGTGCGGTGGAACTGCCGATCAGGCCCAGTAGCGACAGGGCAAGTAGGTGGCGCAGATGCATGGGTGTTTCCTTGAGTTAATTGCCAATCGATCAGAGGTGGCGAAATACCCACCCGCAGCACGCAAGTTGGCGTCTGTCTTGGTCAGTTCGGTCCGCTCGAATCCATAGATGCGAGAAGGCTGCCGGCGGTTGCACTCGGCACTTGCACCCACAGGGCCGCCGCCGAATTTCCCAAACAGGGCCGCTCGGCACAAACGTTGGTCTGCGCGCATCTGTTCGGATCACGATCACGCGCGTGCGCCATCGCCAACCGTCTTGATGCCGCCACCCGGACGTTCTGACGGCGCAATTCGCATGGTTGGTCAATGCTGCAGTGGAAAGTTCGGAACTGCTTGCGACAGACGATGCGACTCAGATTCTTCTGGTGACCGCAGATGCAGGGGTCGCGGGCGAGCACGAAGCCGAGTAGGCATGGCGAATTCGGCTTTGACGACAACGCAGCCCGCTAAAGCGGAGCAGGTGCGGTTGCAGATGTTGGTTCAACAACAGCCGCTAGCACCGACCAAACTTTCTCCGGCCGTCTTCTTTCATATCCGAACGTCTCTTACGTTGAGGTCCGACGGCGATCAGACGTGCTGAAAGCAGACGCTCGCGACCGGCTGAAAAGGGTCGGTCAGCGACCGTCGGGAAGCGCCATTCAGCCGACGAATCGGCGAACGGCGACCAACGGTCACTGACCGGTCAGGGCCGGCCGGTTGCAGGCTGAGTCGAGTCGCCCGATAGCGGCCGTTGGATGTCCGCTCGAACACGACCTTGAGTTCTTCCGACTGGTAGACGACGGGCTGCTATTTGCGACGTTGGCGGAGATACGGGTGCTCCATGTCACCCTGGATCGGTCCCGACCGCACGATCACCACCTGAATCACCAGAGCGTAGAAATATTCTGGATGGTTGCGGCAGCATCTCCATCTGCGCCCGGCTCTCGATCTGGAACACACCGATGATATCGGCGCGCTGAATCATCACATAGGTCGACGGATCCTCAAGAGACAAGGTCGCCATGGAGTATCCAGATCGCGATGCGTGCGCAGCAGATCCAGACATTTCCGCATGCAGACGAGCCTGCCCAACGCGAGGCAGTCAACGTTGAGCCAATTCATGGTGACCAGATCATCCTTGTCCCACTGGATTATCGTGCGATCTGGCATCGCGGCACTCGGCAGACGCGTGGGTTGGAGCACTACCCGACACCGTATGTGTGTATGTGTGGGGCAATGGACATCGTTGCCGGCTCTGTTGAAGTAATTTCCTGAGTCGATGAGGTAATCGTTGTGGGCAGATAGCGCCATTTGAATGCCATGATGGGCATGGAGCTGCTTCGCAGCAACAGTCCCACTCTGGCCGCCAAGGGGATCTGGGTGCACCTGTTGGCCTGCAACATCATCCGACGAATGATGCTGCAAGCTCCTGGTATCAACGGCGTGCTGCCGCCCCAACGGAGTGTCAAGCACGCGTTACCACTGTGCATGCGGTATCGACACTACCTGATTCAACGCGAGTCGGATGACGCATGAGATCTGTTGCGCTTCATTGCTAACCAGCGCGTCGGGCAACGCCCCGGACGTATCGAGCCGCGTGCGATCAAACGGCGACCAAAATCGTTCCCGCTACCGACCACGCACCGCGACCTCGCGCGCGAAGAAGTGCGACGTCATGGACATCCTAGGTGCTTAAGTCAGTGACATTCAAACCCGAACGCCATTCTGGCAGCTGAAGCAGAAGAAGGCGGCTCCGCTTTCCGGCGCCGCATGGTGGCACCCGAGATTCAGGTGGCCTTATGCGTACGCACAACTGGAAAGTCGATCTCCGTGTTCGTCACGACGTTGGTGTAGTTCGTCAAGATGCTCAATGCCACATGCGCGACGATCTCGATGATCTGCGCATCGTCGTAGCCAGCGGCCTTGATGGCACGCAGGTCTTCATCGGATACGCGGCCGCGCTCGCGCGCGACCTTTGCAGCGAACTGCACGGCAGCGGCGGCTTTTGGATCATTCGAGCTGCCATTGCGATTGGCCGACATTTCCGTGTCGTCAAGCTTCGCTACGTTCTTGCCCAGGTAGCTGTGCGCCGACATGCAATAGTCGCAGCCATTTATTTCAGCGACGGCGAGAGCGATACGTTCGCCGGTTTGTGCCGGCAACGCGCCTTTGGCCAACGCTCCGCTCAGACTGAGGTAACCCTCAAGGGCAGCAGGGCTGTTCGAGATCAGACGAAACAGGTTGGGGACAACGCCCAGCTTCTTCTTGACAGCATCCAGGAAGGGTTGGGACGCGATTGGTGCATCTGCGATCGTGACGGGTAACTCAAGACGTGACATATCGGCTCTGCCTTTGGAAAATAAATAGAGTGTCGGAAACAATGGGTGCCTGGACTTCCAACGAGAGGGTTACCCCGTTCAGACCGGTGAGTCACGATCCGTAACGGCAACGACGTCGCGACGGACAAGAATGGCCATGTTCGGAGTGATTGCAAACGAGGTTCTCGTCCGCGATCGCTCGTGCCTCAGTGAGCGGAAAATTCAATGATTCGCTTCGATGAAACATCGGCGGCCGGTCACACTGCCGCATCCGCGTTGCTTGATCCAGCATTTGTCTACGCATTTTGACCGGCGCCAAGGGCCCGATTCATGGCATCGTGGCCCGGGCGACGAGGGTATCGTATTTCTCGTCCAATGCCTTGGCCGCCTTGAGCAACAACGGGTTGTCCTGGACCACCATCAGACTGGAGGGCTTCATGTAGGTCAGCATCGTGCCCTGCATGCCTTCGGCTTCGGTCACGAGAAGTTCGACAGGCGCAAACAAGCCCGCGGTGATGTCGTGTCGAATCATGGTGATGGCGATCAGGGGATTACCCAGGATCCAACGCACAGTACGTCGGTTGATCCCGAATTTCGGTAGCCAAGCACCATGATCAATTTCAGCAAAGAGCATGAAGCCACTTTCGCCGACGAACCTTTTTTCCACTTCACGAGCATATGCCACTTCGGAGGTCGCCAGTCCGGCCAAGGCTATGACCTCCTGCACACTGGCTTGGCCCATCTGCGCGCGAAGTCGGCCAAGTACCTCGTCGAAGCTGAGTGACGTGGTGACTTCGGTACGCAAGCCGTTGACAACCTTGTCCTCGGTTCGGCTCTTCATGATGCTGCCTCGCGAAGTTGCTGATCATTGATGATGTGTTCCACGGCGCGTTGCGCTGAGCCAGGCTGTGGCGAGTCGCCCCAAGGGCCACATCCTGAAGGTTACCGGCGGTATAGCGAGACCACCCCGCGTTCGCTCCCTGCAATGCTCCTAAGCTGCTTATTTCGCGGCGGCTTCGATCGCCTTCGCCAGGTCGACCGGATCAGTAAGGAATGGTGTATGGCCAGTCGGCAGTGTGTACTCGGCCCTAACTGGTGTGTTGGCAACCATCTTGGCTTGGAACGACGGGCTGATGACTTGATCCAGGGCCGTATGAATGTAGACCTTGTCGACCTTGCCGAATTTGCCCGCAGTCACATGCACGGGAGTAGCCAGCGGGCCCACGGGTTCGTCCAGGATCAGATCGGGGATGGCCTTGCGCAGCCCAGCAGAAGCGCCATTTGCAAACAGATCGGCGCGGGCCGAATATTCGACGGAAGCAATGCCCTTTTCCTTGTCGATCCGCAGGTGTGGGCCGATCTTGGCGTCGGCGTCCTTGTTGGCCATCGACACGAGCGAGTCGCCGTCTTGCGGCAGGTAGGCAGCGACAAAGACCAACGTCCTGATCTTCGTGGGTGCCTCTTCCGCAGCTGCGGAGATGACTATGCCACCGAAGCTGTGGCCGACCACCAGGGCGGGGTGATGGAGTTTATCCAGCGCCGTGAGTACGGTGTCGCGATAGAGGTCCAGGCTGACCTTGTTCGGCGCGGCTGGTGCACCTGGACGACGCGGCAGATCGACAGCGACAACCTTGTAGCCATCCGCCTGAAGTTTGGCGCTGACATGCCCCCAGATCTGGGCGTTTTCAAATGCACCGTGGACCAGAACGATGGGGGGCCTTTCCGCGGCCATCGCACTGGTACCGATAGCCAATGCTGAAGTGAGTAGAGCAGCGCAGAGGAGTTTCATCTATATAATTCCGTTGGAGAGGCATCGGTGTTGATGCCCTAAGTTGGCTTTGAAAAGGCGCTGATCCGCCGCTACGTCCTGGTCCCATGGACAGGGGGGCTTGACTGTCTAGCCTACGGAGCGCATCGGAGGCTGGCCATACCTCGGCGTCCTGTTTGCATGATCCATCGTACGATCAGTGCATTCGGAACGACGCCGCTGATCGGCGCCGCCGGGGTACCCGCTCAATGCCGGTGAAATGAACGCGCCGGGACGAGAGTCACGACCAAGGCGTCAGTTCAACGAACGCCAGAAGGTCGGTCAAAGAAGTTCCGAACTCCGCGCGAAAAACACGCCGCTCTCTGCGATTCGATGTGCATCACGCGGTGGGTAGCCAAATGCTTCCTTGAATGCGCGACTAAAGGCGGCCTCCGAGCCATAGCCCGCACTGTGCGCCACCTCGGTCACTTTCAAGGTCCCACCGCGGAGCAAGTCAGCGGCGATCGTCAATCGCCAGCGTGCCAGATAGCGCAAAGGCGGAAGCCCAACCACCGCCTTGAAGCGATCGGAAAACATCGAGCGCGACATCATCGCCGTTTCGGCAAGCGTCGAGACCGTCCATGTACGGTTGGGCTCTCGATGCATCGCGTTCAACGCGCGTCCCACACGTTCGTCGCTCAATCCGGACAGCCAGCCGACACGATCGGCCTGCCGACTGACCCACATGCGCAATGTGCGGATAACCAGCAGATCGATGAGCCGCGAGATCATCAACGATGATCCTGGGCCTGCACTACGCGATTCCACGTCCAGAAAGTGCGAGATGCTGGCCAACCAGGGTGGTTCGTTGACTTTGTCGCATGTCAGATGAATAAGCCTGGGAAGTCCTGTGAGCAAAGAGCGCAACGGCGCCCCGTCAAAATAGAATGATCCTGCGAGAAAGGATCCGGCGACGCCATCATCCGTCGCCCATGTGAGTGCCTGCGCGCCCCCGCTGGGGGTGAAGTCCACCGCCGCTTCGAAGCATTGAAGTGATTTTCTGCCCGATTCGCTTCCAATCGTATGTCCGAGTGCATGCGGCAAGAGAACAAAGTCGCCTGGCCGCAGCAGCACGGGGTCATCATGGGCTAGAGACAACGATAGTTGCCCGGTACGCATATGTAAAAAGGAGGCCGGCCCCGGTGGAAAGTTCACTTCGGTAGCGCTGCCAAGCTCGCCAAGAAAAACGTGATCGCCGCGAAGGCGTATCAGCTTGAGTACCTGAGACAAGACATCCGAATGCTCAGAAAACATGAGTTGCTCCTCTGTGGCATTTTTAAAACCCGCCACCCCCGGCGATAGATGCAGGGTCAGGATACTCAGATAGCGGCCGCAACGAGCGCTTCCGTAATCTGGGTGATCTGACAGCTCCTTCCGACATCCCTTGGCCTAAGCGCCTGGATGCCATCGTAGTCTCTCTCGCAGCCAGTTGTTGCGCTCGACGAGGCTTGAGTCGCTTGAGTTTGCTGCGCATATGGGAGTGGCTACGGGGTCGTAGATTTTCCAGCTTGTCTTTCGCCACGGGTGGATACGGGCACCACGGGTAGATACGGGTTCCACCCTTCAACATGGATACTTTCCGGCAGGTCTTCCATCTAGAAGCACATCTTATCGAAGGAACGGTTCTGGCCGAGGATAGCTCTAGTCGTCCCGATCGTTGCCGAGCAAACTGCGAGGGGATGAGATCGCACCTTTAGCGATGGCCTCAAGCTCACGTTCGTCGCAATCAGGCGTGCCAAGGCGCAAAATTTCCCGTGACACATTTCTCGTGACCCGTCTGTTTCTGAGTCAACGTTCGTGCTTCGCGCCGCGCAGCCTGTGGTGGCGTCCCGAAACCTCGCATGAAAACTTCGCGCAGATGACGACGGTCACGGAAGCCCGTCTCGCGGGCCACCACCTCTAACGAGTGCGGGGTCTGCTCCACCATCAACCTCGCCACCTCAAGCCTCAATTGCTCGATCGCCTTGGCCGGTGGCCGCCCGGTTTCGGCAGTGAATACGCGATTGAATTGACGCGATCTGAGATGGGCCGCTTCGGCCAATTCCTCGACGCGGAGCGGGTTGGTTAGATGGCTTCGCGCATACTCCAGCGACTGCTGGATGCGATCGGACTTCGGCGCCAGCTCCAGCATTTGCGAATGCTGCGACTGTCCGCAAGCGCGGCGGTGGTACATCGCCAGTTGGTGTGCCACGCGTGCAAACCTCGGCGCCGAGGTCCTTTTTCACCATGCCAAGCGCCATATCAAGCCCTGCACTCATGCCAGCGGACGTTCAGATCGGCCCATCGACGATAAAGATGCGATCGGATTCAGCCTGAATGTCTGGATAGATTTTCAGCATGGCATGGCATCGGCAATGGCCCAGTGTGTTGTCGTGCGCCGTCCATTGAGTAAGCCTGCCTGCGCCAACACGAAGGCACCGGTGCAGATGTCGACCGTGCGTCGTGCGCGCCTACTTTCGCCTTGCAGAAAGCGAATCAACTTGGCTGGTGCGGGGACCGACATCGGATTGAGCACGTCACACACCATCCAGCTGTCGGCTCGGGAGCGTGCGCTCAGCCTGCGCGTTTAAAGCGACGGCCCTCGCACTGAGCGCTCGGCCGCGGAGCAAACGCCTGCATGGGTGACCAGCCTCCCCGCAAGCGGACGGTCACGATCGTCAACTACGGGTCGGAAATAGTCCTTCGCTCGGCCGGTTGACGCCGCCGCTCAAATCGTGTGCGAAGCCTGGTCACGGCGATGGCAACGGTGGGCCAACCGGCCGGCAATCGGTATCTTCCGTCCGTCATGAAAAGCCCGGGGCATGCATGCATCCCCAAGCTTGTCTGTCCGACACCGGCTCTACCTGACGCCGACTGCAAAAGTCGGCATCGGGGCGAGGCGAAGGCTTACTTCGCTTCTTTTTCCATCAGTTTCTCGACCATGCTGGCGGGCACTTCCTCGTAGTGATCGAAGATCATCGAGAAATTGCCGCGGCCGCTGGTGGCCGAGCGCAGGAAGTTGATGTAGCCGAACATCTCG
>Ga0134128_10007046_pt1 | contig 13584 bp, 10 predicted proteins | sample KB31754_FD_96462 | JGI IMG/M metagenome (GOLD analysis project Ga0134128, IMG submission 96462) | Terrestrial soil microbial communities with excess Nitrogen fertilizer from Kellogg Biological Station, Michigan, USA - KB3-175-4 | ecosystem: Environmental > Terrestrial > Soil > Unclassified ... | reverse complement strand
GACCGGGCCCGCGTACAGTGGAAACTGGAACGGGAATTTGCCGAGTTTGAAAAGAGGTTTTGACAGACGATGAGCTCGGAGAGCAAAGCCTCGGTGGTGCCGTAAGCCTGGGGTTGGGTGGAGCCGAGCCTTTTGGCCCCGCAATAAACCCTTCTCGCTGGCGAGGCTTCAGCCTCTGAGGGTAGGTTTCAATCATGCGTCACGGCACTGCGCTGGGTAATCAATCCGGACCCCTGCAGAATTCAAAGCCGCCGAACTTGGCTCGGCCTGACCGGGTCGCAGACCCGGTTCCACGTGACCAGGAGTGCTTTTAATGGGTCAGACCATCGTTGAAAAAATCGCGCAGGCGCACCTTGCCGAAGGGCCCCAGCGTCCGCTGCGAACGGGAGACTTCGTGGCCATCCGCCCGCATCGGGTGATGACGCACGACAACACCTCGGCGGTGATCAAGAAATTTCAAACCATCGGCGCCAAGAAGATTCAAAATCCCAAACAGCTGGTGTTCGCTCTCGATCACGACATCCAGAACAAGGAAGATTCGAACCTGCGCAAGTACCAGGCCATCGAGGGCTTCGCGAAACATCACGGCGTGGATTTCTACCCTGCAGGCTCCGGCATCGGCCACCAGATCATGGTCGAGCGCGGATACGTTCTGCCCGGCACTTTTGTGGTGGCCTCCGACTCGCACTCGAACATGTATGGCGCGCTGGGAGCAGTGGGCACGCCGATCGTCCGTACTGACGCTGCGGCGGCCTGGGCGACCGGCGATTTCTGGTGGCAGATTCCGCGCTCGGTCCAGGTGGTACTCGAAGGCGCACTGCCTGCGGGCGCGAGCGGCAAAGACGTCATCGTCACGCTGTGTGGACTCTACAATCACGATGAAGTCTTGAATGCGGCCGTCGAATTCAGCGGACCGGGCGTCGCCAGCCTGTCCATGGATGCGCGCTTTTCGATTTCCAACATGTCAACCGAGTGGGGTCCGTTGGTCGGCTGGTTTCCGGTGGATGTAGTCACCATCAAATATCTGCAAGGAGTAAAGCAGCGCCTGGCATTGCAGGGCATCGAGCGCTTCGCCGATCGCGACATTACGAACTGGACCGAGAACCCGCCACAACCCGATCCCGACGCGGTTTACGCCGCCCGCATCGTACTCGACCTGTCGCAGGTCACGCCTCATGTATCGGGGCCTGACACGGTGCAGATCATGGCGTCGCTGGCCGAGATCGAGAAACAGAAGATTCCGATTCAGAAGGCCTACCTGCTCTCCTGCGTAAATTCGCGGGTTGAGGATCTGGCGGCCGCAGCCACCGTGCTGCGCGGCAAGAAAGTTGCGCCCGGAGTGAAGCTCTATTTGGGCGCGGCCAGCAAATGGGTACAGGAAGAAGCCGAGCGACGCGGCATCTGGCAGACGCTGCTCGACGCCGGCGCGAATCCTTTGCCGGCCGGCTGCGGGCCATGTATCGGCCTGGGGGTCGGATTGTTGGAACCGGGCGAAGTCGGAATCTCCGCCACCAACCGCAATTTCAAGGGACGCATGGGATCGCGCGACGCGAAGTGCTATCTCGCCAGCCCGGAGGTGGTAGCGGCGTCCGCCGCCGCCGGCTACATTCGGGGACACTACAAGATGGCCGATCGCACCCCGGCGCGCGAGTACCAGGAATTTCCCACGGGCGCCGCCGCCGAAAAGGTGGAAATCCTCCCTGGCTTTCCCGAACGAGTGAAGGGGCGGCTGATATTTTTGCCGCAGGACAACGTGAACACCGACGCGATTTATGGGAAGGACTACACTTACCGCGACGACGTCACGCCGGAAACCATGGCCCAGGTCGTGATGGAGAATTACGATCCTCAATTTGCCGCGCGAACCCACGCCAGCGACGTGGTGGTGAGCGGCTTCAATTTTGGCACGGGATCAAGCCGTGAGCAGGCGGTCACCTGTTTGAAGGCGAAGGGAATCCCGCTGGTGATCGCGGCCAGCTTCTCGCAGACCTATTTGCGAAATGCTTACAACAACGGATTCCTGTGCGTTGAAGTCCCGGAATTGGTGAAAAAGCTGCGCGAGCAGTTCGTCAAAGAAATTGGCGCGAAAGAAAAGACGATCATCCCCGGAGACGAGATCGCCATCGATTTCACCTCAGGCATGATCACGTGGCGTGGCGAGAAGTTCGCGTTCCCAGCGCTCGGCAGCGTGCCGCAATCGCTCGTGATCGCACAAGGCGTGGAAAACCTGGTGGCAAAACGTTTGGGGCTGGTTTAAGCGTGTGACCGCGGGCGACTTGCCCGCGGAAATGGTGCCTGTCGTTGTATGACGGATGGGTGATAGACCCTGGCTTGGCGCGCGAGTCGCCCGCGACACACAATCTCTGACTGCACAATCTCTAGGAGAAACTGCACGAATGGCAAAGCATACAGTAGTGACCATGCCGGGCGACGGAATCGGTAACCAGGTTCTGCCCGAAGCCTTGCGAGTCCTGAAGGCGGTGGGCTTCGACGCCGAATACATCCACGCCGACATCGGATGGGACATCTGGTGCAGCGAAGGCAATGCGCTCCCCGATCGCACCATCGATCTGCTCAAGAAGCACAAACTCGGCCTGTTCGGGGCCATCACTTCGAAGCCCAACAAGGAAGCCCAGGCTGAACTGAAGCCGGAGCTCCGCGGCAAAGGCCTGGTCTACTACAGCCCGATCGTCACGATGCGGCAGAGGTTCAATCTCGATATCTGCATGCGGCCCTGCATCGGCTTCGCCGGCAATCCGCTGAACTACATTCGCAAACGCACTGACGGCGGATTCGACGAACCCAAGATCGACACCACCGTATTTCGCCAAGGCACCGAGGGCATGTACGTGGGGGTGGAGTGGACGAACCCTCCGGAGAATGTCCGGGCGGCGCTGAATACGCATCCCCGGTTCAAGGCCTTCAACAGCGTGCCGGGCCCCGACCTCGCGGTCAGTGTGCGCATCATCACGCGCGCGGCGGCGCGGCGCATTGTCACGGCCGCTTTCGAGTACGCCAAGAAGCGCGGCTTCAAGGGCGTCACCATCTGCGAAAAGCCTAACGTGGTGCGCGAGACTTCGGGGATGATGGAAGAAACCGCCAAGGAAGTGGCCAAGGGCTATGCCGGGATCGCGCTCTGGTCGACGAATATTGACGCGCAATTGATGTGGCTGAACAAGAATCCGGAAGAGTACAACGTGATCGTGGCGTCGAACCTTTTCGGCGATATCTTGTCTGACGCCTTCGCTGGACTCGTGGGCGGGCTGGGCTTTGCCGCATCCGGCAACATCGGGGACGAAGTCGCGGTGTTCGAACCAACTCATGGTTCGGCGCCCAAGTATGCCGAGCTGAATCCTCCGATTGTGAATCCGATTGCGATGATTCTTTCCGCCGCCATGATGCTCGATCACATTGGCGAGGGCGCTAAAGCCGGGCGCATCCGCACGGCGATTGCCGATGTCGTGAAAGAAGGCAAAGTGCGGAGCTACGACATGATGCGGATTCCCGGTGGAGGGAAATCGATTGGACAGGGGGCGGCAAGCACGATTCAGATGGGGGATGCGATTCTGGAAAAGCTCCGATAAGGATGTTCGCCTCGCGCCTATGGTTCGCGTCGCTTTGCGACTGGAACGCGCGGGGGCTCACCTGAGTCCTTCGCGCACAAAAGCGGCGCGTTCAGGATGACAGTGAGTCTTATGGGACGGGAATTTATGACAGGTTCGGTGGAAGAAAAATCGGCGGGGGCAGGCGAAGCCGGACACTGTGGGCGCGACGTGCGTTCCGACCTGCATGTGGCCATCGAAGCGCGCGACAGTGGCGGCATCGAGATCACCATGCAGTCCCGGGTCGCGCCCTACTACGGCGAGGCCATACTGGCGCAGGCGCGGCGGGTGTTCGATGTTCTCGGCGTCAAGCATGCCCGCGTCGAACTCCGCGATGAAGGCGCGCTGCCTTTCGTAATATCGGCGCGCATCGAGACTGCCGCGCGGCGCGCCGGGCTGGGCGTCGGGCGCAAGGCTGCTCCGGAAAAGATCGCGCTGCCGGAACCATCGCCCCGAGATCGTTTGCGCCGCTCGCGTCTGTACCTTCCGGGGTCCGAGCCCAAGTACTTCATCAACGCGGCGCTGCACGGGCCGGACGCCATCATTCTCGATCTTGAGGATTCGGTGCATCACGCGGAAAAAGATGCCGCGCGTATTCTTGTCCGAAACACGCTGCGTGCCGTGGATTTTGGAAAATGCGAGCGCATGGTGCGCGTCAACCAGTTGCCCATGGGCCTCGAAGACCTGGCGGAGATTGTTCCCGAATCGCCAGATCTGGTGCTGCTGCCCAAGACCGAACTCCCTGAGCAAGTGGCGGAAACCGACCGGATGATCGGCGAACTCAAGGGCCGCTACGGCATCACCCGCCACATCTGGCTGATGCCGATTCTCGAATCTGCACTCGGCATTGAGAATGCCTCGGCCATCGCGCAAGCCAGCAAGAATTTGGTGGCCCTTACCATCGGGCTTGAGGATTACACCGCCGACCTGGGCGTAGCCAAGACGGCGGAAGGCCGCGAGTCGCTTTATGCGCGATCGCGTTTGGTCAACGCATCGAAGGCAACCGGGGTGCAGGCCATTGACTCCGTGTTTGGCGACGTGGGCGACATGGACGGCTTGCGGTGCTGGGCGGAAAATTCCCGCGCGCTCGGCTTTGAAGGTATGGGCTGCGTTCATCCCGGACAGATTCAGGTAATTCATGAAGCCTTCGCGCCGTCGCCGGCCGAGATCGAAAAGGCTTCGAGGATCGTGGCGGCGTTTGAGGAAGCACAGCAGCGCGGGCTGGGCGTGGTCAGCCTGGGGTCGAAGATGATCGACCCTCCGGTGGTGCAGCGAGCGCAGAAGCTCGTCGAGCTGGCGAAGCGTATGGGCAAGTCTAGCAGTGCTGCGGGCCAAGAGCTTTAACCACCAAGGACACCACGGTACACATCAGGAATTCCTTCGTGATCCTTGGTGTCCTTCGTGGTGATCGGTTTTAGGGAGCGGAATGACGAATAAAGCCGAACTGGCGCAGAATGCCGCGGGACGCATGGTCCCGGCCATGGTGAATGGCAAGCCCCAGATTCCTTATCTGGGTGTAGCCAAGTATTCGCCGCGCGGCCGTAAGACTGCCCCTCCAGTGCGTTCGAGCAAAGATTATTCCGACAACGGCGACAAACGCCTTCCGGATCTCGAGACTGCGCTGCGCAAGTGCGGACTGCGCGATGGCATGGTGATCTCGAACCATCATCATCTGCGGGATGGGGATCGCGTAGCCCTCATGATGCTGGAGGCCGCGGCGAAAATTGGTGTCAAAGACCTGCTTTGGTTCCCCAGTGCGTCATTCCCTTCGCAAAAAGCCGCCATCGAACTGATGCAGTCGGGCGTAATCCATCACATCGAAGGCTCGATGAACGGTCCTCTGGGCGATTACTGCACCCAGGGCAAGATGCGCGGCTTGGGCGTGCTGCGCTCCCATGGCGGGCGCTGGCAGGCCATCCAGGATGGCGAAGTGCACATTAACATTGCGGTGATCGCCGCGCCCACGGCCGATGCCTTCGGCAATGCCGATGGATCGCACGGCAAGTCGGCCTGCGGATCGCTGGGCTTCGCGCTGGCCGATTCCACATACGCCGACAACGTAGTCCTGGTCACCGACAGTCTGGTGCCCTTCCCTTGCATTCCCTGGCAGATTCAGGGAAACAATGTCGACTATGTCGTAGAAGTCGATTCCATCGGCGATCCGGCAAAGATTGTTTCTGGCACGACCCAGATCACGCGCTCACCCGACCGCCTGAAGGTGGCAGAGTACGTGGCCCGCTTCTTGCGCGATGCGGGAATCATGCGCAACGGATTTTCTTTCCAGGCGGGGGCGGGCGGCATCGCGCTCGCGTTCGTCGATTACCTGCGCCGCATGATGAAGGAAGATGGCGTGAAAGCACGCTTCGTTCGCGGCGGCTCGACCCGCTACTTGGTGGAGATGCTGCAGGAGGGCTTGACCGATTACATTCTCGATGGCCAGACCTTTGACCTGGACGCGGTGAAGTCGATCGCCAGCGACCCGCGGCACGTGGCCACGTCGCCGTTCACCTCGTACAACTATCACGGCAAGGGTTCGTTCGCTTCGATGGTGGATGCGGTGGTTCTGGGCGCGACCGAAGTGGATGTGAACTTCAACGGCAACGTGGTCACTCACTCCGATGGCCGCCTTCTGCACGGCATCGGCGGCTGGCAGAATTGCCTGGAAGCGGGTTGCACCATTCTTGCGGTGCCCTCTTTCCGCGATCGTATTCCGGTCATTGTAGATGAAGTCACAACCCTGACCGGGCCCGGCGAGTTAATTGATGTAGTAGTCACCGAGCGCGGTATTGCCATCAATCCGCGGCGTCAGGATTTGCTTGATGCAGTGAAAGACTCAAGCTTGCCCATCCGGCCGCTCCAGGACATCAAGTCCGAGGTGGAACGCATCTGCGGCGGCAAGCCGGCCCGGCCTCAGCTGGGCGATCGTCCCGTAGCGGTCGTCAAGTGGGTGGATGGCACCGTGTTGGATACGGTATGGCAGGTGGGGTAATCACAAATTCGTGGCTACGGATTGATGCGGATTACGACGGATTCAAATCTAAAAAGTATCCTGCAGCGCTGGCTTGGGTTCTCCGTCGGGACCGCTCATAGTATGCCGCCATTCAATGGCGGGTGTCTGCGCAGAGAGGGATTGGCGTGCCGTAGGCACGCCCGAAGTGGACTCGGGCGTCGTGGGCAAGGGTTCAGCCATTCCTACGGGACGGGGATCACGTTGCAAACTTACCCGGCGTTGAAACGCCCGGCTCCTATCACCCGTCCCTACGGCAGGGAATATTGAAACCTGGCCGGACGGCGAATCGCCCGCACTACTCGTTCTTCATCGCATCAATCAACTGAAAAAGTTGGGCGCGGTCCACGACCTCGACGAACGGCTTGCCCTGTGTCTTGTTGCTGACCACATAAATTGTTGGCGTGTGATTGATGCCGACACGCTGGCCGGCGTTCTTGTCTTCGTTGATTGCAGCCGCTAGTTTCCCTTGCGGATCGACCACGAACGGCAGGTCCACCTTGTGATCGGTGGCGAATTTTTCCGCAAAGCCGCGCAGGGTCGGCGGCGTGATCTCCGGCGGATGCTGGAAAATGTAGGCCCGAAAATGATTGCCCAGCTGTTTGGACACGGTGTCGAAATAGCGGGCGATGATGGCTGCGTCGAAGGACCAGTTGTGCATGGGCAGCGGAAAGTCGTGCCGGACCACTGGAATCTTGTAAGTGCGGCCAGCCTCCGCCACCAGGGGGGCAGCGCGGCGGCAGTCGGGGCACTGCAGGTCTTCAAACACCACCAGCGCGACCTGCGCGCCCTTGGGCGGACGCAGGGCGGGATCAACGGTCTGGGCCGAAGCCAGGGAAGCAACCAGCAGGAAAGCCAGAGCAATGGCTGTGTAGGAAGTAGTCATAGATTTATTGGATGCAGGCTTTTTCCGAGAGTTCCTTTCTCCCCATCCCATGGTAACCGACTGGGGGCGAAGGCACATGCTAAAAGCTTGAAGCAGTAGGGACAGGTGCACGAAGAAAATGCCCTCACCAAGTTCACAGCAATCGCAACTGTCGGCGTTCCAAACCCAGCAGCTTCTCTTTGATGGGCAACCCCCCGCCATAGCCGGTGAGCTTCCCATTGCTGCCGATTACACGGTGACAGGGGATCACGATAGAAATCGGATTGGAGCCATTGGCCAAGCCAACCGCGCGTGAGGCGTTCGGGTTGCCAACGCGCCGAGCCAGTTCACCGTAGGAAATGGTTTCTCCGAAGGGGATTTCGCATAGACGATCCCAAACTGACAGCTGAAAGGGCGTGCCTTCAGGCGCCAGCCTGAGATCGAACGCTTCCAACTCTCCGGCAAAATACGCGCGGAGCTGGCGAATGGTCGCACGAAAGGGTTCCGCATCCTCATGCCACCGCGGGTCGGCCTCGACGGGATTTCGTCCGTTTACAAAATCTATGCGCCGAACGCCGTGGGCATCGGCGACCAGTTGCAGCGGCCCCACCGGACTGTCAATTCTCGTATAGCTCGTAGCGTTCGTTGTTTGAGTTCGGATCATTGTCAAATGCGTTCCTTGCGCCTCTATGAAACAGCCAGGGAACCCGCTGCCGCACGAGGCCGAAATTCTTTCGCCGGCAAACTCGGAGAAAGTGCCGCACGACGTGGATCGACCGCAAGGGGTGGCTGCCAGAGGTAGAGGGTGGCGTAAGCACGCCACGGTCGCCAGGCCTCGGCGCGAGCCTGCAACTCCCTGGGATCTCGCAAACCGGTGGCGCGGAGCAAGCCTAGGTCGCTGGCGGGAAAGGCGTCAGGTTCCCCCAGTGCCCGCATGGCCACGTACTGTGCTGTCCAATCGCCAATTCCGGGTAGTTCGCGGAACCGCTCCAGAAAATCGGTTAGGTTGGTCACACCGGAAAAAATGATCTTGCCGTCGCAGACAGCCCGGGCCAGCGACCGAAGGCAGTGCGCACGCGCCCGAGGCAGTCCAATTTGACCAAGGTCCGCGTCGGCCAAGCTTTCTGGCGAGGGGAAGAGATGGGTGAATCCGCTCTCGCTCGCGATGGGCACACCGAAAACCCGAACCATTCGACCAGCCAGGGTCGTAGCTCCCTGAACTGTCACCTGTTGTCCCAGAATGGCGCGGATGGCGAGTTCAAAGCCGTCCCAGCAGCCGGGTACTCGTACCCCGGGCCGCGCGGCAATCTGGCGAGTCAGGAGAGGATCACGGCGCAGGTGCAGACCAATCTCATTGGGATCGGCTGACAAATCAAACAGACGCCGTACTCGCTCCACGATCAAAAAGAGCCATTGCGGCTGCGGATAGTGAATGCTCAGAACAATCGACTCCGAGCGATTGTCGAGCGTGGCTTGGATCGAGCCCACGTGATTCTCCAGCGAGAACACACGCCGGTAGGTCTGGCCTTCCACGATTTCGATGCCGGGAATCGCGCGCGGGGCAAGGAACTCAAGCAATCCGACCCAGGAAAAGGGCGGCCTGAAGCGAAGCAAGAAACGATAGCCGCTGTTCGGAACGGAAGCCGCCGGCCGCGAAGCTCTGCGCAGCTGAGTTGGCGTTCGCCCGTAGGTCTTGAGAAAGGTCGCGTTAAAGCGCCGGACACTTCCGAAGCCGGATGCGATAGCCACGTCCCGCATTGGCAGGCGGCTCTCGTCGATCAGCTTCTTGGCGAAATGTAGACGCCTGGTTTGAGCCACCGCGATCGGACTCGCTCCCAGATGTTTTAGAAAGAGACGCCGGAGATGCCGGGAGCCGATGCCCAGGCGCTCGGCGAAAGCATCCATGTCGCCAACCTCCAGCACGCTCTCGTTCATCAGTCTTAACGCTCGCGATACCGTGGCGGAGGTTCCCAGCCAAGCTGGCGTTCCCGGAGAACTTTCGGGCCGACAACGCAGGCAAGGACGAAGGCCGGCTTCCGCAGCCGCCGCAGCGGTGGGAAAGTAACGAACGTTTTGTTCCTTTGGTGGGCGTGCTGGACAGATGGGGCGACAGTAGATGTGGGTAGTCAGCACGCCGATGAAAAAGCGTCCATCGAAGCGCGGGTCTCGGGCGAGTCGAGCGCGGGCGCAGATTTTGGGATCGAAGTGCATCTGGCACCAAGATATCCGATTGGTCCGAAAAAGACTGGCCATTTTCGGACATCAATGCCGAAGGATAGAAATCCTAGATTACGGCCACCTGTTCGCGCCGCTTCGCTTGAATTTCAATGAATACGTGCACCAAAGAAACCGCAGCCGGAGTGACCCCAGGGATGCGAGAGGCATGTGCGAGGGTACGAGGACGTACCCTGATCAGTGTTTCCTGTATCTCGCGGGAAAGTCCGCTGACCGATCCATAGTCGAACCACGGGGGGATAATCCTCTGCTCGGCCTTCTTGAGACGTTCGATGGCGCGTTCCTGTTGCAGAAGATAGCCGGCGTACTTGATTTCGGTCTCGACCGATTTGAGTTCGTTGCGGAGTGATGAAGAAAGACTGGCCACGGATTCGCGCGGATTTGCACGGATTTCTTCTGCAAAAAACTTTGGGGCGAGTTCGCGCAGCACTGGGAGCAGGCGCTCGATTGTGATCTCGGGACGCTTGAGTATTTGGGACAGGCTTTGGCCGATCGCGGAACTGTAGTCGTTCGTCGCGGGCCGTTGGTCGTTGGCTGTGGCCGAGCCTTGCTCGGCCTGACCGGGTCGGAAACCCGGTCCCACACGGTCGGTGGGGACTTCGGATATTTGCTCAAGCATCGCTGTCGTCAGCCTGGCGCGCAGCAGCAGGTCCTTCATCGCTTCGTGGCGCTGCTGCTTGGCCTGGAAATCTGCCCAGGCAGCATCGGAAATCAATCCTACGCGGCGGCCATGCGGAGTAAGGCGCCGGTCGGCGTTGTCAATCCTCAGATGCAGGCGAAACTCGGCACGCGAGGTGAACATGCGGTAAGGCTCGTTGGTGCCTTTGGAAATCAGGTCATCGACCAGGATTGCGGTGTAGGCCTCGGTACGATCGAGAATCAGCGGCGCCTCGTCCTTCACTTTTAACGCTGCATTGATACCAGCCATTAACCCCTGGCATGCGGCTTCTTCGTACCCACTTGTGCCGTTGATCTGGCCGCCCAGGAACAGGCCGGCGATTTTCTTGGTTTCGAGCGTGCGCTCCAGCTCCGTGGGATCGATGGCGTCGTATTCGATGGCATATCCCGGCCGCAGCATGTCTGCGTTCTCGAGGCCGGGAATCGACTTCAGAATCTCCATCTGCACTTCGACCGGCAGCGACGTACTCATCCCGTTGACATAAATCTCGTGCGTGTTCAGGCCCTCAGGCTCGAGAAAGAGCTGGTGCGTAATCTTCTCGGGAAACTTGACGATCTTGTCTTCAATCGAAGGGCAGTAGCGCGGCCCGACGGAATGGATTTGCCCGCTGTATATCGGAGAACGATGAACATTTTCGCAGATGATGCGATGCGTTTCCGGTAGAGTCTACGCGATGTAGCAGGGCACCTGCGAATCATGGTGGGCCACTCGCCGGGTACGAAAGCTGAAGGGAGTGGGATCGGTATCGCCGGGCTGCACTTGAAACTTGGACCAGTCGATAGTCCGGCCGTCGAGTCGCGGCGGCGTCCCGGTCTTGAGCCGGCAACCTCGCAGACCGAGTTGCTTCAGCGCCTCGCCCAACAGCACAGCGGCCGGTTCTCCGGAGCGTCCCGCAGGATATTGCTGCTCGCCGCAGTGGACCAGGCCATTGAGGAACGTTCCGGTCGTAATAATGACAGCAGCCGCGCCGACGTTGCGTCCGTCACGGAGGCGGATGCCGACGATCGACGACTGTTCAAGAATCAAATCCGCAACTTCCGCCTGCTTGATCTTCAGGTTGGGTTGCGATTCCAGCACCTGGCGCATCTTCAGGCGATATTCCTGTTTGTCGCACTGGGCTCGAGGCGACCATACCGCCGGGCCCCGCGAGGTGTTAAGTAGTCGGAACTGGATGCCGACCGCGTCAGTAATTTCGCCCATTACGCCGCCCAGGGCGTCCACCTCGCGGACCAGATGTCCCTTAGCAATGCCGCCCACAGCCGGATTGCAGGACATTTGCGCGATGAGATCGACGTTTAAAGTGTAGAGGGCGGTCTTCAGCCCCATGCGGGCGGCGGCTATGGCGGCTTCGCAGCCGGCATGACCAGCGCCGACGACGACAACATCGAACTGTTCGGTGAATCGGGGCATGGCCAGTTCCCATTCTAGCAAGGTGTGGGGGAGGACGAGCGTCCGCCCTCCAGCCGACTCCACGCGGTGCGTTGTTGTAAATGCAATTTTTCACCAGCAGCTTGGGTTCCCAAAGGCAATGCGGGTGTTCTGAGTCGGCGGTCACAGGGGTTCCTGGCGCCGGCATTCTGCCGGCTGCCTCGAAGGCATCCTGCCTCCGACGGTTGGGCGGAACGGCGGCGCTGCAGGTTGCGGGCCGGGCCGTACCTCCGTATATTGGTGAACACAGCAAAAAATGAGGCCTAATATGACAACCCAGGAATTCTTCCAGCAACTGGATGCCCGGATCGCCCCGTTCGATCTGCTTTGCCACCCCTTTTACAAAGCGTGGAGCGCAGGCGAACTATCGCGTGACGATCTCCGCGAGTATGCCCGGGATTACTACCATCATGTGAACGCGTTCCCTACCTATCTTGCGGAGCTCAGCATGCGTCTCGAAGAGAGCGAGTTGCGCCGCGCCGTGCTGGCCAATCTGGCCGACGAAAAGGGCAGCGACGATGCGACCGGCAACAATCGAGAGCACGCCGAGCTGTGGCTGGACTTTGCCGAAGGCATGGGATCAAGCCGCAACCTGGGGGGACAGAAACCCATTGCCGAGATTGACAATTTGATGGCTTTTTTCCACGATGTCGCTAGCGAGGGAACGTCGGAAGAGGCTCTGGCGGCGTTCTATGCGTACGAATCGCAGGTCCCACGCGTGGCCGCCGAGAAAGCCCGCGGACTCCGGGAAATCTACGGCGCCGACGAAAAGACTTGCGGATATTTCACCCTGCACAGCACCGCGGATGTGTACCACTCGCAAATCTGGCGGCAGCAGTTGGCACGGCGCCTGGAACAAAATCCGCAGGCAGCCGACCCTGCCCTCGCCGTGGCTGAGAACGCAGCGAAAGCCTTGTGGGGCGCATACGACGAGATCGAAGCGCGCAGAGTCGCCAAGCCTAAAGCCGCATAGATTTAACCAGCACTGAGTCATCAGGCAAAAGCCATTGATTCGGTGGAGATCAATGGCTCTTGCTTTTCGACCGCGCTCGCTTCGTCGCTTGCGTCCAAAACCACAGACGGGCATCCAGGTAGGCATGGCAAACTTGACGGTATTCAGCCTGAGTGAGGCCATCGCAATTCTCAGCCGTACTCCCGCAACCCTCAACGCTCTGTTGCGCGGGCTCCCCAACCCCTGGGTGCACTGCAACGAAGGAAAAGATACATGGAGTGCGTTTGACATAGTGGGCCACCTGATCTGCGGGGAGCGCACCGACTGGATGCCGCGGGCGCGAGTCATTCTGGAGAACGGCGAGGGGCGGCCCTTTGACCCCTTTGACCGCTTTGCGCAGTCACGAGAAAGTCAGGACAAATCGATCGAGCAGCTTTTGGACGAATTCGCCCGCCTGCGAAGTGAGAATCTGGATGGACTGCAGGCGCTGAATTTGCAGCCGGAAGACTTGGCCCGCCGAGGACGGCATCCTGCGCTGGGTGTGGTGACGCTGTCGGAACTTCTGGCGACCTGGGCGGTTCACGATCTCACTCATCTGCATCAGCTATCCCGCGTCATGGCTCACCGTTATGGTGATGCAGTCGGTCCGTGGAACGCCTATCTGGGTGTTCTGAAGTGTAGTGGCCACAGTGCTCCGTAGGAGTATTGGCGCCGGTCTGGAACAAACTCCCGCTCAGGATGTCCTGCATCTCATGCCCCGCACCATCAGGCTGTCGTCCTGAGCGCAGTCTTTCGTCCCACGAAGCGGGACGAAAG
>Ga0134128_10007042_pt1 | contig 13591 bp, 12 predicted proteins | sample KB31754_FD_96462 | JGI IMG/M metagenome (GOLD analysis project Ga0134128, IMG submission 96462) | Terrestrial soil microbial communities with excess Nitrogen fertilizer from Kellogg Biological Station, Michigan, USA - KB3-175-4 | ecosystem: Environmental > Terrestrial > Soil > Unclassified ... | reverse complement strand
TCGAATACCTTGCCGAGCGCTTTCCGCAAGCAAGACTCTGGCCGGCGGGCATTGCGGCGCGGGCGCATGCGCGCGCGATCTCGGCCGAGATGCATTCGGGATTCCTGGCCCTGCGCAACGAGTGCGGCATGAACTTGCACCGGCCGGTTCGTGCGGTTGCGCTTTCAGCAGAAGCGGAGGCGAACGTCGCGCGCGTGCAGGAAATCTGGACCGATTGCCGCGAGCGCTATGTCGGGCTCGGGCCCTATCTGTTCGGCGCGTTCACGGCGGCGGATGCGATGTATGCCCCGGTCGTGCACCGCTTCCGCACCTATGCGATCAAGGTCGGGCCGAAGGTGCAGGCCTATATGGAAACCATGATGGCGCTGCCCGCCTTTGCGGAATGGACCGATGCGGGCCTTGCCGAAACGCTTCTCATCGAGAAGTTCGAGACGGTTTGACGTAACACGCGATTATGACTGTCATCGCTGCTTGACGCGCCCGCGCGAAAGCGGCCTGAATCACAGCGGCTCGCGCCTGTGATGCGACGCATTTGAAGCGCAACCATCTGCAGAGGAAGGACGGCCATGGGCATTTTCGATTCATTGGAAAATTCAGGCGTACTCGGCCAGCTCGGTGCGGCCGTGCTTCCCGCCGTGCTGAGCGAGGTGATGGGCACCGGCAATCAAGGTGGGCTCAACGCCATCGTCGCCAAGCTGGAGCAGGCAGGCCTGGGTGCACAGGTGAAATCCTGGATCGGCAACGGCCACAACCTGCCGATCACGGCGGATCAGCTCAAGCAGGTGCTCGGCAGCGACACGGTCCGCCAGCTCGCCGCCAAGTACAACATCCCGATCGACCAGGTTGCCGAGGTGCTGGCCAACCAGCTTCCGCTCGCGGTGGACAAGGCAAGCCCGGACGGCAAACTGCCGCATACCGCCTGAGGCCGAGGCCTCGGCCATAAAAAAACCATTGTTCCGGAGCCCGCCGAATCGACGCGCACCACAGGAATCATCCTAGCAAGTTGAAAAACCAACGAAATTCGCGTATTTGCCATGTCCTGATGTGACTGGCCAATACGCAAGGGCGCGTGCTATAGACGCCACCGGATTCCAGCCGGCGGCGCAGCGGGACTGATGGCGTGGCCGGCTCTTGGTGTGATGGAGAGGGCGTTGAAGCACAAATTTGCTGTTGGATCGACCGTCTACTTTACTGCGAGCAACATCTCGCGTCCCGCCGCAAGCGGCACCTATGAGGTGATCCGCCAACTGCCGTCCGAGGGCGACGACTGCCAATACCGGATCAAGAACTCGACGGAAGCATTCGAGCGGGTCGCCAAGGAAAGTCAGCTCGCCATCTCCTGACGAGGCGTGACAGCAAGGCCGCCTTTGGACAAGCGGACGGCTTGGTGCAGCGGAACTAGTCCTCGCCGTCAAAAGGCCCCGTTCGCGGCAACAGTCTACGCAGGTAGAATGCCGAAAAAACTCGGCATTCGCCTTGGTCGAATGCGTTTCAAGTTGCGCAAGGGATTTCGCGGATGAATTCGGCCTGGTCGACACCGCTCGATCACATCTGGCGTTCGCCGTCGTTTCCGATGTGGCTGACCCTGGTGGCCGCCGGCTTCTTCGTGTTGATCGTGCTGATCACGCTGCTGCGCGCCGAGAAGTCGGTTGCGAACGGGGCCCTGACGGTGATCACGCTGCTGGCGATCGGGATCGCGGTGGCGTCCGTGCTGCGGGGACATGAAGCGGGCGTCCGCAGCGCGTCGACCGAAGCCAGGCCGTCGCCGGCGGCAATGTATGTTCTGCCCGCCATGGCCTGCATCGAGGATATCGCCGGCGATACTGTCGGACAGGCCTGCGAGAAGGTGCTGTTCGGCTCGGCAGAGTCGACCGCCGCGGCCGTCAGCTACGCATCATCGATGATCAGCCGCCTGACCGCCCTCGGCGATGCCGCCACGGCACAAAAGATCATGGGACCCGAGCTGCAGGCGATGCGTCGGGCGATCGAGCGCGACCGCTATGGCCTGGTGGCGCAGGTGCTCACGGCCAGGGATCGCTGCACACCCACGCAATGTCCGGTCTATCGCTCGCTGACCGACAATCACCAGATCATCACTAATATGGATGAGCACACCTTCGACACTCTGGTGGCTCGCTACGCGCCATCCTGGAACGCGCTGCCCGGGACCGGTGCATCAGGCCCGATGGCCATGCTGCCGGCCTCGGTGCCAACGGGCCGGCCCACCAATGCCGAGTTTCCGAGTGCTGCCAACACGCCGCCCGTCAGCATCATGACGCCCGAGCCGGGAACCGGCGCAAAAGCGTCGCCGGCCGCGCCGTCGCAAGCGTCCGCCCGCCCGGCTCAGGCCGCCGCGGCGCCGGCTGCAGCCGCAAAGAAGGGAACGAAACGTGCGCCGATCGGCGGGCCGACCCTGCTTTCCCCAGCCGCGCAAGCACCCGCGGCGCGCAACGATTGATCGGCACCAACGTCATCGCTAGTTTGCGGTTATGCCCCTGAACATCATCAAGCTTGCCGTCGGCTGCGATTCCGTCAAAGAACTGAAAGAGTGGGTCGCCGAGCGGATGAAGACCGCGAAGAAGAAGGGTCTTCCCCAGCGCCACGTCCACGTCACCCGGATGACGCCGAAGCGGACCGAGGAGATCCTCTCCGGCGGCTCGCTCTACTGGGTCATCCGCGGCGAAATCGCCGCGCGCGAGAAAATCATCGGCATCGAACCGTTCCGCGACAAGGACGGCATCGGTCGCTGCCGGATCGTGATGCAGCCCAAGGTGATCGCGGTCTTGCCGCGGCCTATGCGCCCGTTCCAGGGCTGGCGGTATTTCGCCGACGACGCGGTGCCGCCCGATCTCGGCAAGGCCGCGGCCGGCAGCATCGCGGCGATGCCGGAGCCGATGCGCCGCGAGCTGCGCGATCTCGGGCTGCTTTAAGGCCGCGAACCCTATTGCTGGCGCATGATCTCCGCGCAACGCTTCGCGTTTATAGCGAAGGAAAACCGCTGCACACTTTTCCGGATCATGCGCTAAACCGCCATATTGTCGATCAGCCGGGTCGTGCCGAGCCTGGCGGCGACCAGGAGGCGCAGGGGGCCATCGGCGCGGGAGCTCACCGGCGCCAGCGTCTTGGCGTGGCGTAGTTCGAAATAATCCGGTGCAAAGCCGGCTTGCCGGATCATCTCGGCGCCGCCCGAAAGTGCGGCCGAGGAGTCCTCGCGGGCGCGCTGCCGCGCCGCCGTTTCCTTCATGGCGTGGAACAGCGTCGGCGCCACACGCCGCTCTTGCTCCGACAAGTTGACGTTGCGGGAGGACATTGCGAGCCCGTCGCGCTCGCGCACGGTCTTCGAGCCGATCACGCGAACGCCAAGGTCGAGATCGCGCGCCATTTGCGTCACCACACGAAGCTGCTGAAAGTCCTTCTCGCCGAAGATCGCGATATCGGGGCGGACTTGCGTGAACAGCTTGCCGACGACGGTGGCAACGCCGTCGAAGAAATGCGGCCGGAAGCGGTCTTCGAGGCCGGCCACAGCCGCCCCTTGCGGTACGATCTGCGTGGCGAAGCTGTCCGGGTACATTGTCTTGACGTCCGGGTGCCAGATCACGTCGATTTTCTCGGCCGCGAGTGTGGCCAAATCCGCCTTCCAGGTCCGCGGGTAGGAGGCGAAATCTTCGGTCGGCGCGAACTGCGTCGGGTTGACGAAAATCGAGACGACCACGCGTGTCGCACGGCGTTTTGCCAGCCGGACCAGCGCCACATGCCCATCATGGAGTGCGCCCATCGTTGGCACGAGCGCAACAGTTGCCGTTCTTTTGCGGAAGTCGTCGATCGCGCGACGCAACACCGGAACAGTACGCGCTATCATGGGTTGTCGTGACATCGTGATTCGATCGTTTCAAGGGCTCGCCGCGACAGCGACCTTTGGAAAGGAAGGTGCGTTACACTACCAAGCTGGCCGTCAGAGCGCCAAGCATGGCGCTCCGTCAGGTACTGCCGCCTCGCGCAAGCAGCGCGGCCAGGCAATGCAGGATCGATCACAGAGCGTGGCGGACTTCATCGCGTATTCATGATGAAAAGCAGTCGATCGGCATTTTGAGTCTGTTAGCGCGCATTTCGCTTGACCGCGGCCGCGCGTAATTTGAAGATATCTGCAGGGGTCGACAAATGCTGGTGCAGGCGAGTCAAGGCCAATCCGGCTCGGCGCATGTCGTTGTGCTGGGCAATGAGAAGGGTGGATCCGGCAAATCCACCACGGCTTTGCATATTGCGGTTGCGCTGATGAAGGCCGGCCAGCGGGTTGCTACCATCGATCTCGATTGCCGGCAGCAAAGCTTCACCCGCTACATCAACAACCGGAGCGCGTGGGCGCGCCGCACCAGCCTCGATCTCGAGATTCCCGTGCATAGCTGCATCAAGCTTGGCCAGACCATGCAGATCGCGGACAACGAGAACAGCGAGCTGCAGCAGTTCATGGACGCCGTCAGCGCGGTCGAGCGGACCTTCGACTTCATCGTGATCGATACGCCCGGCACCGACAGCTACTTGATGCGCCTTGCGCATTCCATGGCCGACACGCTGGTGACCCCGATCAACGACAGTTTCCTGGATTTCGATGTGCTGGGCACGGTCGATCCGCAGACCTACGCTGTTACCGGCGAGAGCCACTACGCCGAGATGGTGCGCGACACCCGCCGCAAGCGCCGTCAGCTCGACGGCGCCACCACCGACTGGATCGTGGTGCGCAACCGCCTGTCGATGATCGGCTCCCGCAACAAGCAGCTCGTGGCCGATGGGCTCAAGGAACTGTCGTCCCGGCTTGGTTTCCGCTCGATCGACGGGTTCGCCGAGCGGGTGGTCTACCGCGAGTTTTTCCCGCGCGGACTCACGGCGCTCGACGACATCGATGAAGCCACTCTCGGCACCCGGCCCAATCTCGGCCATGTCACGGCGCGCGAAGAGGTGACGAGCCTCTTGCGTCAGCTCAAGCTGCCGCTCGACGAACGCGGCCGCCGGCGCGCGGCAAGCCGGGCCGAATGGTTCAGCCAGGTCGACAAGCCGCTGGAAGTCCACGACATCCTGGGCGCGTAAGCGCCACAGGTCGCGCCTTCCGGCTGATGGTATCGGGCTGCGGCGGATGGGCTGTCGCCAAATCCCGGCCAAGAAGGCGTCATTAGCCCGATTTTACTGAAGATTTGAACCCGGTCCTGATTCGCTGCGGCTCAGGGTAGCGATACGCGGCCATTGCCGGCTCTTTGCGCGACTGCAAGCAATGCGTGCGGCGCACAACGAACAGGCGGTCAATACACAACTTTTGGTCTTCCTGTCACGGAGGCGTGACGTATATAAAGGAGCATACGAGGACCAGCGAGTGCAGAGGGCTTTGCGAGGGTCAAGATGAAGCGGGGAATTGCGATTCTGCTCTCGGTCGGCGTGCTTGTTGCGCTCGCTTACGTCACGGCGAGCAAATGGGCGATCCGCCACGAGATGATCACGTTCTACGACGCGGATCGTAACAACCGCCCGGTGGCCGTCTACGTTGCTGTTCGCCGCGACAAGGAGATGCAGGCCGATGCGGGCATGCTGACGCTGCCGGTCGCCGTTCTCAGCCATGGCAACACCGTCAAGAATACCGAATATTCCTTCCTGGCAAACGTGTTTGCCGCGCGCGGTTATCTGGTGATGAGCATCCAGCACGACCTGCCGACCGATGCGCCGATGGTGACCAAGGTCGGCGAGCTCTATGTCGGACGTTTGACCCAGATCGAGCGCGGCGTTGCGAACATCAAATTCGCCGCGGCGCAGATGGAAAAAGTGCAGCCCAACGCCGACTATGACCATCTCACATTGGTCGGACACTCCATGGGCGGCGACATCACGATGTATTTCGCCAAGCAATATCCGAACCGCGTCCGCACCGTCGTGACCCTCGACAATTTGCGGGTGCCGTTTGTCACCTCGGGCAAGTTCAAGATCCTTTCCTTCCGTTCGCATGACCCGGTGTTCAAGACCGATCCCGGCGTTGTTCCGAGCAAAGATGAATGCACGAAGGACGGCATCACCGTCGTACGCACCAACTTCCAGCACAACGACATGCGCGACACCGGATCGGAGGAAGCCAAGGCTTCGATCGAGGATATGCTGGACAAGTTCCTCGCCCAAACGGACGATTCGAGCGACGTCGCGCCGGTCGAAACCGCCGCGCAGATCCAACTGGACCCGGGACCGGTTCCACCCTATGTACCGACCGGCAAGGAAACCAAGTCGCCGAAGGCGGTCACGCAATAGCGCCGGTTGCGCATGATCCCTCGGGTCAAGCCCGAGGGCATGCTTTTCGGAAAGCCGCTGCACACCCCGCATCAAGTGCGGGGCCGAGTTTTTCCGATCGCGCGCCAGTCATACGAGCTTGAGATGTCAGGCGAACCCACCAAGTCAGGCCATAGCGATGTCGCTTCGGCGCAGCACCCCGGCAAGTCGTTGCCCGATGCGAAACCCTCGACATCCGATGATATCGCCGCCTTCGTTGCCAAGGCACGGGCGATGTCGCCCCATGCGGCGGGTGCGCGGGGCAGGTTGGTGTTTGCGCTCGATGCCACCATGAGCCGGCAACCGACCTGGGACATGGCGTGCGCGCTGCAGTCGGACATGTTTCGCGAGGCTGCATCGCTCGGCAGCCTCGATATTCGCCTCGTGTACTACCGCGGCCTGAACGAATGCCGCGCCACAGGCTGGATCTCCGATAGCGACCGTCTTGCCAGGTTGATGGCCAAGATCGACTGTCGGGGCGGCAACACCCAGATTGGCAGGGTGCTGTCGGAAGCGCGGAGCGAGGCGGTGGCTTCCGGCGTGCGGGCCGTCGTGTTCGTTGGCGACGCGATGGAGGAGAATGTCGACGCGCTCTGCGCCAAAGCCGGAGAACTTGGGCTCTTGAAGGTGCCGGTCTTCATGTTCCAGGAAGGTCATGACGAGGCCGCCGAGCAGGCGTTTCGTGAAATCGCGCGCCTGACCGGCGGAGCGTGGTGCAAGTTTGATCCCGGCGCGGCCGCGCAGCTTCGCGAGCTGTTGCGGGCCGCGGCGGCCTACGCCGCCGGCGGCCGCGAGGCGCTGAAGCGGCTGTCTGCAGCCGAGAGCGGTGCGGCCAAATTGCTCCGCCAGATGAAGTGATCCCTGCTTTTTGAGAGAAGCCGGCCTATATTGCTGACATGCCGACCCTGATCGCGGGCGCCGTCGCCGTCTTTATCCTTTATCTGCTGCTGCAGATGTTCCGCGCTGCCAATCCAGCCGTGCTGGCACGCGCACTGAAGGTCGTCGGCGGCGTCGTGGCACTGGCGACCGCCGCCTTTGTAGGCTTGCGGGGCGAACTGGCGGTTGCGATCCCGCTCGGGATTTTCGGTGCCGGACTGCTTGGCTGGTCGCCGGCCGGCTCGGCCGCCTTCGGTAATTTCGGCAGCCTTTTTTCTGGCTTGAATGCCCGGCGCTCGGCCGGGCAGACCTCCCAGGTCCGTTCACAATACCTGGAGATGACACTCGATCATGACAGCGGTGCGCTGATGGGCCGCATCGTGGCCGGGCCCCATGCCGGGCATTCGCTCGACGAATTCGATCTGCCGCAGCTCGCTGCGATCAACCAGACCTTCGACGCCGAGAGCGTCGCCTTACTTGAAGGCTATCTGGACCGCCGGTTTCCCGCCTGGCGTGAGAACGCGCAGCGAAACTCGGCAGGGGGGCAACGCCGCGCGGCGTCGGGCGGCAAAATGACGGACGAGGAGGCCTATCAGATCCTTGGCTTGCAGCCGGGAGCGAGCCGAGACGACATCGGGCGTGCGCACCGTTCCCTGATGAAGAAACTGCATCCCGACCAGGGGGGGTCGACGTACCTCGCTGCCCGAGTAAACGAGGCCAAGGATACTCTGCTTCGCACGCATAAAGGCTGACTCCGGCAACGCCAACGAACGCCACTGACCGAAAGTCGCTTCTGCTTCCTTCTCCGTAAAACGCCCGCCCTCGTCCGCCGTTAGCCGGCGTGGTCGATCTTTCGCTTGTGAAAAGCTTTAACCGCAAATCCTTGACGAGAGGTTTGCGGCCTTGAGGCGGTAGGGCCGGCCGCCGGCAAACGAAAGAGCCCGCGCTTTAGAAGGCGCGGGCTCTTGGTTCTCTCTATCGGTTCGGTTAGTTGCGAATCGTGATGCAGGAGATGTCGGAGCGGCGCAGCGTCCGGCAGACCGCTTCGGCCTGGTTGCGCTCAAGGCCGGCGAAACGGGCACGGTAGAACTTGCGGTTATCCTTGGCGATCACCGGCTCGGTGAAGGGGTCAGCCCTGGTGAGCAGGCCGTGCGCGCTGGAGCGCGCGGCTTCGATGCGCTTCTGGGCTTCGTCTTCACTTTCCAGCGCGCCGACCTGGACGATCCAGCCGGTATGGACGGCGACAGGCTTGATCGGATTCGCCTGCTGCGCGGCGGGCGTGACTTGTGCGATCGGTTGCGGGGCGGGGGTGGCGTTGGCCACGACCTGCGGAGCGGGAGCGGCGGCAGCCATGCTCGAGGCCGGCAGCACGCCGAGCAAGCCGTTTCCGGTACCATGGCCGGGCGGCTGCGGCGGCAGCTCGGTGCGCATCGCGGGCGGCGGATAGTCGGTCTTGGCCGGTTCAACCCTGGTTTCGGCCGCCCTGGCGACCATCGCATGCGAGGTTTCGGGCACGCCCGCGGCAGCTTGCGGAATGGCGTAGGTAACGGAGGGCACCGGTTGCGCGGGGCTTGCCGAAGCAAGCTTCATGGTGCCGGCCTTGACCTGTACCGTCTTCACCCGCACCGGCTTCATCGGCTCGGATGAGCCGGGGATGAGAGCAAGCGGCTGGGTCTGGATAACGCCTGAGGTCATTGGCGCGGGCTCGATGTGCGCGGTCCGGGCGGGCGGAACGGCCGCGGTCGCCTGCGCCATCGCTGCCGTTAGCTTCGCGACCGGCGTGCGCATCGCCGGCGGCGCCATCGGGTCCTGGTGAATCTCTGCCTGCTGAGCGGCGGGTGCGGCCTGCGCCTTCATCAACCGCGGTGTGGGCGCATCGGGATCGGCATCGGCGACCTGCACCGAGCTGTTCGAACCGTTGTGCTCGGTGATGGCGGCAACCGTGCGCGTAGTGGCGCCCCTGGGCAAGTCTTCGGCGATCAGGTTGCGCATGATGGCGTCGCGTGAACCGCTGCTGCGACCGCCCATGACGACGCCGACCAGAAAGCGGTTGCCGCGGTGGATCGAGGTGATGAGGTTGAAGCCGGATGCGCGGATGTAGCCGGTCTTGATGCCGTCCACGCCCTCGACGCTACCGAGCAGGTGATTGTGCCCGGTAATCATGTGACCGTGGAAGTTGAAGGCGGTCGTCGAGAAATAGTGATAGTACTTCGGAAAGCGATCCTGGATGGCGCGGCCGAGCGTCGACTGATCGCGCGCTGTCGTGACCTGCTCGTCATTGGGCAAGCCCGATGCATTGCGATAGATCGTGCGGCTCATGCCGAGCGCATGAGCCTTGCGGGTCATCATCTTGGCGAATTCGTCCTCGCTGCCGCCGATGAATTCGCCGATCACCACAGCGGCGTCGTTGGCAGAGCGCGTGACTATTCCCTTGATCGCGTCTTCGACCCGCAGCGTCTGACCGGGACGCAAGTCAAGCTTGGTCGGATCCTGATTGGCGGCGTGTTCCGATATCGGCATCTCGGTATCGAGAGTGATCTTGCCGGACTGCAGCCGCTCGAACAGCAGATAGAGCGTCATGACCTTGGTGAGTGAAGCTGGGTGCCGAAGCCCGTCGGGGCTGTTGGCGGTCAGGACCGCACCGGAATTGCCATCGACCATGATCGAGGAAAACTGCGGGTTGTAGCTGCCGCTGTCGTCGTCATTGCTGGAGTGATGAGAGACATGGCGATGGCGGTAGTAGCGGTGGGCATCGGCGCTGCTCGTGGTCGCGGTGACCGCCGCGGCCATTGCGACCAGCCCAAAAACGCCAACTCGCACCAGGCGCGAGGAAGCCGATTTGTTTGAGAGCATGTAATCCCCGTCCCAGTTTCTGACTTGATCACCGGCTCGTGAGGCAAAATTGTGCCCGCTAGCCAACGATCGTTCCCTGCTTGAGCCCTCAGGGTTGCCGGCACTTTGCCTGGGTCCCGTTGGGCTCACGCTGCCATTCTAGCTAAGGTGTTGTTCGCAAGCAGTTTTTGGCTGCGTGCCGAAGCTGAACACGTCCGGGAATCAGGTTAGGTGGCGAGAGTTGCCAAAACATTAATGAACCGTTGCGTAAATCCCGGGGATTGCGGGGATTTCTTGATGATTCCTGACGTTTATTATGCGACGCACCATGTGAGGGAGACCAGTCCTCCCGGCTGCACGCCGGTCCGGAAAACGATTCCATTGATGTTCAAGCTCGAAGACATTCAGAACTACGGCCAAGAGCAGTGCGAAACGGCGGTAGCGCATACGACTTCGCTACAGAACGGGCTCTCGGCGATCGTAAGCGAGGATACCAAGTCGCTTGCGGAGAAGCTCTCCGGCGTGAAGTCGCTCGACAAGGCGCTTGAGGCGCAGGGCGACTATATCAAGGTCGCGCACGAAACCTTCGTCGCCGGCTCGCGGAAGATTGCGGACCTCTATGGCGATCTCGCCAAGCCGGCGTTCAAGCCGCTGGAAGGCGTGCCAAGCCTCGCGCCGCTGATGGCACACTAAGCGCCAACGCAAGTTCAATGCAAAAGCCCGGCTGTCTCAGCCGGGGCTTTTTTGTGGGCATGCGAGGCCGCGCGCCTTTCGCGCAACGTGCGCGCTTCGCAGGGCGAAGTCGCAGTGGTCGCAGCGATGTCAATGCGCGGCGTCGACATTTGCGCATCTGAGAGTTGTCTCAGAAAAGTCCTCAAATCGACCGACGCATTCTTTTGTCAAATGGACCGGAATTCGTTAATCTGACGCGATCGCAGGGTCGGGAATCGAGCCTGCCTCGGGCCCGTGGCTCTGGCGGTGGCGCGCTTGCGAAAGGCAGTTGACCGACCCATATTCTAGAACCATCGATCCGGACGGTTGGGCAGGCTGGAATACGCGACCTGGACTGAAGAGTGAGAAGCTGCGGATAGCTCCAGCGGGATTGGACCCACTGGCCGCCTTTCGGGTTTCCCATGGGATATCGAATGCCTGCGTCAAATGCCCGTGCCAATTGCCCCACGCCATGTCGCAAATGACTTCCATTTCTGATCCGAACGCCGCGTCTGCGACACTTCCGTTGCGCCCGCAAATGGGCAATGACGAAAACCGTTCCACCGGTCCCGGCGGACCGAGCACGTCGGTCATTACAAGGGTCAAGCCCAAGACCAAGCGCCCGAACCTCTACCGCGTGCTGATTCTCAACGACGACTACACGCCGATGGAATTCGTCGTTCACGTGCTTGAGAAGTTCTTTCAGAAGGACGTGGAGGCGGCGACCAAAATCATGCTGCATGTGCATCATCACGGCATCGGGGAGTGCGGCGTATTCACCTATGAGATCGCCGAAACCAAGGTGACGCAGGTGATGGATTTCGCGCGCAAGCATCAGCACCCCCTGCAGTGCGTGATGGAAAAGAAATAGCAGCGCGCCGGGAAAATACGGCCCTGCGCCAACGCCCACAGAAACGGGAATGAGGTTTTGCATCGAAATCGCGACTGACGCGTTATCCAGGAGTTGCGGAACCCTTTCTTTTGCCGCGACTGGGTATAACTATATGTGACAAAGGTTGTTGTTGCCTGAGAGGGAAACGGCGATCATGATGGCCAAGGGGCCAAGAGGACACGAATGCCGACTTTTTCCCAGAGTCTAGAACAATCCCTGCATCGTGCGCTGGCGATTGCGAATGAGCGTCATCACCAATATGCGACGCTTGAACATCTGTTGCTGTCGCTGATCGACGACTCCGATGCGGCGGCGGTGATGCGGGCCTGCAGCGTCGACCTCGACAAGCTGCGCACGAGCCTGGTCAACTATCTCGAGACCGAATTTGAAAATCTGGTGACGGACGGGGCGGACGATGCCAAGCCGACCGCAGGCTTCCAGCGCGTGATCCAGCGCGCGGTGATCCATGTGCAGTCCTCCGGTCGCGAGGAAGTGACCGGCGCCAACGTCCTGATCGCTATCTTCGCCGAGCGCGAGAGCCACGCCGCCTACTTCCTGCAGGAGCAGGACATGACGCGGTACGACGCGGTCAATTACATCAGCCACGGTATCGCCAAGCGTCCCGGCGTCTCCGAGGCGCGTCCGGTACGCGGCGTCGACGAGGAAACCGAAACCAAGGGCAACGAGGACTCAAAGAAGAAGGGCGAGGCGCTCGAGACCTATTGCGTCAACCTGAACAAGAAGGCGCGCGACGGCAAGATCGATCCCGTCATCGGCCGCAATTCCGAGATCAACCGCGCGATCCAGGTGCTCTGCCGTCGCCAGAAGAACAATCCGCTGTTCGTCGGCGAAGCCGGCGTCGGCAAGACCGCCATCGCCGAAGGCCTTGCCAAGCGCATCGTCGACAGTGAGGTGCCGGAAGTGCTCGCGGCCGCCACCGTGTTCTCGCTCGACATGGGCACGCTCCTTGCGGGGACGCGCTATCGCGGCGATTTCGAGGAGCGCTTGAAGCAGGTGTTGAAGGAACTGGAGGCGCATCCGAGCGCCATCCTGTTCATCGACGAGATCCACACCGTGATCGGGGCAGGCGCCACCTCCGGCGGCGCGATGGACGCGTCGAACCTGCTCAAGCCAGCGCTCGCCGCAGGCAACATTCGCTGCATGGGCTCGACGACGTACAAGGAATACCGCCAGCATTTCGAAAAGGACCGCGCGCTGGTGCGGCGCTTCCAGAAGATCGATATCAACGAGCCGACGGTCGAGGACGCGATCGCGATCCTCAAGGGTCTCAAGCCGTATTTCGAGGACTATCACCGCCTGAAATACACCAGCGAGGCGATCGAGGCCGCCGTCCAGCTGTCCTCGCGCTACATCCATGATCGCAAGCTACCGGACAAGGCGATCGACGTGATCGACGAATCCGGCGCGGCGCAGATGCTGGTCTCCGAGAACAAGCGCAAGAAGACCATCGGCATCAAGGAGATCGAGACAACTATCGCTACCATGGCGCGGATTCCGCCCAAGAGCGTGTCGAAGGACGACGCCGAGGTGCTGAAACATCTCGAGCAGACCCTGAAGCGCGTGGTGTTCGGCCAGGACAAGGCGATCGAGTCGCTGTCCGCTTCGATCAAGCTGGCGCGAGCAGGCCTGCGCGAGCCGGAGAAGCCGATCGGCTGCTATTTGTTCTCGGGGCCTACCGGCGTCGGCAAGACCGAGGTCGCCAAGCAATTGGCGGCGTCGCTTGGCGTCGAACTGCTGCGCTTCGATATGTCCGAATACATGGAGCGGCATACGGTGTCGCGCCTGATCGGCGCGCCTCCGGGCTATGTCGGCTTCGACCAGGGCGGACTCCTCACCGACGGCGTCGATCAGCATCCGCATTGCGTGGTGTTGCTGGACGAAATCGAGAAAGCGCATCCCGATCTCTACAACGTGCTGCTGCAGATCATGGATCACGGCCGGCTCACCGACCACAACGGCAAG
>Ga0134128_10007041_pt1 | contig 13592 bp, 12 predicted proteins | sample KB31754_FD_96462 | JGI IMG/M metagenome (GOLD analysis project Ga0134128, IMG submission 96462) | Terrestrial soil microbial communities with excess Nitrogen fertilizer from Kellogg Biological Station, Michigan, USA - KB3-175-4 | ecosystem: Environmental > Terrestrial > Soil > Unclassified ... | reverse complement strand
GATCGGGTGTCCGCAGTGGAGGAGCACCGGCTGGTCGCGCGCGAGGACGAGCTCGACGAGCGGATGGACGGACGGGTCGTCGGGGAGATACCCGTCGAGGAGCGGGTGCAGCTTCAGTCCGATGAACTTCGGATGCTCGAGCCAACGGGCCGCTTCCTCGACGTAGCCGGGAAGGCGCGGGTTGCCCCAGACGAGGCCGTACAGGCCCGGGATGGAGTCGACGACGTCGGCGACGTAGGCGTTGTCGGGGTAGAAGACGACACCGTTCGTCATCTCGTGCTCCTCCATCAGCCGCTCGAGGCCGTCGCGGTCGATCGAGACGTCGAAGCCGCCGGCGAAGGAGCCGACATGCATGTGCGAGTCGAAGATCACGGCAGGCTCTTGTCCACGGGTAGCAGTAGTCGCGAGGGACGGATCGAGTCGTGGTAGACGGCCTGCGTCGCCACGACCGCCGCGGTGGCGGGCTCCGTGTAGAGGGGGCCGCCGGTGTTGAGGTTCCGGTCCCACTGCGGGAAGTCGGAGCTGGAGACGTCGAGCCGGACTCGCGTGCCGGGTTCGAGGCGCACCCCGATCGGTCCGAGCGCGATGCGCAGCCGGTAGACCTCGCCCGGTACGAGCGGCTCCGGTTCCGCCGGCGAGTCGCGGAAGCGCGCCCGGAGGATCCCCTCCTTCAGATTCGTCGAGACGCCGGCGCGGTCGACGGTGCAGAGTCGGGCGGTGAAGTCCGTGTCCGGCGCGGTCGACGAGACGAAGAGCTCGACGGCCGCGTCGCCGAGCAGCACCAGCTCGCGGTCGAGCGGCTCGCTCGTGTAGACGAGCACCATCTTCGAGGCCTCGTACGGCTCCTGATCGGCCGGCCCCATCGGCGCGACCGTCTCGGTGCAGCAGGAATGGCCGCCGAGGCTCGGCGCCGGCATGAGCGGGTCGTAGAGGTAGACGTCGGCGCTCTCCTCGCCGGCCGGCGCCCCGTGCGAGAGCGTGCCGTCGCCGTAGACGGAGTTCGCGCGACCGCCGGAGTGGAGATACCACTCGGTCTCGACCGAGGAAGAGGGCGGCCAGGCGTCGAGGTCGCGCCATCCTTCGTCCAGCACGAAGACGCGGCACGGGTGGGTGAAGACGCCCTGCGGCTCGCCCTTCAGCACCTCGTCGAAGAAGCGCAGGTGCCACTCGTCGATCTCGTTCGCGCCGGCGTCTCGCCGACCCGCCGCGCCGATCGCGCGCCAGGGCGAGTGCTGCCAGGGGCCGAGGAGAAGCTTCTGCGGCACGCCGCGAATGCCGCGGAACGTCGCCACGACGCCCGCGTGGAAGATGTCGTACCAGCCTCCGGTGTGCAGGCCGGGTACAGCGATGCGCGAGAAGTCCTCGTCGAGGGCCGTGGCGCGCCAGTAGTCGTCATAGGCGGGATGGTCGAGCCAGTCGCGGAAGTACGGCGCGTAGGTGTCGAGAAGCGGGAGAGAGTCGCGGAGCGGCAGCTTCCAGTAGAGCCCGGGGAGAGCTCCCAGCGCGCCGAGCAGCGCTGCGTGAGCCTCGTCGTCGCCGGCGCGGCGGGCCGCGTCGAGGGCAAGGAAGGTCGCCCAGCCGGTCGCGGACGCGATCGAGAACGCTCCGCCGTTGTACGTCCACCCGTCGTGGAAGCGCGGCGAGGTGAAGCCGGGTGCGATTGCGGCGAGGCTCTGCGGGCGGGCGGCCGCCGCCAGCAGCTGGGTCGCACCGGGATACGAGAACCCGTACATGCCCACCTTGCCGTTCGAGCCGGCGAGGCCGGCAGCCCACGCGACCGACTCGAAGCCGTCGGCGGACTCGTCGACGAACGGTGTGAAGTCTCCGTCCGAGGCGTAGCGGCCGCGTACGTCCTGGATCGCCACGACGTACCCCCGCTGCGCGTACCAGGCCGGATGGGCGTATCCCCAGTTCGCCCCGCCCGACGTCTTCCCGTAGGGGAGCCGCATCAGCAGCACCGGCAGGGAGGTCTCGGTCGCCGGCCGGTAGACGTCCGCACGCAGCACGATCCCGTCCGGCAGGCGGCATTCGACGTCCCGCTCGACCGTGACGTCGCCGTAACCCGGCGCGAGCACCGGGGAGCGGGTGACGGTCGAGCTCACGCGGCCGTCGGGCTCGTCTGGGCGATCTCGGCGAGTGCTGCCTCGACGCCGGCCCCGACGTCGACGCGGGCGCCGAGATCGAGCAGCGCCTGTCCGAGCGCCGCCAGGCCGATCGCGGGATAGAGGCCCCGGGCCGAGGTCGCCATGTGCCCGATCCGGACCAGGTTCCCTGCGCCCTGGCCAGAGGAGATCATGACGCCGTAGCGCTCGCGGCAGTGGGCGCGAACCTCCGTGTCGGTGAGGCCGTCGGGCACGGCGATCGCCGTGACGCAGTCGGCCGCTATGTCGTCGCTGCGAGGCCACAGCTCCAGGCCGAGGGCGCGGACGCCGGCCCGGCAGGCTGCGGCGGCTCCCGCATGGCGCGCGATCGAGGCGTCCAGTCCCTCTTCGAGCAGCTCGTCGACGGCGGCCTCGACGCCGTGGAGCTCGCCGACCGACGGCGTGAACGGGAACTTGTCGCCTTCGAGCCACTGCTCCTTCCAGTCGAGCATCGACAGGTACGAGGAGCGCGGGGCGGCGGGATTCGCCGCGATCCGCTCCCAGGCGGCGTCGGAGACGGACATCATCGTCATCCCGGGGGGCCCGCCCAGGCACTTCTGCGCGCCGGCGACGCAGACGTCGAGGTGCCAGTCGTCGGTCTCGAGGCGCATGCCGCCGAGAGAGGAGACGCAGTCGACGAGCATGAGCGCGTCGTGCTCGTGGACGATCGGCCCGATCGCGGCGAGGTCGGAGAAGGTTCCCGACGGCGTCTCGGAATGAACGACCGCGACGAGCTCGATCTCCGGATGCGCGTCGAGGTACGCCTCGACGGCCCCCGGGTCGATCGCGTCGTTGTAGGGGACCTCGAGCTCGTGCAGCAAGGCGCCGAAGTCCTTCAGCCAGTAGCCCATCCCTTTGCCGAAGACGCCCTGCACGAGGTTGAGCACGGGCGTTCCGGGATGCACGAGCCCGCGCGCGGCGGCTTCCAGGCCGAGGATCGCCTCGCCCTGCATCAGGAGGATGTCGTTCTCGGTACGGAACACCTGGCGCAGCTTCTGCTCGGTGTTGCGGTACCGGGCGAGGAAGACGGGGTCGTAGTGGTAGACGAGCGGCGACCCGAGCGCCGCGAGCACGCGCGGCGAGGCTGCGACCGGGCCGGCGGAGAGGGTGAAGTCTGGATCGCGCATCTCAGGCTCCTTTCAGCGGGCTCCGCGCACATAGGGAAGGGCCAGCGCGGGCGGCAGGTAGGCGCGGCGTGCGAAGAGGACGAGGGCGACGATGATCGCCGCGAACGGGATGATGTTGACGACCTCCGGGGCGAGGTTGATCCCAGCGATCTGGAGCAGCGTCGAGAGCGAGAGGGCGACGCCGAACATGAGCGAGAACGCGACCACGGCGATCGGTCGGCCGCGGGCGAGCATCGCGATCACGATCGCCATGTAGCCCTGCCCCTGGGTGATGAACGGCTGGAAGCCGCCCGCCCCGGCGAGCGCGAGGTAGGCGCCCCCGAGGCCGGTCAGGGCGCCGGTCGCGAGCACCGCGTAGCTGCGGGTCGAGACGACGCTGATGCCGGCGGCGTCGAGCGCGTCCGGTCGCTCGCCGGCGGCACGCAGGTTGAGGCCGACGTTGGTGTAGCGGAAGATCCAGGTGAGCAGGAGGGCGAACCCGAGCCCCAGGTAGACGATCAGGGGCTGGGCGAAGAGCGGGAACTGACCGTTGATCGGCTTGCCGAGCACAGGGATCCGGTCGAGGCCCGGGATCGCGGCCGAGGGGACGTTGGGGAGCTGGGGCTGGCTCGAGCTGAAACGGTTCTGGTAGAGGACGCTCGTCAGTCCCTCACCGGCGAGCGTGATCGCGATCCCGACGACGATCTGGTCGAGGCCGAGCCAGACGCAGAGGACGACCATGACCAGCGAGGCGAGCACTCCGGCGCCGATCCCGGCGAGATAGCCGAGCCACTGATTGTGTCCGTAGTAGGCACCGAGGAAGCCGCAGTACGCCCCGGCGAGCATCATTCCCTCGAGGCCGATGTTGAGGACCCCGGCGCGCTCGGAGATGCTCTCCCCGAGGGCCGTGAACATGATGGGCACGCCGGCGACCAGGCCTCCGGCGAGCGCGGACGTCCAGAAGATCTGCGTCCAGACCTGGCTGGCGAGGATCATTCGCTCGCCTTTCTGCGTCCGAACCCTGAGAGCAGGGACTGGCGCAGACCCGGGCTCAGGTAGCTGGCTCCCAGGTCGCGCCTGCGTCCGAAGTACTCGATCACGGTCATGAAGAGCAGGATCAGCCCGACGAGGACGTAGAGGAAGTCGGACGAGAGGTTGACCTGCTGCGCGGCGAGGTCGCCGCCCGTGTAGACGACCGCGAAGAAGGCGATGAACGGGACGACCGCGAGGGCGTTCAGTCGCGCGAGGAAGACGAAGGGGATGATGGTGTCGCCGTAGGCCGGGTTCCAGCCGGTGCGGATGTATCCCCAGAGGCCCATGATGTCGGCGGTCGCGGCGAGGCCGACGAGGAAGCCCGAGGCGAAGAAGCTGACGACGATCAGTCGCCGGACGCTGACCCCGAAGTGACCTGCGGCCTTGGGGTTCGCTCCCATGATCTGCAGCCGCAGTCCCCACGAGGTGCGCGTGAGCACGTAGTGGACGACGATCACCGCCGCGAAGGCGACGAGCAGCCCGATGTGGATCCGGGTACCGGGGATCGGGGGCAGCATCTTGTCGAACGGGATCACGGCCGTCTGCGGTAGCGGCGTCGTCGGGTCGTGGAAGGGCCCCTTGATCAGGATGCTGGCGAGGTCGATCCCGATGAACGACATCATCAGCGTCGTGATGATCTCGTTCGTCCCGAAGCGGGCCTTCAAGATTGCGGGGACGATCGTCCAGGCGCCCGCGACGGCTCCCGAGAGCAGGAACAGGAGCACGAACGCCAGCCAGAGCGGCACGTGCTCCACGAGGCTCGATCCGTAGCCGGAGACGAGGGCGGCGCCGAGCAGGAACTGGCCATTGTAGCCGAGGTTCCAGATGTTGGCCCGGAAGATGACCGTCAGACCTGCCGCGATCAGCAGAAACGGCGCCATCGAGATCGCGCTGTCCTGCCAGGCGCCCGAGGCGACTCCGCCGTCCCAGACGGCGCGGTAGAACGTCACCGGGTCGCGGCCGAGGGCGAAGAGAAGCAGTGCGCCGGCCCCCAGCGCCAGCAGGACCGGCCCCACCGAGCGGATGACGACGTCGACCAGCCGCTCGGCTCGCAGCGAACGCATGCGCCTTGCCCGCGGCGCGGCGATCCCGCCGCCGGTTGTCGACTCGGAGCTCATGCTGCGGCCGTCCTCTCGGCGATCATCAGCTCACCGATCCGCTCCGCCGCGTCCGGGCCGTTGGCGACCGTGCCGACCAGCTGACCGCGTGACAGGACGCCGATCCGGTCGCAGAGCTCCACGAGCTCGTCCAGGTCGGTCGAGATGACGACGGCGGCACCGCCGCCCTCGGCCAGGCGCCGGATGAGCTCTCGAACGGTGGCCGTCGTCTTCACGTCGAGGCCGTAGGTGGGCTTGTGGAAGACGACGACCTTGGGCTCGAAGCTGAGCTCGCGCGCGAGCAGGACCTTCTGGATGTTGCCGCCCGAGAGTGTGGAGACCCGGGTCGTGACGAAGGGCGTCCGGACGTCGAATTCGCGCACGAGCTCCGCCGCTCGTTCGTCGATGACGGCGCGCTGGATCCGGCCGTGGCGCCAGTAGGGGCGCTCGCCGACGCGCTTGAGGAAGAGGTTGAGGCTGACCGGGAGCACCCCGACGGTCCCCTCGCCGAGCCGGTCGTCGGTGACGTAGCGGAGCCCCAGCTTCTGTCGGGCGGAGACGGTCAGGCGAGTCACGTCGCCGCCGTACAGTGAGACGTGTCCGTGGCTTGCGCGCCGCTGCCCTGCGATCGCCTCCGCGAGGGCGCGCTGGCCGCTTCCGTCCATGCCGGCGATGCCCAGGATCTCGCCCTGGTGGAGCGTGAAGGAGACGTCGGCGACCCCGCGCTCGGAGCCCTCGCCGGCGACGGTCAGGCCCTGAAGCTCGAGCACCACCTCGGCGTCCTCCTCGACGCGTCGCGCGGTCTCGGGTTCGGCGAGGTCCTCGCGCAGCTCGGCGACCTTCGCCACCGCTCGCGCCTCCTCGCCGAACATGATCCGGACGATCTCGGCGCGCAGCTCCGAGTGGGGGCGGGCGGCCAGCTCCGTTGCCTCGATCTCGCCGCCGAGCCGGCCCCGGCGCAGGATCGAGATCGCGTCGGCCAGTGAAAGAGCCTCGTGGAGCTTGTGGGTGATGAAGATGACGGCCTGGCCACTCTCCTTCAGGCGTCCGAGAACCTTGGCCAACTCGGCCACCCCCTGCGGCGTGAGCATCGATGTCGGCTCGTCGAGGATGAGCAGGCGCGAGCCGCGCCACAGCGCCTTGACGATCTCCACCTGCTGCTGGTGTCCCAGGGCCAGGTCGGCCGCCTTCGAATCCGGATCGATCTCGACCCCGAGCTGGGCGGACAGCTCCGCGAGGCGGCTCCGCGCGTTCCGCTGGTCGAGGCGGAGGCGGCGGCTGTCGCCGAGCATGAGGTTCTCGAGCACCGTCAGCGCCGGGATCAGGGTCGAGTGCTGGTGCACGGTGCCGATGCCGAGCTCGAGGGCCCGCCGCGGTGACGGAATCGGCGTCTTCACACCGTCGATCAGGATCAGCCCCCGGTCGGGCTTGACGAGGCCGGAGAGGATCCCGATCAGCGTCGACTTGCCCGCACCGTTCTCCCCCAGCAGGCAGTGGATCTCCCCGGCACGGAGCGCCAGGTCGATGTCGTCGTTGGCGAGGACGTTCGGAAACGCCTTCGTGATGCCGCGAAGCTCGACGAGCGGCGTGGCTTGGGCGCTGGGTTGGCTCACGAGGCGCTCGAGGCCGAGCCGTCCGGGGCGACCAGCTCGGCGGCCGCCCCGAACAGCTCGCGACTGAGATTCAGCCGTTGATCAGCTTTTGAACTTGCTTCTGGTTGTGCGTGACCTTGATCTTGATCTTGCCGGAGAGGATCTGGCTCTTCGCCTTGGTGACGGCCTTCCAGGTCTTCTTCGAGATGTACTTCGTCTTCAGCAGCGAGACGCCGTTCTTCAATGTGAGGTTGTAGCCGTGCGTGCCGTACGTGCCGGCGTTCACATCGTGGATCGCCTGCTTGAAGACCTTGGTGAAGCTCCACAACACCGAGGACAGGAAGACGTGGTGCTTGTCGATCGGGCTCATGTTCCCGATGTCGCCGATCATCCAGACCTTGTGACCGACCTTGGCGCTTCCGATCGCCTGGAGGTAGCCGAACGAGGCGTTGTCGCCCATCGTGAAGAGCACGTCGGCTCCCTGTGCGATCACGCTGGTGGCGACGCGCTTACCGCCCGCGACGTCGTCGTAGCCGGTCGGACTGATCGTGGCGAAGTAGATCTTCGACTTCTTGTTGACGTGCCTGAAGCCCTGCACGAAGCCGCCGCTCATCTTGTACCAGTTGTCGTCGGCGGCCGAGATCACGATCCCGACCTTGTGGGTCTTCGTCGTCTTGGCCGCAAGGATCCCGGCCAGGTAGGCGCCCTGCTGGCTCGACGTCGTGACGTACGACGTGGTGCCCTTGTGCAGGTTCGACTTCACGTCGTAGGTGATCATCGGCACCTTGTACTGCTGGGAGAGGCGCGCGGCGATCGTGTCGTAACCGCTGGCGTGGGCCACGATGAAGTTGGCCTTCTGATTGATCAGCTGCCGGAGGACCGTGTCGGTCTTGTCGTAGCCGATGTTGGTGATCGCGTCGAGGGACGCTCCCGACGCCTTCGCGGCCGCCTTGGCGGCGTTGTAGCCCTGCGCGTTCCAGCCATAGTCGCTCGCCTTGGCAGGCGACGCGAACCCGACCTTGGTGACCTTGCCCTTGCTGGCGGCGCTGGCGCCGTAGGCCGTGGTCGCGCCGACCAGCACGACCGCTCCCACGAGAACGAGACGGCGCCCGGGAATACGGATCTGCATCGCCGGACTCTCCTTCCTCACGGTGTATCGACCCTTCGCCGGGCCGCAGCCCGCCGCGGTGACTCCAGAGGTTGATCGGTGCTCGGGCCCCTGGTAGGGTCGTCCTGCCGACTGTTGACAATCACTTTCGCGCCGACCCTATCCATTCCGGAAAGCGAATGCAATGGCAGAGATCGCGGCTCGCCCCGGCGTCGAGAATCTGACGCTATGGCAGCGGGTGTACCGTCACCTGCGAACGGAGATCCTCGAGGGCCGGCTGGAGCCGGGAGCCGAGCTGGGTGAGGTGGCCCTGGCCGAGCAGCTCGGTGTCAGCCGCGGCCCGCTCCGGGAGGCGATCGGCCGCCTGGCGGCAGAGGGCCTCGTCACGGTCAGCCCTCGCCGGGGAGCCGTCGTCCGCTCGCTCTCGAAGGAAGAGTTCCTCGAGCTCTACCAGGTGCGCGAGGCACTCGAGCGGATGGCCGTGCAGCTCGCGGTGCCTCGTCTGACCCCGGAGCAGTTCGAGGAGCTGGCGTCGCTCAACGAGAGGATGGCGGCGCATGCGGCAGAGAACGAGGTCGAGTCGTTCTTCGAGGCGAATCTCGCCTTCCACGCGCGCCTGCTCGAGGCGGCCGGCAACAGGAAGCTCGAGGAGCTGTACCGGCAGCTGCTCGACCAGCTCGGCCGCTACCGGCTCCGCTCGCTCACGCTCCGCGGCAACCTGAAGCGCTCGGTCTCCGAGCACAAGGCGATCCTGCGGGCGGCCAGGCGCGGAGATGCGGAGCGTGCCGCGGAGCTGATGGCCGGCCACATCCGCGTTCCTCAACAGCGAGCGATGGCGCTCGAGGAGGCTGAGTCGACATGAACGGACAGCTCGAGTTCGGAGTCAACCTGAACAACCGCGAGCCGCTGATCGCGCCCGACTACGACCTCGGGATGCTGCTCGATCTCTCGGAGGCGGTCGAGGAGCACGGGTTCGCCTCGGTCTGGCTGGGCGACTCGCTCTTCTCGAAGCCGCGCTACGAGCCGATCTCACTGCTCGCCGCGATCTCACAGCGCACGAAGCAGGTCCGGCTGGGCACCGCCTGCATGGTGACCTCGACGCGGAACCCGCTCTACCTCGCGCTCGAGTGGGCCACTCTCGACGCGATCTCGGGCGGGCGCACGATCCTCGGCGCGGGCGCGGGCAACCCCGAGGAGGGGGTCCGCCGGGAGTTCGAGGCGCTGGGTCTTCCGTTCGGCAAGCGGTCGGCCGTGTTCGAGGAAGGGCTCGCCGTCGTACGGCAGCTCTGGACCGAGGGGAAGGTCGACTTTCACGGCACCTACTACGACTACGACGACGTCTCCTTCTACTCGGGCACCGAGATGTCGCCGCTCATGCCGCTGCAGCAGCCGCCGCCGATGTGGGTCGTCTCGAATCCCCGCCTGACCGGAGACGCGCCGCCCGACGTCATGCAGCGCCGGCTCGAGGCCGCGTGCCGGCGGATCGTCCGCTACGGCGACGGCTGGATGACCTGCTGCCGTGCCCAGCATCCGGAGGAGCTGGAGGAGCAGCTGCGCGCGATCGAAGAGTACGCCGATCGCGACGGCGCCGACTTCTCCCGCCTGGTGATCGCCTACCAGGTGACGATGAACATCGGCGATTCCGAGGCCGAGGCGCGCGCGGCGTTCGGCGACTACATCTCGAAGTACTACCCCGAGCTCTCGCAGGCGATGGATCTCTCGAACTGGGGCCCGGTCGGGACCCCCGACGACATCGCCGCGTGGCTCCGCCGGTTCGCCGACGCCGGCGTCCGCCACTTCATCTGCCGGTTCGGCGCGATCGACCAGTTCGGGCAGGTGGAGCGGTTCGCCAAGGAGGTCCTGCCTCTCTTCTCCGCAGAAAGGGTGTGAGCGATGGCCACTGTCGTCGAGACCGACCTGAAGAAGGATGCCGCCCTGATCGTCGACGTCTGCTTCGGCATCGAGGAGGGAGACGTCGTCACGATCATCTGCGACGACGACCGCGAGGACGAGGCGCGCGCCGTCGCCGAGACCTGCGTCGAGCGCGGCGCCTGGCCCGTGATCATGAACAACGAGATGCAGGTGCGGCGCGGGCGCGCGGACGTGCGCTTCCCGATGGCGCCGCCGGCGAACCTCCATCGCGCGATGGTCGGCTCCGACGAGGTGATCATCATCGCGGAGCTCGAGTGGGCGAACCGGTTCGCGCATGTCAACGCCGTGCGTGAGACTTGTGAGGCGAACGGGAAGATCGCGTCGATCGAGCCCGGAATGGGCGAGTGGGGCCTGACGCAGGAGGATCTCGAGCGCTCCGCGCAGCGCACCAAGGACGCGGTCGCCGCGCTGGCCGGCAAGAAGCACTGCCGCGTGACGACCGACCTCGGCACCGACTTCACCGTCTCGATCGAGGGCCGGAACCCGCTCTGCCTCACGTCGTACAAGACGCGCGGCCAGATGATGAGCCCGATCCCGCTCTGGAACGAGGTCGCCTTCGCGGCGATCGAGGACTTCACGCACGGCACGGCGGTCGTGGACGGCGTCATGCTCGGCATCGGGCTGAAGGGCCAGGTCAAGGAGCCGATCACGTGGACGCTCGAAGGTGGCCGCTGCGTGAGCATCGAAGGCGGGGAGGAAGCGGAGCGGCTGCGGAACGCGATCGACGGTGTCGAGAACGCGACCGTGATCGGGGAGTTCGCCTTCGGCACCAGTGAGAAGGCGCCGTTCGGCACGCCCTCGGAGAAGGGCCGCATCGGCACCGTCCACCTCGCGCTCGGCGACAACCACAACGCCTATCCGGGCGGGCAGAACGTCTCGGCGCTGCACCTCGACGGGGTCTTCCTGAACGCGACGCTCCGGATCGTCGACGACGGCACCTACATCCTGAGGGACGGCGAGTGGGCGCTGTAGCCGTCGTCCATCTCGACTCCGTCGACCCGATCGAGCTGCCGCAGGGAAGCTGGAGCCGGATGCTCGTCACGACCGGCCGGGTCGAGGGCAACGCTGCCTCGCTCGGCTACTCGGTCTTCACCCCCGGGACGGTGCTTCCCCCGGTCCGGCACGAAGCGGAGGAGGTCGCCTACGTCGTCTCCGGTTCGGGCGAGCTTCGGCTGGACGACGGGGCCGTGTCGTTTCGGACGGGAGACGCGTTGCACATCCCGGCCGGTGTCTGGCACGCCGTCGCCAATACGGGCGGCGACGACGTCGTGATGGTGTTCGGCTTCCCGCACCCCGAGTACCCGCCGACGGAGCGCGGGGAGTGATCGCAGTCGCGCAGAGCCTGCGCGAGCAGGTCGCATGGGCCTGCCGGATCATCGCTCTCGAGGGCTACGCCGACCTGACCCTCGGTCACGTCAGCGCCCGCGACGCGGACGGCGTCATCTGGATCAAGCGGAAGGGTGTCGCCCTCGACGAGGTCGAGCCGGCCGACGTCGTCCCGCTCGGCGACACCGACGCGACCCTCCACCTCGAGACGGTCCTCCACGAGGGCGTCTATCGCGCGCGGCCGGATATCGGCGCCGTCATTCACGGACATCCGCCGTACGCGACCGCGATGGGGGCGACGCAGACGGAGCTCGAGATCCTGACCCACGACGGGATCCTGTTCGCCGACGGCCTCGGCCGGTTCCCGGATCCGGATCTGATCGTCGACGACGAGCAAGGCGACGCCGTCGCCGCGGCGCTCGGAGCACGTCGCGCGGTGCTGCTCGAGAATCACGGTGTGCTCGTGGTCGGGAAGGACGTCCCGTGGGCGGTGCTGACCGCGGCGACGCTCGAGCGCGCCGCGAAGCTGCAGTCGATCGCCGCGACGCTGGGCGGGCTGCGACCGATCGAGACCGGGCTCGCGCAGGAGCTCGAGCCGGTCAAGTACCGGGACGCCTTCGTGGCCGAGTACTGGGAGGCCTGGCAACGCCAGGTTGCTCGCGCGGGCGGGAGACCAGGTGCAGATCAGCTTTAGCGTCAACGGGCGCGAGATCTCGCGCGAGGTCGAGCCGCAGGAGCTGCTGCTCGACTTCCTCCGCGACTCGCTCGGACTCACCGGCGCCAAGCGCTCCTGCGACGTCCAGGTCTGCGGGGCCTGCACCGTCCTGGTGGACGGCTTGCCGGTCAGCTCTTGCTGCTTCCTGGCCGCGCAGGCTGCCGGCTCCGAGGTGACGACGATCGAAGGGTTGTCCGAGCGGGAGGACTTCGCCCGGCTCGAGGAGGCGTTCACGCGGCACGCCGGCCTGCAGTGCGGCTTCTGCACGCCCGGGATGCTGCTGACGGTGAGTGCACTGCTCGAGGCCGGCGAGCTCGACAGCGAGGACGCGATCAAGCGGAACCTGAGCGGCAACCTCTGTCGCTGTACGGGCTATCGCGGGATCGTCGAGGCCGTAGCGGATCTCGCCGGGGTCGGATGACCGTCGTCCGAGAGCAGGCGACCCGCACGCAGGTCGGGGTCTCGCGGCCACGCCGCGATGCGCGCGAGAAGCTCCGCGGCGAGGCGCAGTTCGTGGGCGACATGCTCGTGCCGCGCATGCTGTACGGCCGCGTGCTCCGCAGCCCGATCGCGCACGGTCGCATCGCCGGCATCGACGTCTCGGCCGCCGAGAAGATCCCCGGGGTCGTCTGCGTGCTCACCGGGGCCGACCTGCACGACATCGACCCCTACTACGGCCACGCGATCAGGGACCGCCCGATCATCGCGATCGACAAGGTCCGGTTCCACGGCGAACAGGTCGCCGCCGTCGCGGCCGAGACGCCGGCCGCCGCTGCCGCCGCAGTCGAGGCGATCGTCGTCGACTACGACGAGTTGCCCGTCGTGGGAGACGTCGAAGCCGCGGTCGTTCCCGGCAGCCCGCTGGTGACCGAGCGAGAGCTCGTCCCCGGTCTCTTCCACGGCCTCGGCGAGCTCGCGCCGCGCGACGGGAACGTCTGTTACCGCTACCGCCTGGACAAGGGCGAGCCCGAGGCGGTGTTCGCGCACGCGGACGTCGTCGTCGAGGGCGAGTACACGTTCCCGGCGGTCTACCAGTACGCGATGGAGACCCACACCGTGATCGCCCAGGTCGAGGGGGACGAGATCACGCTGTGGGCCACCTGCCAGCACCCGTTCCTCGTCCGCGCCGAGATCGCCGACCTGTTCGGCGTCCCCGTGGCCAACGTCCGCATCCAGGTGCCCTACCTCGGCGGCGGCTTCGGCTCGAAGTCCTATACGAAGATGGAACCGCTCACGGTCGCGCTCGCGCGCAAGGCCGGCCGGCCGGTCAAGATCCAGAACCGCGTCGGCGAGTCGATGGTGACCACGCGCCGGCACAACATGCACTGCCGCATGCGCACGGCGGCGACCGCGGACGGCCGGCTGCTCGGCCGTGAGGTCACCTGCCTCTTCGACACGGGCGCGTACGCGGACAACGGCCCGCGCGTCGTGGCGACGGCCGGCGACGCCGCGCCCGGCCCGTACCGCTGGGAGGCCTACTCCGTCGACGCCGCGTGTGTCTACACCAACCTCGCACCGTCCGGCTCCTACCGGGCCTTCGGCG
>Ga0134128_10007040_pt1 | contig 13593 bp, 10 predicted proteins | sample KB31754_FD_96462 | JGI IMG/M metagenome (GOLD analysis project Ga0134128, IMG submission 96462) | Terrestrial soil microbial communities with excess Nitrogen fertilizer from Kellogg Biological Station, Michigan, USA - KB3-175-4 | ecosystem: Environmental > Terrestrial > Soil > Unclassified ... | reverse complement strand
CTAAAGTCTGCGCATGGAATCTCTTCCGCAATGGTTTCTTACATTGCAATCCTCTACAACATCGGCGCGGTTGCGGGGGCGATTTTGTTCGGCCATTTTTCTGAAGTCATTGGCCGCCGCCGCAGCATGATCGCGGCCCTGCTGCTTTCACTGGCAGTAATACCGGCGTGGTCGTTTGCCGGGTCGCTGGGCGTCCTTGCCGCAGGAGCTTTTCTCATGCAGGTGGGAGTGCAGGGAGCCTGGGGAATCATTCCAGCGCACCTGAATGAGCTTTCTCCATCTTCGGTCCGGGGACTCATGCCCGGATTCGCATATCAATTGGGAATTCTCTTCGCCGCGCCGACCAATAGTATTGAATTCGCATTGCGCGACAAGCTTGGGTACGCCTGGGCGCTGGCGATTTTTGAGACCATCAATATTCTGCTGTTAATTTTTATTGTGAGCAGAGGGCGCGAGGAAAAAGGCAGAGATTTTGTATCCAGTCCGCTGCCCAGCAGCCCAAGGTAGTGGCTTTTCAGGCGTGCTGATAAATTAGATCAGTGAATTTATCGGAAGGAATTCTCCATTGGCAAAACCACGCGCCCTGGTAACCGGCGGGGCAGGATTTTTAGGCTCCCATCTGTGCGACGCGCTGCTTGGCGAGGGTTATACCGTCGCTGCGGTGGACAATCTTTTGACCGGACGGCGCGCCAACCTGGAACATCTTCGCAACGATTCGCGCTTTGAGTTGATTGAGCGCGATATCAACGAACCTTTTGATTGCGGACACGTGGACTACGTCTTTCATTTTGCCTGCCCGGCGAGTCCTGTGGATTACATGACGCACGGCATTCCGACTTTGAAGACCGGCTCTTTCGGCGCCTTTCACGCTCTTGAGATCGCCCGCAGGTACAACGCGAAGTACCTGGTATCGTCCACGTCGGAATGCTACGGCGATCCGCTTGAGCATCCGCAAAAGGAAACTTATTGGGGCAACGTGAATCCTATTGGCCCGCGTTCGGTGTACGACGAAGCCAAGCGATTTACCGAGGCCGTCACCATGGCCTACCGCCGTTACCACAACCTGGATACGCGGATTGTCCGCATCTTCAATACGTATGGCCCACGGATGCAGATCAACGATGGCCGCGTGGTCCCGAATTTTATGAAGCAGGCAATACGTGGCGAAGGCCTGACCGTGTATGGCGATGGCAGCCAGACCCGGAGCTTCTGTTATGTCAGCGATGAAATTGACGGGTTCCTCCGGCTCTCGCACTCCGCGGAATTCATGCCGGTGAACATCGGGAACCCTACGGAATTCACCATTCTCGAATGCGCGAAGGCCGTGCTCAAAATCACCGGGTCAAAAAGCGCCATCCGTTATGAGCCGCTGCCGACGGATGATCCGAAGCAGCGCAGGCCGGACATCACGAAAGCCAGGCAATTACTGCGTTGGGAACCGAAGATAGGTTTGGAGGAAGGCCTGCGATTGTCGCTGGATTATTTTAGGAACGCGGCCTTGCAGGAGAAGGCTTAGTTGAGCTTTGGGATTTGCAGGATATTGCCGCTTCAGCGGACGTCCGGGTAAGCACCCGTTAAACTGAAATCCCCACCTGGGCGGCACAGGCGATTAATTGCTCAACTTGCTTGCGATGTTCCGGCGTTTTTACCATAAACGCCACTCCCATGCCGAATGCCGGATGAACGGTTTGCACGGTGCCGGCGATATGCAGTTTGAGGTCCTGCGTGCGCACCAGAATTTCCAGCGCGGTACCCGGAGGGAACGGGGCTGTGGTTTCCACATAGCAACCCCCGGTACTGATATCGCTCAAAGTACAACGGTTGGGAATTGTAGTGCCAGCGCGGAAGACATCCGCGCTTAAATGGCATGCATGCCGGGACTTTTCACGGCGGTCGGCAGCCGATACGGAGAGCAATCCCAGGCCGGCTGGAGCTTCTGAGCGGTGCAGCGATGACCCTCCGGCCGTTGCGCTGGACTTCTCGCCCGCCATATTGGCCTTTAACCAGTCATTGAGCACGCGCCTTGATGTCTGCGGAACGTGGGCAAAACGCAGTCCAACCCTGCCATTATCGTCCTGCCAAACCACGTCTCCGGAAAGGCGGACCAGGGAAACCTGCCCCGGCAAATTGAACTGAAAATAAACTTTACAACTGGGAAGCAGTTTCTTCTCAGAACGGATGGAAACTCCATCCTCGCTTAAGTCCAGCAAAGGCGCGGGCACATCTTGCGTAGCGGCGTAGGAAATAGAGGCTTTGCCGTGCACGCGTACGCGATTCGCGCGGCGCTTTTCCTGCTTGAGCAGGCCCCGCGCCACCCGCAGACTATCGAGCGCGCGTTCGGCTGAAATTGGCTTGTATAGAACAAAATTGCAACCCGCGGCAAACATGGAGCGGACGTTGTTTTCTCCCTCCAGAAGCGCAATTACCAACGTAGATTTATTCTGTTTTGACTTGCGGAGGCCCGAGAATAACCATGTGGCCGATTCCTTATCGCTGCAATCGGCAATCACAATATTGAAGGATTCACCCGCCAGGCGGGCTGCAGCGGAGGTAAAATCCGCGCACTCGTGTATTGCCATGTTGAGTTCATGGAGCACCCCATGAAGCACTTCTTGCGTATGAGCGTCAGCGCCCACCAGGAGGGATTTCAGCGGCATAACTTACCACTTTATGATCCCCTTGGTAAGAAGCTCAAGTTACCAGGGTCACAATCGAAAGGACGCGAGTACCCTAACTGCAATTACTTGTGTAACTTGGGTTTGCCTCAGATTTGCAATTTCGGGCAGTGAGGGATGTTCGGTTTCCAACCCTCGTGACGGCAAGGCTTCCCCTAGAAAGCGGCTTCTCTAGTAAACTGAGAACAAATCTCATACAAGGAGCGCCAGGCGTGTTGCGCGTTGGATTCATTGGGTGGAGGGGTATGGTTGGCAGCGTCCTCATGCAGCGTATGCGTGAGGAGGAGGACTTCACTGGAATTGAGCCGGTGTTTTTCTCCACCTCCAATATTGGAGGCAATGCGCCCCAGGAAGGCGGCGCTCGCGCGACGCTCAAAGATGCCCGTAACCTCAAGCAGCTTTCCGCCTGTGATGTGCTGGTCAGCTGCCAGGGCGGCGAATACACCATGGAAGTTTACGGGCCGCTGCGGAAAAGCGGATGGCAGGGATACTGGATAGATGCCGCTTCCACGCTACGCATGGAAAAAGACGCTGTCATCGTTCTCGATCCCGTGAACGGGAAAGTCATTGAGCAAGGGCTGGCCAGCGGCATTCGCAGCTTTATTGGCGGCAATTGCACCGTCAGCCTCATGCTGATGGCTTGCGCCGGGCTGTTTCAGGCAGGGCTGGTGGAGTGGGTTAGCTCCATGACCTACCAGGCAGCGTCAGGCGCGGGCGCAGCCAAAATGCTCGAACTGGTTAAGCAGATGGGCTGTTTGGTGGATCCGGTACGCAAGAATCCTTCGGAGAATGCGCTGGAAGTGGACCGCATGGTCATTGAAACGCAGCGCTCCGCGGCTCTTCCCACGCAGGAGTTTGGTGCGGCTCTGGCGGGAAGCTTATTGCCTTGGATTGACAAAGAAATGCCCGGCGGCCAGACCAAGGAAGAATGGAAGGGGATGGCTGAAACCAACAAGATTATGGGCCTGAATCCGCCAGTCCCGGTGGATGGAATCTGCGTGCGGGTAGGATCGATGCGCTGCCACAGCCAGGGACTGACGATTAAGCTGACAAAAGATGTGCCGCTGGCGGAGATTGAAGGCATTCTTGCCGGGAATAACGAATGGGTGCGGGTCGTGCCCAATACCAAGGACGCATCCATCCGTGATCTGACGCCGACGGCGGTTTCCGGACGCCTGCATGTACCCATCGGCCGTCTGCACAAGTTGAAAATGGGACCCGATTATTTGGGCGCATTCACCGTGGGCGACCAGTTGTTATGGGGCGCGGCGGAGCCCTTGCGCCGCATGTTGAACATTGTGCGTGAGCATTTGGGAGAATCCGCAGAGGCTGTGGCTCTTGCGGCATCGCGAAAATAGCTTGCGCGGATCACAATTCTGCTCTTGTCACTCAACAAGAGTAGCCCTTATATTTACTCTTCACCAAAGCTGCAAGCGAAAGGACCTCTGCTATGACCACGCCGGAATTTTTTGAGCAACTGGATGCCCGCGTCGCAAAATACGATCTGCTTTGCCATCCCTTTTATAAAGCGTGGAGCGGGGGACAACTGACGCGCAGCGATCTTCGCGAGTACGCGAAAGATTATTTCCATCACGTAGAAGCATTTCCTGCTTACCTGGGGATCTTCGCCAATCGCCTGGAAAATGCCGGCCTGCGCAAGGCGGTGCTCGCCAATAAGCGCGATGAAGAAGGCATTGATCTGGCAGGAAATCAGGCAGAGCGCAGCCATGCAGACCTGTGGCTGGATTTTGCAGAAGGCATGGGCGCGGAGCGCGATTTAGCAGCACATGCGCCGCTCCCTGTGGTCCGGGAGCTGATTGGCTTTTTCGAGCGCACAGCACGCGAAGCTGCCCCGGAAGAGGCTTTGGCTGCCTTCTATGCTTATGAATCCCAGGTGCCGCGTGTGGCCCAGGAAAAAGCGCGCGGACTTCAGGAAATGTACAGCGCGGATGAGAAGACCTGTTCGTATTTCACGCTGCACGCGACGGCCGATATTTACCATTCGCAGGTGTGGAAACAGCAACTGGCCAAGCAACTCGCTGATTGCCCCGAAAATGCGGAGAGATCGCTCGATGCCGCGGAAGCCGCCGCAAAAGCTTTGTGGAAGGTATTAGATGGCATGGAGGCGCGCCGTACTGCAATGGCCGCATAGCTGAGTTGAGCTTGCTTCAGCGTCATACTAATAACCCAGCGAACTTCTCTAGCAGGCTTCTCTAAGGAATCACGCAAATCGTCCAGCAAGTCACTCCGCACGGCCTCAAAATGCTCTAGTATGGGGCCGTGTTGGATATTGCCCAGTCCGTACTGAACTACATCCTTCAGCAAAAGCTGGCCCACGCCGGCGACCGCGTAGGCGTCGCAGTCTCTGGCGGAGCTGATTCCGTTGCGTTGCTGCGGCTGTTGCTTGCGCTGCGGGCAGAGCTGGGCATTGTTCTGGCCATTGTCCACTTCAACCACAAATTGCGCGCGGAAGATTCCGATGAGGACGAACGATTTGTGCGGGAACTTGCCGGACAGCATGACCTTGAATTTTTCGTCGGCAGCGGCGACGTTCGCCAGACCGCAGCAAAGGAGCACCTGAGCGTAGAGGCCGCCGCGCGGCAATTGCGCTACGCATATTTCTCCGACCTCCTTGGAATTGGAAATCGCAGGCTCAACCGCATCGCAACCGGACATACGCTCGACGATCAGGCCGAGACGGTTCTTCTACGCCTGGTACGTGGCGCAGGCACTCAGGGATTGGCGGGAATATACCCTTCGCTGCCTCTCACCACTGACGGCTGGGTTGTGCGTCCCCTGCTTACGACGCGCAGGCAGGAGCTGGAAGGGTATTTAAATTCGCTCGGCCAGGCGTGGCGGGAAGACCACAGCAACCGCGACCTGCGTTTTGCGCGCAACCGGCTGCGGCATGGGATCCTTCCACGGCTGGAACGCAACCTGAATCCATCCGTGCGTGAGGCCCTGGCCGCGACTGCTGAAATTGCCCGCGCTGAAGAAATTTATTGGCGCGAGCAAGTGGATGCCGCGCTACCGCGCGCATGGTATGCCGGCGCCCGGAAATTGATCGCTTCGGTCCTTGGCGCGCATCCACTGGCGTTGCAGCGCCGTATTGTCCGGGCGGCAGGCGACTCTTTGGGATTGCGGCTCGATTTCGGGCACGTGGCGCGAATCCTGGAAGTTGCGGGCGATTCCTCGTCTTGCGATGCAAAGGCCGCCTTGCCGCACGATTGGCTGCTGACGAGGGAAAAAGATGCTTTGCGTTTTGTACCGCCTGAGGCCCGCTCCGCGGAAAAACACGGCTACAGCTATGTATTGCGGATTCCGGGAGCGGTGGAGCTGCCCGAGGCAGGAATTTCTTTAGAGGCAGCTCTGGTTTCAGACAATCCGGCGTCGTATAATTCGCAGCATTTATGCAGGGAGCATTTCTTCGCCCCTGAATTGCTGGCGAAGGAATTGCAAGTGCGGAACTGGCGCGCGGGGGACCGTTTTTGGCCTGCGCAGACCAAAGCTCCGAAAAAAATTAAGGAATTGCTGCAAGAGCGCCATGTTTCGGGCGAGGCCCGGACCAGTTGGCCGCTGATTGTGAGCGGAGATGAAATTATATGGTTGCGCGGCTTTCCCGCTCCGGCGCATCTGCGGCCCAGAAGCGGCCATGCGGTAATGATCCGCGAGCGCACATCCGGGGGACACGAAAGAGAAGATACGAAAGAGAAAGAGAACGATAATGGCTGAACCCTCTCAACAACAGTTCCGGACCGTCGTTCCCTCTGAACAATTGCAAAAAAGAGTGCGCGAACTGGCCCGCCAGATTTCTGCCGATTATCGCGGCGAGACCATTCACGTGCTGGCGGTGCTGGAGAACGCTTTTATTTTCACCGCAGACCTGGTGCGGGCGCTGGAGACCACGGTGGTCTGCCAATTTATAAAGCCGCGCTACAGCCATCCCGGAGAAATAGTCGAAATCTTCTTTACCCGCGATCCGGAGATCAAAGGCAAGCACATTCTGCTGGTCGAAGGAATGCTCCATTCTGGGATTACTACGGAATTTCTAATGAGTGACTTGCGTTCCCGAGGGGCAGCCTCAGTACGGGTGGTTACCCTGGCGGACCGTCAGTCGGCGCGGCGGGTGCAGTTACAGCCCGATTATTTTGGTTTTCTGGTGGATGATGCATTTTTAGTGGGATACGGATTGGGATCTCCCGACCAGACGTACCGTAATCTTCCCTATTTGGCTTCTCCAAGCCGGTCTGCATAGGCAAGCACTATTGATTCGGAACATTGCTCCCGATTTTGCCCTAGAACGGGTAGAATGAAAGAGTTCGAACTATTCTGCCCCTGCGGCATCTAATACAGGCAGGGAATGACTCCCGGCATGTGAGCAGGACAAGTTTTCAGGAGTTTTTGAGTGAACTCAACCGTTAAAACCATAGTTTTTTGGGTGGCGATCGCTGTTTCGGCTTTCTTTCTTTGGCAAGTAGTGCGCGCGAGCAGCAGCGGCCCCAAAGAGCAGGAAGTCAATTTCTCGGAATTCATGTCCCGGGTGGACCAGGGTGACATAAAAGAAGTCACCATTACCGGCATGGAAGTGCACGGGAAATACCGGAACGAGAACGAAAGCTTTCACACGACCATTCCTTCTAATTTTTCCGATATGAAGACCCTGCGCGATAAAGGGGTCAACATCAACATCAAGGACAACTCCAGTGGCGGGTGGGCATTCCAGTTGCTCGGCACCTGGGCCCCGCTGCTGCTGCTTTGCGCTTTGTGGTTCTTCATGATCCGCCAGATGCAGACCGGCGGGAATAAAGCATTGTCATTCGGCAAAAGCAAGGCGCGGCTGCTTTCCATGCAGCAAAAGAAGATTACGTTCAAAGATGTTGCAGGCGTGGATGAAGCCAAGGAAGAGCTGCGGGAGATTATTGAATTTTTGCGGGAAGCGCAGAAATTCCAGAAACTCGGCGGCCGTATTCCTAAAGGCGTATTGCTGGTCGGCCCTCCGGGAACGGGCAAAACTTTGCTGGCGCGCGCTGTGGCTGGCGAGGCCAATGTTCCCTTTTTCTCCATCTCCGGTTCGGATTTTGTAGAGATGTTCGTAGGCGTGGGCGCAAGCCGCGTGCGCGACCTGTTCGAGCAAGGCAAGAAAAATGCTCCCTGCATCATCTTCATTGACGAAATTGACGCAGTAGGACGCCATCGCGGGGCTGGACTCGGCGGTGGCCACGATGAGCGTGAGCAGACCTTGAACCAGTTGCTGGTGGAAATGGATGGCTTCGAGTCGAATGAAGGCGTCATCCTCATGGCCGCTACCAACCGTCCTGACGTGCTAGATCCGGCCTTGCTCCGTCCCGGACGATTTGACCGCAGAGTGATCGTGAACCGGCCGGATGTCCGCGGCCGCGAAGAAATTCTGCGCGTACACACCCGGAAAATTCCTCTTGCGGACGATGTCGATCTTTCCATTCTGGCGCGTGGCACCCCCGGGTTTTCGGGCGCTGACCTGGCCAATATGGTGAATGAAGCTGCGTTGGCTGCGGCCCGTCAAAACCGCAAGGCTGTCCTGATGTACGATTTCGAACTCGCTAAAGATAAAGTCCTGATGGGTGTGGAGCGGAAGTCCATGCTGCTCACCGAAGATGAGAAAAAGGTCACGGCTTATCACGAAGCGGGTCACGCGCTGGTTGCGATCAAGCTGCCCAACTCCGATCCTCTGCATAAAGTAACGATCATTCCCCGCGGTATGGCGTTGGGCGTCACCATGCAGCTTCCCATTGATGACAAGCACAACTACACCAAGGAGTACCTGGAAACGGAAATTGCCATCATGATGGGCGGCCGCATTGCCGAGGAAGTTTTCCTGAACCAGATGAGCACCGGGGCGGGCAACGACATTGAGCGGGCCACTGAACTCGCCCGCAAGATGGTCTGTGAATTCGGCATGAGCGAGCTTGGCCCTCTTACATTCGGGAAGAAGGAAGAGCAGATATTTCTGGGCCGCGAAATTTCGCAGCACCGGGACTACAGCGAAGCCACCGCCATTAAAATTGACAATGAAGTGAACCGACTCATCAAGCTGGGGTACGACACCGCCAAAGGGGTCCTCTCCGGTAACCGCGAGGTTCTGGAGAGAATCGCCAAGGCATTGCTGGAACGTGAAGTCCTGGACGCTAATGAAATCAGAACGCTGGTGGAAGGAAGAGAATTGCCGAAGATCACGCCTCCATCCAAGCCAGACGATGGCGTTCAGCAGGTGTTAAAGCCTGAACCGGGCCGCACAGGCCTGGCCAAGGGCGGCGAACATCCTGCTCCAGCATAGAAAGTGGCCGGGAACATTAAGAATTCATTCGCTGCAAGCGGAGTTTGACAAACCGTTTGCAGCGTTTTGATTTTACAGGGGCGAGAGTTCATCCTCGCGCTCTTCTTCTTTGTCCCGCCTGTGGGATGAGAAACGCCGCTCAAGAAATTGCCTGGCCAAATCTTTCCCGCCGAGTCCAAACGCCAGCGCCAGCCCGAACATCAGCGCGCCGAAGACAATGGCGAAAGCAGCCACTACGGTGTTCTGGGCCAAGCCCAGTTCCTCAAGGCCCATGGAGATGGTGAGAACAATAATCAAGACCCGGACAGTGGAACTGATCAGCTTGGGAGAAGGAAGATCGGCATTCACCGAGGCCAGCAGCGCTGCGCGCGAGAAGAAACTGGCCGCCAGCATGCCAAAGAAAAAGATAAACAGGGCGGCGAAGAGTTCCGGAAGGAACCCAAAAAAGCGCGCAATGTGCTCCTGGATTCCGACGATATTCAGCACGCTGATTCCGAGCAGGATGAAGCCAATCCACGCCACCCAGAAAACCAGCCGGCTCATGAGTTCGGTGGAAGAAGGCAGGGCGGCGCGGTCGAGAAGCTGCGCCGCTCCAGCATCCTGCGAAAGTTTGTCGAATTTGGCGAAGCGCAAGATGCTGCGCAGCACGACTTTTAAGATGTAGGCAATCACCCAGCCGATCAGCACAATGACGATCATGGTCAGCAGCCGGGGCACAAACTGCGCGATGTTGCCCACGATCTGGTGACTCGCCAGCGATAGTTGGTCGAGAAATCTATTCCACATTGCATTCACCTCCCTGCGTCCCATATTTGCAACAGGTACGGCTTCCCCTGCTCAAATGCCCGGCACAATGACTCCACCTGCTGTTCTACATGCTCTCCGTCTGCATCCCGGTTCTCTACAAGGAACGTATACGCCCGCCCACGGTATAAAGGCGCAAGCGCCTGCACAATATGGTCCCGGCTGATGAGGGACTTGTGGTAGGCGGCGGCGAATTCGTAGACGCTTTTCACCCATAGTTCGTCCGAATAGCGGAATTTCTCCTCCGGCATAGTCGCCGATTGCTTCAGCTCGACCAGCGTGTCCGGTTGGAGAATGGAACTGAGTACAGGTTCAAGTTCAGACACTCCCCGCACGAACATTTGATGCAGCCGTTTGCGGTTCACACGTATAGGGTCGAGGCTTACATTCTGGATCATCTCCGGAAGGCCCGGCGCTCCGTCAGCTCGGGCGCATTGGGGCAGGCTTTTTTGCAGCATCCAGAAGAGCACTCCCACGGTTTGCCGCAAGGCCAACACCAGGTCGGCGGGGGGGCGGGCTACGCGGCACTTTGGCCCCAGGGCAGCCTGGCCGACGTTGAAACCGCCGGTGATGGCGGAGACGACCAGACACATTTCAGGGCCCACGCGGCCCGCCTCTTCCGACCAGAAACTTTGCTCGCGCAAATAGCTTGTGAGTTTGGCAGAAAAAGCAAATTCCGGGGGATAAGGTTCGCGGATGGGCATGCAGTATAAGGCCCGCATCACGGGATAAAGCAGATTGCGCACCAGCAGTCCATCAAACTTATGGCGGCAATAAACCGGCGTGACCAGATCAACATTGTTCCGCAGCACAGGGCGCAGCAGACGGTCCACCCACTCCGGTTGCAGTGTCACCGATTCCGGCGAGACCACGGCACAGACGCCGGCGCGGAGCAATTCCGCTGCCGCCACAATGGTGTAGAGAGCGTTCCCGCTTGAGGGCCCGCCCGGGTATTGGGTACTAATGGAGTGCAGGGTGCGGAGCGCATGCAAATCCGAGGCCCGCTGAGAATCGCTGATGGCGGCTGCGCGGACAAGGTTCTGCGTGCCATCTCTCGATCCGCCATCCGCATTTAAGATGACGGCGCGCTGGCGGGGAAAATACTTCAAGAGGCCAGTACGCACCGCCTGCAAAACCTGCCCGACCGTCTTCGAATCGTTAAAGGTGGGCACGCCGATCACGATGTCTACTTCGCCCGTGTAAATTAACTCACGAAGAAAATCATCCGCAAGAATGCTTTCTTCGGCCACCAAACTCCTCCATTCCCGCGCGGCGGGGAAGCTGCTCAGATTCTTCGCAAGCGGAACCAATAGAACTGATATGGCCCCAGGGTCAGCAAATAAGGCAAGTCGCCGATCCGCGGGAAAATGTTTCTGCCGAACATTTCCACCAGAATATTTCCCTTGTAGGCCTTCAGATCGAGTTCCACGGCCTGCGCGGTGCTGGACAAATTATTAACAGTCAAAATTGTATCTTTTCCCAGCTTCCGCGTGTACGCCAGCACGCGGTGGTTGGCGGGATAAATAAATTCAAGGGTTCCGCGCGCCAGCACCGGGGCTGATTTGCGCACGCGGATGAGGCGCTTCATCCACGAGAGCAGTGAATGGTCAAAGCGTTTCTGGGCGTAAACATTCACCGTCTGGTATCCATACACCGGATTCAGCATTAAAGGAGAGTAAAGCGACTCGGGATCGGCGGAGGAAAAGCCGCCATTCCAGCCACCATCCCACTGCATGGGCGTGCGCACGCCGTTACGGTCGCCGAGGTTCACATTGTCGCCCATGCCGATTTCATCTCCGTAATAAATAATCGGCGTTCCCGGAAGCGACATCAGCAGGCCATTCATCAATTCAATGCGGCGGCGGTCGTTATCGAGAAGGGGCGCGAGCCGGCGGCGTATGCCGACATTGATGCGCATACCTTTGTCCTTGGCATATTCGTCATACATGTAATCCCGTTCCAAATCGGTAACCATTTCTAGGGTCAGCTCATCATGGTTGCGCAGAAACAGGCACCATTGGCAGGTCTCGGGAATGGGAGGCGTCTGCTGCAGGATTTCCGTTATCGGCTTGCGGTCTTCCAGCTTCAATCCCATAAACATGCGCGGCATTAATGGGAAATGAAATGCCATGTGGAATTCGTCGCCATGAGCGAAATAGGGCCCCAAGTCCGCCGGCCACTGATTCGCTTCCGCCAGCAACATCCGTCCGGGAAATTCCTTGTCCAGGCGCGCTCGGAATTCTTTGATAATGGCATGGGTCTCAGGAAGATTTTCACAGTTGGTCCCTTCGCGCTCCACCAGATAGGGGACGGCATCGAGCCGGAAGCCATCCACTCCTAATTCCAGCCAGAACCTCATCACGCTCCACATCTCTTCCCGAACCTCGGGATTGTCATAATTCAAGTCCGGCTGATGGCTGAAGAAGCGGTGCCAGTAATATTCCTTGGAGACCGGGTCCCAAGCCCAGTTGGAGAGCTCTGTATCGGTAAAGATAATCCGTGTGCCGCGATAGCGGGTGTCGGTCTCGCTCCACACATACCAGTTTCTTTTGGGATTGTCGCGCGAGCTGCGCGATTCCTGGAACCATGGGTGCTGGTCGGAGGTATGGTTCAAGACCATCTCTGCAATCACGCGGATGCCGCGCAGGTGGGCGGCATCCAGAAAAGTCTTGAAATCCTCAAGCGTGCCGTAATTGGGGTGGATGGAGCGGTAGTCGGCTATGTCATAACCGTCATCGCGGAGCGGCGAGGGGAAAAATGGCATGAGCCAGATGGCTGTAATGCCAAGCTCCTGCAGGTAATCTAGCTTTTGCGCGAGGCCGCGAAAATCGCCGATGCCGTCTCCGGTGCTGTCATAAAAAGCGCGGACATGCACCTGATAGATGATGGCGTCTTTGTACCAGAGTGCATCGTGCGACAGCTCCAATGTTTGCTCCTAAAGGAAAGAATTATTTTCGACCGCGCCACCAGCTTCATGGCCCCTCAGTTTGGATGCTGACCGGAGATGATTCGATCAGCTTTTGAAAATGTATTCCGCCTTATTAAAACACTTTCAAACTCCGAAGAATTTTGCGCGTTAATCCAGTAAGCGGCAATTGCGCAAGGCGGCCCTCCTGTATCCATTTACCCGCGCTTGCGTTCAGCGTGACCTCCGGAGAAATATCTTCCACCACCCTTACCCTATAATCCGTAACCGTAATGGAGTGGCGCAATACCAGCAATGCTTTAGTTTTTCTATAGCGTTTATCGGCCAGTTCCGGCAATTCCCACATGCCCGGCATAAGGCTTGCATTTTTGGCCCGGCGCACTAAGAACACCGATCCGTTCTTGCGACGCAGCATATAGGCAATTTCCCGTTTGCGCAGGCGCAACGCTTTGCCTGCTGATTGGCGCGGGCCGCGCGTGGCGCAAAATGAATGCACCGGGCAACTATGGCAAACAGGCTGCCCGGGGACACATACCGAGGCCCCCAGTTCCATCATCGCCTGATTGAAATCGCCGGGCTGAGAACGGTCGAGGATGGCTTGCGCTTCCTCCCACAAATGTTCGCCGGAAATTTCCCGCCCGGCAATCCGTTGCAATACGCGTTCCACATTGCCATCCACCACAGCGACTGGTTGGGCAAAAGCGATGCTGGCGATGGCTGCGGCGGTGTAACGTCCTATTCCGGGAAGCTTTTTCAAATCTTCGCTGGTATTGGGGAATATTCCGCCGTGCGCTTTGACAAGCACTTTTGCCGCGGCATGCAACATTCGCGCCCGGCGATAGTAGCCAAGGCCGCTCCAGGCGGCCAGCACAGAT